>Ga0316578_10000496_pt1 | contig 13320 bp, 12 predicted proteins | sample J0NA_2_FD_203076 | JGI IMG/M metagenome (GOLD analysis project Ga0316578, IMG submission 203076) | Rhizosphere microbial communities from salt marsh grasses in Alabama, United States - J0-2_160517rDrC | ecosystem: Host-associated > Plants > Roots > Rhizosphere | place: USA: Alabama | collected... | reverse complement strand
CCGCCCGCCGGCGGCGGCATCGTGGCTCCGGGGCGGAGACACGTCAGCCTTTCCCGGTCCGCGCTTTGGCGCGCTGATATTCAGCCATGGCCCGCGGCAGCATCTGCTCCAGCTCGGCGATGCGGCGCGCGTCCACGGGGTGGGTGCTCAGGAACGCCGGCGGCTTGCCGCCGCGCTTGGCGTTGTAAGCGGCGAAGCGTTTCCAGAACGCGATGGCCTCACGCGGGTCATAGCCGGCCCGTGCCATGTACAGCAGGCCGATCTCGTCGGCCTCCAGCTCGTGGGCACGGGAATACGGCAGCATGACGCCGAGCTGGGTTCCGAGCCCGTATGCCTGCATGGCCAGGTCTCGGGTCACACCGGCCTCCGAGCCCAATGCCGCGGACAGCACCGTACCGCCGACTTGCACCAGCAGGCCTTGGGAGACGCGCTCGGCGCCGTGTCTCGCCACCGCATGGGCCACCTCGTGGCCCATGACGGTGGCCAGCCCGGCCTCGTTCTGCGTGATGGGCAGGATTCCGGTGTTGATTCCCACCTTGCCGCCCGGCAGCGCAAATGCGTTGGGACTGTCGTCCCGAAAAAGCACGAACTCCCACTGGGCATTGGGCAGCGGCGCGACCCGGGCGATGCGCTGGCCGACCTCGCGCACCATGGCCGCGTCCCGGCCGCTGGCGACGATGGGCTCCTCGCGCTTGATCTGCTGGAAGGCCTGCAGCCCCATGCGCGCCTCCTCCGCCGGCGAGATCAGCAGCAGCTGCTGGCGCCCGGTCTCGGGTGCGGTGGCGCAGCCGGCAAGCAGCACAATCGGCAGCAGCAGCCCGGCGAGCCGGTTCCGGTACGGTTTCAACTGGTTCATCAGTCGGTCCTTTTGTCGATGGATCGGCGACAAGGATACCCGCTGGCCGTGACCGCGGTGGGAATCGAGTAGCGGCCCCACCACCCGCGTCGCCGAAGCGCCAGCCGGGGAAAGCTGGGCGGCGCAACCAACGGGCCTGAGCGCCGACCAACAGGTTCGACCGCCTGCGCCGGGTACGCGCCGCCCGCACCCGCGCGCTGCGCTCGCGCGGATCGCGGCTGAAGCCGCTCCCACGGGGCGGACTCAGCAGGCGGCGGCGCGCATCGCGGCCAGGTCCGCGGCCGGCAGCGGCGCCAGGCGGCCGTCGGCGGCCACCGTCAGGCGACCGGTGGCGACGCGGCGCAGCAGCTCGGGACCCTCGGGGCCGAGCCGGCACAGGTCGCCGTTCTCCACCACCCGCACGCGGGGCACATGGCACTCGGCGGCGATGGCCGCGTTCGCCACCAGGTGCCGCGGCGTGCCGTGCACCGGGATCACGGCCGGCGGCTGCACCCAGCCATAGAGCCGGCGCAGGTCGTCCGCGGCCGGATGCCCGGAGACATGGATGTGGGCGTCGGCATCGGTCACAAGCTCGACGCCGAGGGCGCGCAACCGTTGCTGCACCCCGCGCACCGAGCGCTCGTTGCCGGGAATCACGCGAGACGAAAAGATGACCGTGTCGCCCGGATCGAGCAGCAAGTCGCGGTGTTGCTCGGCGCTGATCCGCGCCAGGGCCGAGCGCGGCTCCCCCTGGCTGCCGGTGCAGACGGCGAAGACCTCTTCCGGCGGCAGAAAGCCCAGATGTCGCGCATCCACCAGCTGCGGCAGGTCGGAAGGCCAGTAGCCGGTGCCGCGGGCGACGGCCACCATGCGCTCCATGGCCTGACCGACGATCCCGAAGCGGCGCCCGGCGGCGGCGGCGACCCGCGCCAGCGTCACCAGGCGCGCGATGTTGCTGGCGAAAGAGGTCACAAGGACGCGGCCGGCGGCAGCCTCGGTCAGCTCCAGCAGCGGGGCGAACAGACCGGACTCGGAGCCGGTGTGTCCCGGCACCACGGCATTGGTGGAATCGCAGACCATGGCCAGCAGCGGCTCGCGGCGCAGGGCGCGCAGGCGCACGGCATCGTAACTCCGGCCGACCACCGGGTCGTCGTCGAGCTTCCAGTCGCCGGTATGGAACACGGCGCCGGCGGCTGTGCGCAGCAGCAGCGCGTTGGGCTCCGGGATGGAATGGGTGACCCCGATGTACTCCACCGAGAACGGGCCGGCGTCGAAGCGCGCGTCCAGCGCGACCTCCTGCACCGGCACCCGCTCCAGCCCGGCGCGGGCAAGCTTGTAGCGGGCCAGCGCGGCCGTGAAGGGCGTCGCATAGACCGGACACTTGAGCCGCTTCCACAGATATGGAAGCGCGCCCAGGTGGTCCTCGTGGGCATGGGTCAGCACGATGCCGGCCAGGCGCTCGCGGCGGACGGCGATGAAGGTCGGATCCGCCATCATCACGTCAAACCGCGGGAAGTCGTCGTTGCCGAAGGTGATCCCCAGATCCACGATCAGCCAGGCGCCGTCGTGGCCGTACAGGGTCAGGTTCATGCCGATCTCGCCGGTGCCGCCGAGGGGCAGAAACAGCACTTCGTCGGCGCCCGGCTGGCGGGCAGGGGCAGCGTCAGGGAACATGCAAGGTCCGTCGTCGTGGTTATTTCCAGGTCCCGGCCCGCGGGTACTTGGCGGGTCCCGGTGCCGGATTCGGAGCGGGCGACCGAAGTCCGGCGCTTCCCGCGGCCCGAAGCGGCCCGGGCCCGTGGCGGCCGGCACGCGGTCGCGGCTGAAGCGATTCAGACCTCGCCGTGTCGTAGCCTATGCCGGACCCGGCGGCGGTTGACCGTCGATCGACCAGGCTTTCACGCCCTATCCGCAGCGACAACCACGTGCTGCGCATTGGCATCGACACTGTCGCCGCGAGCCCGACCGGCGGCGGTATTCTGCGACCAATCGGGCTGGGCCCCCAACTACCGGTGGAGCTGAGATGCAGACCTTTCATTGCCAGTCCTGCGACAACCCGGTCTATTTCGAGAATACGAGTTGCGGCCGGTGCGGCCATGTTCTAGGCGCCCTACCGGACGTGCCTTGCATGTCGGCGCTGGAACCCGCCGGCGACGGGCTCTGGACGCCCCTCGCGCCCGAGGCAGACGGCCGGCCGTACCGGCAGTGCGACAACTATGCCCGACACCAGGTCTGCAACTGGATGGTGCCGGCGGACAGCGGGCGCGCCCTGTGCGACGCGTGTCGCTTCAATACCACGATTCCAAACCTGGAGCGCCCGGACAGCCTGTCCCGCTGGGGCCGCATCGAGGCCGCCAAGCGGCGTCTGATCTACGCGCTGATGCGGCTGGGACTGCCGCTTCCCGACAAGGACGAGGACCCTGAACGCGGCCTCGCCTTCGCCTTTCTGTCCAGCCAGGACGCGGCCCCCGGTCAGACCGTGATGACCGGACATGCGGGCGGCCTCATCACGCTCGACATCGACGAGGCGGACGCCGCGCTCCGCGAGCGCACCCGGCTGGACATGGACGAGCGCTACCGTACCCTGCTCGGCCACTTCCGCCACGAGATCGGCCACTTCTACTGGGACCTGCTGGTCCGCGACGACGCCGACCGCCTGGACGCCTTCCGAAACCTGTTCGGCGACGAGCGCGCCGACTATTCCGCGGCCCTCGGCGCCCACCACGACAACGGCCCGCCGGCCGACTGGCAGACCCGCTTCATCTCCGCCTACGCCAGTGCCCACCCTTGGGAGGACTGGGCCGAGACCTGGGCGCACTACCTGCACATCACCGATACGCTGGAGACCGCTGCCACCTTCGGTCTCGAGGTTGCACGCCCGTTGCCCGACGGCAGCATCCAACGCGCCGATCCCGATTTCGACGCCTACCGCATCGACGCCTTCGAGCCGCTGATCGAGCACTGGCTGCCTCTTACCTTCGCCCTCAACAGCCTCAACCGCAGCATGGGGCTGACGGACCTGTATCCTTTTGTGATCACCGAGCCCGTCATCGACAAGCTACGCTTCGTCCACGCGTTGATCCGTTCGGAGACGACCGGCGGCGCAACGCTGTGATGCGCAGTAGCCCGGCGGCGTCCGCGACGCCGCCGGGCTTGCACCGCGCCGCCATCATCGCCCGATGATCTCCGTCGTGACCAGGTAGTCGATGACCTCTCCGGCGAGGTCGCCGGGCGTCTTGCGGCCGGCGTACAGCACCAGTTCCGGCGATTCCGGCGGCTCGTAGGGATCGTCGATACCGGTGAAGTGCTTGATCTCGCCGGCGCGGGCCTTCTTGTACAGCCCCTTCGGATCGCGCTGCTCGCAGACTTCCAGCGGCGTGTCCACGAAGACTTCGATGAACTCGCCCGGGCGCATGGTCCTTCGCACACGGTCTCGGTCAATGCGGTAGGGGCTGATGAAGGCGGTCAGCGCGATCAGGCCGGCATGACTGAACAGTTGTGCCACGGCACCGATGCGCCGGATGTTCTCCTCCCGGTCCACGGCGGAAAAGCCAAGGCCGAAGCGGGCCGCGAAGTCGTCGCCGTGGGTCTCCTTCAGCATGCCCGGCCCCGCGTTCAGGCCATGGCGGACATTGTCGCCATCGAGGACGGCACTGTGGATGCCGCGGTGACTGAGCATGTGGTCAAGCGTGTTCGCGACCGTGCTCTTGCCGGAGCCGCTGAGGCCGGTGAACCAGATCACGCAGCCCTTGTGGCCGTTCAGTTGCTCGCGGACTTCGCGGGAGACCTGATGCTCATGCCAGGTCACGTTGGTATCGTTCGCCATGGATTCGTCTCTGGAGATGGGGACTTCGGTATACGGCACACTCCGCGCCGACGGCGAATGCTACGCGGCGCTGGGGTTACCATCAAGAAAACCAGCAGGCTGCATGCAGCAGTTCCGTAGGTGCACGCCGCCAACGCATCGGCTAGGCTGACCGGCGGTGTACGATCAACGCTTCATGGAGCCGCCATGCCCGGCCGCGTCTGTCCCGGAGGCGACTCACCCGAGCAATTTCCGGACATCCGGCCGGAAACGCCATCGCAGCCCGATCCGGGGAACATGACGATGGCGGCACTGACCGATCAGGCCCTCGAGAGACTAACGACCGACATGAAGCAAACTCTCATGAAAGAGCCTGGACCCTCGGGACGCTCCCGGAGGGCTCCTTTCGCCGCCGCCTGCATCGCCGGACTGCTCCTGCTCGCCGCCTGCACGCCGGCGGTGCAGGAGCGCCCGGCCCAACCGCCCCCGGAACCGGGCTTCGCCGATCCGGCCCTGATCGATTTGGCCACCGCCGTGCCGCCGGTACCCGGCCGCTATCGCATCGATCCGGCGCGCAGCGACATCCGCATTCTCACCGGCAGCGCCGGGCGGCTCGCCCATCTCGGCCACAACCATGTCATCGAGGCCCGGGACATCGACGGCGAGGTGCTGCTGGCCCCGCAGCCGGCGCCCTCCCGGGTCCGCCTGAAGCTGCCGGTGGAACAGTTCATCGTGGATGATCCAACCGCCCGCGCCCGCTCCGGGCCGGAGTTCACCAAGGCCATCGATCCCGCCGGCATCGCCGGCACCCGCCGCAACATGCTGCGCCGGGACATGCTCGCCGCCGCGCGCTGGCCGACGGTCACACTCATCGGCCGGGTCGCCGGCACCCCGACGGTCTGGCCCGCGACCGAGGCGACGCTGGCCGTGACGCTACGCATCCGCGATCAGACCCGCCGGCAGCAGGTGCCGGTGACGATGACCGCGCTGCCCGACGGCGGCCTGCGCGCCAGTGGACGCTTCAGCATCCTGCAGACCGACTTCGGCATGACCCCGGTCACGGCCCTGGGCGGCGCACTGGCCGTGCGGGACCGGGTGGACCTTGTGTTTTCGGTGCTGGCCGAGCCTGAAGGGCGCTAGGTCAGGGCATGATCTCGATGGGCGTGCCGTCGATGGTGTAACGCCAGATCTCGTCGATGGCCAGGTTGGAGACAGCGATGCAGCCCTGGGTCCAGTCCTCCTTGCGGACCATATCGCGCAGCGCCGGATCGGTGGCCCGCGGCTCGCCGTGGATCATGATCGAGCCCCCCGGATTCCAGCCATAGCGGGCCGCGCGCAAGCGATCCTCGCGGTTCGGATACGAGATGCTCAACGCCTTGTAGAAGCGGCTTTCGGGATTGCGCCAATCGATGAAGTACCGGCCCTCCGGGGTGCGGTTGTCGCCCCGGCGCTGCTTGCGGCCCTCGGGCTCGATGCCGAGGCTGATGCGATAGGTACGGAAGGGCTCGCCGTCGCGCATCAAGTAGAGCCGGCGCTGGCCCTTTTTGACCAGGATCTTGTCGGCGAACGGGGCGCCGGAGCGGTTCGGCTCGGCCTGCACCGGCGGCTTCGGCCGTGGGCTCGCGCAGCCGGGCAGGAAAGACATGGCCGCCACCGACGCGCTGAGGCCAAGCATGCCGGCCAGCGTTGCGGCGAGCTTCAAGGGTCGGAGCAGGGACAAGGTCGCGGGTCCTCGGGAATCATCGTAACCCCGCGATTCTAACAGCAATGTCGGGGCGCGCCCCTGCGGGGTCGCCGTCCCGTGATCGGGGTCCGCCGAGCGCGACCGATCGCCGGCGCCCGCACAGTCCGCGAATGCCCGGACCGGCGGATCAGGACAGGTCCACCGCGTGCCGCTTCAGGTCGGCCATGCTGCAGACGGCGAGAGCCCGGGCATGGGTGGCCCGCAACACGACGCGCGGCGCGCAGCCCGCCTCCAGCGCCTCCTGCCAGCGTGCCGCACAGAGACACCAGCGGTCGCCGGGCCTGAGACCGGGAAAGTCGATCTCCGGGATCGGGGTCATCAGGTCGTTGCCGCGGGACCTGGAGTATTCCAGGAATTCCTTCGTCACGCGGGCGCAGACGGTATGCGAGCCCAGGTCCTGCGCGCCGGTCACGCAGGACCCGCTGCGCGTGAAGCCGGTGAGAGGCGCATCGGAGCAGGTCTCCAGCGGCTCCCCGAGAACGTTCTGCTGAGTGGTCATAGGTGGTGAGCTCCGTAGGTCGCCGCGGCGCAGGAACGCGCCTCTCCGGGGCCGTCCTGCATGCCCCGCCCGACAAGTACAAGCCCCGGATATGGCGGAAGATCCGGCCGGAACCAAGGGGATACGCCGCACTCGCCGCCGATGATGGAGAGCGAAGCCGCAAATACCTGACTGAAGGCTGACTTTAGCGCCCGATCGGCGGACGCGCTTCGCTTGTCCGCGCCACGCGTTCCGATTCGTGCGTTGCCAACTTCGGCACCGCCGCCACCAATGCGCGCGTATAGTTCCGCCGCGGCGAGCGCAGCACCTCCTCCGTGGCGCCCTCCTCTACGATTCGGCCGTCGCGCATGACGTGGACCCGCTCGCACAGCCGCTCGACGACGGCGAGGTCGTGGGAGATGAACAGATAGGTCAGGCCGAGCCGCTCGCGCAGTTCCGCCAACAGATTCAGGATCTGGGCCTGCAGGGACACGTCCAGCGCGGACACCGGCTCATCCAGGATCACCAGCCGCGGCGCGCCGAGCAGGGCGCGGGCGATGGCGACGCGTTGCGCCTGCCCGCCGGACAGCTGGTGCGGGAAGCGCTCCAGCAGCGCCGGGCCGATGCCGACCTGCGCGGCGACCTCGTCGATGCGACGCCGCCGGCCGGCGGCGTCGAACCGCACGTCGCCGCCGGCGGACAGGCCCGCCAGCGTGCCGGCGAGGATGCGCCGCACCCGGTGGCGCGGATTGAGCGCACTGGCCGGATTCTGGAACACGTACTGGACCTCCCGCCGCCAGCGTGCGCGCTGCGGCCCCGACAGCCCCTCTACCGGCCGCCCCCGCCAGCAGACGCGCCCGCTGCTCGACGTGGTCAGGCCGGCGGCGATACGGGCCAGCGTCGTCTTGCCGCTGCCGGACTCCCCCACTAGGCCCACCGCTTCACCATCGTCGATGCGCAGGTCCACGGGCGCCAGCGCGGTCTGCCAGCGCCTGCCGCCAGGCCAGGGCGCGGGAACGGCCGGATAGCGCTTGCCGACGCCGACGAGCTCCAGCAACGGCCGGCTCATGACGATGCCGCCGGCCGGTTTTCCGGGAACAGGCAGCGCACCCGGTGCTCATCGTCCAACACCTCGAGACCAGGCTCACCGTCGCGGCAGATGGGCCGCATCTTCGGGCAGCGGGGCGCGAAACGGCAGCCGGCGGCGGCCTCCCCGGCCGCCGCCTCGGCCGGCGACGGCGGCTGACCCGGAATCGCCGGCAGCGGCTTGTCCGGCCGGCCCAATTCCGGTGAGCAGGCCAGCAGCGCCGCCGTGTACGGGTGGGCCGGCGCCCGCAACAGTTGCGCGAGGGGCGCGTCCTCCACCACCCGCCCGGCGTAGAGCACCAGCACCCGCTCGCACAGCCGCGCGACCAGCGCGAGGTCGTGACTGACGAACACCAGCGCGCGACCACGGCCGCGGCTGAGCGCTTCCAGCAGGTCCAGGATGCCGGCCTGGATGGTTACGTCCAGGGCCGTCGTCGCCTCGTCGGCGATGAGTAGGTCCGGCTCGTGGGCCAGGGCCATGGCGATGGCCACCCGCTGGCGCTGGCCGCCCGAGAGCTCATGGGGAAAGCGCCGGCGCAGGCCCGGCACGGCGTCCAATCCGACCATACCCAGCAGGTCCGACGCGCGGGCGGCCGGGTCCGCGGCCGCCCCGCTGGCATGGGCACGGATCGCCTCCGCCAGCTGGTCGCCGACCCGGAACAGCGGGTCCAGCGCGTCCAGCGGCTCCTGCGGTACGTAGGCGATGTGGCGGCCGCGCAGTTCGCGCAGGGTCGCCCCGTCGGCGCCGACCAGATCCGTGCCGCCGAGCCGCACGGCCCCGGCGAGCCGCCCGCCGGGCGGGGCGAAACCGAGCAGCGCCAGCGCGGTCAGCGTCTTACCGGAGCCGGACTCGCCCACCAGGCCCACCCGCTCGCCGCGGCGCAGTCGCAGGTCGATGGCGTCCACGGCCGGTACCCTTCCCTGCCCGCCCGGCACCAGCACCGACAGACCCTCGACGGCCAAAAGGGCTGGTGGCTCTGCGTCCGCCTGCCCCGCCGTGCGCTGCGTACGCCATGCCGCCCCGCGGTCGCCGCCGGAAGCGGGCGCCGGCCTCCCCTGGGCGAGTCGCGGGTCGAGCAGGTCCCGCAGCGCATCGCCGAACAGGTTGATGCCGGCCACGAGCACCAGGATCACAAGGCCCGGAAGCAGGGCCACCCGCGGATAAGTGGTCAGGAACTCCCGACCTTCACCGAGCATCGAGCCCAAATCCGCCCGCGGCGGCTGGGCGCCGAGGCCGAGGAAGCTGAGTCCGGCCGTCTCCAGCACCATCCAGCCCAGCGTCGTCGTCATCAGCAGCAGCACCGTGGGCACCAGGTTCGGCAACACCTCCACGGCGATGATCCACGGGGCGCGGTGGCCGCCGAGCCGGGCCGCATCGATGTAGTCCTGATGGCGGATGTCCAGCACAGCGCCGCGCACGGCCCGCGCGAAAAAAGGGACATTGGCTACCGCGATGGCCAGCATCGCGTTGCTCAGCCCGGGACCCAGGGCAGCAACGATCGCCAGCGCCAGCAACAGGTACGGGAAGGCCATGAGCACGTCGATGCCGCGCATCAGCAGCGCATCGGTAACCCGCCCGAAGAAGCCGGCAAGGATGCCGACGGCCGAGCCGATCAACGCCGCCGCCGCCGTCGCCGCCACGCCGACGGCCAGGCTGGAGCGAGCGCCCCAGACCAGCCGCGCCAGCAGGTCCCGGCCCAGCGCGTCGGTACCCAGGGGGTGCCCCGCCGCTCCCACCGGCAGCATGCGCCGTGCCGGCTCCGTCAGCGCCGGGTCGGCCAGCGGCAGCCAGGGCGCCGCCAGCGCCGGCCCGACCACCAGGGTCAGCAACAGGAGGCCGGCGACAGCGCCGGGATGGCCTGGGATGCGGCTGACGAGTCCGTTCATGGGCCCAGGGGAAACGCGCATGGGCGCGTGGAAAGCGCGCGGGGCGCAAACACAAGGCTGCACCACTGGCGGGCCGTCGGTCTCGGCATCGGCATCGGCATCGGCATCGGCATCGGCATCGGCATCGACATTCCACCACCAAGCCTTCCAGAGCCAACCCGGCTGCCGGCCGCGGCCTGCCAGTCGCGATGCCGATTTCGATTTCCATGCGTCGAGCGCCCGATGCGGTGCCCGGCCGGCGCCCGCCTGCATCCGGGTAGTTGCCCGGAGATGATTTGTGATGGCGCGGCACCGACATCACTTGGTGAAGGTTGCCCCAATGGTACGATCGGCAACACTCTCTTCCCCCCGATCGAGGCATCGACGATGACCGACGAATCCTTTCTCCCGCACCGCCCCCAGTTCTCATCAGCACCGGGCCAGGCGCGAAAGGCCGCGAGCGCGGAGGACGCCAATGCCGCCGCCGCCGAGCTGAAGCCGATGGTGGGACAAGTCCGCAGGCTCGCCAAGCAGCGGCGCGCGGCACTGTCCGAGCGGGGCCAGGACGCGCTGCCCCCGGAGCAACGCTCGCGCTGAGCACCGCCGCGCGACGAACAGCGGTTTCCCGCGTCCCGCCCCTGCCCCGCCTCCCGGCCGCCGCGCCGGGAGCGGCTGCCCCGCTCCAGGATCGAGCCGTCGGTCGCCATGCCGCCGTCAGGCCGCCCGCGTGCGGCGGTCCAGCGCGTGCTGCGCCAGGTCCGCGGCCAGGTTGACGAGGACATAGGCCACCGCGAGCACCAGCACGCCGCCCTGCACCAGCAGCAGGTCGCGGGCAGCAATGGCATCCACGAGCAGGCGCCCGAGGCCCGGCCACTGAAAGATGGTCTCGATATAGACCGCCCCGCCGAGCAGGAAGCCCGCCTGCAGGCCGATGACCGGCGTCATCCGTGCCAGCACCGCTTTCAGCGCATGCACCAGCAGCACCCGGTGCTCCGGGATGCCGCGGGCGCGGGCCATCCGGATGGATGCCGCCGCCAGCACATCGATGGCGGCGCCGCGGGTCAGGCGCCCGATGACGCCGCCCGCCACCAGCGCGAGGCTCAGGGACGGCAGGATCAGGTGCCGGGCCACATCCGCGGCACCCCTGAGCCCGCCGGCATCGGACCAGACCGTGGTCATGCCGCTGGCGGGCAGCCAGCCCAGCCAGACGGCGAAGACCAGGATCAGCAGCAGACCCAGCCAGAAGGACGGGATGGAGATGCCGAGCAGCACGCCCAGGGTCACCAGCCGGTCGGTGGGTCGATTGTGGCGCAGGGCCGCGACCACGCCGGCGGCCAGACCCAGCAGCGTACCCACCAGCAGCGCCGTGCCGGCCAGCAGCAGCGTCGGCCCCAGCCGCTCCAGCACCGCGTCCAGCACCGGACGCTCCAGGGACACCGAGCGGCCCAGGTCGCCTTCCAGCACGCCGCCCATCCAGACGCCATAGCGCACCGGCCAGGGCCGGTCCAGCCCCAGCTCGGCGCGCAGCTCCGCCAGGCGCTCCGGGGTCGCATAGGGTCCGAGGATAGCCAGGGCCGGATCGCCGGGCACCAGGCTCATGACGCCGAACACCACCAGCGACACGCCGACGAGCACCGGCAGCAGGAGCAGCAGGCGTTTGGCGAGATAGGCAGCCACGGCGGGTCAGGGTCAGGTCGACGGACCTGGCAGTGTAACGGTATCGCGCCTTACGCGTGACCTGCGGCGGCAGAACGAAGTGCAATGGCGCTGCGTGTTGTGGAGGCAGAGACTCGCGCATCGCTGCGCTCGCGCGGGTCGCGGCTTCAGCCGCGCCGCCGGAGCCGGCATCAGGGGCTTCGCGATGCTGCACTCCGTCGATCGAGGGAGGCAATCGGCTGCACGTGTCAAGTTTGCTCCACGGCGCAGCCGCATCGCCCCTCGAAATCGAAATCGCAATTGCAATCGCTGTTGACGCCCTCGCCCATTGCTCGAATTCCGAGACCGAGACCGATGAAGACGGCTCGTAGGTCTTGGGGAAGGGCTCGCTAGAAGGTACTGATGCCCACCTCGTAGACGCCGCCAATGACGACGAATTCGTCCTCGCCCTTCAGCATGCCGGGCAGCAGCCGGTTGTAGAAGAAGACCTTCGGCAGCGGGACCTCGGCCTCGAGGATGTAGTCGCCGAACTCGTCGGCGCGCTCGCGCACGCTGGTGAAGCTGTTCAGGTTGTTCAGCAGTACCCGGTAGCAGCCGTCGCCGCCGCGCTCCAGGACCTCGTGCTCGTCGATGCGGTTGATGCCCCGGTATAACGTCAGATGCGTCTCGTCCGGATGCTGGCGAATCAGCTCGTACTGGCAGTAGGTGTAGAGCAGGTCCAGCTGGGCCTCCAGCGCATTGGTGGCATACAGCCCCTTGCTGCCATCGACGAGATAGCGGTGGTAGGCGTCGCTGTCGCGACCGTCCAACGGACCCGCGTGGTGGCGTGCGAGCAGGCCGAAGCGGGTCTCGACCCAATGCTTCAGGACCGCCCCCTCGCGGCCGTCGGAGTCGAAGGACCAGCCGCGCACCATGCGCAGGTAGTTGGCGTTGCGACGCGATTTCTTGACCCGCCCCGGCGACAGGCCTGCATCCTCCAACGCATCCAGGCAAAAGTGCGCGGCCATGTAGTCGACGAAGCGCTCGGCGCGCTCGCGGTGAGCCCCCAGCGGCGCCAGCAGAGCGAACAGGTCCCTGTGGAAGCTGCGGATGCCGTCGATCTCCAACGGCACGGGATGAACCTGGAAGGTCAGGCCGCCGAGAATCACCGCCGGGAGGTTGCAGCGGTTGATGGGCAGGAGCGCGCCGCGGGGGAGCGTCGTGGTCATGGGCGGACACCCCGGACGACGGCAGCACGGAGTCCGCAGTGCGGGGTACGGGGGCGGCACCGCGCCGGCGGCAAGTCTGGCTGGACGTCGGCGACACTGCCCGCCTCGCCGGCGAAACCCGGCGGCACCCCCTGTGAGCCCGGGCCCGGCCAGCGCACCGAGTACTTCGTACTCCGTACTTTGTTCATACTCCGGACTGCCCGCTCACCGACCCTTGACGCCATACCCGACACCCCTGCTGTTCGTATACCCACAACCGATGCGGCTTTGTCGCGTATGCTACCAAGATCGTCAGTCTGCCGTCACAGTCATTTCTCCATCCTGATCATTACCTTAGCAGCGCATTCCCCACCTGGCACACCGGTTGCTTTCCCTTGGGCGTACGCGAATCTGTCCACCGCCCCACAGGGCGAACAACCGGGAGAACCCCATGGCACTGCGTCAATGCGCTATCTACGGCAAAGGCGGCATCGGTAAGTCGACCACGACCCAGAACCTGGTCGCCGGCCTGGCCGAGCTGGGCAAGAAGGTCATGATCGTCGGCTGCGATCCGAAGGCCGACTCCACCCGCCTGATCCTGCACGCCAAGGCGCAGGAGACCATCATGCACCTAGCCGCCGAGGCCGGCTCGGTGGAGGACCT
>Ga0316578_10000494_pt1 | contig 13326 bp, 12 predicted proteins | sample J0NA_2_FD_203076 | JGI IMG/M metagenome (GOLD analysis project Ga0316578, IMG submission 203076) | Rhizosphere microbial communities from salt marsh grasses in Alabama, United States - J0-2_160517rDrC | ecosystem: Host-associated > Plants > Roots > Rhizosphere | place: USA: Alabama | collected... | reverse complement strand
GACGGCCGCAGCGACTGCGATGAGGACGCCGCGCGACCGGGCCGGCGCCGGCCGAAGTCGCTGCTCGGCGAGGAGCCGGTCGGCGAGACGCTCCACGTCGATCGGCGGAGCGATCTCCTCGTAGTGGTCACGCAGGAGTGATCCGAGGTCAGACATCGACATTCACCCCCAATTCGCGTCGCAGCTTCTCGAGCCCTCGTTCGTGGTGCTTCTGGACGGTGGATCGACCGATACCGACCAAGTCGGCCACTTCCTGATGGGTGAAGCCGAATCCGTCGATGAGAACGACCGCCGTGCGCTGTTGCCTGGACAGGTGAGCGAGCGCCGGTGCGAGGCCCGGCTCCGGCGGATCCGGGCTGCTCGAAGGAACATCACGGAAGAGTGGGAGAGGCCGGCGCACCCGCGAGGCCTTGCGCCTCCCGACGCGATAGAGGTACCCGGCCGGGTTCGATGCCGTCTGGATCTTGTCCCAGTGCTCCCATGCAAACACGAGTGCGTCCTCTGTAGCTTCGAGGCCCCGGTCGGGCCCACACGCCGCAACGAGTGCGCACCGGAGCTTGGGTTCGACGTCCCGAGCGAAGGTGGTGAACACCTCGACGTTCGGGTACTCCTGCACCGTGGGCCTCCTCGGCCTTCCTACACATAGTGTCCACGAGGGACCCGCGTGTACGACAGGTTTTCTACTCGTCGGCTACCGGGCCGAACCACTCGAAGTGGCCCGGATCCGGGTCGGTCCAGGCGTGCCCCGACCGGACCCCGACCGCGGCGAGCGCCTCGACGAGGCGGGGGTCGTCCGGGGCGCCCGGCGATTCGTCTGCCTCGTTCCAGAAGTTGATGTCCGCAGCCACCCCCCACGCATGCCGCGACAGGTCCGTGCGCTGGCGGATGCGCCGCGGGTACCAACAGCCGGCGTAGGCGTCGGGGTCGACCGCATCGCTGAAGCCGGCTTCTGCGAGCGCAGTCATCGCCGACCTCAGCAACTCGAGGAACGCGACGTGGCAGACGACCTCGCCGAGCAGCGGGACGGACTCACGCCGGATGTTGGCTTCCGTCCACGCCGGGTCGATCTCGATCGTGTCGCCGTCCGCCGGTCGGTATGCGAACTCGCCGAAGCGTTGCTTGATCGCGATCTGCGCGGCCACTGCGTCGGCGTGGCGGAAGACGTCGACGTCGTCACGGCTCATCACCCGCACCTCAGCCTCGGTCGTCGCATTGGCCAGCTGCTCGAGCTCCCGACGGGTGCCCTCGAAGCTGACGATCGAGTAGCGCTCGTTCGAGACCTCCAGTCGCTCAGCGTCCTGCGGGGCGAGCACGATCTCCGCTGCGCCGACCCACTCGTCGCCGACGACCCCGATCACGGTCAGGACGGAACCGTCGTCGAGGACCAGCTCCGCGTCCTCGCCGAGCCGGCGGAACGACGCCGACGACTCAGAGAGGACCGCAAGACCTTCATCGAGGTCGTCGAGCACATCCGCGACGTCGGGTGGGACGTACGCCGAATGGTCGCCGGGATCGAACGACTGCGCCTCGAGCGGGAGGGCGTATCCCTCCGGCGCCTCGTCGACCGGCGGGCCGCCGGCATCGCGGGTTGCGACGACGTTGACAATCCCGACGCGCACCGTCGATACCGCGTCGACCCCCGGGATGTCTGCAAGACCCGCCGCGAACCCCTCCGGCAGCGCGGCCGTCACCGACACGACGTACCACCCCGGCTCGCGTGGCCCGGTGGTCGTGGTCGAAGTGGGCGCCGTCGTCGCCGTCGGTGCGACCGCCGTGATCGTCGTCTCCGCCATCGACCGTGCGCCCGTCGTGGTCGTCGCGGCCGGGGATGCGCACGCGCCGAGGAGGAGGGCGACGGCGACCAAGAGCCGGAGTCGCCTCACGACATCCCCCGACGCGGCCGATACGTCACGCATCCGCCGCCGCCGGTCAGTCTCGGCGCACCTCCGACACCACCGTCCCGTCGGGAGCCCGAACCCGGACGATCATCGACATCTGCCCGGGAAGGCTGTGCGTTGCACATGCGAAGCACGGATCGTACGCCCTGAACGCCATCTCGATCTTGTTGAGCACGCCCTCGGTGATCTCCGAGCCGGCCGTGATGAGGCCCTGCGCGGCCTTCTTGATCGACATCGAGATCGGCCCGTGGTTGTTCGTCGTCCCGACGACGAGATTCACCTTCTCCAGGATCCCCCGCTCGTCGGTCACGTAGTGGTGGGTCAGCGTCCCGCGCGGCGCTTCGATGCAGCCGACTCCTTCGGTTGGTGTCTCGGTCGGGATCGTCCGGATGTCGGGGCTGAGGATCTCCTCATCCCGAGCGAGCTCCATCGTCCGCTCCGCGGCGTAGACGAGCTCGACCACCCGCGCCCAGTGCGTCGCGAGCGTCTGATGCACCGGGGTGGCGCCGCTCGCGTCGCCCGTCAGCGTCTCGAAGTACCGCTCGTACTCCGCCTGGGCGAGCGGAGTCGCCATCCCCGTCGCCGCATTGACCCGGGAGAGCGGGCTCGCCCGGTAGAGGCCGCTGTCGGAGCCGTCGGTGAACCCGGTCCAGCCTCGCGCCTTGAGGAACGGGAACTTGAGATAGGACCACGTCTCGACGTGCTCGGCGATGTTGTCGAGGTAGTCGCGTGGGTGGTACGTGACGATCTGATCACCGTCCGCATCGACGACGCGAATCATCCCGTCGTATACGTTCAGGTGCCCGTTCTCGTCGACGGTCCCCATCGAGTTGAACCGGTGCGTGTACGTGTCGGACAGGATGAGATCGAGGTAGGCCTGGTTGGCGAGGACCACGTCGTTGAGGATGTCGATCGTGAACTTGGCCGCCTCGAGCAGCGTCCCTGCCCGGTCGATCAGCTCCGCTCGCTCCTCTGGCGTCACGCCCTTCGTCACGCCGCCGGGGAGCGCCGTCACCATGTGGATCGTCTTGCCGCCGAGGATCTTCACGATGTCGTGTGCGGCGGCGCGCGCGCCGATGACGACCTTGCCGGTGTCGATCCCGAGTTTGTGGATCATCCCCAGGATGTTGCGCTCGGCAGGCGGGGCGTCGGGCCCCATCACGAAGTCGGGGCCGGCCAGGATGTAGAAATGGGTCATGTGGTCCCCGGCGAAGAACGCCGAGTACAGGAGCTCGCGGAGCTTCCTCGCCGCCGGGGGGATCTCGACGTGGTAGACGTCGTCGCATGCCTTCGCCGATGCGATGTGATGCGCCTCCGAGCACACCCCGCAGATCCGCGACGTGATGCGCGGCATCTCCTCGACGGGCCGACCGACGCAGAACGCCTCGAAACCTCGCAGCTCGGGGACGATGAAGAAGCAGTCGGCTACTTCGCCGTCGTCGTCCACGAAGATGTCGATCTTGCCGTGCCCTTCGAGCCGGGTGATCGGGTCGATGAGGATCTCCTTCACAGCCCCACCTCCTCACGTTCGGTGTCACCGGGCGACGACCCTTCGAGATTCACGCGTCCGAGCGTCGCTTTGGCCATCGAGAACCGATAGAACGTGCCGACCGGGTCGACGATCCCGTCGAGGATCTGCTCGATGACCGCAGGGTCTTGCGAGTCGATGACCGACGACAGCGCAGCGACCATCTTCGTCCCCTGGTCTTTGGAGTTCGGGGCGGGCCCGTAGCAGCCCCGGCACGGGACGCCGACGGTGACGCACAGGGCCCCGCAGCCGCTGCGCGTCGCCGGCCCCATGCACAAGATGCCCTGGTCGAGCAGGCATGTGTCGGGATCTGGGATGATCTCGTGCGGGCGGACGAACCCGGTGATGCGCTTCTCCTCGCGCACCCGGGGGCACTCATCGCAGCAAGTCTTGTCCCCCGCCCCGAGGATGGATCCCTTCGGCGGGAGTGGCTTGCCGTTCTGCAGGATGTCGATCACGGTCTCGAGGACCGCCCAGATCTGATGCGCCTGGGGCGGGCAGCCGGGGACGTAGTAGTCGACGTCGACGACCTGGTCGAGCGTGCGCACCGTCTCCCAGAACTCCGGCAGCTCGAGCGTCCCGAACTCCGTCACCGTCTGCGTCTGGGGTCGCACGTCGCCGGGATTGTCGGTCGAAGGCGAGTCGCGGAACGCCCAATCGAGCGTCGCACGGCGGGTCGTCGTGTTCGACAGGGCCGGGATGCACCCTTCGCAGGCGCAGGACCCGAACGCGACGAGGACCCGGGCCTTGCGCCGGAGCAGATTCGCCATGTATTCGTTGTCCGACGTGCGCACCGCGCCGTTGAACAGGCAGAGGGTGATCTCACCGTCGTCCATGGCTTCGACGTCCCGCACCTTGAAGTCGACGGCCACGGGCCAGAAGACGACGTCGAACGCCGCGTCGACGTCGAGGATCTTCTCCTTGATGTCGAGCACGGCGATCTCGCACCCGCCGCACGATGCCGCCCAGTAGAGGGCGAGCTTCGGCTTGGTTGGAGCTGCTGTGATGGGTTCGGCTTCGATCGTCATGTCTGCAACCTCAACGGTCCGAGAGTCCGTATTTCACGGGCCATGTCGTTCGCCGTGCTTGCCCACTGGTCGCCCTCGCTCGCCGAGACCCACACGAGCCGCACCCGGTCGGGGCTGATGCCGAAGCCGGCGACGAGGCGCTTGAGCAGGTGCACCCTGCGGAGGGTCTTGTAGTTGCCCTCCTGGTAGTGGCAGTCACCCGGGTGGCACCCCGAGATGATCACACCATCCGCGCCGAGCTCGAACGCCTTGGCGACGAACGTCGGATCCATCCGGCCCGAGCACATCACCCGGACGATGCTCACGGACGGATCCCACTGCATACGTGAGATCCCGGCGAGGTCTGCGCCCGTGTAGCTGCACCAGTTGCACAGGAACGCAACGATCCTCGGCTGCCACTCCCCGAGCTGGGGTTGCTCGACACTCACTTCTTGCTCGAATGCCACAGCCATGGCTCACCCCATTCCCACTGGTGCGAGGAGCCCGGTGAGCTCCGCGAGGATCTGATCGTCGGTGAAGCCGGCGCCGGTGATCGCCGACGCCGGGCATGCGGCAACGCAGGTGCCGCACCCCTTGCAGAGCGCCTCGTTGATGACCGCGACACCTTTCTCCTCGTTGAATGAGATCGCGGTGTACGGGCAGAGGCCGATGCAGGTCTTGCACCCACCGCAGAGCGCCTCGTTGACGGTGGCTCGCACCGGGTCGATGAGGACCTCGCCCTTCCCGATGAGCGACAGGATCCGTGCCGCCGAGGCCTGCGCCTGGGCCACCGTGTCGGGGATGTCCTTCGGCCCCTGTGCGCACCCGGCGATGTACACGCCGTCGGTCGTCGTGCCGACCGGGTCGAGCTTCGGGTGCCGCTCCATGAAGAACCCGTCGGGGCTCCGGCTCAGCGAGAAGAGGCGCGCCGTGGACTCGGCATCGGCGTGCGGCTCGAAGGCCGTGCACAGCACCACGAGGTCGACCGGGATCTCCCGGAACCGCCCGATGAGCGTGTCCTCGGCGCGGATGATGAGGTGTGACTTCTCACCGTTCCGTGCGGGGGCCGGCACGATCTCGCCGACCTTTCCGCGGATCACGGTCGACCCTTCGTGAAGGACCCGCGAGTAGAACTCCTCGTAGCCTTTCCCGTATGCCCGCATGTCGATGTAGAACTGGTAGACGTCGGCGTCCGTGCGTTCGATCGCCAGATGCGCGAACTTCAGCGCCGCCATGCAGCAGACCCGCGAGCAGTAGCGGTTGTAGTGCTCATCGCGCGACCCCACGCAGTGGACGATGCCGACCGCTCGCGGCTCCGTGCCGTCGGCGAGCAGCACCTTCCCGCCGGTCGGGCCGGTCGCATTGAGCATCCGCTCGAATTCGAGGCTGGTGATGACGTTGGCGTACCGCCCGTAGCCGTAGGGAGTCATCCGCTTGGCGTCGAAGGGCTTGAAGCCGGTCGCGACCATGATCTGGCCGACCTCGAGCTTCGTGACCGTGTCCGCCATGTCGAGCCGGACCGCCTGCGGGGGACAGATGTCCTCGCAGGAGTGGCACTCGACGCACACGCCGCAGTGCAGGCAACGCTTCGCTTCACGGACCGCGTCGTCCTCGCCGAACCCGAGATCGACCTCGTCGTAGTCGGCAATCCGCACGTCGGCCGCGCGCTTCGGCATGTCGACGCGAGGCACCTTCTCCGTGTCCCGATACGACGGTGCCTGGGCGTAGGGCCGTTCCTCGAACCCGAGCCGCGGCGCCGGCGACGGCATGTGGGTCGTGAACGACTCGAGTGGCTTCCCGCGTAGGTACTTGTCGATCGCTTCGGCCGCGCGCCGTCCCTGTCCCATGGCCTCGACGACCGTCGAGGGCCCGAGCACGGCGTCGCCGCCTGCGAATACGCTCGGGATCGACGACTGCAGCGAATCGGGGTCGACCTCGACGGTGCCCCACGTGGTGAGCGCCGGGCGGCTCCCCTCGCCGCCGGCCCTCCCGACCCATCCCTCGTCCGGATGCTGGCTGATTGCGGCGATGACCGTGTCGAAAGGACGTTCGTGGTCGGTTCCCGCGATCGGGACGGGCCGCGGCCGGCCGCTCGCATCGGGCTGGCCGAGCTCCATCGTGACACATGCGAGCCCGCGCACCCGACCCCCTTCGACGAGCACCTCGACGGGGGCGACGAGGTACTCGAAATGGACCCCTTCAGCGACGGCGTCGTCGAACTCGTCCTCCTCGGCGGGCATCTCGGCGCGAGTTCTCCTGTAGAGGACCGTGACGTCGGCACCCTCGCGCCGAGCTGCCCGCGCTGCGTCGATCGCGGTGTTGCCTCCGCCGACGACGGCGACCTTCGCCCCCGTCTCCTGGGGCAGGCCGAGATTGAGGTTCCGGAGGTAGTCGATTCCCGTGATCACCCCGTCGGCGTCCTCGTTCGGGATGCCGAGCGCGATCCCCTCCTGGGCCCCGACGGCGACGAACACGGCGGAGTACTCGTGTCCCGGTGTGCCGTTCGCGAGCTCTTCGAGCAGGAAGTCGCGCCCGAGCTCCACGCCCGTGCGCATCTCGACGCCCATCCGCTCGATGAACGCGATGTCCCGGTCGACGACCGGACGGGGGCATCGGTAGGAGGGGAGGCCGACGGCGAGCATGCCGCCGAGCCGCTCGTGCTTCTCGAATACCGTGACCTTGTACCCCTCGGCCGCGAGATCGAACGCTGCGGTGAGGCCGGCTGGGCCCGACCCGACGACCGCGACCTTCTCCGGATAGTCGTGCTTCGGCGGACCGGGGACCGGCTCGGGCTCGTTCTCGCGCTCCCAATCCATCGCGAAGCGCTTCAACGAGCGGATCGCGACCGGGTCCTCGACCATCCCCCGGCTGCATGCCTCCTCGCACGGCGCGTAGCAGACCCGTCCGCAGATGAACGGCAGTGGGTTCTGGCGCCGGATGAGCTTGGCCGCGTCGGCGAAGCGTCCCTCCGCGATCAGCGCCACGTACCCGCCCGCGTTCTGATGGATCGGACAAGCCTCCATGCACGGCGGCTTGCCCTGACGGTCGATCACGTACGTCGACGGGATCGCCTGCGGAAAGGCCTTGTGGATCGCAGTGCGCTCCGACAGGAACTCGTCGAACGGGTCCGGGACCCGCACCGGGCACACCTTCACGCACTCTCCGCAGGAGGTGCAGTCGGTCGTGACGTATCGCGCTCGCTCGCGCACCGTCACCTCGAAATTCCCCACGAAGCCGGCCACGGACTCGACCTCGGCGTTCGTGATGAGGTGGATGTTGTCGCGCCGGTCGGCCGAGACCATCTTGGGTGTGAGGATGCAGGCTGCGCAGTCGAGCGTCGGGAACGTCTTGTCGAACCGGGCCATCGTCCCGCCGATCGTCGACTGGCGTTCGATCAGATACACGTCGTTGCCGGCCTCCGACACGTCGAGCGCGGCCTGGATGCCGGCGATTCCCCCACCGACGATGAGCGTCGCGGGGTTGACGGCGGCGTGCATCGGGTCGAGCGGCTCGTGCAGGGCGACGCGCGCAACGGCCCCGTTGACGAGGCCTTTCGCCTTCGCCGTCGCGGCGGCCCGGTCCTCATGGACCCAAGCGCATTGCTCGCGGATGTTGGCGATCTGGACGAGGTACGGGTTGAGGCCCGCCGCCTCGGATGCCGCACGGAACGTCGGTTCGTGCATGAGCGGGCTGCAGGCCGCGACGACAACGCGGTTGACGCCGTTCTCCTCGATATCCCGCTTGATGAGGTCCTGCCCGGCGTTCGAGCACATGAACTCGTAGTCGCGGGCCTCGACGACGTTCGGCTGCGACGCGGCGACGTCCCGGACTGCTTCGACGTCCACGGTTGCCGCGATGTTGAACCCGCAGTGGCAGACGTACACGCCGATCCGGGGCTCGTCGGTCTTGGTCGTCATGCCGCACCTCCCCCCGCGCTCACGGGCACCCCACCGGCGCGTCCTTCGAGCGGCGGCGCGGGGATGTCGACGGGAACGAGCCCGTGCTCGAGCCCGACCTCCTCGGGCGTGCACCCGAGGGCGAGCCCGACGACCTGCGTGAAGTAGAGGACCGGGATCTTCGGACGGTCACCCTTGCCGCTCAGATTCAGCAGGTCGAGGTTCGCCTGGCACAGCGGACAGACGGTGACGATGCAGTTGGCGCCACCGCGCACGGCCCAGTCGACGAGGTCTTCGCAGAGTTGGACGGCCACTTCCTCGAACGTCGCGATGAGCATCCCGCCGCAGCACCGGACTTTCGGCGGGTAGTCGATGCACTCGGCTCCGAGGGCCTCGAAGAGGCGCTCCATCGACACCGGGTTCTCAGGGTCTTCGTCGATCGCCCCGTAGGGCCGCACGATCTGACAGCCGTAGTAGCACGCGATCTTGAAGCCGCTGATCGAATTCGTCTGCCGCGCCGCGATCCAATCCAGTCCGTAGTCGTTGATGAGCACCTCGAGCGGTTTGCGCACCGGGACGGACAGGTCGGTCTTCAGCCCGGCTTCGGCGAGCGCCGTGTCGACTTGTGCCCTGAGCTCCGGCTGGGCGGCCATCCTCGATCGCGTTTTGTTGAGCACGTAGAAGCACGCGCTGCACGGAGCCACGATGTCGTGACCGGTCTTCTCGGCGAGGGCGAGGTTGCGTGCGGAGATCGCGTACGCGACCGTCTTCTTCACCGACGTGTAGGACGTGGCACCGCAGCAGTTCCAGTCTTCGAGCTCCTGCAGCTCGATGTCGAGCCTGTCGAAGACCGCCCGCGTCGACTTGTCGTAGGCGACGCCCGTGGCGTGGAGGCTGCACCCGGGGTAATAGGTGTAGGTCATGCCGTACCTCCGATCGCGCGGTAGCCGACCGTGTCGGTGCCGAGCTCGAAGTCCGCAGGTTCCTGGGGGAGGTCGAAGGTCTCCGCCTTGGCGATGATCCGACGCAGGCCTTCGATCCCCTTGATCTTCTCGGGGCGGACCGGGATCCGGCCGTGCGCCATGAGCGAGAGGCCGGCCTTGCTCCACCCGAGCATGCCGATCGGGTTGGTCTTGAGGAAGTAGCGCACGAGGTTGGCGGTCTCGTAGTTCCGGCCGTACTTCTTGACCTGAAGGACGAACGACTCGGAGAAGACGTGCGAGGGGAACCGCTTCGGGGAGAGATGCCGCTCGATCGCGATCCGACGGAACGCGTAGAACAGGTCGGTGATCTGGATCTCCGCCGGGCAGCGCGTCGTGCACTGGTAGCACGAAGCGCACACCCAGATCGTCCTGCTGGCGAGGAGCTCCTCGAGCCCGCCGGCGCGGAACATGGCGATGAGCTGCCGCGGCGTGTAGTCCATCGCGTAGCTGACGGGGCACGACGCGGTGCACGTGCCGCACTGGATGCAATGGTCGAGGCGCCCCCCTCCGGGGATGCGGTTGGTCTCGGCGAGGAATGCTTGTCTCAGCTCCCGCTCGCCTTTCGACAGCACACCGGGTGCCGGCGGGCCGGAGCGCGGGTCTGCAACTGTCTTCACAGCTCGACCACCCTTTCGTCGATCGAGGTGCCCATCGCGTCGATGGAACGTTTCACTTCGCGGACGACCGTCGCGGCGGCTTCGGCAACGGCCGGCGTCAGGATCTCTCCGAATTCGTCGGCGACGTCGATCTCGATCCCGAAGATCGACACGTCGTCGGGCATCTCCCAGCCGAGGCTTCGCCCGAGGTCAAGGACCATCGGATAGCTGATGTCATGGAAGGAGTTGAGGCGGACCGAGCCGCTCAGGTCGTCGATGTCGAGTCGGACGATCGTGCCCGGGGGATATCGACCGGTCAGGAGCGAGTCGACGACGACGGCGCACCTCCGGCCGCGGAGAACGTCGAGGAGGGCAAAGCCGGCCCACGGCAGCGCAACGACCTCGACGTCGTCGCGATGGCGGTACTCGGATTCGAGGAGGTGCGCAGTGTAGATGCCGACGCCGTCGTCGCAGGCGATGTCGTTGCCGAGACCGATGAGAACGATCGGTGGCGCATCGGTGGCGCCATCTTCCAGACTGTCGGCTGCCCCGGGACTGCGCACAGGTGCGCCGGGTGCCGGCTGGGTGCGGCTCGGCGTCATGGTCGGTCCTCACCGCGAGTCTCGTCCCAGATTCCTCATCGAATATGGGGTCTTTCGACCCTATTTGTGACCTGTGGCCCTATCTCGACCCTGCGCGTCGAGACGAGCGTTGGCGCAAGACGGGAGGACGCCGCATGCACCGAAGCCCGGCCGGCACCCCAGGGGCTCGCCGAGATGTGTCGGCGCGGGCCCTCCAGCGACCTCGGGAGGTTCACCATGTCCGCGCTCGATGAGAAGCTGCGGAGTCATCCCCTCATCGCGACCCTGAGCGACGAGTACGTCGACAAGCTCGCCGCATGTGGGGCCGCATTCGTTGCGTTCGAGCCCGACGACCTCATCGTCGAAGATGGCGCGCCGGCCGACGCCTGCTACTTCATCGAAGAAGGCGACGTCGCGATCGAAATCTTCCTCGGAGGCTCACAGAGCCGCACGGTACAGACGGTCCACGGCGGGGACATCGTGGGCTGGTCGTGGCTCGTGCCTCCGTACCGGTGGAGCTTCGATGCCGTCGCACTCACCAAGGTCACTGCGCTGCGTATCGACGCGGAGGAGTTGCGAGCGGCCATGGAAGACGACCTGCCGCTCGGCTATGAGATGATGAAGCGCTTCTGCGAGGTCATCGTCTCTCGCCTCAACGCGTCCCGATATCGGATTCTCGACGTCTACGGCGTCGGGCCCGACGACCCGAAGCGCAGGCGGGGCTTCCCCGGCGGGTCCCGGTGACCGGCCGCACGTCGGCTGCCAACCTGTGGACAGGGGCTCCGCCCGGCTCGTAGCATCTGGCCGCATCGCCGGGCAGGGACTTGGACGTGACTGGCAACCGCAACGACTCCACACCCATGGTGATGGTGACGCGCGAGGTCCGGTGGTTCCGGCACGGTGCAGTTCCCGCTCATGTGCTCGCGTGGTTCTCGGCCTCGGGAGCGGTCGGTGCCCGGGAGGAGCGCCTCGACTGGTACGACCCCGACGCTGCGCGGGCCGGTCTCGGGGTGAAGGACCGCGACGAGCTCTCCCACGACGAGAAGCGGCGTCTGACCGCACAGCCTGGGGTCGAGCTCGCACCGGGGCTCGTCGGGTGCGTCGAGGATTGGGTGAAGACGAGCAAGCCGATCGGTCGCTCGGCGGGCAGGAGTGAGCGCTGTCATCTCCCGGTGCACAAGGTCATCATCACCCGGCGGTACGAGGCGGAGCCGGAAACCGGCCGGCCCTGGACGGAGGCCGGTTGCGAGGTGGAGCTGGCATCGATCACCGTCGGTGCCCGAGAAGCGTGGACCTTGTGCTTCGAGACGTTTGGGCCGTCCCACCGGGTCGCGGAGGCCCTCCGCGTTGGCGTTGACGGCCTCCTGCGGGAGACACCGCTCCCCGACGACATCACGTTCTCAGGCGACGAGAGCTGCGGCTATCCGGAGTGGCTGAGCCGGCTCAGTCCGGTATCCCCGGGCGGCGTCGAGGTGTAGCCAACCCAGTGCTGTTGGGCGCCCAAACCGGCGGACGGGCGCATACGGAGGGCCGGTACAGGCGGCTACCCGGCGATCAGCGGAGCGACCGTCTCCCCGAGGAGGGCAACCCGCTCCGGAATGTGGCCGTTGGCCGGCATGTTGATGGTGAAGCCGTCGACGCCGCGAGCGAGCCGCTCCGAGAGCCGTTCGGCGACCGTATCCGGATCGCCGAGCGTGAAGCGGGACCGGACTGCGGCCTTCATCTCGTCGCTCATCGTCGTCGGATCGAGGCCCCGTGCAGCGAGGTACGCGTCCAGCTCGACTTCTGCCTGTTCCATCGTCGGGGCGATGCAGGCCGTCTGCTGCCACGACACCGTTATCTCGGAGCGATCCCGACCCAGGGCCTCGCAGTGCTCGTCGAGTGCCTCGAGCTTGCGTGCGACGTCCTCGGGAGGGCAGATCAGGTTCGACTCGTCGGCGTACTGGGCGACCATCCGCAGCGTCTTCTTCTCGCCGGCACCGCCGATCATCACCGGGATCTGGGCTACTGGGGGCGGCTCGTTGATCGCATCGGAGACGCGATAGTGGTTGCCGTCGAGCGTGGGGCGTTCCTCGCGCAGCATGGGGAGGATGATCTGGAGCGCCTCCTCCAGCTTCTCGAAGCGGTCGGTGAAGGTGCCGAACGGAATTCCGAACGCGACGTGCTCGAGCTCGTACCAGCCCGCCCCGATGCCGAGCTGCGCTCTTCCTCCGGAGACGATGTCGAGCGCGGTGACGGTCTTGGCGAGGATCGCGGGATTCCGGTAGGTGTTGCCCGTCACGAGCGACCCAAGCCTCACCTTGGACGTCTCCCGAGCGAGACCGGCCAGCAGGGTGTAGCACTCCACCATGTACTGGTCGGGGGTGCCGAGCATCGGCAGCTGGTAGAAGTGGTCCATCACCAGGACGGTGTCGAAACCGGACGACTCTGCTTCCCGTGCCTGGCGAGCCACGGCATCGAACAGCTCGGCCGGACCGACGCCGGGATACGTGAAGTTCGGGATCTGGTAGCCGAGCCTCGTCACATCGACCCCCTTTGGGCGGACGGCACGGATGCGGACTCTAGACGGGCGACGATGGCCGGACCGGCTCGGACCAGGCAGCTTCCCCGAGGTCACCGACCGGTGGCTCGCCGCAACTGTCGCATGTGGGTGCCCGCGACGGCGCGAGCCCGCCACCTTCCATCCACCGGAACCCGACGGGAAGTTCCTTCCCCGTAGGCAGGCGGTCCCCCATACAGTCGCGCACGGCGGAGGAGGACGGGCAACGTGACGGACACGGGCCGGGCAAACGCGAAGCGACGGCGGACGTGGATCATCGCCGGATCGGCCGTGGCAG
>Ga0316578_10000493_pt1 | contig 13333 bp, 13 predicted proteins | sample J0NA_2_FD_203076 | JGI IMG/M metagenome (GOLD analysis project Ga0316578, IMG submission 203076) | Rhizosphere microbial communities from salt marsh grasses in Alabama, United States - J0-2_160517rDrC | ecosystem: Host-associated > Plants > Roots > Rhizosphere | place: USA: Alabama | collected... | reverse complement strand
AAGCGTGCCTGGCCCGATCCGCTCAACCCCGGCTGCACAGAGATTCTCGGGTAAACCGAGGGTTTTTCCGGTACAGTCCCCCCGTTTTTCCGCGGTTGCGATGTGCCGGACGATCACCAAGACTGGGAGCAGTGCGCCCGATAGGTGCGGCGCCCCCTTCTTTCTCGGGAGAGTCCCCATGAGCCAAGACTTGAAAGCGGCCGTCGCGCGGCAGCGTATGCTGCTGCACGAACGGCTCAGCGCCCCGATGGCGGCGCTTGCCGCCGCCTGTGCCGCGTCCTGGCCCGACCGCGATGCCCTGGAACGCTGCCTAGCCGACGGACTGGCCGCTCTGCCGTCATGCAAATACCTGTACCTGCTCGATGCAGACGCCCGCCAAATCACCGCCAACATCGCCCGCGATGGCCTCCTGCCCGCGCACCGCGGGCGCGACCGGAGCCGCCGGCCCTATCTGGCCCAGGCCTTGGCCGGCGCACGATTCTCGCTGTCCGATGCCTACATCAGCCGCAATGCACGGCGGCCGTCGCTGACCGCGGTGCAGCGCGTCGCCGGTCCGGACAGCACACTGCTAGGGTATCTGGGCGCCGACTTCGACCTGCGCGAGCTGCCGCTGACGCGCGAGCTCTACGGTCAGCCAGACCAGTGGGTGCAGCTCAAGGGCGACCCATCCATCCGCGGCGGCCTGTTCGCCCAGCAGCGGGTCGAGAGCCTGATGGACGCACGCATCGACGAGGTGCTGGACTTGATGACAGAGCTCATCGCCGTGCACGGCGTCTTCCACGGCAAGCTGCACTTCTCCAGCTCGCGGGCGACGATCTGGCTCGTGGACGATCCCTACCGCTATCGGCTGCTGGACTTCGAGGACCTTTCCGACCCTGGCATCTGCCTCGCCTACACCAACCGTGGGTATCCCGAGGAGGCCGCGATTCCGCTGTCGCGGGTCAACGAGGTCTTTGCCGGCTTCCGCGCCCTGCGCTTCATGGACGACAACATCTACCTGCGCTCCGGGTCGCTCAACATCTTCAACGGCATGGTCGGCCTGAACTTCTCCTGCGATGGCTCCCACTACATGCCCTGGGCCGAGTTCCTGGACAAGAGCCTGGCCTTCTGGATCGGCGGCAGCGATGCCTGCGCCCTCGACGACGAGCGCGAGGCGGGCTGAACCGGTGCCGGCGGCCCGCCATGGCCGCCGGTCGCCGCCGACGTCGGGCGCGGCGCAATCGCGATGCCGCCAAGGATCGGCCTGGTGTATAGACAGTCCCTGGACTGGACCTGCCCGGGGCCGGCACGGCCCGCTGCGCCACGATGACGACGCCAAGATCAGACGAGGACCGCCCCCCGGCCGCTGCTCACGATGAGCAGCGACGCTGGGCGCCCGCCGCGGCGGGCTATCGCCTGGTCGCCTGGGTCTTTCTGCGCGCGCTTGCGCTGATCTACCTGGCGGCGTTCGCATCGCTCGCGGTGCAGATCCGGGCCCTCGCCGGTGCCGGCGGCATCTTCCCGCTCGAGGAACAGCTCACCGCCGCCGCCGGCGAGCACGGCCTGATGGCCTTCCTGGCCTATCCGTCGCTGTTCTGGCTGGCGGCCGGCGACTGGGCGCTGCTGGCGGTGGCCTGGGGCGGCTGCGTGCTCGCCGTGCTGCTGCTGTTCGGCCGCTGGCAGCGGGGCCTGCTGATCCTGCTCTACCTGTTCTACCTGTCCCTGTATCACGCGGGGCAGATGTTCACCAATTTCCAGTGGGACTTCCTGCTGCTGGAGACGGGCTTCCTGGCGATCTTCCTACCCGGAGGCTCGCGGGTCGTGGTCTGGCTGTTCCGCTGGGTGTTGTTCAAGCTGCGCTTCCTGTCCGGCGCGTCCAAGCTGATCAGCGCCGACCCCACCTGGAGCGGCCTGACCGCGCTGAATTACTACTTCGAGACCCAGCCGCTGCCGCATACCGGCTCCTGGTACGCGCATCAGCTGCCGGAGTGGCTGCTGCGCACCGGGACCGCGGGCACGCTGTTCGTGGAGCTGATCGTGCCCTTCTTCATGTTCCTGCCGAGGCCCTGGCGGCTGTTTGCGGCCTGGGCGACCATCCTGTGGCAGGCACTGATCATCGCCACCAGCAATCACAATTTCATCAACCTGCTCACCATAGTGCTGTGCCTGTTCCTGTTCGACGACCGGGCCCTGCGCCGGGTGCTGCCGCGGCGCCTGGCCGACCGGCTGACGGCCGTCTCGCCGCTGCCGGCGCGCGCGCGCCAGGCCGTCGCCGTTGCCACGCTGGCAGCGGCGCTGGTCGTGCTGCCGGCCGGGGCCGCGGCCGCCGCCGAGATGTTCGCCCGGCGGCCGCTGCCGGTGATGGGGGCCGCGTACCGCGCCGTCGAGCCGTGGCGCATCGCCAACCGTTATCACATCTTCCCGACCATCGAGACCCAGCGCATCTCGGTGCAGATCGACGCCTCGCTGGACGGCGAGCACTGGGTGCCGCTTGATTTCCGCTATGCGCCGGACGATCCCTTCGAGCGTCCGCCCTTCATCGTGCCGCACCAGCCGCGGGTGGACTGGATGCTGTGGTTCGTGCCCATGGGGCCGGTGTTTCTGGACTGGCTCACACGCTTCGGTAATCGCATCCTGGCCGGCGACCCGCGTGTCACGGCCTTGCTGGCCAAGCCCCCGTTCGGCGGCCGCCCGCCGCGGATGCTGCGCTTGCGCGTCTACCGCTACCGATTCACGACACCCGCTCAGCGCGCCGAGACCGGCGCCTGGTGGACGCGGGAAGACCTGGGCCCCTTCTATCCGCTGCCTGTCCTCGAACGGAAGCCGCCGACGGCGAGAGACGATCCAGGGTGAGCGTCAGGGATGACAAGGATTATCGAGTGGCAGCTGTCCAGCCCCCGCCGCTTGGTTCAAGCCACGGGCTGCTGGCGCGCCGGTGCTGCCGGGGCAGGCGGGCGTCCCGTCTGCTTGACACCCATCAATGTCAACCTGTCGTGAGTCTGCCAAGCTGACGCGCTTGGCTGGCGGGTCCGGACTCGCCGCATGTCTTCCTGTTCGGTCACTCGTCGCTCCCCGGCCGCATGGCGTTATCCGATCTGGTCAACACCTTCGGCACCGATCTGCTGCGCCGCTATGGCGCGAGGGTGCACAAGCTGGCCATCCATGCCGGGTTCTCCTGCCCGAACCGGGACGGCAGCAAGGGGCGCGGCGGCTGCAGCTTCTGCAACAACGTCTCGTTCAGCCCCGGCGCGCGCGGTGAGCCGGCGCTGGCGGTGCCCATCGCCGAGCAGATCGCAGCCGGACGCCGCGTGGTGCGGCAGCGCACGGGGGCGGCCCGGTTTCTGGCCTATTTCCAGGCGTACACGAACACCTATGCCGACGTGGAGCGGCTGGCGGCGCTGTACCGCGAGGCCCTGGCCGAGCCGGACGTGATCGGCCTGTCCGTCGGCACGCGCCCCGACTGTGTGCCGGAGGCGGTGCTGGACCTGCTGGCCGGCTTCCGGGCCGAGGGCTACGAGGTCTGGTTGGAGCTGGGGCTGCAGTCGGCCTTCGATGCGACGCTGGCGCGGGTCAACCGCGGACACGGCTTCGCCGACTACCGCCGGGCCGTACGTGCGGCGCGGCTGCGCGGGCTGCCGGTGTGCACGCACTTGATCGTCGGTCTTCCCGGCGAGGGTCGGGGCGACGCGCTGGTGAGTCTGCAGCGAGTGCTGGAGCTGGGCACCGATGGGCTCAAGCTGCATCCGCTGCATGTCGTCCGCCGCACACTGCTGGCCCAGACGTGGCGCCGCGGCGGTTATCGGCCTCTGGCGATGAACGAGTACATCGGCATTGCCGCGGACCTGATCGAGCATACACCGGCGGACATCGTGTACCACCGGGTCACCGGGACCGCCACCCGCGATATCCTGCTGGCGCCCGACTGGTGCAGCAAGAAGTGGGCGGTGCTGAACGGCATCGAGCAGGAACTGGTGCGGCGCGGCAGCCGGCAGGCGGCGCTGGCCGGGGAGTCCGGGCGCGGTGCCGCGGTGGACGTGACGCCCCCGGTGCGCATCGCCGCCGGCGGCTGACCGGCCTTATGCTGGCCGCGGCAAAGACACTGGGTAGAACCGGTTGGCGGATGCGCTTCGCTTATCGGCCCTGCGCCGAACGTTAACCCGTTCTTGAAGCGCGGGCGTGTTGGAGTCCAGGCTTCGGCCTGGACGAGGCGGCGGGACCGGCGACACCGTCGTCATTGCGAACATTTTGGTTTCCGCACCTGCCCGGCAGGCGCGTCACTGACTGGAGGAGCTCGATGGAGCTGGTTTGTCCTGCAGGCAATCTGCCGTCGCTGAAGGCGGCCGTCGACAACGGCGCCAATGCCGTCTACATGGGCTTTCGCGACGATACCAACGCGCGCCATTTCGCCGGCCTGAACTTCGCGCCGAACAAGATGGCCGACGGCATCCAATATGCCCGCCGCAAGGGCGTGCGGGTATTCCTCGCCCTGAACACCTACCCCCGCTCGGACGGCTTCGAGCGCTGGCAACAGGCCGTGGACCGGGCCGCTGACCTGGGCGTGGACGCGCTGATCGCCGCCGACATCGGTGTGCTGGACTATGCCAGCTCCAGGCATCCGGATCTCAGCCTGCATCTGTCCGTGCAGGGCTCGGCGACCAACTACGAGGCCCTGCGTTTCTACCACGAGCACTTCGGCGTGCGCCGGGCAGTGCTGCCGCGGGTGCTGTCGATGAGCCAGGTGCGTCACGTGGTCGACAACGCGCCGGTGGAGATCGAGGTGTTCGCGTTCGGCAGCCTGTGCGTGATGGTGGAGGGGCGCTGCATCCTGTCCAGCTATGCGACGGGGCGTTCCCCGAACACCTATGGCGCCTGCTCGCCGGCCAGTCACGTGGAGTGGATCGAGTCCGCGGACCGGCTCGACACCCGTCTTGGCGGCGTGCTGATCCAACGCCACCCGAAGGGCGAGAACGTCGGCTATCCGACCCTCTGCAAGGGCACCTTCTGCGTCGGCGACCACACCTACCACGCGATCGAGGACCCCACCAGCCTCAACGCCATGGAGCTGCTGCCGGAGCTGGCCGCGGCCGGCGTCAAGGCCGTCAAGATCGAGGGCCGCCAGCGCAGCCCGGTCTACGTGGCGCAGGTCACCCGCACCTGGCGGCAAGCCCTGGACGCCTTCCAGCGCGACCCGGACAACTTTCGCCCGCGCCCCGAGTGGACCGCGGAGCTGGGCAAGGTCTCCGAGGGCGCGCAGACGACGCTGGGCGCCTATCACCGGCCCTGGCAGTAAGAGCCCGCAAGAGTCCGCCAACGACGAGCCGAGCGCGGTAGGGTGGATAAGCGAAGCGCATCCACCATTCACGCGCTCGGTGGATGCGCTTCACTTACCCACCCTACACATTCAGCGCGTCAGTCGGATCGGCAGAGGCGCTGGGGCGGCCCTGGAGATCAGGTGCCGGTTGCCGCTGCCGCGGCTCCGACCCGCAGCGACAATGACCGGATCGAACGAATGACCATGACCACGACCGAGACCACCAGCCGCCCGCGCCTGTCGCTGGGCCCGATCAGCTACTACTGGCCCAAGGACACCGTCGATGCCTTCTACGCGAAGGTCGCGGAGTCGCCGGTAGACATTGTCTACCTGGGCGAGACCATCTGTTCCAAGCGCAACCAGTTGCGCTACGAGGACTGGCTGTCCATCGCCGAGCGTCTGACCGAGGCCGGCAAGGAGGTGGTGCTGTCTACGCTGGCGCTGCTGGAGGCCGAATCCGAGCTGCTGCGCCTGCGCGCCATCGCGTCCAACGGGCGCTGGCGGGTGGAGGCGAACGATATGGGCGCCGTGAACCTGCTCCAGGGGCAGCCCTTCGTCGTCGGCCACAGCGTCAATGTCTACAACGACCGCACCCTGGCCCTGCTCGCAAAGCAAGGCTGCATGCGCTGGGTGCTGCCGGTGGAGCTGACCCACGAGGCCCTGGCGGAGATGCAGCGGCGCCGCCCCGAGGGTGTCGAGACCGAGGTCTTCGCCTACGGCCGCCTGCCGTTGGCCTACTCGGCCCGCTGCTTCACGGCGCGCGCTCGCAACCTGCCCAAGGACGATTGCCGCTACGCCTGCATCGACTATCCGGACGGCCTGGAGCTGGTGACCCAGGACGACAACCGCTTTCTGGCCCTCAACGGCATCCAGACTCAATCCGCGCGCACGATGAACCTGCTGCCCGAGCTGCCGCGGCTGCGTGAGCTGAACGTCGACATCCTGCGCATCAGCCCGCAGTCCCACAGCACCGAGGTGGTCATCGACCTGTTCCACCAGGCCCTGACTGGCACCATGGACCCCCGCGAGGCCAGCGCCGAGTTGGAGCGCCTGATGCCCGCCGGGCCCTGCGACGGCTACTGGCACGGCGGAGCGGGAATGGCGCAGGCAGTTCCCGCGCCCTGACCCGAGACCGGCGCGCGGCGCCCGCGGCGAGCCGGACACTGCGCTTTCTCCGGCGGCGGTCGCGCGTGGTCAGATGCGCGTGGCAAAGGAATCGGCGATGGTACTCCGATACCAGTGGCGATGTCGCCGGCCCGCTGCGGCGGGATGACGTTGATGAACGTCACCCTGGAAACGGCCCGCCTCCGCCGTCACGGTCATCGCCTCCACATCGACGCCGGTGACCCGGCCGCCCTCCGCGGCGCTGATGCGCTCGATTCGTCCAGGATAGAGCGTATGCCAGCCTTCCTGGAACAGGTCCGCCTTTGGCATGCCGTCGCTGCCGTCCAGGATCAGCACCTTGGAGCGCGGCTTCTCGCGACTGAGATACCAGGCCATGAGACTCGCGCGCTCATAGGGCCCCGGAGGGCAGCGGTAGGGAGACGGCGGAACCGTGATGACGACCCGGCCGCCATCGGGCATCGCCTGGAGCTGATCGCGCAGCCGCAAGGTCTGCGGTCCCGGCAGGGACATCATTGGGTCCTTGCCACCAGCGCCGGGGCAAATCCTGCGTCATGTGCGCTTCGGCCCGGTCCCCGGACTTGGGCGGGTGGGCATTGGGGGCGGCGCTCGGCGACTGGCACCGGGCCTGCTTAACTCTCGATCACAATTCCGGGCGGTACGGACGCGGCGACCGCACCGCAACCAGCAATGCATGAGTAAAGAGGACAGGATGGAATACGCGAAGCTCGCAGACACCGATCTCACCGTCTCCCGGATCGGCCTAGGCACCTGGGCCATCGGCGGCTGGATGTGGGGCGGAACCGACGAACAACGCTCTATCGAGACGATTCGGTCGGCCGTCGAGCGCGGTATCACTTTCATCGACACGGCGGCCGTCTACGGCATGGGACGCTCCGAGTCCATCGTCGGCGAGGCCCTCGCCCGCCACGGCCTGCGCGATGATGTCGTGCTCGCGACCAAGTGCGGCATCGCCTGGTCCGACGACGAGGAGCAGCTCTGGCGCAACGCAACCCGGGCGCGCATCGAGCAGGAGATCGACGACTCCCTGCGCCGGCTGCGCACCGACCGCATTGACCTCTACCAGGTCCACTGGCCGGACCCGAAGACGCCGATGGAAGAGACCGCGCGGGCCATGGAGGCGCTGTACCGGGCCGGCAAGATCCGGGCGATCGGCGTCTCCAACTTCAACGCCGAGCAAATGGACGGGTTCCGCGAGGCCGCGCCACTGCACGCGAACCAGCCGCCGTACAACCTGTTTGAGCGCCAGCTCGGGGACGAGGTGCTGCCCTACTGCGCCGAGCACGGCATCGCCACGGTCACCTACGGCGCCCTGTGTCGCGGCCTGTTGAGCGGGAAGATGACCCGCGAACGGGAGTTCGAGGGCGACGACCTCCGGCAGGTCGATCCCAAGTTCCAGCAGCCCAGGTTCGACCAGTACCTCGCAGCCGTCGCCGCGCTGGATCGATTTGCCCGCGACCATTTCGGCAAGGATGTCATGGCGCTGGCACTGCGCTGGCTGCTGGACCAGCCGGGCCACACCGTCGCCCTCTGGGGCGCCCGGCACCCTGCGCAGCTCGAACCGGTGGACGCCATCGACGGCTGGCGGCTCGACGACACGGACATGTCGGCCATCGACGACATCATCGCCGAGCACGTGACCGACCCGGCCGGGCCCGAGTTCATGGCGCCTCCGGTGCGGGGTGAGGAGGGATAGTGCGGAGGGCGGAGCCGCGATGCCCAGCGGGGGCGGGCATGGAGTTGCCGCTTGCGTCGAGGTGCGGCCCGCGCCTCCGTGGGAGCGGCTTCAGCCGCGCCCGGCGGGGAGCGAAGCGAGCCGCCCTGGCCGCGGTGCTGCTCGTCCCCGAACGACGCCCCTCCTGCATCGGGTTTCGTCGACCGGGCCGAAGTCCAACCTAACTCCCGCCTTTCGAGCGGGTCCGGTCGAGAGAGAAGGCTGGGCCGGCACCGGTCATCCATGCCCGCGAGGGGCTGGCGGCCTACCCGTCGCGGCCGAACCGGGCCAGGATATCGGTCGCCCCGTTCATGGCACCGAGCAGCGGGCCGAGACGGTCCTCCAGCTCCAGCCCGTCGAGAAAGTTCTTTACGTACAGGCCCAGCTCCGTACTGCCGCCGAGGCGCAGGCGGCGGTTGAAGAACAGCGTGTCCGGGTCCTCGCGGCGCGTGGCCAGCAGCAGGAAGTCATAGATGCTGCCGTCGATGCTGAGATCCACGGGCCGCTGCGGCGCCGCCGGCTTGATGCGGCCGGCCGACAGCGTGAGCCGTACATTGAGATGTGCGTCGTCCACACCGATGCGCATGACCTTGCCGTCGAGAAACTCCAGCTCGCCGTCTTTGATCTCCGGCGCGAAGACGCGGTTCAGGATCTGCGCCAGCACGGCGGTGCGCGCACCGTTGGGCACGAGCCCAAGGGGCAGCGTCAGCAGGCGTGGGACCTTGGGTGAGCGGGAGAGGTTGTCGGCGGCGGAAGGCATGACTCGGGTCTCGAAAACGGCACCGGCGCCGAAGGGGCGGCGCCGGTGGGCTTTGGGGTCGCGCCCGCGGGCGGACGCCGGCGAGGGCCGGCCGCGAGGGCTCAGGCGGCGACGGCGCGCTGGGGCGACAGTGCGGCGATGACGTCGTGGTACTCGCCACGCAGGCGCTGCCATTCCATGACGAACCAGGGCGTCACGTACTCGGGCTTCTCGGCGACCATGCGGTCGGTCTCGGTGCAGTCGAACCAGCGCCAGTCCGCGATTTCGCTGGGATTCACATCGATCGCCACCGGCCCGGCCACCTTGCCGACGAACACCGAACACAATTCGTGCTCGGCGCCGAGGTCGCCGAACTGGGCGTGGTACTGGAACTTGTACAGGTAGTGCAGCTCCGCGTCGATGGCCAGTTCCTCGCGCAGCCGCCGGTGCGTCGCCTGCTGGTAGCTCTCGCCGCGGCGCGGATGGCTGCAGCAGCTATTGGACCAGAACAGCGGCCACAGGGGCTTTTCGCCGCTGCGCTGCTGGAGCAAGACCTTGTCGTCGTCGGTGAACAGAAAGATCGAGAAGGCGCGGTGCAGCACGCCGCGGCCGAGGTGCGCGGCGAGTTTGTTCTCGTAACCAAGGACCCGATCGGCGCCGTCGACCAGGATCAGCGGCTCATCGTCGAACGATACGATTTGGTGCTTCAACGGGATGCCTCCTCGTTTGGGGCTGCCTGGGCTGGTTCCTGGCCGCAGCCTGCCGGTGATGCCGCGCGCGGCCGGAGAACAGCCTGGACCGGAGACGCACGCCTAGTCTGAATCCTGGCACAAACCAAGCCCAGCGACAAGGTAGATTGACACATCGCCGCGTCAACAGACGTTGACGCCGCGCAGTCGATGCCTTTGTCTGCGTCCAGACCCTATCGGAACCTTGCCGGGAGCAGATTGAACACGAAGCGTCTATGACCTGGCGCAAGCGACCTGAAATGCTGTTTGCCGGGTATGGCTCCTCATGCGTTGCGTCACATCTCCGGCGGCCGCCCTCTGCTGAAGTTGCTGTGCCTTCGGGCATCTGACGACAACAACCCATCAGGAGCACAGACAGTGTCAGACACCAACAACAAAACCAGCCGCACAGTTACGTCCGTTGACCGCCGTCATTTCCTCAAGCTCGCCGGTGCGGGCACTGCCGGCGCAGCGCTGATCGGATCGCCGCTCGCGGCACTGGCCGGGAGCGCCGACGATGTCGAGTTCAACATCAAGCCGGGCTGGGGCGAGGACAAGATCTTCCGCGAAGTGAAGAAACTGTTCACATTGAACAAAGACACGACCTACATGAACATCGGCACTACCGGGTCGATGCCCAAGCCGGTCCTGCGAAACTACAACGAGTACAACGAGATCGTCGCCCGTGATCCCTGGCACATGGAAGGCGGGTGGGGCAACTTCCCCTACACCAGCGGCCTTGTGGCCCGGATCGCGCCGCAGTTCGGTTGCGACGATACGGAACTGGTCATCAGCCGCAACACCACCGATGGCGTGGTCAGCGTCCTGCATGGCCTTGACCTGCGGCCCGGCGACCACGTCATCGCCACCCATCACGAGCATGTCGCCGTGACCTCGCCGCTGTGGGTGCTGGCCGATCGCATCGGCATCGACGTCGAATACGTGGACATCCCCGTCTTCCCGACCTCGGATCAGGACTACGTGGATGCCATCGCCGCCGCAGTACGCCCGGAGACGCGCCTGATCGTGATGTCGCATGTCACGTACAAGACCGGCGCCGTGCTGCCGGTGAAGCGCATCTGCGATGAGATCGCGGTGCCGAACGGCATCGTCACCGTGGTGGACGGCGCCCACGGCTCGGGCATGCTGAACCTGGACCTGCACGACCTGAACTGCGACTTCTACGCCGCCTCCGGCCACAAGTGGCAGTGCGGCCCCGGCGGGACCGGCCTGCTCTACGTGCGCGCCGATGCGGGCCGTGTGGCCGACTTCTGGCCCGGACGCAAGCCGATGTGGGCGATCAACTCGTCCCTGGCTCACTACGTGCCCATCTTCGGCTGGCAGACGGTGCTCCAGTACAAGGGCAACGACAACTATCCGGCGCTGCGCGCACTGGCCGACTCCTGCGACCTCTGGGCGGCCATCGGCCGTGATCGTATCGAGGCCCACGACCGGGCGCTGAGCGCGCTGACCAGGCACTTGGTGCGCGAGACCTTCCCGGACTCCGTGCTCTACACGCCGGACGTGCCCGACCTGACCGGCGGCGTCACCGCCTTCAACCCGCTGGCGGACCAGACCGATCTCACCGCGCTGAACCTGTTCCGCGACCGGCTGCGCGAGGAGTACGGCTACATCATCCGCACCACAGACTTCGAGATCACCCAGGGCAGCGGCGAGGTCCATGCCCTGCGCATCTCGACCCACCTGTTCCATGACGAGGACGACGTCTACGGCCTGGTGGAGGCGATGGCCGACCTGATGGGGAGTTTCTAGGCTCCCAGGAGCTAGGCGGATGCGCAGCGCAAGCCCGCGCTTGCGCCGCGCACCGCCTGGCCGCTAGTCACTGGAAACCAGCGGCTCAGTACGTCAGTACCTTCGGCAGCTCCTTGGCCTGCGCCACCCAGTCCTCCACCGCGCCCGCGGTGGGCGGCCTGTCGGTGAGCCGCTTCGCGTCGTTGGTCTCGATGAGCTTCGCGTGCAGGTTGTCCGGCCGGCGTGTCGCCAACTCCTTGACCGTGTCTACGCCAGCCTCCTCCAGCAGGTCCGAGTAGACGCCCGAGACACCCTTGACCCGCGCCAGGTCGGCGCGGTTGGCGAGCTCCAGAAAATCCTTTGGGTCGCAACCGCAGGCCGCGGCCAAATCCTTGCGCTGGGCCGGCGTCGCCGCCGCCTCAACCAGCTGTGTGTTGTCGGCGATGCCCCGCTCCTTCAGCGCGGCCGTAATCGCATCGGTGATGCCTTTCAGGTCTTTGATGGCCGTGGCCATGGGCGCCTCCTCCGGTCTGATTGGCAAGTACGGGCCGCCGGCGCGCGCCGCCGGCGGGGAGCTGGAAGCATAAACGATTCTTGTGGCCCGCCGGCGACCGGTCGAGCACTTCCCTGGCGCGACGGCTTGACAGCGCGCGGGGCGGCGACCAGCATCCGGCCATTTGGCCGACCCTCAGACTGCTCCGATGTTCCCCAAGCTCACGCCGCTGCAATGGCTCGTCGCCGCCGGCTTCCTGTTCTTCTACGGCTTCGCCGTGTTCGCGCTCACCCGCGACTACTATCTCCGGCACCCGCCCGGGCCCGCTGCAAGCGCCGCCGCGCCGGCCGCTCCCCATGCGCTGCCCGCCGGCGAGACCGCGGCCCTGGGGGCGCGCATGCGCGCGGCCCTCGACGGGGCGGCCGGGTCCGAGATGCCGCCGGAGCTGATGGACGCCGATCCCGAGGTGCTCGGCGAGCAGGCCGACCGGCTGTTCGCGCAGCAGCGCTTCGCCGCGGCAATCCCGCTGTACCGCCGCCTGCTGGAACTGCGTCCCGACGATGCCGAAGCCAGCAACGACCTCGGTCTCGCCCTGCACTATAGTGGCAGTTCCGCGGAGGCCCTGACCGTGCTGGCCGAGGGCGTGGCCGAGGCGCCGGACTTCCAGCGCATCCGTCTGACCCAGGGCTTTGTCGCCGCCCAACTCGGGCAGCCGGCGCTGGCCCGCGAGGCCCTGAAGGCCGCCCGGGACATGGACCCCGACAGCGACGTGGGCAAGGAGGCGGCACGGCTGCTGGACCTGGTGCCGCCGGACGGCGGAAGCGGCCAGTGACGAACGGGGGGCGGGAACGAGACGCGGCGCCGGCCGACCGACGCGTACGGCGGCGGCCATGCGCCTGCACCTGCTGAGTGTCGGCCGGCGCATGCCCGGCTGGGTGGAGCAGGGGTTCGTCGAGTACGCGAAGCGGCTGCCGCCGGAATGCCGGCTGAGCCTGGTGGAGATCGAGCCCGCCCAACGCGGCAAGGGCCGCGGCAAGGCGGGGGCGTCGGAAGCGTTGCGCGAGCGAAGCCGCGACGAAGAGGGCGAGCGTCTGCTCAAGGCCGTCCCATCTGGTGCCCTCGTCATCGCGCTCGATCTGGGCGGCCGCGCCTGGTCTACCGAGGAACTGGCCGGCCGGCTCGACGCCTGGCTCGCCGGCGGCCGCGATGTCGCGCTGCTCGTGGGCGGCCCGGACGGGCTGTCCGCAGCCTGTCTGGCGCGCGCCGAGCAGCGCTGGTCGCTGTCACCGCTGACTTTCCCGCATCCGCTGGTGCGTATCATCTTGGCCGAGCAGATCTACCGCGCCTGGAGCATCCGGGCCGGACATCCCTACCACCGCGGAGACCGATGACCAGCGACGCCTTCGACCACGACGGCTGCGACCTGTACCTGGCCTCGCGCTCGCCACGACGGCTGGAGCTGCTCGGCCAGCTC
>Ga0316578_10000492_pt1 | contig 13333 bp, 13 predicted proteins | sample J0NA_2_FD_203076 | JGI IMG/M metagenome (GOLD analysis project Ga0316578, IMG submission 203076) | Rhizosphere microbial communities from salt marsh grasses in Alabama, United States - J0-2_160517rDrC | ecosystem: Host-associated > Plants > Roots > Rhizosphere | place: USA: Alabama | collected... | reverse complement strand
CACATGTGCCAGCAAAAAAATCGGTGTCAATATCAGGCAGATGTGAAAGGCAAAGGCGACGATCGTCAGCGCCGGATGCCTTCTCATATTTTCGGTGGCAAAAGGTGTACTCCAGCGAAAAATAGAACGCAGACTGTATTTCAGGCTCATGTAAGAATAAATAAATTTTTCTTTCTTATGAACCAGCACCATCAAACTGATGAGCCGGTAGAGGCTGCCGCCGATGAAAAGAATAAATGCCAGCCAGGCTAATGGGCCACTTGCAAAATTGTAAAACGTGTTCATGCATCCCCCCCTCTTTAGCGTAAAATATCTTGGACAGATAAAACGCTTCGCCGATAGATGCCATCCTGCAAGGTCCGCAGCAAAATTTTATCCCCTTCAGGGCTGAAGACGGGATCCCAGACGGCATCGCACGCTTGATCCCATATGCGATCATTTATGGCGATACTGTATTTACCGTTTTTTTCGATTTTCACCGCAACCGCTTTGCCGTCGGCGCTGAAGACCGGGGGCCAGACTCGATCAAAGGTATTTTGCCAAACCACGCCATCAGCGACAACCTGCCAGCGCTCATCATTTTTGGCTACCGCCGCTAACCGGTTGCCATCGGGGCTAAAAACAGGATCAGTTAACAAGTCTCCAAATAAAACGGACCAGGGTTTACCGTCCACCGCAATTGTCCATTTGCCAAATTTGGGTGCGACGATAGCCGCCAGTTTGTTGCTTTTTTTGCTGACCATCGGATGCCAGAGCTGAACGAATTTGCGGTCCCAGAGAATCTGTCCGTCCTGCGCCAGAAACCACCCACCACCGGTCCTGACGGGGGCGATCACGGCACCATTTTGCGGATGAAAAATCGGCTCCCAGACACAATCAAAGGTTTTTTCCCAGGGTATTCCATTGACGGCAATCGTATAGTCGTAAAGATTCAGCCGGACCTCGGCCGCCACCTTCTGGCCATCAGCGCTGATGGCCATTTCCCAGACATTGACAAACTGCGTGTCCCAGGTTTTGCCGTCCAGGGCAACGCTGAAAACACCCTTCTGGAATTTATGAATTTCGCCTTCGCCAAAATCGACCACCTGAACGGCGGCTGCGGTCCGGGTTCCATCCGGGCTGAGGGTGGGATGGGTCATATTGGAAAAGGTTTCTTCCCAGGCAATGTCATTGAGCGCCATGCCGTAGGCCATATCCTGTTGCACCGCGACGGCGATGTTGTCCCCGTCAGGGCTAAACATCAGATTCCAGACATATCCGAATCGATTCTCCCAGGGAGCACCATCCACCGCCACGGTCCATTCACCCGTTTCAGACACCAAGGCCGTTAGCCGACCGTCGGGGCCAAACCGCAGATTCCAGATTTTATCAAAAACCGTTTCCCAGGGATCAGAGTTGACACAGACATTGAACTCGCCTTCTGCCAGGTTGACGACAGCGGCTATTTTTTCCCCATTCGGGCTTGCCTGGAGCTCCTCAACCCAATTAAACTTTTTTTGCCAGCTGCCGATATTCGCAATTTCTCTGCTGCCGGGTTCCCAATCCCAGTCAATTCGTGTAAGCATTGATCGACCTCTCTTTGCTTGGTTTGGCTTTAAATGGCCGCCCTGTGTTTGCCGCTTCCAGCGCTGACGCCCGCTTTGGTATAAATGAGGCTAACCGATCAGAGCGGTCGTCATTTTCAGCAATTCTTCTGCTTCTGGCGGTTTTTCGATGTAGGCGGCCGGATCCGGTATGGCATCTTTCAATCGCGCGTTGACCATATTTAAATAATGGGCAAATGTTTTGCGGGTTACAGCTGAAAGCATGATCACCGGTATGTCGCACAGGGTTCTGTCGGTTTTCAGCTGCCGGTACATCTGAACTCCGCCCTCTCCGGGCATCATCACATCTAAAATGATCAGATCCGGGTTAACGTCTTTGGCTTTGAGCAGGCCTTCTTTTCCATCTCGGGTCATAATCGGGTGGTATCCGCTGGTTTCAAGCAGGGTGGATATGAAAATTCTCATATCCAATTCATCTTCGACGATAAGAACCGTTTTCTTTTTCATATGCAAACTCCATCCCTGACAATGACCGTTGCTGAAATTGAAGATTTATAGATCAGCGACTTTGTCTGGATGATTGACGCTGGCAACCGGGCAGGCGGATCTCAGAACCACCTGCTCGACCGTGCTTCCCAATACCGCTTTTTCAGGATCGATTTCGCGGGTATGGTGCGCCATAACAATGAGGTCGCCTGTCTTTTCACGAGCGAACTTCAAAATTTCAACATATGGAATCCCTTCGCGGACTTCGATTTCAAAATTGTCATATCCATTCATCTTGGCGACATAACGCTTTTCTATTTTTTGTTTGGCCTTTTGAATCTCATTTTCAATCTCCGCCTGCCCCATAACTACCCCGGCCGCACTGGTGTTGATATCGCAGGCATGAAAAAGATGCAGTTTGGCACCGACTTGCTTGGCTAAACTGTAAGCCCACTTATAAGCATAATCGGCAGGTTTGGAAAAATCGGTTCCGAAGACAATATTGGAAAACAACTTCCAGCAGGTGGTGCAGGGTCGACTGATGATGACAACCGGACAGCGGGCGGATTTGGCGACCTTTTGCATTGTACTTCCAACGATGTTGCGGTAACGGGTAGCGCCGACATCCTCCTGCCGGGTGTGCGCCCCCATAATGATGAGATCAATGTTTTCTTTACGAGCCTTTCTTAAGATTTCCCGGTAGGGAACGCCGACGGCGGCTTCAATCACGGAATTCTCACTGTCGGCCAGCAACGCGTCGTAGGTGTTTTTCATTTCTTCTTTGACCCACTCAATATAATCCGCATCCGGCTCCATGATCTCACCGGTTCGCACGTCGGTAACAAATGGGCTATAACCGCGACTCGGGATTCCCAATACGTGAAAGACATAGAGCTTCGCATCCCACTTCAATTCCAGATCAAACGCCACCTTGGCGGCATTATCACAGGTGGGGGAAGCCGTTGTGGCAAAAAGGATTTTTGTAAACATCGCTTACCTCCTTAACTCGCATTGTTCTGGGGTGGCGTGGAAGCCCAGTTGCCACGCAATCCCATCGATGAATTCAAACAGGGTGTACACCGTTTCAAATTCGAAGATATCGACGCGATCTCCGAAAACGATGTGTTTCAGCTTGCCGAGTTTCAACGGCAACTCCAGCAGGCTGGCTAACTGCATGGACTTAATCTCAGCGGTCTCTCCATCCCGGACGCCAAAAAGAGCGTTATAGATCTCCAAGCGCTTGTCCGGAAACCCGATCATCTCGACCGTTTTGCCGAATTCAAGATAATCGAGCCAACCCGCATCGCATTCCTGTTCCGGACAGCTATCGTATTGCTCGATGGAGGAGGCCGAAAAAGCGTTCAGCTTTGCAAACAGGGTATATTTATTTAGCATCTTAAAGAAACTTCTCAGGGAGTAACCTTCTTCAAGCACGATCTGGCAGCTGAGTAGATCGAGAGCGTCAGTTGCCACAGTTTTTCCGTTGAGGTTAATAGCGCCATCTTTTTTTAGGGTGACGGCATTCATGGCGGTCTCTCATTAGCGATAAGGCGCGGTTTATGGTTTCTGGTTTGTTCGATTTGATCCACTGGCTATCTATACCTTACGCATCAAACGTGCCAGAAAGCATTTTTCAACGACTAAAATAAATTTTAACAATGATTTTAGTATCTTAAAAAAAAATAAAAGCGGGATTGGAATTAAACAGCCAGGATTAATGTTGCACAAATGCAACATTTATTGATTGGTGAGGCCCATTAAGGATTCTAATGGTACAGGCAATTTGGCAGATATATTGTTTTTTTATAATATTTATAATTATTTATAATTTTATTCGCATTTGCGGTAATATAAAAAATAAAGCGCAATAAAATGCAACATTATTTGCATCGTTATGCATCATATAAATGCAACATGCCATTTTTTTAATCATTTTTAGCAATATTTTTGAAAGGGTATCTTATTGCCAGAATATGACATCAGAATCGGTTTGATGACCTCGGAGGGGAGAAGAATCAGGACAGAAGGTTGAAATTAATAGGAAATATTGTATTTTTTCATCTTGCGCCACAGGGTGCTGCGATTCATATCAAGGGCCGAAGCGGTTTTACCTTTATTCCAGTTGTATTTTCGCAGCGTGTCAAAAATGAGGGTTTTCTCGCTGAATTCAATTTCTCTATCAAACGTTCGTTTTTCTTCCTGCGGCAACGGGGATGAAATGCCGCCCTGCAGTGAAAGGGGCAGATGGTTTCGTTCAATGATTTTGTCCTGACACACAATCAGGGCATGCTCGATAATGTTTTCAAGTTCTCTGACGTTCCCGGGATAATCGTAATTTAAAAGCACTTCCATGGCATCATTGGAAAATTTTTCAACGATCGTATCCCGGGTTGCGCACAGCCGCTTTAAAATATGGGATATTAAAAGCGGAATATCACCCCTTCTTTCTTTCAAAAGGGGCAAGTCCAGTCGCATCACATTCAGCCGGTAGAAAAGATCTTCGCGAAAGCGTTTTTCGGCAACCAATTGCTCCAGGTTCTGGTTGGTGGCTGAAATGATACGCACATCCACTTTGGTGGTTTTTCTGCTGCCCAGAGAATAAAATTCCTTGTCTTCCAGCACCCGCAGCAACTTGGCCTGCAGCGATAAAGGCAGGTCTCCGATTTCATCCAGAAAAATAGTTCCGCCATCAGCTTCCTGAAATCTGCCCGGTTTATCCTTTTCCGCTCCAGTAAAGGCCCCTTTAACATAGCCAAACATTTCTGATTCGAGAAGATTATCCGGCAATGCCGCGCAGTTCACTTTGACCAGCGGCTTTTTTGAACGCTGACTGGCGTTGTGGATGACTTTCGCCAAAACATCTTTTCCGGTGCCGGTGGGACCTTCGATAAGGATGGTTGCATCGCTTGAAGCCACTACGGGCACAATTTCAAAAATTTTCTGAATGGCCGGATCCTTGCCGACCATATCGTAAAAGGTATAACGGCCTTTTATCTCGCTGTTAAATTGATACTTCAACGATAAATCCGCAATGGTTGCCAGACCACCGACAATGCGTCCATCTTCATTTTTAAGCGCCATGTAATTGGCGCGCATCGGAATGGCCTGCCCGTCTCGGGTCTTGATCTCTCCTTCGGCGGTCGAACGCGCCCGGCCATCTGCAATGGTTTCGTTAAGCAGCAACAGGTCATGACTGGAGGTTTTGCCAAAGATCATGCTGCAGGATTTCCCCAGGACATCCCCCCGGTTAAATCCGGTGATGGTTTCAGACCGGTTATTGAAAAAGGTGATATGGCCCCCGCGATCAACGGTCAACACGCCGATATCAAGGTTATCCAGGATGATTTTTAAGCGCCGGTCATCATATCTGACACGTTCAAGAAGATCCTTGAAAACGGTATGATCCTGAAAAACTTCGATACATCCGAGCGGCGTTTGGTCCGAACCATAGATGGGGGATACGATCCGGGTGATACTGTGTTTGTCATTGCTTTGATCGCTGACCTCAAAGTCCACGCTGCTGGCTTGCCGGCTGCTTTCAACCGCTGCTAAATACTGACACTCGCCGCCGCATAAAGGATCAAGCAATATCTGGTTGCAGTATTTGCCCCGTAAATCAGATTCATTGTAACCGGTGATCAGTTCGGCGGAGTGGTTCAAGGATATGATTTTGCGATCCGCCCCCACGACCATCACCCCCATGGAAAAGGTATCGAAAATGTCGCCGAGCTGACGGTATTTTATAAGAATTTCATCCATTTGGTTTTTTCGGGAGTTTGATGAAAAAATTGGAACCGGCACCTTCTTGGGACTCAACTTTGATCACACCATTATGTTCATCGACTATTTTTTTGGCGATCATCAACCCGATGCCGGTGCCCTCGGACCCTTTGGTCGAAAAAAACCGTTCGAAGATATTCCTTTTTGTGGCGGCATTCATGCCGCAGCCATTATCCAGCACCTGGTATTCAACCCCCCAGCCGCGGGTTTTTTGGGTACGGACGGTCACCATTTTGTCCGGTGCATCCGGATCATGGTCTCTGCAGGCATCAATGGCATTGGTCACCAGGTTCAGCAGGCAGCGGCAAATGAGATCCGGATCAAACTGACAGGGGTTCAGGTTTTGAGAAAAATCGGTGACCAGTTCAATGCCAAGTTCATGCGCCCGCGGGCGCATGAGATCGACGACTTCCTGAGCCGGCAGTCTGGGATCACAGAGCCGAATATTCAAATCGGTCGCTTTGGCATAATTGAGCAAATCCAAAGACAGATTGGTAATCTTATCGACATTGCCTTTGATCATTTCCCAGCCCTGCATCAAATATTTCTGATTGCTCAGTTCGATCCCTTTTTCCAGTACAAATGCGCCCCCTTTAAGCCCTCCGGTAATATTTTTTATGGCATGCGAAAGCCCCGCTACCGTTTGCCCGACAGCTGCCAGCCGCTCTGCTTCAACCAGTTTTTGAGTCTTATCCCGCACCAGTTGTTCAAGATTTTCGGTGTATGCATTCAGCTGGCGGCGCATGGCAATTCGCTCCTGCGCGCGATTTAAGGCAATTTCCAGCACCTCGTCGTTAATGGGTTTGGTGACAAAATCGGTGGCTTCGTATTTAACACTTTTGATGGCCAGATCCATATCGCCATGACCGGTAACCATGATGACTTCCGTTTCCGGGCTTAGTTTTTTTAAACGACGCAAAAGCTCAATACCGTCCATTTCGGGCATTTTTATATCGGTCAGCACAATCGGCGGCCGCTCTTCTTTGAATAGGCGCAGGGCTTCGGCACCATTTTTGGCAGTGCGCACATGATAGCCCATATCCGACAGCACGATGCGAAGAACCTTGCGAATGCCTTTTTCGTCGTCAACGAGTAAGACGGAGTTTTCCATCATTGATCTTCCGCTATTGGAAATTTGATAATAAAACTGGCGCCATGGTCATCGCTGGAAACCGCCTGGAGACTGCCTTTGCAATCTTTAATGATTCCGTAACTGATAGAAAGCCCCAGACCGGTACCCTGACCCACTTTTTTGGTCGTAAAAAAAGGCTCAAATATCCGCTCTATAACAGAATCCGGAATTCCCCCTCCGGTATCACGGATCTCAACGGTGATCTCTTCGGTATTGGATCGGGTAATCAACGTGATGGTCTTCTTACCTTTTTGATGAGGCTGCGATTGCCAGCGTTCATCGATGGCATCGCGTGCGTTAATCAACAGATTGATAAAAACCTGTTCCAGCCGATCAGGATCGCCCATAATCAAAGGAAGATCCTGCTCGAGATCCCAGACCACCTCGATTCCCCTGACTTTTAACTGCTGCCCCAAAATTGAGAGCGCATTTTTCAGCAGCGCGTTGACTGGCACCTTTTCCAGAGTAACGTCCGACTTCCGGCCAAATTGCCGCATGTGATTGATAATTTTGGTTGCACGGTCAACATACGTATCGATTTCCTCTGCCATGGTAAACAGAACATCATTTTTGATCTTTTCTTTTTTGCGGATTTTTTTCATAAAAAAACGACTTGCCGTCTTGATGACCGAAAGGGGTTGATTGAGCTCATGCGCCACGCCGGTGGCCATTTCGCCCAGGGTTGCCATTTTGCTGGCCTGAATGAGTTGCTGTTCGGTTTCGAGTCGCTGGGTAATATCGCTGGTTGTCACCAGAAGTACTTTTTTGCCGGGGTACTCAGATGGTGATATGCGGATGTTCACAAAAATCGTACCGCCATTTTTATTCAGATGCCGGACCTGGTTGATCACGCTGGAGTTCTTTATCATCTTGACATAGTGATCCTGTTCTTGCGGCCGGAACAGCTGCAGAAAAGAGCTTCGGATGATCTCTTCCTTTGGGTAGCCATAAACCCCCTCAACACTGACGTTGCAGTCCAGGATCTCCAGGGTATCCATGTCCAGCACAAAGACGGGATTGGGTATGTTATCGAATATGGCGTGGTATTTTTTCTCTGATTTTTCAAGCTCTTCTTCGAGCAATTTGGTTTTGGTCACATCGAGATTCATCTCCATGGCTGCCACAATTTCGCCCTTTTCATTTTTAATCGGTGCGGTATGAACAACCCAATGGGTGGGGGTCCCGTCTTTGTTAAATCCTTTTTCCTCGCTGAAATGTGACCGCCCGTCTTCAAATGTTTTTTCAACCGGGCAGATGACGCATTTTTCCTGACGTCCCTTGTAGGCAGCGTAGCAGTAATCGCCGGGCTTGGGCTTGAATTTGTTATCAAATTCGCGATTGTAGCGGATAAGCTTATAGTTGCGATCCTGAACCGTAATGATACAGGGAACCCGTTCGAACAGATTCTGGTATTCATCGCGCTGCTTGTTCAGTTCGGCCTGTTTTTCGGCGATTTTTTCGCTCATCCGGTCTATGGCAACCGACAGCTGCCCCATTTCATCAGCCTGATCCACATCAATTCGGTTTAAATATTCGCCATTGGCAATCCGGTGGGTGCCGTCCATCATTTTCTTTATGGGTTGTTTGACAAATCGTAGAACAAAAAAAATGATCACTGCCGAAGTCGTTAGAAAGACAAAAACCGCAAAGGCAACCAGCCACTTTTTAAACCGCAATATTTCTTTATCTGTTTGATCCAGCGAAATCACCAGATCCAGGGCACCAAGAACCTTGTTGCCCTCAGGATGGGCGTGGCAGTCACTGGATGAACATTCCGGTTCGCTGTATATGGGGCTAATGATACCCAGAAGCCGATATCCCTTGGGGGAGCTAAAAATACGCGTTCTTTCCGACAGACTCAGCTCGGAAAGGGGCGGATCGGTACGATGGCAGACGTAACAGGCTTCATCTTTTATCTTGGTCTTCTGGGAAAGCTCCGAATCCCTGTTTGAAAATTTTATTTCACCGTTTTTATTGTAAATACGTATGTTTTCGAGCTTTTGCTTATGAGCGATAGTCTTGATGATGCGGGTCAAATCATTCCTTAAGTTGTTCAGCATGGCATAATGCGTGCCCAGCTGGATGGCTTGAGATAATCCAGCAGCCTCTTCAAAGATGCCCGTCATCGCCTGGTTTTGTTGATAATCAATATTAAAATAGGCCCATATCGATATGCTGACCAACAAAACAAGACCGACCAGAATCGTGAGTTTTGAAACGATACTATTGCGAATTTTATTAAATGCAGTGGCCATGACGATCGCGTTTTTAGGGGTCAAAAGGTTTGCGAAGCGGCCGGTACCAGCTCTCCTATCAGCCGACTGAGTTCATTTGCATCCGGCGGTTTTTCCATATACGCCTCGGGTTCGGGCAGCTGGGGGTCCTGCCGCGGGTTTAGCATTTTAATACAATGGTAGAAGGTTTTTTGTGCGATGGCCGACAGCATGATTATCGGAATCCGGGACAGCCTCGGGTCAGTTCTAAATTGTCGATAAGTCTGGATGCCATCGTCGATTTTGGGCATCATGACATCAAGAATGACCAGTGCAGGCGGGTTTGAACTCGCCTTTCGAAGGGCCTCGGCACCATCACTGGCAACCGTGGCTTCAAAGCCGGATGTTTCCACCACTGTTGAGACAAAAATGCGCATGTCCCGTTCGTCATCCACCACCAGAACTTTTTTGTTCCCCATATTCAGGTTCCATCATTAGTATTTTCACGATTAAAATATTTTCAACCCTCTTATTTTATACCAATTTATTTGTTGCGGGTCCTCGCAAGTCCGGCGTCCATCTTGAACCAATTTGATGAAATCTGCAAGCAGAAAAGAAAAAAGGGAATCTGCGCAACGCCCATTCCCTGACAAAACAGACCCCACTAGCGAACCGATCGGGAATTCAAACGGCACCATTTTTGACTCCCTGACAAAAATCAGATATTATAATTACATGAAATCTGCTTTTCTCATCGTTTGCCTGTCAGCTTCACTGCTGACCGGCGGCTGTGCCGAACTTCAGGGCAAATCCGTAAGAACTTATCAATCGCAATATGATGCAGCGGTCCAGGCCAGCATGGATGCATTGGTAAATCTTGAAATATCTATTTTGGCTGAAAACGCAGATGAACTAAGAACCGAAATATTGGCAAGACGTGGGGATGGGACTCCGGTCGCGGTGGAAGTTAAACGGGTGGATCGAAATTTTACCCAGGTTGCTGTTGGCACCGGCAGCGGGGTCGCTCGCTACCTGGACAAAAATGTTTCTGATCAGATTCATGAGTTTATTCGGAAACAGCTCGTCAAGGCGTCAAACGGCATTAAATGGCCCGAATCGTAAACTCCGATTTAATTTTCATCTGTGTTCTTTATTTTGGAATAGCCCGGGATTAAGGTCTGGGTACTGATCACACCGGAAAGTTGCCGGACCTTGTTATGGACAAAGTCTCCGATGGTTTCAGCATCCGATGAGACCAGATCGCGCCGCAACACGATTTTGGCAATAATATCCACACTGCCGTGGACGGAATGCACTTCTCTTACTTCTTTAAGGTTGATGAGCTTATCGACAAGACGGATCTCTTTTTTTGCCGACGCGTTGATCAGCACAAATGCGGTAATTTCCCGCAGCATTTCAGGGTATTCGCTCTCTTTTAATTTAGCCATGTTTTTTCGAAAATCCTCCATGTTCTTGGGAACCAAACGACTGATTCCAATTCCATACCTGAGCCCGTGGTCTTTGTGCTCCCATTGGTGAGCGGAGATGAAGGTATAAAGATCCGCCAGGGTTCTACCGGGGAAGTGCCTGATCAGACCCCCGTTTTTAATAATGGCAACTAGCGGTTCATAAATGGTTTCATACCAGTCTTTGGCCGCTTTTTGAAGCGTTACCGGCGCGGCGGCGTTCTTTTCAAGATAATCCTGGTGTCTGGATATCTGCTCAATCAAGTGTTCGTATTGGCCGAAATCAGTCAACTCAATGGAATACGGTAACTGGGTAAGGTCGTCGAATTGAGATTTTTCACGGTAGAGCAGGTTTTCCATAGAGCCTTTCGAGGGGATAAACTCTATGATCCGGGCTTGGATTTCCCCGTAGCCGAGTTCATTGGCAGCCGCAATTCGATGATTGCCGTCCAGAGCATAGTATTCATTTTTAATTTGATACAGCTTAACCGGAGGCAACGTTTTACCCGCTCTCATCTTACTTTTTATTTTTTCCAGCCTCTCAGCGGGTAGATGGGACCTGATCCGGAACCGCTCGTCAAAATCTTGATAACGGCCAACGCTGCCGACGATTCGGTCCAGCGGGATCATACGCGTTCCGCGATCGCGGGTATCAAACGCCGCCTCTTGCTCCTGCATTTCTTTGAAAGATTTAAGCATTTCGGTAAGCCATTGCTATCTTACGCCGATTCAGAGGATGTCCAATAATTCCGAAAAAAGGAATTCTGTCATTTTTATTTGGTTAACCGCAGAGCACGCAGAGGTTTTTTATAAGGAAATTTTCTCTCTGCGCCCTCTGCGTCTCTGCGGTGAGATATAAATTTAGTCAAAATCAAACAGATAATATCCATAGGTATTAATAACGTTTGTACGGTTAACGAGGGTTACCCGTTGGGACGGCTCCGTAAAAATTGCGTGAATGTGGCCATGAATGAAATAGTGCGGTGAATATTTGTCAAGCAACCAGCGAAAACTCTTAAAGCCTCTATGACACCGGTCTTCTGCATCGTGAATGTGCCGTGGCGGTGCATGCGTAATGACGATGTCGACACCGCCTTTCCACCAGATCCGGGGACGCAGGTGTCGTATCTTCCGGCGCATTTCCCTCTCAGTGTACTGGTGCGGCCCCCCGTTGTACCAACGGGAGCCTTCCAGCCCCAGAATATTTTTCCCCCTGAATTGAACCAGCCGGTCGGCCAGATTGATACAGCCCTGCGGGGAGCCGGCATCATAACGCAAGTCATGGTTGCCGCGCACAAAATAAAGCGGCACGTTCAATTTGCCGGAAACAAAAGAGAGATATTCCGGTGGCAGATCGCCGCAGGCAAGAATCAGGTCGACGTCTGCAAACTGCCGTCGATCAAATTGCTCTTGCAAAACGGGCTCAACCCGATCTGAAAGGGTTAATATTTTCATTTACACGTTCCCAAAATTACAAATAAAAAGGGAATCCGCCTTAGACGGGTTCCCTTTTTATTTGTATGGATAAAAAATTGTGAAGTCCGGTCACTCCCCGTTTTGGTCTTTTTCGGTTTTTGCTTCTTCATCCTTGCGCCGATCCCCGTCTGAGCGCCTTTCGGGAATGTATTCGGTATAAGAAAATCTACGCCGATCGACATTCGAACGGCGATCATCTTTCGAAGAATTTCTTTTATTTGAAGTTTTTTCTGCTGCCGTTGAAAAACCCATTGAATCCTCCAATCATTAAAGTAATGATTGCCTTTTTTAGTCCATCTCGTGCTAAAAATCAACTTAAAATTGCTTTTAAATGATTTGCCATCAAATTCAAATTAGGCTAAAACGATTATTATCTAGAAGTGGTTTCAAAATCTCAGATCAGGTTCAAGGGTCCGCCGGAGGCGGATTGAAACCACTTCTAAGCTATATTCTATGCCATCCGGTATAACCAATCAGTTACAAAAATTTCTATTCACCGCCAGCAGGAAGGCACGAAAAAAAATGAATCCGGCATAATTTTAAAGTGAGATGAAAAATGAAAACCGAACTTATGATGGATAGTGAAAGTTTATCTGATAATATGGTCCTGGCCGTCACCCTGATTGCGACCATTTACTGGGTTCTGGATTCGATATTGAACCTGTTTTTTTCCAATAAATTCAATTTAATCGCGGAACTCTTCGGCCCGGACCTTTATGATGTTTACATCCGTGCAGTCGTGCTGTGCCTGTTCATTATTTTTGGGTCACATGCGCAATCGATCATCAATAAGCTGAAACTGGCTAAAAAAAAGCTAAATGAATCGGAAGAACTGTGGCGCTCGCTGGTGGAAACTGCGCCGGACATCATCACCACTGTCGATCGAGACGGCATCATCCGCTTTATCAATCAGACCATGGGCCTGCTTTCAACAGATAAAACCATCGGCAGGTGTTTCTATGATTTTCTGCCGCCGGAATATCAGGAAACGGCAATTGAAAGTGTCAAAAGTGTGTTTCGCACTGGAGAAACCGACAGTTTTGAAGTGCGGGCGGGCGAAAGCAACGATCTCACCTGGTATACCTATCGCGTCGGCCCGCTGCGAATCAGCGGCAGAGTCGTCGCGGCAACCATCATCGCCACCAACACAACGGAGTTCAAGCAAGCCGAAGAATTGATGCGTTATAAAGAACTTTTCGATAATGTGGCTGAAGGGGTGTTTATTTTCAATCGCGA
>Ga0316578_10000491_pt1 | contig 13335 bp, 8 predicted proteins | sample J0NA_2_FD_203076 | JGI IMG/M metagenome (GOLD analysis project Ga0316578, IMG submission 203076) | Rhizosphere microbial communities from salt marsh grasses in Alabama, United States - J0-2_160517rDrC | ecosystem: Host-associated > Plants > Roots > Rhizosphere | place: USA: Alabama | collected... | reverse complement strand
TCCCGGCTTCGCGCGCGGGATCCTCGTCACCCGCCCCGACATGCGACGGGTCGGCGAGTTCCGCGAAGACGGAATCTACCTGCTGCCGGAGACAGTCGCCGAGCTGCCGCCGGTCGCCGGCATCCTCACCGCCGGCGAGGGAAACCCGCTGTCGCACGTGCAGCTGCTCGCGAGAAACCTCGGCGTGCCGAACGTCGCGGTCAGCCCTGACGCGATCGATGGCCTGCACGCCTATGACGGCCGGCACGTGGTACTGGCCGTCAGTGAATCGGGCATCGTCGAGATCCTGCCGGACGGACCAGAGTGGGACGCTTACTTCGACGACACCAGCGAGGGCGGTGACGTCGTGATCCGGCCTGACCTCGAGAAGCTCGACCTGACGGTGCGCAGGTTCATCGGGCTCGACGAGCTTCGCGCCGACGATTCCGGCAGGACCGTCGGGCCCAAGGCCGCCAAGCTCGGCGAGCTGCGCCACGGGTTCCCGGACAAGGTTGCTCCGGGCGTCGCGATCCCGTTCGGCCTGTTCCGCGAGGTCGTGCTCGACCGGCCCTATCGTGACACCGGCATGACCGTGTTCGAGGCGATGACCCGCGGTTTCCGCCGCATCGAGGGCATGCCCGAGGGCGCGACCAAGGCCGCGGAGTACGAGAAGCTCCGGGCGGAGATCTACCGGCAGATCGGCGAGACCGACCCGGGGCCGGAGTTCCGTGCCGGACTCAAGCGCGCGATGCAGGCCAATTTCGGTGCGGTCGAAGGTGTCGGCGTGTTCATTCGCTCCGATACCAACGTTGAGGACCTGCCCGGCTTCACCGGGGCGGGCCTGAACCTGACGCTGCCCAACGTGGTCGGCTTCGAGAACATCATCGCCGGTCTGCGGCAGGTCTGGGCCTCACCCTATACCCGGCGAGCCTTTGCCTGGCGGAACAGCCACATGGAGGGACCCGAGCACGTCTATCCTGCCGTGCTGCTGCTGAAGACCGTGCCCGCCGACATCTCGGGCGTGATGATCACCGCAGACGTCAATACGATGAACCGCGACATCCTCTCGGTCGCCGTCAACGAGGGCGTCGGCGGTGCGGTCGAGGGACAGGCCGCCGAATCGCTGCGCATCGATCGTCGCAGCGGCGAGGCGCGACTGCTGGCGATGGCCAGTGCGCCGACGCGGCACGTCCCGAATCCCCGCGGCGGCGTCGACGAGCTCAGGGCTACCGGAGCGTCGACGCTGCTGCAACCGGGCGAGATCCGCCAGCTGATCGACGTCTCCGGCGAGATACCACGCAGGTTTCCGCCGATCACCGACGACCAGGGCCGACCGGCGCCGGCGGACGTCGAGTTCGCGTTCCAGGACGGCAAGCTGCAGTTGCTGCAGATCCGGCCATTCCTCGAGAGCCGGAAGGCGCTTGGCAACTCTTATCTCCGTGCGATGGACGAGGACCTGGCGAGTCGCGCGACCGTGACCGTGAACATGAACGAGGTACCGCGACGATGATGCGACTCGGAGGACTCGTGCTGCTGGCCGGGCTGCTCATGGCGCCACAGCCCGCGCCCTGCTACCCGCTCGATGGCTATGCGGAAACCGGGATACGGCGCGTCGAGGGCTCGCGGCTCGCGAACCAGGGCGAAGTCAAGGACGTGAAGCAACCGCCGGGAGCACTGCTCGGCACCGGACAGGTGGACCTGCGACTGCTCTCCCGCCGTGCAATCGACCTACCTGCCCCGGACCCTGAATTCACCGCGAAGATCGTGGCCATGCTGGGCAACGAGGCCGATCGCTACGGCATCGCAGTTCTCGACTTGAGCGATCCGGACCAGCCCCGTTATGCGGAGTATCGCGGCGACTACAAGCAGAACGTCGGCAGCGTCGGCAAGCTCGTCGCGGCCACGGCGCTGTTCCAGGCGCTCGCGGATACCTGGCCGGACGACCTGGCCAGGCGCACCAGCGTGCTGAAGAACACGCAGGTCACCGCGGACGCGTTCGCCCACTGGGACCATCACACGATCCGGCTGTTCGACCCGGCTACGAAGACGCTGAAACGCCGGCCCGTGCAGGACGGCGACCGCGGCTCGCTCTGGGAATGGCTGGACTGGATGCTTTCGGTCAGCTCGAACTCGGCGGCCTCGATGGTGATGCGCGAGGCGATGCTACTCAGGCATTTCGGCCAGCGCTATCCGGTGGCCGAGGACGAGATCGAGCGGTTCTTCGCAGATACGCCGCGCACCGAGCTCACGTCGCTGTTCGACCGGACTTTCGTCGAGCCGCTGCAGCGCAACGGCCTCGACGTGCAGATGCTCCGCCAGGGCAGCTTCTTCACGGCCGAGGGCAAGCGACTGGTGCAGGGCGTAGGCAACAGCTACGGGACCGCGCGCGAGCTGATGCAGCTCGTGCTGCGCATGGAGCAGGGGCGCCTGGTGGACGAATGGTCCAGCCGGCAGATCAAGCGCCTGCTCTACATGACCGAGCGCCGCATTCGCTACGCGTCCTCGCCGGCGCTCGCGGACGCGGCCGTGTACTTCAAGTCGGGATCGCTGTACGGATGCCAGCCGGAGCCGGATTTCAACTGCGGCCCTTACCGCGGCAACGTCCGCAACTACATGAACTCTGTGGCGATCGTCGAAAGCCCGGCGACGGAGCGCCAGCTGCACTACGTCGTGACGCTGATCTCGAACGTGCTGCGCAAGAACTCAGCCGCTACGCACCAGGCGCTGGCCACGCAGATTCAGCGGCTGCTCGAGGACATGCACGAGGAGCAACCGTCCGGGAGCGCCCGGCGATGAGCATGCTGGTCGGGTCGTGACGGGGCGGGGGCTCGGCTCAGGGCGCGACGTGTCGGGCAACGCGTTCGCCGCCGGCCGCCTTCTGGCCTTTCACGACGAGGTCGTACAGCGGCGCCGCGATCGAGGCGAGCCACTCGCCGCCGCGGGGGTCGTCCGCCAGGCCGACCAGCACGAGCTTGCGCCCTCCGGACTCGACCAGAGCGCCATCGGCGTGGAACTGCCGCCAGGTGCCGGACTTGCGATAGATCGTCGCCTCCGGCCGCCCCTCGAGCCCCTTGACGAACTTGTGCCGGATACCGGGCTCGCTGAGTGCCGACTTCATCAGCGCAGTGCGCTCGGGGTCGAGCAACTGTCCGCTTTCGAGCAGGTAGAACAGTCGCGTCACCTGCATCGCGGTCGCACCGTGGGACAGGTTGTGCAGGGGATCCCGCCGGTAGGCCGGGTTGCCGCCGTAGTCCTTGCCGACCCACAGGCCGCCGTTGTGCGCCGGATCGTAGAGCTTGAGACGCTGCGACTGCAGCAACTCGATCAGCGGCTCGCGACCGACCCACTGCAGCACGCGCGTCGCGGCGGAGTTGCTCGAGTAACGGATCATCTGCTCGATGTCGCTGCTGAGCGCGTCGTCCGGCACGATTTGCTCGCGCTGGATCTTGTCCATCGCGCCGAGCAGGATCGCGATCTTGGGCAGGCTGGCCGCGTACATCATCCGGTCGCCGTTGACCGTGGCGACCCGTGGGGCCGTGGAATCAGTGATGTCTGCTACCGCGACTGCGAGCCGGCCGTTCCTGGCAGCCTCGGTCAGGCCCTGCCTGCGCAGGATCTCCTCGAGGCCGGCCTGGAGCGTGCGGTCCTTGCTGGACCAGAAATCCGCGGCCTCTGTCCCTTGCGAACGGATCGACTCCCGTACCTGCTCCGGCATCCCGGCCACGCCCGAGGCGAGCACCGGGAGGCTCGCGGACAGCAGCAACATGGACGCGAACAGGCGTTTCATTCAGGCAAGACCTGCGTAAAAATTCGCGGCATTATAGCCGACTTCGACAATTCAGTCGATCCTAAGTGGTTGTCTTGACTGTGGTTTTTGACCAACAGCGCATTTGCGCGGGAAATCGACCCCGTGCAGCGCGAATCCGCCTGATTGTTGCGGCAGCGCAGCACGCGCGTCGCGCGTTCGGCGCGCTGCTGCTCGCTGTCGTGGGCCCGGGAATCACGGGCCCGGTTGCCCTCGCCTCGTCTGCGGTCACTGGCACCGTCACTGGGTTCCAGTCACCACGGGGCAACACGGAACAATGCGTCGCGGGAATCCGCTTCGTGAGCCAGATCTGCCTCGGTGCCGGCCCGCGGCCGCTGATCGGAACCGGCAGTCGTGCCGAGATGACTCAGGAACTGCATTGATGAGCCCAAGCAATGCCGCAGCCGGCAATCGCCGCTCCTGGCTGGAACGCCTGCTGGCTGCATTCACCGAGGTGCGCGCCGGCGAGGGCGTCTCGGCGCTTGCACTGGCATTCAACGTCTTCCTTATCCTGGCGACGTACTACCTGATCAAGCCGGTACGCGAAGCGCTGATCCTGTCCGTGCCCGGCGGTCCGGAGATCAAGAGCTATGCTTCGGCGGGGCAGGCACTGCTGCTGCTCGTTGCCGTGCCGGCGTACGGCTGGCTCGCGAGCCGGACGCCCCGCATGCGCCTGATCGACACGGTGACGCTGATCTTCGTCGCCTGCCTCGTGTGCTTCTACCTGCTGCTGCACGGCGGCGTGTCGATCGGGGTGGCGTTCTTCCTCTGGGTCGGCATCTTCAACCTGATGATCCCGGCGCAGTTCTGGGCATTCGCGAACGACATCTACACCCCGGACGAGGGCAAGCGCCTGTTCGTGCTGATCGCGTTCGGAGCGTCACTCGGCGCCGTGTTCGGCAGTTTCATCGCGACCCGCCTGATCCCGTTGATCGGCGTCCACGAGATGCTGCTGCTGGCCGCAGCGGTGCTCGCCTCCACGCTCGCGGTGACGCATTTCGTCGCGCGACGCGAGCGACGACGATTCGCACCGCCCGCCCCCGGCGCGGCGGAACAGGCTGAGGAGGAACCGCTCGCCGGCGGCAACGCGTTCGCACTGGTGTTCAGGAACCGCTACCTGCTGCTGCTCGCGGTGATGCTGCTGCTTAACAACTGGGTGAACTCGAACGGCGAGTACATCCTCGGGCACATCGTCAAGGACGCCGCCGAGGACTTTACCGGCGGTCGCGACCCGGCGATGCAGGAGCAGTTCATCGCCTCGTTCTATTCGAAGTACTTCGGCGTGGTGAACCTGGCAGGCATGCTGCTGCAGTTGTTCGTCGTGTCGCGCGTAATCAAGTACATCGGCGTGCCGATGGCCATCTGCCTGCTGCCCGCGATCGCGTTCGGCGGGTGGATCTTCGTCGCGATGCTGCCGGTGCTCGGCGTCGTTCGCTGGGTGAAGACCGTCGAGAACTCGACGGACTACTCGCTGCAGAGCACGCTGAAGCAGGTCATGTACCTGCCCACGAGCCGCGCGGAGAAATACAAGGCCAAGCAGGCCATCGACACGTTCTTCGTCAGGGCCGGCGACGTGTGCTCGGCAGCGCTCGTGTTCGTTGCCATCCACCTGCTGGCGCTCGACGTGCAGGGCTTCGCGATCGCCACGCTGCTGCTCTGCGCGACCTGGCTCGGCGTTTCGATTCTGCTGGGTCGGCGGTTCCGGGCCCTGGTCCCGGGCGGACCCGGGACGCAGCAGTGAGTGCTCCGCAGCGCGTGTCGACGGGACTGCTTGCCGCCTGGTCCCGCTCGAGCCTGACGGTACGCATCCTGGCCGGACTGGCGCTGGGCGTGCTGGTGGGGCTGTTCTTCGGCGAGGACGTGGTTGCGCTGCGGGGGCTCGCGCACGCATACATCGGCCTGATGCAGATGACGGTGCTGCCGTACCTCGTGGTGGCGCTGGTGCTCGGGCTCGGGGGACTCAGCCCGCGCGAAGCCCTGCATCTTGCCAAGTACGGTGGACTCACGCTGCTCGCGTTCTGGGGACTGGCGCTGGCAGTCGTCGCGCTGATGCCACTGACTTTCCCCGAATACCAGTCGGCCTTCTTCTTCAGCACCAGCCTGCTCCATCCCCACGAGCCGCTGTCGCTGGTGGACCTCTACGTCCCGGCCAACCCCTTCCACTCGCTCGCCAACAACGTCGTGCCCGCAGTGACGCTGTTCAGCAGCGCGGTCGGCGTTGCGCTGATCGGCGTGCCCGGCAAGGAGCGTTTCCTCGGTGCACTGGAAGTCCTGATGCAGGCGCTCGGCCGCGTCACGCGATTCGTCGTCGAGCTCACGCCGTTCGGCGTAATCCCGATCGCGGCGCTGGCTGCGGGCACGCTCTCGCTCGATGACCTGGCGCGGTTGCAGGTGTATTTCGTGACCTTCCTGGTGGCCGCCGTGCTGCTCGGAGCCGTGCTGCTGCCGTCGCTGGTCGCGACGGTCACGCCGATACGCTATCGCGAGGTGCTCGGTGCCAGCAGCGACGCAGTGCTCACGGCGTTCGTCACCAGCAACGTGTTCATCGTGCTGCCGATGCTCGCGGAGCATTGCGAGAGGCTCGCGGTTCGGCACGGCTTCGACCAGGGCGAGGCGAAATCCGTGCCCGAGGTCGTCGTTCCGATCGCCTTTAATGCACCGACGGCCGGCAAGTTGCTCACGCTGCTGTTCGTTCCGTTCGCAGCCTGGCTCTCGGGTCGTCCACTCCCGGGCAGCGAATACCCGGGCCTGATCCTGGCGGGACTGTTCAGCTATTTCGCCAAGGCACAGGTGGCGCTGCCTTTCCTGATGGACCTGGTCGAGGTGCCGCAGGACCTGTTCCAGCTCTACATCCCCACGACGCTGCTGAACGGCAAGCTCGACTCTGCGGTCGGCGCGATGAGCCTGTTCGCTTTCTCGGCCATCGTCACTACGGCCATGGCGGGCCGCCTGCAGTTCTCGCTGGGCCGGCTGCTGCGATTCCTGCTCGGCTCGACGGCGCTGGCCGCGGCCTCGGTGGCCCTGACGTCCTGGGGGCTCGCGCAGGTCGTGGACACGAGCTATACGAAGGCGGAAGTCGTCGCATCGATGCATCTTTCCCGTTCGCCGCCGCCCACGACTGTCTACAGCGGTCCTGCGCCGTTCGACCCTTACTCCCGGATGAAACTGACGCCACTGGAGCGGATTCGCGCACGTCAGACGCTGCGGGTCGGCTACCAGCATGGGCGGCTCCCCTTTACCTTCCGGAACCGGCAGGGAGACCTGGTCGGCTTCGACATCGAGATGGTCAGCAGGATGGCCGAGGACCTCGGCGTTCGTCTCGAGTTCGTCCCGGTGCAGCTCGACGCATTCGACAGTCAGCTCGCCTCGGGCGAGATCGATCTCGTCTCGAGCGTTCCGTACACGCACCACTGGGTGTCTCGAGTACACCTGTCCGCGCCCTACATGGATGGCACGATCGGGCTGCTGGTCCTGGATTCGCGCCGCGACGAGTTCGCCACGCTGGATTCCATTGCGGATCACGAAAGCCTGCGGATCGGCATCCCGGGCAGTGCGGAGCTGTATGAGGACTATGTGCAGGCGCTGCTCGGCTCGACACCGGTCGAAGTCGTGAGCCTCGAGAGCTGGCAGGACTACTTCGACGGACAACATCCCCGGATCGACGCCGTACTCGGCCTCGCCGAGGTGGCCACGGCCTGGTCGCTGCTGCACCCGGAATATTCGGTCGTGATCCCGCGCAATGTCGTCATACGACGGCCGCTCGGGTTCGCAACCGCGCTCGACGCGACCGACTTCGCCCAGTTCGTCGACGAATGGATCGTGTTGCAGCAGGCGCGTGGCAACGTCCAGCGGGCCTACGACTACTGGATCCTCGGCAAGGGCGCCGAGATCAGGCCGCCACGCTGGTCGATCGCCCGTGACGTGCTCGGCTGGACCCGCTGAGCAGCCGGTCCCACGCGGCCTAGTACTCGACGGTCCGATCCAGCTCGAGCCGCCAGCCGGCCTCTCCAGGCACGAGCTTGTACTGCAGCTGCCGCGTGCCACCCGATGGAGCGGAGTTCGTGTCTGCGTCAAGGTAGACGGGGAACCGACGCACCAGCGTGCTTTCGACGACGGCGAACTCGTCGTGCCCCATGTAGCCCCGGGCCTGCGGCGCGTCCTGCTCGAGCGGCGGCAGGTAGATCTCGCTCAATGACTTGCCACTGTTGGCTGCATACGCCACCAGCGAACCATAGGACCCGCTGCCCGCGGAATTCACGTAGACATAGACCTCGGGCGAGCCGTCCACATTCAGGTCGGCCATCTCGGCACCCGTAACCGATCCGTCCACCTCACGCTCGATGGTCGAGTTGTCGATCTTCAGTCCCGAGGGTTGAATCGTCAGCGTATTGATCGACGAGTCGTTCGGACAGCTGAGCCTGAACCGAATGCCCTGCAGTTCGAGCGTCTGCTCGAACGGTCCGCCGGACTGAGCCCGTGGCACCGGCGGCTCGCTCGTCGACTGCCCCTGCGCCAGGACCAATGCCGGCAGAAGCGGCAAGGCGAATGCTGCCACCACGTTACAGAACCGCCCTGGTTCGCGCATTTCAAATCACCTCACAGAACGGGCGCGGCAAGCCGCGAAAGACTGACGCCGAATCGCCACCAGAAGGACCTCTGGTCAAATGACCCTGGATCGATCAGCTCGGCGTGCAGGAAATCCTCCTCGAGCATCTGCTCCATTTCAGCGGCAAAGTCGCGATCCGCGATCAGCGCCGTCACCTCGAAGTTGAGCCGGAACGAGCGATTGTCGAAATTGGCCGTACCGACGGTGGAAACCTCGTCGTCGACCAGCATGACCTTTTCGTGCAGGAACCCCGGCCGGTAGGCGTAGAAGCGGATGCCGAGGTCGCGCAGAATGTACATGTAGTGAAACGCGGCCAGGTAGACAGGCAGGCTGTCGCCCTTCCCGGTCGTGATGACGCGCACGTCCACGCCGCGCAGCGCGGCCAGCTGCAGGGCCTTGACCACCGCCTCGTCCGGAACGAAGTACGGCGCTGACAGCCAGATGCGCTTGCGCGCCGAGTTCAGCGCGGTCACGAACATCAGCCCGGCGGATTCCAGGCGTTGCGTCGGCGCGGAAGGGAAGATCATCGCACGGACGTCGCTGTCCTGCGCTGGCCTCGGTACCCAGTCGAGTTCCGGTATCTCGCGCGTGGCCCAGTACCAGTCGGACAGGATGCTCGTCTGCAACTGCATGACGACCGGTCCTTCGAGGCGAACATGCGTGTCCCGCCACGGAGTGAACTCAGGATCGAGTCCCAGGTACTCGTCGCCGACGTTATGCCCCCCCACCCAGCCGGTGATGCCGTCCACCACGACCATCTTGCGGTGGTTGCGGAAGTTGAGCTGGAAGCGGTTGCCCGAACCCTGCGTCGGCTTGAAGGACGACACCCGCACGCCGGCGGCCCGCAATTCGTCGAGGTACTTCTGCGGCAGTCCCGTGCTGCCTACCTCGTCATACAGCATGAATACCCGCACGCCTGCCCGCGCGCGCTCGATCATCACCTGCTGCACACGCCGGCCGAGGCCATCGTCGTGGAACATGTAGAACTGGACCAGCGCATACCGCTTCGCTGCAGCGATGCCGGCGACGATACTGTCGAAGGTCGCCTCGCCGTTCACCAGCAGCTCGACGGCGTTGCCCCGCGTCATCTCCATTCCGGAGAGTTTGCTGACCTCCTTATAAACCTGCTGGGAGGACTCGCTGTCAACGGCCCAGGGCTCCAGGCTGCGCCGGACCTGCGCGACCAGCTCGTTGATGTCCTGCTTGCGTTCCCCGTACGCCTCGACCGCGCCGCCGAACTTGCTGCGCCCGAGAACGAGGTAGGCCGGCACCGCCACGAACGGCATCGATACCAGCGATACGGTCCAGGCAACCGCGCCCTGCGCAGTGCGGACCGTCATGACGGCATGCACCGCAGCCACGAGCCCCGCGACATAGAATGCAGCTACGATCCAGGCAATCATTCGGCTCCTCCGACTCGGCACTGATTGAATTCATGCCCGCGAAAGCCTGCAAGCCCCTGACAGCGTCTCAAGACAGAGTGGCGGAGACCTGAACGCCAGACTACGGAGCGCTGCCAGCCACTCCAGGTCGCCGTCCGACGCAGCGCAGCGGCGAGCTGCACCCAGGCCGGCACGAGCCCGGGCTGGAACTGGATCACGGGAAAAAGGGACCTTCGTTTCATCATAATTCGCAGGTGGTACGAATCCCGGCCGGACCTGCTGCACGATCGAGTGCAGTGCCGAATGCGTAGTCCGCGGTACGCAGCTTGCGCGTTGCGAGCCAGTAGCGCCAGGTAGACCAGGGCCAGATCGTGAAATTACGTCCATCGGCCTGCTGGTACCAGCTTGCGCAGCCTGAAGTCCAGACGGTTCCCTGCAGCGCGCGCTGCACTTTCTCGTTGAACGAGGCCTGCGCCTGTGGCTTCAGATCGAGGTAGTCGGCCCGGCGCGACTCGACTGCCCGCAGGCACTGCATCACGTAGTGCACCTGGCATTCGATCATGAAGATGATCGAGTTGTGGCCGAGCGCGGTGTTCGGCCCGACCAGCTGGTACATGTTGGGATAGCCGCTGACGGTGATGCCGTAATACGCTTCCGCACCGGCCTGCCAGTCCTCGGCGAGGACGTGACCCGGTAATCCAGTGACCCGGAAATCCTTCATGTAGATGCGCGGGTCCACGACGAAGCCGGTGCCCAGTACGATGCAGTCCACGGGCCTCTCCACGCCATCCGCCGTGACGATGCTCCTCTCGCGGACCTCGCGGATTGCCTCGGTAACGAGCTCGACGTTGTTCCGGTTGAACATCGGGTACCAGGTGTTCGAGATCAGTACCCGCTTGCAGCCGATCGTATAGTCTGGCGTCAGTCTGCTCGCCAGCTCCGGGTCGCGGACCTGGTGACGAATGAAGAGCCTTGCCAGGCGCTGCAGTCCGCGCGCGAGGGCCGGGTGAAAGATCGGCCAGACCCGGGACTCGTTCGACCAGTACAGCCTCGCCCGATGCAGCCTGCGCAGCCATGGAAAGCGCGCGAAGCGCCGCCTCGCGCGCTCGGGATAGGCGCGCGTGTCGCGGGGAATCACCCAGGCGGGTGTGCGCTGGAATACGTAGAGTTGCTCGACGTTCGGCGCGATCTCCGGGCAATACTGGATCGCACTGCCGCCGGTGCCAATCGAGGCGACTCGCTTGCCCTCGAGTTCATAGCTGTGGTTCCAGCGTGCTGAATGGAACACCTCGCCGCGGAAACGCTCCAGGCCTGGGATCGCGGGTATCTGCGGCCGGCTGAGCGGACCGCTGGCGAGCACGAAATGCCGCGCGACGAAGGTCTCGCCGCAGCGGGTGCGGACCGTCCAGCTGGCCGACTCCGGGTCGAAGTGCGCTGCACAGACCTCCCGCCCGAAGCGGATGTACGGACGCAGGTGGTACTTGTCCGTCGTATCCAGGATGTAGCGCTGGATCTCCTGCCAGCCCGGGTAACGCCGGGTCCAGTCCGGCTTGCCCTCGAACGAGTACGAGTAGAGGTGCGACTGCACGTCGCAGGCCGCGCCGGGATAGGTATTGTCGCGCCAGGTGCCGCCGACCTCGGACTCTTTCTCGAGGATGAGGAAATCCCGGATACCCGCCTGCAGCAGCTTGATGCCCATGCACAGACCGCCGAAACCGGCGCCGAGCACCACGACCGCGAGATTCGGGCGCTGCGCAGGGCCGGGCCGTGTGTCGTCGCTTGCGTCGGTCATGCCGGTAGAGTCTCGCACAGGTTCACGCCGTTGTTGCAGGCCGCGCATGGATGCTGAATGACTTCGCGTCGCCGGAAGGTGCATCGCAGTTTCCGCAATGCTCGCAGCACGGACGACTGCGTAAACTGTAATCGGTGCCTTCCCGCTGCTGGAGCTGGCTCGGCATGACGACACGCGCTGGAATGCTGCCGGTCTTCGCGATGCTGCTGCTGTCGCCAAGCGGCAGTCCGGGAGCGGACGCGGTGTCGTCGGCCGAGGACGCGCAGCGCGCGGCGCTGGTCCGGGAGATCGAGCGCGACGTCCGCGAGACGGCCGAGTACATCAACCGCAGGGAGCTCGATGAGCGGGTCCTGGCGGCGATGCGAACCGTGCCGAGGCATGAGTTCGTCAGGCCTGCGGACCGCGACCTGGCCTACCAGAATCGGCCGTTGCCGATCGGGCATGGCCAGACCATCTCCCAGCCCTACATCGTTGCGATCATGACCGACCTGATCGAGCCGCGTCCGGGATGCGTCGTGCTCGAGGTTGGCACCGGTTCCGGCTACCAGGCCGCGGTACTCGGTGAACTCTGCCGGAAGGTCTACTCGATCGAGATCGTCGAGCCGCTGGGATTGCAGGCCCGCGAGAGGCTCGGACGCCTCGGCTACGACAACGTCGAGGTCCGAATCGGCGACGGCTACTACGGTTGGCCAGAGCATGCCCCGTTCGATGCGATCGTCGTAACCGCGGTCGCCAGCCACGTGCCTCCCCCGCTGCTGCAGCAGTTGAAGCCGGGCGGCCGCATGGTCCTGCCGGTCGGCACGCGATTCACCACCCAGCAGCTCGTGCTGGTCGAGAAGCACGCCGACGGCAAGGTCACGACCAGGCAGCTGCTGCCGGTGGCGTTCGTTCCGCTGACCGGCGGACATGACTGAAACGAGGACCCGCGCGCCGCTGGCGTCGGTCGCGCTGGTCTCGTTCGCGGCGCTGGGCAGCGAGATCGTGCTGAACCGCGTTTTCGCGGTGGTCCACTGGCATCACTTCGCCTTCATGATCATCAGCCTCGCGCTGCTCGGGTTCGGCGCAAGCGGCACTTTCCTGGCCGTTGCCCGGCGACGCCTGCTCTCGCGCTACGCCGTGAGCTACCTGGCAAGCATCGCCTCGTTCGGCGTGCTGGTCATCGCGAGCCCGCTCGCGGCGCTGTCCTTGCCGTTCCGGGCCGAGGCGCTGCTGTGGGACCCATGGCAACCGCTCTGGCTCGTGCTGATGTACCTCGTCCTCGCCGCACCGTTCTTCTGCGCAGCAAACGCCATCGGACTCGCGCTGATGAGCGGCCGCGAGTACGCCGGTCGGGTCTATGCGGCGGACCTCGCCGGGGCAGGCATCGGGAGCGTCGCGGTGCTCGGGCTGATGTACTGGATCTGGCCCGAGGGACTGTTGCGCGTCGTCGCCGCCGCCGCCTTCGTCGCCGTGATCGTCGGCGCCGTGGAACTGAACGCGACGCCGCTGCGCTGGACGGCACTCGCCGTGGCAGGCATGACGCTGCTGGCATTGCTGCCGTCGTCCTGGCTGCGGCTCGAGCCGGGGCCCTACAAGGCCCTGAGCCAGGCGCTGCGGGTCGGGGGAACGCAAGTGCTGCTCGAGCGCTCGAGCCCGCTCGCCCGGATCAGCGTGATCGAGAGCAGTCGCATGCCTCTGAGGCTCGCACCGGGCCTGAGCCTGAACGCGACCGCGGAGCCACCCGAGCAGCTCGGGATGTTCACGGACGGTGATGCTGTCCAGGCGATCACGG
>Ga0316578_10000490_pt1 | contig 13338 bp, 12 predicted proteins | sample J0NA_2_FD_203076 | JGI IMG/M metagenome (GOLD analysis project Ga0316578, IMG submission 203076) | Rhizosphere microbial communities from salt marsh grasses in Alabama, United States - J0-2_160517rDrC | ecosystem: Host-associated > Plants > Roots > Rhizosphere | place: USA: Alabama | collected... | reverse complement strand
CATCCGGATAGCGCCACAGGGCATTGTCGATGCGCCCGTCGCTGCCGTGGACGTGAAAGTACTCGGCCCGCCCCTTCCACTCGCAGAAGGTGCGGCGAGGCGACGGCTCCAGCAGCGTCTTGTCGAACGCCTCCGGGGGCAGATAGAAGGTCGGCGGGCTACCGGTCTCGAGCACGCGGACCGTGCTGTCGGTGCGCGCGAGCAGGCGCTCGCCGGCATAGACTTCGACGGTGCGGCTGTCGGGCACGAAGGCCGGAGGGCGCGGATAGTCCCAGACCGATTCCTGCCCGCGCCCCGGCTCCTCTGCGAAATCCGGCCGGCGCTGGCCGCGATAGGTCCAGGCCGCGCGGGCCCGCTCCAGGTCGCGTTGGCTGATCGTCATGGCAGGTCTCCAGTGAGTGTTGATCGCGCGCCCGCCGCGCAAGGTGCTCTGCCCGGGAACTGATGCCGCCGGTGCAGCTGGCCCACTCACCCCTTGCGCCAGATGAGCGTCCGGTTGTTGACCGGCATCGCCACGTCGTCCACGAGGCGCAGGCCGGTGGCATCGGCGAAGCGGGTCAGCTCGTCCAGGTCGCGGACGCCGCTCAGCGGATCGCGCAGGCGCAGCGAGCGGTCGAAGGCGGCATTGCTGTCGCTGGTGTGGCGGCCGTGATCGCTGAACGGACCGTAGAGCAGAAACAGACCGCCGTCGGCCAGGACACGGCCGGCACCGGCGAACATGCGCTCCACCTGCACAAGCGACATGATGTGGGCCGTGTTGGCGCTGAACACGGCGTCGTAGGGGCCGGGCGGCCAGTCGCCGTCCACGTCCAGGACCAGCGGTGCCGGCAGGTTGGGTGCCGCGCAGTCATCCAGCCACAGCTGCATGCCGGGCAGGTACTGCGCCACGTCGCTGCACTGCCAGGTCAGATGCGGCAGCCGCGGCGCGAAGTGCACCGCGTGCTGGCCGGTGCAGCTGCCGATCTCCAGCACCGAGCGGGCGTTGGACAACCGCGGGGCTATCACCTCGAAAATCGGCGTCTTGTTCTCTTCACAGGCTGGCGCGAAGGGCTTGTCCATCATTGAGCTCGGTGATCTGGATTCGGCGGCGGGTAGTCGCCGCGACGTCGATCGGGCCCGCGGATCTGCGGTCCGGATTGCCGCTTCGCAAGCTGCGCCGGCCGGCGGGGCCGCGGCGGATCGGCTATCATCGCGGATCGGCCCGCGTCGTCCTTCCTCACAGCATCCAGTCCGACATCTCATGTATCCCCTGGCCCCAGGCATCCTGCTGATCACTGCCGCGCTGGCGGGGTGCGGCGGGAGCCTGCCGATGGCGTCCGGCTCCGGCGGCGTCGATACCGAGGCCGCCGGCGCCGGCATCGGCACCGTATCGGCGCAGACGCCGGTGGAGCCGCCGCCGCGCTGGCGCTCCACCAACGAGGTGGTCACGCCCGACGCCATCGCCCCCGAGCACGGGCCGGGGCAGCCGCTTTACGATCTTGGCGATCCGGCGTCCTTCCGCGCCCAGGTCCAGACGCGCTGCGAGGCGCGGTCCGCCGAGGTCACCGAGACCGAGCATTTGCGCATCGTGGTCGCCGAGCTCTATGCCGACGGCGCCGCCCCCGGCCCCAGCGCCGATGCCCTGATCCGAGCCGATTGCGGTGGGGTCGCGGACATCGTCCGGGAGCTCGTGGCCCAAGGCGGCGAGGCCGCCGTGGCGCCGGTCGTCGACCGCACGCTGCTGCTGGTGGGTCCCGGTGCCGAGGGCCTGGTCGAGGGCGCCGTGTCCGCCGGCCTCGGACGCGACCCGCGTGGGACGGTCCCGTCCGGCACCGATCAGGATGGCGGCGCCCTGCGGTATGCGATGGCCTATTTCCCGGTCGGCGGCGACGGCGACCTGGAGCAGTCCGACAGCCTGTCGCGCCTGTTCGGCACCTCCCGGCCCGGCTATGGTCTCTATACATACGTCATCGCCGGGAGCGACATCAGCGTGTCGCCGCAGGCATTTGCCACCTATCGCGAGCTGCTGCGGGTGATCGAGACCTATGTGCTGGCGGCCCGCGACGGCGGCGGCCCCGATCCCTCGGCGCACACCTTCCTGGTGCCGGTGCGCCCGGAGCGGCACGGCGCCGCGCTGGTGGACCAGACCGGGCCGGAACTGTCGGCCCCGATGGGTGAAGCCCTGGTGCGGTACCTGGGCGGACGCGGCCGCGAAGACCTGGTACGGCGGCTGGAGACCTCCCCGGGCCCGTTCCTGGTCACCAGCCTCGAGCCGTCACTGACCCCGCGGGAGCAGGGCGCGCCGCAGCTGCTGGTGGACCTGGGCAGTGTCGGGCCCGCCTACATGTATTCGGTTGTGGACGCCTACGACCGCCCAATCCCGGCCGGGGAGACCGGCCGGCAGGCGAGCCTGGATGCGGTGCGGGGGCGGCTGCTGGACCTGTTCCCGGAGCCCGTCGTTGCTGGCGACGCAGACATTGGGGAAACCGCCCCCGGCGACTGGGTCTTCCTGCTCGGTCCGCGCCAGGTGGCCGGCGCCGCCGATGCCGCCACCCTGGCCGCCCCAGCCCCAGATACGGACGGCGCCCCCTGAGCCGGCGCCGGGAGCATCATGATCAGCGCACGCGTCACCGGACTATTCCGCTTCGTCATCGGCATCCTGCTGTTGCAAGGCGCCACGGCCCTGCTCACCTACACGGCCCTGATGACGGACCTGAAGCAGACGGTCTGGCTGTTCGCCGCCATTGCCGCCTTCCTCGGACTGATGGTCGCCCTGTGGTTCGACTCGATCATCAGCGCCGTGCGCGAGCAGGCCGTGGCCCGCCAGCACAAGCGTCACACCCGTGAGCGCGAGAAGCTCAAGGTCCAGGCCGAGCGTGACCGCGCCAAGCTGGCGGCGCAGAAGAAGAAGGCCATGGGCGGCGCGGGGCTGCGCACCGGCGTTGCCGTAGGCGGCGTGGTCGGTGTCGGGGTGGCGATGATGTTCGCCCAGTTCATGACCCTGGGCCTGCTGACCGTCGCCGGGGCCGGCGGCGCCGCGCTGGGGTACACCGTACGCAGCCGCCAGGAGAGGCGCATCCGCGCCCGCGAGGCGGCCTATACCGAGCGTCTGATCGTCGACCAGAGCAGCGATGTGCCGAGGCTGGAGAGCCAGTCAGGGCCGGCGAACACGCGGCGGCGCAAGAAACCGGATGCGCCGGCGTAGGCTATTGCAGTCGTGGGGGTCCGCGGCGCAGAGCGCCGGGGAGAGGCGTAACACCGCGGAGCGGTGGTACGAGAACAGTACACGGGAGAGGCGTAGAACACGACTCTGGCAGGGCGTTGCAGCCGGCGATTCTTCAGCTGTCCTCCGATTCCGGCACTGCCCGCTCCAACTCGTCGAGCCAGATCGTGGCTGCCGCATCGCTCGGGGCGCGCCAGTCGCCGCGGGGTGACAGCGATCCTCCGGAACCGACCTTGGGGCCGTTGGGCATGCAGCTGCGCTTGAACTGGCTGATCTGGAAGAAGCGGAACAGGAAGACCCGGAGCCAGCGCCGGATGCTGGCCAGGTCATATTCATTGCGGCGGGCCTCGGGCAGAAAGTCGGGCCAGGCGCCCGCGCCCTTGTCGTGCCAGGCATGCCAGGCCAGGAAGGCGACCTTGCTGGGACGAAAGCCGTAGCGGGTGATGTAGTAACTGTTGAAGTCCTGCAGCTCGTAGGGGCCGATCTTGGCCTCGGTGCTCTGGAGCTGCTTGTCGTCGCCGGCGTCGGCCGGGACCAGTTCGGGGGAGATCTCGGTATCGAGGATGGCCTGCAGCGTGCGGTTGGTCGCGGCGTCGAACTGGCCGGTCTGGATGACCCAACGGATCAGGTACTGGATCAGCGTCTTCGGCACGGAGGCGTTGACGTTGTAGTGCGACATCTGGTCCCCGACACCGTAGGTGGACCAGCCCAGCGCGATCTCGGACAGGTCTCCGGTGCCGAGCACCAGCGCACCGTGGTGGTTGGCGAGCCGGAACAGGTGCGACGTGCGTTCGCCGGCCTGTACGTTCTCGAAGGTGACGTCGTAGACGGCCTCGCCGCCGGCGAAGGGATGGCCGAGATCCTTCAGCATCTGCATGCACGAGGGCCGGATGTCGATCTCTGCCGCGGTCGTGCCCAGGGCCTTCATCAGCCCCCAGGCGTTGTCGCGGGTGCCGGCGCTGGTGGCGAAGCCGGGCATCGTATAGGCGAGGATGTTGGACCGGGGCAGTCCGAGCCGGTCCATCGTGTGCGCGGCCACCAGCAGGGCCTGGGTGGAGTCCAGGCCGCCGGAGACCCCGATGACGATGCGCTCGATGCCCGTGGCGCGCAGCCGCTGCACCAGGCCGTGGACCTGGATGTTATAGGCCTCGAAGCAGCGCTCGTCGCGCTCGCCCCGGTCCGATGGTACGTGCGGGAAGCGCTCGACGTGCCGGTGCAGACCGAGCTCCCGGGCCGCGGCGTCGGCCGGCAGCTCGGTCCGGAAGGTCACGTCCCGCAGTGCGCGCAGCCGTTCCCGGTGGGCCGCGGCGCTGTCGCCGAAGCTGGTTACGCGCAGACGCTCCTGGGCCAGGCGCTCCAGGTCGATGTCGGCGGTGATGAGCTGCTCGGACTCGGCGAAGCGCTCGGACTCGGCCAGCAGCAGGTTGTTCTCGAACATGACCGCGTGGCCGTCCCAGGCCAGGTCGGTCGTAGACTCGCCGGGGCCCGCCGCCGAGTACAGGTAGGCGGCGATGCACTTGCCGGACTGGGCCGCGCACAGATCGTTGCGATAACCGGCCTTGCCGATGACGATGTTGCTGGCGGAGAGGTTCAGCAGCACGGTGGCCCCGCCCAGTGCGGCATAGGTGCTGGGCGGAATCGGCGTCCACAGGTCCTCGCAGAGCTCCATGTGCAGGACCAGCCCCGGCAGGCTCTCGGCTCGCAACAGGATGTCGTTGCCGAACGGGACCCGCTCGCCGAGCAGGTCGATCTCCTGCGAGACGGCCGCGCCGGCGGCCGCAAACTGGCGCTTCTCGTAGAACTCGCGGTAGTTGGGCAAATAGGTCTTGGGCGTCACGGCCAGCACGCGGCCGCCGTGCACGGCCACGGCGCAGTTGAACAGGCGCCCGTCCACGCGCAGCGGCAGACCTACGGCCAGCAAGGGTCGGAGCGTGCGGCTGGCGTGCGCTACCTCGGCCAGGGCCGCCAGGCTTGCGTCGAGCAGCGTGTCCTGATGGAACAGGTCGTCATTGCTGTAGGCGGACAGGCCCAGCTCCGGGAACAGCGCGATCACGGCTCCGGCGGCATCGGCCCGCTTCGCCAGCGCAATGGTCGCGGCTGCATTGGCGGCCGGCTCCGCGATCCGCACGCGCGGCACGCACACCGCTGCCCGCGCGAAGCCGTGATGGTAGGGATTGAAGAACCCGGCGCGCGGGTCCGGTCGATCGCTGTCGCTGCTCATGGAACTTTGTAGGGACTGCGCCAAGGTGCTGTCCGGATTCTAGGCGCAAGGGCGGGCGGCTGACAGTCCGCGAATGAACGCACTTGAACGCGAATTCGGGCCATCATTTGCGTCGATTCGCGTTCATTGGCGGACCGTTCAGGTCGTCGCCGTCAACGCGAGGGCCGCGCCCGGCATCACTTCGGCATCGGCAGCCCGTGCAGCTCCGGGAACTGGCGGATGGCGACGCCGATGGGGATCGCCATGCCGAAGCCCTGGTTGTAGACCGAGTCGCCGCCGGAGAGCTTGGACACGTTGACACCGATGACCTCGCCCTCCTGGTTCAGCAGCGGGCCGCCGCTGTTGCCGGGGAGGATCTGGGCATCGGTCACGATCTTGCCGTCGCGCAGCGTCGTGATGACGCCGGACGTGGTCGCATCGGCCATGCCGATGGGGTTGCCGACCGCGAACACGGTCTCGCCCTGGCCCAGCCAGCCGCCGCCGGCGGGTCGGATGGCCGGCGTGCGATGGCCGTCCAGCTTCAGAAGAGCCAAATCCAGGTCGTCGCTGGTGTCCACCAGAAACGCGGTCAGCTCGGTCTCGTCCTTGAGCACGACCTGGAAACTGTTCTGCATGCTGGAGGCCGTGCTCTGCCAGTCGAATTCCAGCTTGGCCCGGCGGAAGGCACGCTCGCGCTCCTTGAGTATGTCCTGCGCCTTGGCCAGGCGCTTGCGCCGGTACTGGTAGCTGGAACGCATGCGCTCGTAGCGCTCCTGGGCCTCCGCTTGCTGAGCGGGGTGGGCGGCGCCCACCAGCTCCTCGGCCCGAGCCAGGTCGTCGTCCATGGCCGCGAGCTGACGTTTCAGGTCCTCGTGCTCGTCCGCCAGCCTGGTCAGCTCGGCCTCTTCGCCGACAAGCTTGTCCTGTGCCTCCTGCCACTGCCCGAACTCGGTGGGGCGCACCACGTGCCTGTTGGTGAGGATATAGCCATTCTCGCTGACGAAGAATCCGGACCCCTCGCCGAGCCCGTGCCTGACGGCGACGACGGCCAGCGTGGCCCGCTCGATGGGCGAGTGCGGCGGGAAGGCCTGTGCCAGTTGCGCGGCGAGGTCCTCGGCCGGACCCTGCTGTTTGGCATACGCCTCCGGGACGGCGTCGAAGCGATGGTCGGGCGGCGGACGGTCGCTGAAGTGCCAGGTGCCGTCGGCGTCCTGGTAGCGGTAGATCTCGGACATGGCCGCGCCGGCGGCGGCCATGGCGAGGATCAGGCCGAGGGCGGCCGCCGGCGCGTGCCGGCGCGATCGGCGGGGGCTGGCTTCGGTCGAGGGGTGCGGGTCCATGTGCCTGCGCCGTTTGCGGTTTCTGGACGGCGGTCAGTCTAGCATCACGGCGCAGCCGGTCTGCTGTTCCGCTTCGCGAATCGGTCGCTGGTCTTGGCGCGTGGAGCACCGGGCCAGGACGGGCACCTCAGTGCCTGTCCCGGCGTCATGGGAGAGGCGAGCCGGCGGCCGCCGTCACTCGTCCTCGGCGTGAGGCTCCTTCAGTGTGACCAGCTCCTCGGCGCTCACCGGGTGGATGGCGACAGTGTTGTCGAAGTCTTCCTTGGTCGCGCCCATCTTCACGGCCACGGCAAAGCCCTGCAGCATCTCGTCGATGCCGTCGCCGACCATGTGGATGCCGACCACGCGCTCCTCCTCGCCGACGCAGACCAGCTTCATGGCCGTGCGCGGCCCGTGGCGGTTCAGCGCGTAGCGCATGGGCCGAAACTGGGTCTGGTAGATGGTCACCTTGCCGTCCCGGGCGGCGCGGGCTTCGGGCTCGGTCAGACCGACGCTGCCCACCGGCGGATGCGCGAATACCACCGTGGGGATGTTCTCGTAGTCCAGCCGCCGATTCGGCTGGTCGGTGAACAGGCGGTCGGCGAGCCGGCGGCCGGCGGCGATGGCCACCGGTGTCAGCGGAGCGCGCCCGGTGACGTCGCCCAGCGCATAGATACCGGCCACGGTGGTGTTCTGGAACGCGTCGGTGGGGATCACGCCGTTGCGCAGGGGCTCGATGCCCGCCGCCTCCAGGTCGAGGCCGTCGATGTTGGGGCGCCGGCCCACGGCCCAGAGCACGGTGTCGAAGCCGGTCAGCTCGCTGCCGTCCTGCGCCTTTACAGCGATGCCGTCGTCGCGGCGCTCCAGCGCGGCCACGGCGAACGGCAGGTGCAGGCGGATGCCATCCTGCTCCATGTTGTGGGTCACGGTCTCGCTGACGAGGGGATCGAAGGTTTCCAGCACCCGGCTCTCCAGCGCGACGACGGTGACCTCGGAGCCGAGCGCGCGCATGACGCCCGCCAGCTCGACGCCGATGTAGCCGCCGCCGACGACGCAGATGTTGCGCGGCTGCTCGGTCAGTGCAAAGAAGCCGTCGGAGGTGATGCCGAGCTCGTGGCCGGGCACCGGCGGCACGATGGGCCGGCTGCCGGTGGCGATGGCGATGTGGTCGGCCGTGTAGCGCTTGCCGTCCACCTCGACGGTGCGATGGTCGACGAAGCGGGCATGGCCATGGATATGGGTAATGCCTTCCCCGGCGACATAGCCGGACCAATAGTCGAGGATGCCGGCGATGAAGCCGTCGCGGCCCTGCACCAGCTTTGGCCAGTCGATCCCGCGCAGGTCTGCATCGACGCCGAAGTCCGGCGCGCTGCGCACGCCCTCGGCGAGGTTGGCCGCATACCACATCACCTTCTTCGGCACGCAGCCGACGTTGACACAGGTACCGCCGAGCTTGTTGGACTCGATGATGGCGACGCGCTTGCCGTGCTCGGCGGCCTTCTCGGCGACCGCAAGGCCGCCGCTGCCGCCGCCGATGGCGATGAGATCGAAGTGCTTGTCCATGGGTCTGTCCTGCTGAGGGTGTCGAATTCGGACTGCGGCCCGTCGCGATTGGCCGAAATCGGCGGTGTGATACAACGGGCGGCGTCAGATCTGCAATGTGCTGCGGCAATCGTGGCAGCCAACATGCTGCTTTGGTGCTACGCCCGCGCTTCAGCGCGGCAGTCGGCGCCTCAGCCGCGGTCCACCCCCGCGGTGAACCGCGGGCTCCGGGTTGCGCGCGTTACGATGCGAGGCCGGTGTTCGCCGCTACCGACTAAAAACAGCGCCTCCCTGCGGTCCGACCGCGGATCCCTCCGCGGTCCGGCCGGCATCCAGGAACTCCGTTGGGAACCCCGGAAACCGGCTTCGTCGCGAGTCGGCTCGACCCGAATCAGCCGGCCTGTCGGCCGAGCCAGCCCTCGAGGTCGTCGGAGCCGCCGATCTTCTCACCGTTGATGAAGACCTGCGGGACAGTCGTCGCGGCCGCCACCGCGCGCAGGGTCTCCTCGGTGTAGTCCTTGTTGAGCACCAACTCCTCGTACTGATAGCCGTGCTCGCGCAGCATCTCCTTGGCCTTGGCGCAGAACGGGCAGCCGGGGCGGGTGAAGATGGTCACGTCGGCCGGCTTCGGGGCATCCGGCGCAACGTAGGCCAGCATGGTGTCGGCGTCGGAGACGTGGAAGGGATCGCCCGGCTCCTCCGGCTCGATGAACATCTTGTCGATGGTGCCGTCCTTGACCAGCATCGAGTAGCGCCAGGAACGCTTGCCGAAGCCGAGATCGTCCTTGTCCACGAGCAGGCCCATACCGTCGGTGAACTCGCCGTTGCCGTCCGGGATGAAGGTCAGGTTGTCGGCGTTCTCGTCCTCCTTCCAGGCATTCATCACGAAGGCGTCGTTGACGGACATGCAGATGATGTCGTCCACGCCAGCGTCCTTGAAGGCCGGGGCCAGCTGGTTGAAGCGGGGCACATGAGTCGAGGAGCAGGTGGGCGTGAAGGCTCCGGGCAGGGAGAAGACCACCACGGTCTTGCCCTTGAAGAGGTCATCGGTGGTGACGTCCTTCCACTCGTGGCCGTCGCGGGTGCGGAAGGTGACGTTCGGGACCTTCTGGCCGGTGCGGTCTTGCAGCATGGTGTCGATCTCCAGTTGGGTTTGCGACTGTGTTGGAAAGTCGTGGTCAGCGGGCTATTCCCGCGGCACGGCACAGAGTGTGAGGGCCACGGATCAATCTGCAAAATGGATTGATCAAATCGTTGCGATTGTTTAGGCCGATGGCTTCGCGCCCGGCCATCCGCTCAGCCGATGCTGGTACGCGGGCGCGACATCCGCCGGGGCGGGAGCGGCTTCAGCCGCGACCGGTGCGGAGCGAGTTGCCCGCGCTGTGAGCGGGACGAAGGTGCCGGTGGCGAGACCGCTGGTGCGTTGGCTGGAGCGGTGCGGTCCGTCGCCGAGCTCTCGCGCCGGGTGATCGCCGTCTGCCGTCTAGGTATGCGCCCTGGCGGGGTGAGCGCGGAAAGGCTTGGATTCGGCGCTCTTGACGCGAGGCTGGCCTCGATACCGATACCGAGCGCAGCCGGGACGGTTTGTGGTGCAGGCCGCGCGTCACTCCTGCACGAAAAAGCCCGCCGGGCGGCGGGCTTTTTCGTGCACAGCTATTTGATCTTGCCTTCCTTGTACATGACGTGCTTGCGCACGACCGGGTCGTATTTCTTGATTTCCATCTTGCCGGGCGTGTTGCGCTTGTTCTTCGTGGTCGTATAGAAGTGGCCGGTGCCGGCGCTGGAGTTGAGCCGGATCTTGTCGCGTGCTGCCTTTGCCATCGTGTATGCCCCTTACGGATTCGGTGGAGTCTCAGACCTTCTCGCCGCGGGAGCGCATGTCCGCCAGGACGCTGTCGATGCCGTTCTTGTCGATGATGCGCATGCCCTTGGTGGAGACGCGCAGGCGCACCCAACGCTTCTCGCTCTCGACCCAGAAGCGGTGGTAGTGCAGGTTCGGCAGGAACCGCCGCTTGGTCTTGTTGTGGGCGTGGGAGACATTGCAACCGGTCATCGGCCGCTTGCCGGTGACCTGACAGACCTTGGACATGACATCCGCTCCTAACAAAAAGCGTGCGCCGCGCCCCTGTCGGGCACCGGGCGATGACGGGAGGAGGGCGGGGACCGGGGCGCGTGCCGGGTGTCGCGCAGAGCCCTGCCAAAAACTAAAGACCGAGAACAATAACGGGTTGCGGCGCCTTGGTCAAGTTATAACAGGCCCCGCTCGGCGAAGGACGTGCCTTCGCCCTCGCCGACGATGACATGGTCGAGCACACGAATGTCCACCAGGGCCAAGGCGTCCTTCAGCCGCTGGGTGATGCGCAGGTCGGACTGGCTGGGCTCGGCGACGCCGGACGGATGGTTGTGGGCGAAGATGACGGCGGCGGCGTTGTAGCGCAGTGCCTCTCGGACCACTTCGCGGGGATGCACGCTGGCGCCGTCGATGGTGCCGCGGAACAGCTCCCTGTAGTCGATGACGCGGTGGCGGTTGTCGAGGAACAGGCAGGCGAAGACCTCGTGGGGGACGCCGCGCAGACGCATCTTGAGGTACTGGCGGGTCGCCTCGGGGCTGGTCAGGACGTCGCGGTTCAGGACCTGCTCGTTGAGATAGCGCTTGCTCATCTCCAGCACGGCCTGAAGCTGGGCGTACTTGGCCGTGCCGAGTCCCTTCGCATCGCAAAAGGCCTTCTCGCTGGCCGAGAACAGCCCGACCAGACCGCCGAACTCGGCGAGCAGATCCCGGGCCAGGTCGATGGCGCTCTTTCCGGCGATGCCGGTTCGCAGGAAGATGGCCAGCAGCTCCGGGTCGGACAGGGCATCGGCCCCGCGCTTCAGCAACTTCTCGCGCGGGCGTTCGTCCAGTTGCAGGTCGGTGATGCGCATCGGCACCGCTCCGTTGGAGTCCGTAGCTGACCCCAAAGTATGCCACGGATCTCGGCCCTTTGGGGGCGGTCGCGGCCGCCGCCGATTCGGTTACAATCCGCGGCATGTACGCCGACCCGCACGCCGCCCCCGCGTGACACCAATGGACGGGCCATCACCAACGAACCCGCGCATCCTGCTCGGCATCAGCGGCGGCATTGCCGTGTACAAGTCGGTGGAGCTCGTGCGGCGCCTGCGTGAGCGCGGTGCCGAGGTGCAGGTGGTCATGACCGCCGCGGCCCGCGCCTTCGTCACGCCGCTGACCTTTCAGGCCGTCTCCGGCCGGCCCGTGCGCTCGGAGCTGCTCGACCCGCAGGCGGAGGCGGGCATGGACCACATCGCGCTGGCGCGCTGGGCCCAGCACATCGTCATCGCGCCGGCCACGGCCCACGTCATTGCGCGTCTGGCCCACGGCTTCGCCGACGATCTGCTCAGCACGCTCGTGCTCGCCACCGAGGCGCCGCTGACGCTGGCACCGGCGATGAACCAGAGGATGTGGCAGCATCCGGCCACGCAGGCCAATTGCGCACTCCTGGCGCAGCGGGGCGCGACCTTCATCGGCCCCGCCAGCGGCGACCAGGCCTGCGGCGAAACGGGCCCGGGCCGCATGGTGGAGCCCGGCGAGATCGCCGGCCGTCTGCTGCCGGCCTCGGGGGCGCTGCCGCTCTCCGGCCGCCGCGTGTTGCTCACGGCGGGGCCGACACGGGAGGCGATCGATCCGGTGCGCTTCGTCGGCAACCGCAGCTCCGGCAAGATGGGCTACGCGCTGGCTGCGGCCCTGGCGAAGCTCGGCGCGGCGGTGACCCTCGTCTCCGGCCCCACGTCGCTCGCGCCGCCCCTCGGCTTGACGCTGGTGCGGGTGGAGTCGGCGCTGGAAATGGAACGGGAAGTGATGGCCCGCGTGGCCGGCTGCGACCTTTTCGTCGGCGCCGCCGCCGTGGCCGACTATCGACCCGAGGCCCCGGCCGGCGTCAAGCTGAAGAAGCACGAGACCGCGTTGACGCTGCGCCTGGTGCGCAATCCCGATATCCTTGCCGGCGTCGCCGCCTTGCCCTCGCGGCCGTTCACCGTGGGCTTTGCCGCCGAGACGGATGACCTCGAAGCCCATGCCGCCGGCAAGCTCGCGGCCAAGGGGCTCGACATGATCGCCGCCAACCGCGTGGGCAGCGGGGCCGGCGGATTCGAGTCCGACGACAATGCGCTGCTGGTGCTGTGGCCCGGTGGCCGCCGCGAATTGTCGATGATGCCCAAGCCCCAACTGGCCGCTGCCCTGGCCCAGCTGATTGCCGAGCGTTATGCACCATCCCCTGAAGGTTAAGGTCCTCGACGACCGCATCGGGCGCGAGTTTCCGCTGCCCGCGTACGCCACCGACGGCGCCGCCGGTCTCGATCTGCGGGCCATGCTGGAGTCGCCGCTGCACCTGGAGCCCGGAGCCAGCGAGCTGATCCCGTCGGGCCTCGCGATCCACATCGAAGACCCCGGCCTGGCCGCGATGATCCTGCCCCGATCCGGGCTCGGCCATCGCCACGGCATCGTGCTCGGCAACCTGGTGGGCCTGATCGACTCCGATTATCAGGGGCCGCTGCTGATCTCGTGCTGGAACCGCGGCAGCGAGGGCTTCGACATCGCCGTCGGCGAGCGCATCGCGCAGCTGGTGCTGGTGCCCGTGGTGCGCGCCGGGCTGGAAATCGTCACCGAGCTCGCGCCCACCGCCCGCGGGGCGGGCGGCTTCGGCCACAGCGGACGGTTGTAACCGGTGCCTCAGCATGGCCCTGCGCTCGCGCGGCGCTGCTGCCGGGCCGAGCCATGAGGGGATCGAGCAGAGATTCGGAGAGCGCGGTGGACAGCCTGGACGACGACGATCCCATCAGCCCCGGCGTGGGGAGTTACTGGTTAGCCGCCTTCGCCGGCTGTGCCGTCGTGGCCTTTGCTTTGGTCCTAGGCCTGTCGGCGCTCTGGCAACACTGGGAGCGTCAGGACGGTGCTGCCTATCTGCGGGCTACGGGGGAGCGTCTGTCGGCGGAGCTGGCGCTGCGGGCGGCGGCGGTGCGCGGTCAGGTCGGCCGCCTGCGCCGGGACCCCGGCATCCAGGCCGCGCTGGCCGACGGCCGCC
>Ga0316578_10000489_pt1 | contig 13344 bp, 10 predicted proteins | sample J0NA_2_FD_203076 | JGI IMG/M metagenome (GOLD analysis project Ga0316578, IMG submission 203076) | Rhizosphere microbial communities from salt marsh grasses in Alabama, United States - J0-2_160517rDrC | ecosystem: Host-associated > Plants > Roots > Rhizosphere | place: USA: Alabama | collected... | reverse complement strand
CAACCGGTTTTGCCTCTTGCATCCATGGATGCACCGGATGAAGTTATTGAAATCTACCGGGAGAAACAGCTTGAGCTGGAGAGGACTAAACATATGTTCGCTGCGGTGGGCAGCGAAAAATTTACACAGTTTGCCATTGAAATCTTCGGTGCCCCAAGCGCTGAAGACGCCCGGCAGTCTCGCCGGGTTCTGGAAAAATATTCAGATACTGCGCCTCCTGAGCGAACCTTTTTAGCAAAGGATTTTGCAAAATTGCTTAAGGTTCGATTAGAAAAACTTGGTATTTTAATGGATATTAAGCTGGTTTCTTCCATGGCTACAAAAATTTCGGTAGACAGCGTTTCCCGCATCATTCATCTTAATCAGAATGCCCTGTTTGCACCCGAAGAGGTGAAACGTCTTCTGGTGCATGAGATCGATGTTCACGCTGTTCGCATTCACAATGGTTCATGCTTGCCGTGGGGTATTTTTTCCATGGGAACGGCTGGATACAGGGAAACAGAAGAAGGACTTGCGGTTCACTTTGAACGCCGGTCGGATCAGCTTTATCCATTCCAGGAGAAAATCTACGCAGGGCGCTGCCTGGCGGTTTATCTGTCCCTTTCAGCCGGTTTTGCAGAAGTATTCGAAGAACTATCGGTGTACTTCGATGAACAGACGGCTTATACGATTGTGGAGCGAGTAAAGCGAGGACTGGCCGATACTTCCCGTTCAGGCGCGTTGACAAAAGAATTTCATTACTTCACCGGTCCCGAAAAGGTGCGGTCGTATCTTCAGGGCAAAGGCAGTCTTAAAATGCTGATGGGTGGTAAAATCGCTTTCAAACATGCTAAGTTAATCGACAGGTTGGTTAAAAACGGTTTTGTGGATACCTCGAATTGGATTTTTCCATTGGAAATAAACGATGATAAAGAATCTGTCCCGGCTTAAAGATGAACTGAGCCAGTGCCGGGGAACCTGGGCCTGGGTGGGACAGAGAGGCATCGATGCGTTTTCGGTGCTTGACTTTGTTTCCGTAGATGCGGCGTTCTGCTGTGACTTTGGTGAGGTGTATCCAGGGGTTTTTGGAGGAGCGTCCCTGTTTTCTGTAGAGAAAGATCACGGAAAGCGGGAAAACTGGGGGAATAAAGATCTTGAAATGCTGTGGAAAGCGCCGACATGCAGACAGATTGAAACATACATTGGCGGCGTGAAAGGGCCTATCAACACGGTCTGCTATCGTTCGCTCGAGGTATTAGAAAAAGACAGACGCTTTCGTGTGCTGGCGCCCCCCTTGATGCTGAAAGACCTGTTTGACGATAAGTTGCGGCAACTGGAGCTGTTCTCCATGTTGGGTGTAAAGACGCCGATGACGTTTGTATGCCCTTTGAATGAAACAACCTTTTCCAAAGCCGCCGAAATTTTGGATGGCCCGTTCGTCGTACAGCCACCGGTGGGATCTTCCGGGGAAAACACATACTTTGTGAACAATGAGATCGACTTCGAGAGAGTTAAAGATATATTTGAACCTGCACAACGCGTAAAACTATCCAAATATTTGCCGGTGCCGTCTTTAAACGGGCATTGCGTCGTCCTGAAAACACGTGGCGGATTGCGGTCAATTGCTGCCTGTCCGTCGGTTCAAATTGTAGGTGCCCATGGATGTACAAGTCGGGCAGAAGTTTATTGCGGAAATGATTTTTCAGCTGCCGCCAGCATGCCGAAATCCATAAGAGAAGAAATATGTAAAATTATGGAGAACATCGGCCTTTACATGGGCACCAAGGGATTTTTGGGTCTCTTTGGTATGGATTTCCTCTTAAACGGTGACGAGGTGCTGGCTTTGGAGATAAACCCGAGGTTTCAGGGATCAACTATGCTTTTGTCATTGCTGCAAGTGGACAGGGATGAAATTCCCTTGGCAGCGCTACACGTGATGCAGTTCATGGGCCTGATAGAAGAAGTTGCCCAAAATTTTTTAGAACGGTCCAAAAGGATGTACCGAATCCCTTATAAGGGGGCTCACTTAATTATCCACAGCTTGAAAGACAAACCTTACAGCATAGAGCACGATATGAAAGCAGGCATTTACACCCTTGTGAATAACGCCATCAAGCGAGTTCGAGATGGAAAGACCTACCGTGACATCAAACGTCCCGATGAGTGGTGTGTCCTGGGCAATCTCCCTAAAATAGCGACGGAAATTTTCCAGGAAGCCCGCTTTGCCATGATACAAACACGCAAGAGTGTTTTGGACGACAGCTTGCAACAACTCGAGTCTTATGCTGCGAATTTTGTAAATGAGTTACAAGGCCGCTGCAAAATACTCCCCTTTAATGGAGGTCGTGAATGAAACATTTTTCACCGGAAACCTATGACATTGAACAACGTTTTGTCGAGTTTTACTCTCTTGGCCATAAGGGACTTATAACTGAGGCGCCGTTTTATCTTCACGCCCTTGGCTTTGACGGCGAACCGGGCGAACTCGGCGTAGAGCTCATCTCTTCTTTCAACAAACTGGCACAAAAAGAAGAAGAACTTTCCAAATACGCATTGGATCTTCCGAATGTCGTACATTTTCCCGACACGATTGTTTTGATTGATGCCTCCAACGACCGGTTGCCAACCGGCCCTGAATCCTTTCGGGTATTGCAGGATAACATCAAACAATTGGGCATTAAGGCGAATTGCCTTCTCGTGAATACCAGAGAAGAGTTATTGGCCGCTGTCAATGAAAACCCGACGTCTGCCTTGGTTATCAGTGAATGTGTCGACTCAAAAGCATACAACATCGAAGTTCTGGATATTCTCGAGGGACTGGGCGTTGTCGTGTTGCCCGGGAGGGTCACGGCACCCGGATCTATATTTTCCAACAAAGGGAATACTTACCAAATGTTGCAAGATGCGGGCAAGGAAGAATTGCTGGCACGGTATGTCACTGTACCTGCTTCGAAAATGGACACGTCGCAAGTTGTTTCCACTATTTTGGATAATGTCGATACGTTTTCTCAACAATGGAATACAAGCCGTTTTTTTGTAAAACCGGTTACCGGTGGCAGTGGCGTCGGGGGATTCCGGATCTCTCGCACAAACAGAGGATATTTCGTTCCCGACCTTTCCAAAGTCACCGGAGATGCTTTGGAAATACTTCCCATACGGATGGATGTAGACCCGCAGGACAATCACCGGCTTGACGAACTATTGTGGATCTTTTCCTTGTTTGAATCCGACCCATATTACAGTAAGCAATACATGTGGGTGGATTTAGAAACACTAAGAAATCGTTATGAAACCAACGATGACCGGGAAGCACTCAGACAACACCTTTTAAAAACAGCGGCCATCCAAACAGCAAAGGCTGAGGAGAGAAGTCTTGACCGTGACAGCATGCACGCAAAACTTGAAGCGGCGGTCAGACGATATGAAGCACATTTTTCCAAACGATATGACCCAGTGTTTTGTGAGCATATCGACTTCGGTGCATGGGGCCTTAGGGCTCACTACCGCCTTACCAAACAGAGTATACAGCTAGAATCCATATATGCCAGGATTTTTCAACTGGCTCTGACCGAAGAAGGGGTGAGTTATGTCGGCTCTGACAACATTTCCAACAAGCACACCGGGGTGCTCGAGTCGGTGCGGCTCACACCGATCAAAGAAGCCATGGTGAATACGGTCGGGGGGCGCACGGCCTTTTTGGATCTTCTCAAAAAAGGCGGCCTTGCCGCTTCGGCGCTGGTCGCGACCCAGGCGACTGAATTGCGCTGCCGAATCCCCGTCCGTTGCCAGTTGGACATCGCACCGATTGATGGAAAAATCGGAGAAGGCAACGCCGACACGGCCAGAGGACAGGCGTTAGGGACACGATGGCCCGACTTTGTTGAAAACATGCAAGACTGGTTTCAGGATTGTTTAAAATGCTACTCCATGCAAAAGTCTGAATTTAAGAGTGAAGCTTAAGTTGTAGTTATTGTAAGAATAACATTTAGTTTCAGCCCCCGGATAATTTCGTTTAGATCGGCAAGAACTCGCAAACAAAAGCGCGTAAAAGAGAACATGGCAGTGGCTTTTTAGAATATCGTACAGTAGTTTGATTTTATTTTCTAATTTGAAACACTTCAAAGATGTTCTCTTTAACGCGCTCTAATTTGCTCAGACAGCTTCCCGACATAAACGAAATCATCCGGGGGCTTATGGCAAATTATGACCGTTATTAATCCAATCGGAACATATTTTTGACAACTGCTATAAAAGAAAATGCAAAGAAACCGGTATGGATCGTTAAACGATGAAGATAAAATAAGGTCACACAAGGAGGAAAACATGAAAAAAGAAACAACCTTCATACCTGCCGGGTTGGTGCTGATTGTTGTTATATTTGGTTTTAGCTTCACAGGATGTTCCAAGGCATATTATGGGGCTATGGAAAAGGTGGGGATTCATAAACGCGATATTCTTGTGGACCGGGTGGAGGACGCCAGAGACGCTCAATCCGAAGCGCAAGAACAGTTTAAGTCTGCTCTGGAACAGTTCGGTGCGGTGATCAAAATTGAGAATACCGACCTGAAGAAGGCCTATGACAAGCTCAATGCAGAATATGAAGATAGCGAAAAGGCCGCAGCAAACGTGTCTGAACGGATCGATAAAGTGGAATCTGTTGCCGATGCCCTGTTCGAGGAGTGGGAGGAAGAGTTAAATCTTTATAAGAGTGCGGATCTTCGCCGGTCAAGCAAACAGAAACTGCGAGATACCAAAACCCGTTACCGTGAAATGCTTGCCAGCATGCATCGGGCTGAAAAAAGTATGACACCTGTTTTGCGCACCTTTCGTGATAATGTCCTGTTCTTAAAACACAACTTGAATGCCCAGGCCATCGGTTCCTTGCGGGCGGAGTTTTCCAATCTGAAAGGAGAAATTGACGGGTTGATCAAAAATATGAATGAGGCCATCAAGACTTCCAACAAGTTTATTGCCGATATCAAACAATAATTTTTAAAACACAGAGATGGGATGTATCATCTTGTCGAGGGTCGGCTGATCAGCCATCCTTGAATATCGGTCAACGGTTTTTAGGGCTCAACTAATTATGCTCTTGCGCAAAGAAAGGGGGCGTCATGGAACCGATAATTATGCTCGTTATATTTGTTCTTTTGGTATCAATTGCCTGGTTCATCAACGCTTACAACCGGTTTATCAAGTACAAAAACAGGATTGAGGAAGCATGGAGCGGTATTGATGTTGCATTGAAACGCCGCTTTAACTTGATTCCCAATTTGATTCGTGCAATTGAAAGTTACGAGGCACACGAAGCTAAAATCTTTCAGACCAAAAACGATTATCTGGCCGGTTCCACCGGTATTTCGAATCGTATTGAAGAGGAAAGTCAGATTTCCAAATCACTGCGTGGGATTCTGGCTCTGGCTGAGGCATATCCGGATCTTAAAGCCAGTGCGAATTTTCTTGATTTGCAGAACAGCCTTAATGAGATTGAGGAGGATATTCAAAAGGCCAGAAATCAATATAACAGTTACGTGGGCAGATTCAATACCCTTATCGAATCCTTTCCTGCCAAATTTATCGCAAGAAAATTCGGATTCGAGAAAAAAAACTATTTTGCGTTGGACCTGGCGACCCAGCGGGAATTGCCGGAAGTGGACTTTTCCGCGTCTCGTGGTTCCAAGAAATAAATTCAAACTGTCGTATTATTCATTAGAAATTTTGACTATTCCCAGTCAGGGCTCAGTCCGCCCCCCGCATTCTTTCTAAAAGGCATCCATGCCAGTCCGAAGATTTCTAACGTAATATCCGTGCTCTTGGGTTTTACGCTGATTTTTTCAAGTTCTTCGGCTTTGGCATCCATGGAGAATTCTATGGCATCAATATCCTCTTGCAGGCGATCGTCGAGTTCAGACAATTGCCGGCGGACTGCATCAGCCCTCTCCTGGGCCCTGGCCACATCCATTTTTTCTTTTTGAACACGGCTGGCAGATCTCATGGCAGTTCCAACCCGTTGGGCCGATGTGGCACTGACTGCTTTACGACCTAAAAAAGCACCAAGGATCGCGGTGCCAAAGGATATCGCGGTTTGCATTTTGCTGGCTTTGGCCTGTTCGTCTTCTCTGGCGATGGCCTGTTCGGCACGCATTAGACGATCTTTTAGCGTGGTGAATCGCTTATCGTACTTTTTGCGCAGCTTCGCAACTTCCAGGTCACGATTTTCACGCATTATCTGTGCCATTCGCAAGCGAAACTCGCCCTCGGATTCACCCAATTGGCTAATCAATCCAAAATTCTTGGAATGCAAAAGCACCAGAGGCCGGTTTTGGCGAACCCAGCGTAAAAGATCTTTGTTCCACTTGCGAAAGTTGGATACGTTTTGTGCGGCAGCAGGCAGATCGGCATATTCTCCATCCGTTATCGGCGATGCCTCAACGGCTATCGGATCAAATTCCACGGCGCTGTCCCAATCCAGAGCAACAGGGCCTTCTTCCAACTGGGCCGCAAGTGCCAGTGTTTCTGTGGTGGCGACCTTATATTTGGCATTAGAATAGTGAACATCCATGCGTCCGACCACACCAGGGTAATATACCACACCATGGCCGGCACCGGATGCGGCCAGACAAAATGTGTCGATTCCCGGAGGCACCACCGGCGGTCCTTCTGTCGTTCGGACAGGCAGAGAAGGCTTTAAAGGATCCGATACTGCGGAGGAAGCGGATATTTTGGCGGCCGTCGTCGTCAGGTTTTTTCTAGAGGCCATAAGGATCTTGATTTGTTCCCGGGTCATAGGTCCCCGCAAATAAGACATTACCCAACGGGTTTGGAAAATCACAGGTTCATTTTCGTGTACGTTGTGCAAAAGAAATACCTGCTTTCCCAACCCGGCCAGTATCTCTTCCATTTGGCTGCGATCAAATCCGCTGCCTGCAGCAGCGCCTTCAAGGCCTTCTAAAACGCGTCCCTTGTCACGTTCGGTCTGGAGACGACCAATGAACCATGTACCGGTATTGGCAAGCCCTTTATAGTCTAAATCAACCGGATTTTGGGTAGACAATATGACGCCCAGGCCAAATGCCCGGGCCTGCTTTAACAGCGTTAATAGAGGCGTCTTGGACGGTGGATTGCCCACCGGAGGAAAATAGCCGAAAATCTCATCCATATACAAAATGGCACGCAAACTGGACGTGCCGGGCTGTGTACGCATCCATCCTAAAATTTCGTTGAGCAGCATGGAAACGAAAAACATTCGTTCGGAATCGGAAAGATGGCTGATGGTGAAAATACAAGCCCGAGGTTTGCCCTGAGCGGTATACAGCATCTGGCCGATATTGAGTGGGTCGCCTTCCAGCCAGGATTCAAACCCCGGAGACGCGAGAAGGTTGTTCATCCGCATGGCCAGCGCAAAACGTTCCTTGGCAGGATAGAACGATTCCAGATCCATCACCCCAATACGTTCAAAAGGGGGTGCCTGGATGGTGTGAATCAGTGCGGCCAGATCGAGGCTCTTGGCTGCTGACCAAACCGTTTCGAAGATGTTGGACAACAATATGTGTTCGCGACTGATAATAGGATCGGCTTCAATACCCAAAAGCGCGAGCAGGCTTGTGGCCGTCGTTTGGATTTGTTCACGAAACAGATCGGGATCTTCAAGAATCGCGGGGGTTGGCGGTGAAAAAGATCTTAGAACGCTCACCGGAAGCCCTGCATGGCTTCCCGGAGTGTAAACGGCAAAATCGGCTGTGGCCTTCAGGCGGGCAATGCGATCGGGCTCTTGATCCCAGTCAGCGAGACCCTTTCGCCAAATTTCAGACTGCTTTGCTGCAAATTGATCTAAGGTAAGGCCGTTATTCAGGGCATCCTGGGCGTTCACCCAGGGTCGGAAATCTTCAGGGCTTAGATCCGGAAAGTTCAACAGCAGGTTTGGCAGATCTCCTTTGGGGTCGATGGCAATAATAGGAATATTGTCCATCAAAGCTTCTTCCAAAATGCCGATTCCCAATCCGGTTTTTCCGCTGCCGGTCATGCCGATGATGACCGCATGAGTATTGAGATCTTTGGCGTCATAGAGGATTAGATCTTCTTTAAGCGTTCGGGAAGCCAGATCATATTCCTTGCCGAGATAAAATGCGCCGAGCTTCTCGTAGTTATTTTTCATTGATCACCCCTCCACTAAAAGAAAGTCCGTTATTGTTTGTAAAAGCGAACTCTTGATGCGATAGTGTTAAAATTATAGGAAAGCAAAATATGTGTGTCAATATTGAATCTTTCGGGAGGTCGCCAACTTATTTTTATTGATAATAAATGAGATTTATTCGTATCATTCTGTTGAGGGAACAAATAATTTTTTTTGATTAAGTTAAACCTGAGTTGAGCGATTTTTTACCGTGGACAGAAAGGAGAACAAAACACATGAGCAAACATATGCAGCTTACCGTCCAAGTTCGTCCCTATTATAAAAAGGACATGACGTCGGATTATCCCAAGATTGCCCAGGGCCTGAATTATATTCATAAGGCATGGGCAGAGGAGGGAGCCTCTCTCTTTGACATCGTTGGAAGACTGGATAAGCTACTTTACGAGTTGGAGGGGAATCCGCCTTTTAGAAAGATTTTACTTAAACACAAAGACAACCTCCGTAAGCTTCACAAGGAAACTGAAGAATATATTGCGGATTGGGACTTGGCCAAAGCCGACAAGACGCTGTATCAGATTGAGGACATCTTTGATCAAATTGAATGGGAATTAGCGTGAGGCTGCATTAGGCATACTTCTTTATACAATTTGAAAAAATGATAGGTACATGGAGTGATTTGACATATAAAACCTTTTATATCCCTAAGTTATTTAAAAGGAATCAAATCATTATCCGCATCCATCCAGACCGGAAAATCTTCTCTGCATCTTTTAAGAAGATCATACGATAATTGGGCCGTGTATATACATGGCTGGTTGCTTTTTTGAAAGATAACGCTTCCCCATGGATCGATGATGGAAGAATCTCCGCTGTAAGACAGGCCGTTTCCGTCTGTCCCGACACGGTTGACGCCGATTATGTAGCACTGGTTCTCAATGGCTCTGGCCTGCAAGAGGGCTTTCCAGTGCGCTGAGCGTCTTTCAGGCCAGTTGGCGATAAATATGGCTGCATCGAACCGGTTCGCAATATTTCGTGTCCAGACCGGAAAGCGCAGATCATAGCAGATAAAGGGTCTGATTCTCCAACCGTTCAGCTCAACCGTAATATTTTCAGTGCCGGCGCTGTATATTTTTTCTTCTCCCGCCATCCGAAAGAGGTGTTTTTTATCATAGGTGAAGATGTCACCGTTGGGTTTGGCCCAAAGCAACCGGTTGAAAAATTTGCCGCTGTCATCGGCGATGATACTTCCCACCATATCCACATTTTTTTCTGCCGATTTTTCTTTGATCCATTTGATCGCAGAACCCTTCATGTCCTGGGCCAGAACAGCGGCATTCATGGTAAAGCCGGTGGAAAACATTTCCGGCAGTACGATAAGATGGGTATCTCCTTCAATGGCATTAATTTTGTTATCAAACTCGGTTAAATTCGAATCAATATCTTCCCAGACCAGTTCACTTTGAATCAGTGTGATTTTTAAATCTTGCATAATTTCTCCGCAGCTTTTTCAAGAGTTTCATCTTTTTTTGCAAAACAGAATCGAAGGACGTTATGGTCAACTTGATGGTGGTAAAAAACAGAAGGTGGAATGGAGGCGATTCCATGCTCTGTGGTGAGTCTTTTTGAAAATTCGACATCGGGTTCATTGGAAATTGCCGAATAATCCAGCATCTGAAAATAGGTGCCTCGACAGGGCAACGCTTTAAAACGAGAATGTTTAATGAGCGATAAAAATTTATCTCTTTTTTTCTGATAAAATTCAGAAAGGTTCAAATATATGTCCTTGTTTTTCATAAATTGGGCATAAGCATACTGAATCGGCGTATTGGATGCAAAGGTTAAAAACTGATGCACCCTTTGAAATTCTTTAGACAACGGGGCCGGAGCCAGGCAGTATCCAATTTTCCAACCGGTGGTGTGATAGGTTTTTCCAAAGGAACTGATCACAAAGCTCCTTTCAACAAGCTCGGGATGCCGGGCAATACTTTCATGCCTTACACCGTCAAAAATGATATGTTCGTAAACTTCATCACTCAAAATCAGCACGTTCGTATCCTGTAAAATATTTTTAAGTTGGGATATGTCGGTATCCGTAAATACGGCGCCTGTTGGATTATGAGGTGAATTCAGAATAATGAGTCTGGTCTTAGAGGACAGAACGTTTCTGACATCATTCCAGTCGATTTTGTAGTCCGGGAATTTGTATTCGACATACACGGGAATGCCGCCGTTGAGCTTGATGACCGGCACATAAGAGTCAAAGGCCGGTTCAAGAATGATCACTTCATCTCCTTGTTGAACAACAGCGCTGATGGCTGCAAACAATGCCTCTGTTGCACCGGATGTCACGGTAATTTCAGACTCAGGATCATAGTCGGCATGATACAGCGCCAAAACTTTTTCAGCAATCCGTTCCCGCAAGGTTTGTACGCCCTGCATGGGCGCGTATTGATTGTATCCGGAGCGCATATAATTATCGACCAATGTCAAAAGGTCCGGATGAACATCGAAATCCGGAAAACCCTGGGACAGGTTAATGGCATTATGTTCATTTGCCAGTTTGGACATAATCGTGAAAATGGTGACACCGACATCCGGTAGCTTTGATGGTATTTTCATAGCATATCTTTCCGATTCTGCGGTTAAAAACGTATTTGGTCTCGAAAACGCTTATTCTATAAATTGCTCAACTGTGGGAGGCGGTTTCATACACCCCGGGATGGGTTTCCATTCGCATTGAGCGTTCAACTCGACGCCTTCTTTAATGACCGAAATCGGCCGGTCTGCGGAGACGACCACGATGATAACATTCGTATGCATGGCGGTGAACCTCAGTGCCGAGTTGAAGCGCGCACCCCGGGCCCGATCCTCGCCCGGGACGGCGAGACCGTCCAGAAGACAGGCGAACCCGTGAAGTGTCAGATCCGCTCCGATATGGAGCGCTCCGTCAAGCTTTGCCAAGGATTCCGAGAGGTTTAGAAAACGCTCTTTTCTGAGATCCAGTGTTTGTTCCGATTTTTGTCCTGCAATTTCTATGGGGGTATCATTAAAGTCGATAACCAGCGTACAACCGTACTTTTCTCTTTCAGCCGTATGCACGATTCGGGAAATAATCTGAAAAAGTTCATGTCCGGTGGCAAAATCCAGGTTCGATTCGAGCAGGGCTTCTTCCACCTCCACAAGCTTAGCCCGACGCGTCGTCGAATGAAAACTGCCGTTTGCAAAACTGCACACCAGATCACCGTTTATGCCCAGAAAACCGTATTCACCCCTGAAATCAGCGGTGATGTGAAACGTCTCTTCGGTGTCGGCAGAAATTCCGACGATGGTTTTACCGTCGGAGATCAGTTTCCGATCCGAGTTCTCAACACTCTGGAGGAGTTTACAAACATGTTTGAAATTATTAAGGTTTGGCTGTTCCAAAAGAGGAAACCGGGCTAGAAATTGCATTTCTAAAACGGCTTTCGGTTCGACAAAAATCAGTTCACCCAGGGGCCAGGCCTTTTCTTCACGGGTCCTGGAAATACCAAGGACGGCGTCCAGAATAGGATATACTCGTATCTGAGTATCCCAGCCCAGCATGATGTTCATTTGATCAATAATATGATCCCGAACCGCATGGGTTGCATATTCCCGAAGGACATTGCCGGAAGTTCTCGTGTACAAGGGATCCTTTGCGGCAAAATCATGAGAAAGGAGCCAGATAGCATGTTCCAGCCAGCATTCAGTGGGCCCGATGGAACACATGTCGGGATGATGCTCCGTAAACCACATCTGGTAGAAAATCGAACGTGATCGACCGCCGTAGGAAATCAACCCCGCAAGTTGAAGGTTCTTTTGGGTTTGGATATGTCCTGAGAGCATCTTTTGAAGGATTTCTTCCGTAACATTATTACGCCATTGATTCGATTGAAGATAAAGTTCCTTTAATATGGGTTCGTGCCCCTGTAACAGATGCTGTGGATCGTAGACGCGAATCGGGTCGTTAGGCTTGATGGCATAAATGAGTGCCGCCCGACTCGACCCAGAAAAGTGGGTCAGACCGTCCCGAAGCCCATCGAGAGTATGAAAAAGGCAAAGGTTTCTGAAAGATTCTGTGTTCATTCCGTTTCTTACGATTTATTCGCTTAAAAAATTAGATTGGAATCATATTTCCAAAAACACGTCGGATCCGGATGTTTCATTTATGTTGTGTCTTTGTTTGAAATTCTTTATTAGAAATTAACTAAATGATAACAAAGGACTTAATATAATCTGTTCTTGAAGCTGGGTCAAGAGAATCCAGTACAATGTGAGTAGATTAGAACAGCGAGAAACGCATATTTCTCATGTCTTTCTTACAGGTGATTATGAATATAATGTTTGGGGAGGTGCCCTGCCGCATCTTGAAATTATAAAATGTGCTGAAAAAAAAGACGCTGACCTCATTATGATGGGTTCCCATACCAAAGAAAAGAATGGAAAATGGTATGCCGGGAGTGTCGTGGAACGCACCAGTTATAGATCCAATTGTCCGGTAATCACTGTCACGGACCCGGATGTTTTGCTGCCTTGGGAAGATAGCCTAACCGTAAAAATTCAGGATCAAAAGGGCAGGGACAGATCAATTCGTGTTTTTAGCAAAAAGGAAAAACCGGAATAGACTAAGTTTACTAAAAAATTCACCTGCGCCGTTGTATTATCTAAAAGGAACATATTTTTCACACTTGGCCGGAACGCCGAATTTACAGCAGGGGAATAATGCGTTCAATATGGGTTTTGATAAGGCTGAACACTTCTTGGTATTTTTCGTACGAACCGCCCATGGGATCCTTGATGGCACTTTTTCGAGTTGGTTTTTCAGGCCAGGCCCCAAGAAGAAAGACTTTTTTATGGAGCCAAGGGAAAAAAGTCTGTACGAATTTTTTGTGAACAGGTTCCATGCATAAGATAAGATCGGCCTTTTGAAGCTCATCTGCTACCAGATATCGCGCTTTGTGAGAAGAGATGTTAAACCCGTCGTTTTCACAAACTTTTTGGGCATGTTCGGTAGCTGGATAATCGTTAAGTCCGTGAATTCCCATGGATGAAACCGTCAGGTCATGACGGCCCATTTCCTTGCATTTGTGCAGCAAAAAACCTTCTGCCATGGGACTCCGGCATATGTTGCCGGTACATATAAAAACAATATGGGGCATAATTTGTACACCTACCTCACAATTTTCAGCACATTGGTGTTTTGAAGCTTTTCC
>Ga0316578_10000488_pt1 | contig 13378 bp, 10 predicted proteins | sample J0NA_2_FD_203076 | JGI IMG/M metagenome (GOLD analysis project Ga0316578, IMG submission 203076) | Rhizosphere microbial communities from salt marsh grasses in Alabama, United States - J0-2_160517rDrC | ecosystem: Host-associated > Plants > Roots > Rhizosphere | place: USA: Alabama | collected... | reverse complement strand
CCCAATCTCAAAAATGTCATGCCGGCCATGATCGAGCCGTTGAAGAAGATCACCAAAGGGACCCTGTCGGCCGTGCCGTATGATCTGGGACAAACCGGCATCGCCTACAACACTAAACATATCAGCAAGGAAAAGGCCGAAAAGCTCGGCGTGGCCCTGCTATGGGATAAAGAACTGAAAGACAAACTCGGCAGTTGGGGGGGCGACTTCAGAACCAATATGTGGTACGCCGCGCTGCACACCGGCCAGAGCCCCAACAATATGACCGACCTCAAGGCGATATGGGCGGCGTTGAGCGAACAGCGCAATTTGATGAAGAAATACTGGAGTTCCGGTGCCGAACTGATGAGCCTGCTGGCCAACGAGGAAATCTATGCCACAGTGGCCTGGTCCGGGCGGGTGGCGGCCCTTCAGCAGGAAGGTCATCCCATCGGGTATCTCTCTCCCAAGGGGACCTATAGCTGGATGGAATATCTCTTCGTCTTAAAGGGAACGGACCTCGCCGTGGCCGAGAAGCTCCTCAATTTCATGCTCGAACCGGGTTGTGCCATCGCCGTCTCCGAAGCGCAAAACTATCCGCCCAGCCTCGACCCGTCAAAGGTGAAAATGCCCGAAAAAATTCAAAAGATGCCGTCCTTCGATCCCACCGGCAAACTGGAAGGCTACCTGTTTGCCGATCCCGCCTATTGGAACGCCCATCAGGTGGAATGGACTGAAAAATGGGACCGCGTCAAGGCGGGAAGTTAGCGCCCATTTACGGTTTTTTTAAAAGCAATTTGATCAGTTTCCGGTGAGGCTGTAAAGGCCAGTGATGGCGGGGGCGGACAGCTCATCCAGCAGGACGCCCTCGAAGCCTGGAATTGTTTACCGAGAACCGGGAGAGAGGATAAATTGGCGACCGGCAATAAGCAGCCCATGGTGCAATTCAAAGGGATTTTAAAACGGTTCGGCAACGTTGTCGCCGTTGAGAAAATGGATATTGATATCGAAGAGGGCAGCCTGGTGACGCTGTTGGGTCCCTCCGGATGTGGGAAGACCACCCTGCTGCGCATGGTGGCCGGGCTTGAAGATCCTACCGATGGCGATATTTTTATCAAGGGGGAGCGGATCAACGACACCCCGATTCACAAACGAAACCTGGGCATGATTTTTCAGAACTACGCGCTATTTCCTCACAAAAACATCTTCGACAACGTGGCCTTTGGTCTGAAGTACAGGGATGTGTCGAAAGATGACATCCAGAAAAAGGTGACGCGCGCCTTGGAGATGGTGCGCCTGCCCGGCGTCGAAAACCGGATGCCGGCGCAGCTTTCAGGCGGTCAGCAGCAGCGCATCGCCCTGGCCCGAGCGATCGTGATTGAACCGGATGTTCTTCTCATGGACGAACCCCTTTCGGCACTGGATGAAAACCTGCGGGAAGAGATGCGCCGTGAAGTCGACAATCTCCAGTCAATTCTGGGGGTGACAACCATCTTCGTGACCCACGACCAGCGTGAGGCCCTGAGCATGTCGGACAAGATCGTCGTGATGAGGGAAGGTCTCAAGTTGCAGGAAGGGTCGCCGGAAGAAGTCTACAACCGACCGGCCAACCACTTTGTCGCCGATTTCCTGGGTCATTCGAATTTTTCGACGGGGGTGGTGACCGGACGGCAAAACGGCCTGGTCGCCATCACGCTCGATTCCGGCAACCGTCTTCTGGCAGAGCCCTACGGTGACTGGACACCGGGTGAACGGGTGGAGGTGGTTGTCCGGGCCCAGCGGTTCGAAGCCTTTCTGAAGAAAGACTTCACACCGCGCGAAGGAATGAATCACTTCGAAGGCAAGATACGGGACCGCAGCTATATGGGCGGCGAGGTCAGCTACTTCATCGAACTGAATGTCGGGCCCGAGATCCACGCCATCAGCATGATGCGGTCGCGGATCTACGACATCGGCGACGAGGTTGTCGCTCAGGTGGCGCCGAGGCACTGCCATTTGCTGCGCCTCGATAGTGCCCTCCCCGATAAATAAAAACACGGATGGCATTGGCGGTTTGAAATCTATCACCGCAACATCAACCTTTCCTCTTTGATCAAGCTGGAGGCGGCAGCCAGAGGCAGTTCCGGACGCTGAACCCGGAACCGGAAACCGAACGTGCGTTTGATGGCATCGCTCAGGTCGATCGAGACGCCCCAATTATGACACGACACGATGGATGTGACCCAAAATTCTATTTTCGCATTAATCCGCTTCTACTTCTCCTTCCATTCGGGGTTGCGCCTGTCCAGAAAAGCCTTGACACCCTCGGTCGCATCCTCTGTGGTGCACAGGCGCGCAAAGGCTTCGTTCATGTACTCGAACGCCTGAGTGTAGTCCATGTCGGCCGAGGCGTAAAATGCTTTTTTGGCAATCTGCAGGGCAACCGGACTCTTTTTAGCCAATCGTGCCGCCCACCGCCGGGTCTCCGCTTCCAACTCCTCCGCCGGCACCACTTTGTTCACCAGACCCATTTCCAGAGCTTCCCGGGCTTTGAGCAGGTCACCGAAAAACAGCATTTCGAGCGCACGCTTTCGCCCCACCGATCGCGACACCGGAATGACCGGACCGACACAATTCAAACCGACATTGATAGCCGTCAAGCCAATACGGGCATTGTCCGCCGCGACCGCCAGATCGGCGGCCGCTACCAGGCCGGCGCCATTTGCGGCCGCCACGCCCTGAACCTGGGCGATCACCGGGGTTTGCATAAGGCTAATCGTCACCAGCGGTTTTTCCATGTTTCCGATCCAGGCCCGGTATTCCATGGCGGTTTTGTCGAAAAATTCCTTGATATCGATGCCGGCACAAAAGGCTTTCCCTTCTCCCTTTAGGATAATGACACGCGCGCGGGCTTCCTGATCCAGTTCTTCCAAAGCGGAGACGAGGTCACGCGCCAAATGGGTATTGAAAGTGTTGAGTTCTTTGGGCCGGTTGAGCGTAATGGCCGCAACGAAATCCTCGCCAATGTCAATCAATAGATTTTCTGTGCTCATGCTCTGCTCCTTTTTTCCGGTATCTTTTCTCTGACGGCCAGTGCGCTGGGCTTGGAAACCTCTTGTGCCCACCGTATCCAAGGACAGCTAAAGAATAAATTGCTCAAAAAACCAACCAGATCTTACAGGTTGACCATGCGCATCATCTCCTCTGGATAGCGCATCCCGCTGGCCGCTCCCGGCGGCATGGCGGCCGCAATATCGGACAGCTCGCTTTGGGTTATGTCCAATTCGACGGCGGCGATATTCTGCTCCAAATGACTGCGGCGCGTCGTTCCCGGAATCGGTACGATATCCCTCCCCTGCGCCAGCACCCATGCGAGGGCCAGTTGGCCGGCGGGCACCCCTTTGCCGGCTGCTATCTGTTTAACCCGCTCGACCAGTTCCAGGTTTTTCGCGAAGTTTTCCCCCTGAAATCGCGGCGAATGCCGACGGTAGTCACCTTCGGGCAGATCCTCGTAACGTTTGAAGCGTCCGGTTAAAAAACCGCGTCCCAGCGGGCTGTAAGGCACCAGACCGATTCCCAGATCCCGCAGGGTCGGCAGGATTTCGGCCTCCGGTTCCCGGCTCCACAAGGAGTACTCCGTTTGCAGGGCGCTGAGCGGGTGGACCGCGTGCGCCCGTCGGATGGTTTGCGGCCCGGCTTCCGACAGACCGAGATAACGCACCTTGCCGGCCGTCACCAGTTCCGCCATCGCTCCAGCGGTTTCCTCGATGGGCACGTCGGGATCCACTCGATGCTGATAGTACAGGTCGATATGATCCACTCCCAAGCGGCGCAGCGAGGCCTCACAGGCCGTCTTCACGTAATCCGGTCGGCCGTTGATTCCTCGAAAGGAGGCGTCGCCGGCGCGCACGATTCCAAATTTTGTCGCCAGAACGACCGTGTCCCGCCGGCCGCGAATGGCTTTGCCGACCAGTTCTTCGTTCTTGAACGGACCATACATGTCGGCGGTATCGAGCAGACTGACCCCCGCATCGAGCGCCTGATGAATGGTGGCGACAGACTCTTTTTCATCGGCGGTTCCGTAGAACTCCGACATTCCCATACAGCCGAGGCCGATGGCAGATACGACCAATCCCGACTTGCCCAATTGGCGCTGTTCCATTGGCTTGCCTCCTTTACGTGTTTCGACTTCTCTCGCCAGGCGTTACCTTGAAGGACAAATGTATCGGCAAATCGTAGTGGAGCCGAGAATTTACGTCTGATGACCTTTTGGATGCAACCCACTGCACATTGGTCGGCTTCAGGGTACCCTGCATCGGTTCCAAAGATTAAATTGGGCGCTTTTCAACCCTGAAAGATTCATTTTGAACCGTTCAACCCGGTTTTGATTGTGCTACAGCGCCGGAGACTCGCAGCTGGTGGTCAAAACGTCGATGTATTCATTCTGACCTTTATGCAGTCGGCTCATTTCGATCAGAACACCGGCGATCTGGGCCAGAGCCTGCACGAAATTTACATCGTCTAGGGTAAATTCCCATTTCTCGGCTGTATAAACCCGGATGGCACCGATGGCCGCATCACCCACAAAGATGGGCACGGAAAGAATGGAGGCGATGCCCTCTTTTTTGGCGGCTTCTGGATATTGGATTCGGGGGTCATCGCCGACATCATAAACCGCTACCGGACCGTCTTTGAGGGAATCGGCAATAGAGCTCAGAGCGCTCACCGTTCCCTTGTTTAGATACTCCGCGCTCAAGCCCGTCGAGGCGGCCACTTCCAAATCTTTTGACTGCTGATTGATCAGCAACAACGCGCATCCCTTTATGCCCAGTGCTGATTTGATACTCTCTACCGTCTCTTGAATGATTTTCTCCGGGTCCTTCGATCTCGAAAGGGACCGGGTAACCTTGATGAGTGTCTCATAATTGAGCGTCAAGTTTCTCATCTTCTCCTCCTTATAATTGGTATTCGGTTATCCGAATTCATGATTCATGCTTCGGCAGCGTTAAAAAACGTTAAAACCACATACGATGACTCCAGATTTCCTGCTCCAGACTCTTCTTGTCCTCTTGAAGCATCATGTGCATCGATGCATTTTGAATGGCCAAGCCGCCCTGATGAGCAATGGCGTTAACCAACATAATGGTGTCTTCAGGAAAGCCTCGTTTTACGTCGCTGTACAATCTCAACACGCCGATGATTTCGTCCTTCGATTTTATGGGCACACAGAGCATCGAGACGACACCCTCCTGCAAAGTCTCTTCTTTGTATTGAATATCTTCGCTCTTCGCCACATCATCGATCAACTTGGTTTCGCCTTTAAGGGTATGGATCAAGCACTTGGCCGCCGATACGGGCCCCTTGTCTTGAAAGCTCTGGCTCAGGCCATGGCTGGCCACGAGTTGCAAGGTTTGATCTTCTTTATTCAGGAGGCGAATGGCCACCCCCTTCATGGCAAGGGACTCGCCAAGATCGGCGGTCAATTTGTGCAGAATTTCCTTGATATCCAAACTCGAATTGATGCTGGCCGCCAAGTCGAGAAACAGTTTCGTGTTATGCCGCATCCGTTCAAACAGGCGGGCATTTTCAATCGCCATGCCGCCGTGTTCCGCCATGGCCGCCATAAAATCAATCTCCTGTTCGGTAAAATCCTTCGTTTCGGCCATGTACAGAGATAGAATACCGATGGTTTTCTTTTTGACGACCACCGCCACAGACAAGAGGCTCGCAATCCCTTCCGCCTTCTTCGCCTCGTGGTGTTCCAGACGGGGATCTGAGGTGGCATCGCGAAAGTGGAGATAGCCGTTCTTCTGGATTGCGGCCACGATTTTTTTTGCCTTTAGAGGGTTGGCGTGCAAATACGTATCGGACAACCCCTTTTGGGCCACCGGTACAAATATATCCTTGCCCTCATCGGCCAGAAAAAGGCAAGCGGCTTTAGCGCCCATGGTTTCAATAGCGCTGGCGACGATCAGATCAAGCAGCTCTTTATTATCAAGGGTCGTTCCAAATGCCTTGCTGACTTTGCAAAATGTTTTAAAATAGTCGTTTTTCTTCGCCATGGTTTATCTCCTCAATAATTGTAACCGCTAAGTTATACACTATAGTTATAAGCCCAATGACTCATCTGGGTTATTGCGGCACCGTCTCCGACCCGGATTTAACCACTTTTTTTTTCGCCGGTGTTCGTCTTGATGATTTCTTTTGAGCCAGGCGCCGGGGTTCTTCAGGTTCCCTTTCCTTGAGCCAACCAGCGATTTTAGGGGCGAACTCTTTTTGAAACTTTGAGCTGACATAAATTCCGATATGACCTGTTTGCAGGCAGATGTCCTGGGTGTCTTTACTTCCCACCTTACGGGTCAACAGTTCACAGGCAGCCGGAGGGACAAGGTGGTCATACTGACCGTAAAAATTGATAAGCGGCATGGTGATTTTTTTAAGATCCACCCGCCGCCCCCCCAGTTCCATTTTGCTCTGAATCAGCAGGTTCTTCTGATAACAATCCTTTATGAACTGCCGAAACGTTTCGCCGGGCACATCCGGACTGTCGAAGATCCATTTTTCCATGCGCACAAAGTTTTCCACAAAGGTTTTGTTGTCCACGTTTTCCAGGAAACCGACGTACTTGTCGATCATCAGCCGGGCAGGGTTTAACAGCAGAAATCCCAGGTTCATGACATCACCGGGCATGTTCCCGAAGGTTTCGACCATGCGGTCTGCATCCACGTTTTTCATCCAGATGTGCAAAAGCCCCTGATCGGTATCGAAGTTGGTCGGGGTCACGGTGGTCACCAGGTTCCTGATTTTTTCCGGGTGCAGCGCCGAATACATCACCGAAAAGGCGCCCCCCATGCAAATGCCCATTAAATTGATTTTGGGCAGATCATGCTGCCGGCGGATAAACTCAACGATGTTGTCCATGTATCCGTTCACATGGTCATCAATGGTCAGGAATTTGTCCATGCGGGTCGGATACCCCCAGTCGATCATGTAAAGATCGATCCCATCGTTTAAGAAATTTTGCACGATGCTGCGACCGGGTTGAAGGTCGAGCATGGTCTCGCGATTGATCAGCGCATAGACCACCAGCAGGGGCGTTTTCATCAATTTGTTCTTCGGTAAAACCGGATAATAGTGCTTTAACTTTACCCGGTCTTCCTGGTAAACCACTTCGTAGGGCGTGGTGGCTATGGCGGTATCGAGTTCACTCAGCAAAACATCCTTGGCCTTTTGAACCCGTTCCGGTGTCTTTTCGGCATCCTCGGCCAACTTGGACAGGATTAGATCCACGGGAATTTTTGCTTCAGCCATGATGTCCTCCTTTATGATAGGTAACCTGAAATTATTGGCGGCTGTTTTCCGATGCACGCTTTTTTTCGTGTTCGCGCATCCGCTTTTTTAACAGGTAAATTTCCTGGTACAATTCGTCCATGTCCTTATTGGTGGGAACGGGCAATGTTTGGAGGAAATCTTGCAGGATCTCATTTTTTGCGGCGACAAAATTTTCGAAGGCGCCTAAGGTTGTATGCATTTTGCTGGTATACTCGGGTGACTTTAAAAGCGTCATGTAATGGCCTTCCAGTATTTTTATCCACATCTGATAATACTCTTTAGGGTTGTCCGGCATCTGGCCCGCTTCGGCCATCTCAGCCATCTTTTCCTGCATGACCTGCAAGGATTTTTCCATGGGCAAAAACAGAACCTGGAGAAATTCAGCCATGGCGGCCTGAAGCAGGTTGAATTGGTCCATGGCCTTGTTGGCTCTTTCCTGGTAAAATCGGGCCAGACCCACCTGCGGCATGTGCAGCAGGCGCCTGAATTCCTTTTCGTACATATCGGTCCAGACACTCAAGGCATCTTGATCGAGGTTATCGAAACTGTATGCTTCCGTGGCTTGCCCAGTTCTCAACAGACGCTCGTACCACTGTTGTTGCAGTTTTAAGTATCCGTCCCAGCCGGTCTGGGTCATCTTCAACACGATATCGGGTAACACCCGAATCCCCTCAAAAATGGATTTTCCGGTCTCCGGCTCACTCATGGCGGCAGACATTGCCTTCCAGGATCTCAAAGCCGATTCCAAATTTTTTTTTGCCCGACTCCCCTCTTGTTTCATCGAGGTGTCCGTTTTGCCTGAAGCGGGGGTCCACATCTCTAAGACCGGGCCCCAGAAATCCGTTGCCGCTTTCAACCAGTTCTCCAACATCGGCTTCGGATCCAAAGATTCTTTCGCCTTCTCATTCATGACTCACCTCTCTTGAAGCTGCAACCCGCGGATAAATATGTCAATGGATTATCCTTTCGACCCCAACCGCAGACCGCCATGGATAAAGAAAACATCACCGGCCAGGGCCTCGTTGCGATAAATATCTCCAACCAGCATCGCCACTTCTTCCGGTTCTACCAGCCGGCCGATGGGCACCTGGCCGATGATGGCTTCCAACGCTTTTTGATTCATACCTTTTACCATGGCAGTTCCCACATATCCCGGGGCAACGGCTACACAACGGATTTTATCGGCCAGTCCGCGGCGAAAGAACTCGGCCGTAATGACCTTCGGCATCACCGACATGGCTGCCTTGGTCGAAGAATAGTTGATCTGGCCGGCCGTACCCAAGGAACCGGTGGAAGAGACGAGGCAGATCAATCCCTTGCAGTTGTTATTGATCATGCGTTCGGCACATTCGCGAACCGTCAGAAATACACCCGTCAAGTTGATGTTGATCACCGCTGCAAAACTCTCCAGTGACATTTTTCGCGTGACCTTACCGGTTTCCCGGTCCGGAGACACCATCAAGCCGTCTTTGATGATACCGGCAAATGGCGCCACCAGGTTGATACGACCGAATTTTTCGATGGCGGTATCGGCCAGCCGGCCGCAGTCCTCCTCTTTGGTAACATCGCAGAGTAGCGTGGCCACATCGCCCTTTAATTGTCCAGCGGCCTGCTCAAGAGCCGACTCGACCACATCGCCGATGACGACTTTGCCGCCGTTTTCAAGCCAGTACTTTGAAAGCGCCAGACCAATGCCGCTGGCACCACCCGTTATCACAGCTACAGATTCTTTAATGTCCAGCATTCGTTCCTCCTATTTCCAACGGTTTGAGGATGATCCGGCAATCGGCCACCGTAGCCCCCCTGCCTTCATCATGGATCATCAGTGGATTGATATCCATTTCGCTGATTTCCGGGTGGTTCAACACCAGATCCGATAAGCAGACCAATGATTTTTCGATCACTGCCAAATCCGCCTTTGGACGTCCCCGGAACCCTTCGAAAAGTTTGAAACCTTTAATTTCATGCATCATCCGGCGGGCTTCGTTGCGACCGATGGGGGCCAGCCGAAAAACCACATCTTCAAACAACTCCACGTAGATCCCCCCCAATCCAAACATGAGCAAAGGCCCGAATATCGGATATCGGTTCATGCCCAGAATCGTTTCGGTGCCGGGAGGCGCCAATTTTTGAACCAAGACGCCCTCGATGATGGCCTTGGGATCGTATCTGGAGGCGCGAGTGACGATATCGTTAAAGGTTTTTTGAACCGCCTCACGGTTTTTGAGTCCGACCACGACGCCGCCGGCATCGGATTTGTGGAGAATTTGCGGAGAGACGATTTTCATCACGACCGGATAGGCCATCTCTTCGGCGATGTCAACGGCTTCACGCTCGTCTTTGGCCAGCCGTGTCGGCAGCACGTTGAACCCGTAGCATTGGAGCAGGTCTGTTCCGTCCAATTCACCCAAACGGGTTTTCCCCGCCGCAAGACATGACTGGATGATTCGATCGGCGCGCTGCCGATCGTGTTGGAGCGTCAGCGGGGCCAACTGCTGGCGGCTCACCCACTGGGAGTACTTGTAAAGGGTACCGAAGGCCCTGGCGGCGTTTTCCGGAAAGTTGAACACCGGATAGCCATACTGCTGCAAATATTTGACCCCGGCCGAGACATCGACGATCCCCATGAAGCTGCACAGGATCGGTTTCTGTGACCCCCTGGCCACGCGCACGATCGCTTCGGCAGTGGCCAGCGCGTTGGTCATCGACTGCGGCGTGAGGATCACCAGGGCCCCGTCTACGCCGTCATCCCTTATAACCGCTGACAGCGCATTTTCATAACGATCCGGTGAGGCATCCCCGATGACATCGACCGGATTGTTGAGATTGGCGGTCTCGGGAAGATGGCTGGCCAGGGCCGCGACGGTTTCTTCCTGAAAACGGGCCAGCCTGAGACCGGATGAAACCGTCACGTCGGTGGCCACGATTCCCGGTCCACCAGCATTGGTGATGATGGCCACCCGGTTTCCGCGGGGGACCTTCCGGCGCAGTTTGCCGAGGGCGCTTTCCTCTTTGTAAGCAAAGGCACTCGCGAAATCAAAAAGCTCGTGGATTGATTCCGCGCGAATGATGCCGGTTTGTTTGAAAATGGCATCGTAAACCGCTTCGGATCCGGCCAGTGCGCCGGTATGCGAGGCAGCCGCCGCCGCGCCGGCCATGGTCCTGCCGGATTTGATCACCAACACCGGCGTTCTGCGATAGCCGGAAGTAATTTCTTTTACTGTTTCGACAAACTCCGGGCCCCGGCGCAGTTCTTCCAGGTAGATCATGATGACCTCGGTATTCGTGTCCTCGTGCAGATAGCGCAACAGATCCAGTTCGTCCACGTCGGCTTTGTTGCCGATAGAGATAAACTTTGAAAACCCGAAGTCCCGGTCGCCGGCGAAATCCAGAACGGCCGTACACAAGGCGCCGCTTTGGGAAATGAAAGAAATTTTCCCGGGCTTTGGCATGCGCGCCGAAAAGCTGGCGTTTAGCCGCACCTCGGGCAGGGGATTGATGACGCCCAGGCAGTTGGGACCTATCAGCCGGATGCCCGCTTCTTTGCAGATCGAAACGATCCGATTTTCGATCTCGGCGCCGCGCTCACCGACTTCGCGAAATCCGGCCGAAACGATGACTATCCCCTTGACCCCGGTCTCGGCCGCCTCTTTGACGGCTTCAAGCGCCAGCCGGGGTGGCAGAATGAGCATGGCCAGGTCCACTTGATCGGGGATGACGCTTACCGACGGATAGGCCCGCACGCACAATATCGATTTGGCGTTGGGATTGACCGGATAGAGGGTGCCGGTGTAGCCACCACGCAAAATGTTGGCGAAAATGTCATGTCCCACCTTGCCGGGCGTGGTCGAGGCGCCGACGACGGCGACCGATTGCGGTGAGAAAATGGCATCGAGTGCGTGCATGAGCAATTCTCCTTTTCTGTAGGATCCGCCAGCTGAGCCGCCTGACCGACAGGCGGAGACGTCGTCAGGCAGGGTCATCAAAGCGGCAGGTCAGCAGCAAATCATCCCCCAATACCGAAACGACTTTGTACGGCAACGTCTTGAAAAGCTTTATCATGCGTTGGTTTTGAGGTGACGTGATGGCAAACAAGCCGAAGATGCCGTTTTCCCGGGCGGCTTCGGCCAGTTTGCGGATTAATATCCGGCCGAGTCCCTTGCCTTGATAGTCTTTGCTGACCGAAAACGCGACTTCCGCCAGGTTTTTCGCTTCCTCAAGATAATACTCTCCAACGCCAACCACACGCCCAAAACCGAACTCTCCCACAACGGCGACAATGGTCAGATTGCGGATGTAATCAATCTGGCTCATGCCTTCCACATCATTGCGCACGAAGCGTTTCTTTTCATGAAAGAATCGCGAAACGATATCCTGTCGATCCAGATGGTAGAAGTGTTCCTGAATCCTTCTTTCGTCAACCGGTTTGGCCGGTCGAAAAATAATCTTTTCCCCGTCAATGATGATGGTTTCCTCGATTTTAACCGGATAGATGCCGTGGACCGACTCACCTAAACTCCGTTCGGCACCGATCATGCCCAATTGCTTGGCTTCGTGCATCAGCTCATCACGAAAATCGGGGTGGGCGATGCTGATCATGGCCAACGCCCGTTCCTGGGTGCTTTTCCCGAAAAGATTGACCGCCCCGTACTCCGTTACGACATAGCGCACATCGTCTCTGGGAACGGTGACGATCGTATTGTTCAGCAACGGCACGATCCGACTGGTTTTGCCGTCATCGGTGGTCGAGTGGAGCATGATGATTGATTTTCCGCCGGGAGAGCGGTTCGCCCCTCTGACAAAGTCTGGAATGCCTGAAACCCCGGCGAAAAGGGTGTACGCCACGGCATCGCAGGAAACCTGACCGGCCAGATCCATGCACTGCGCCACGTTCATGGAAACCATTTTGTTGTGGCGGGCGATGATATCGATGTCATTGACGTAATCGGAAGGATGAAAGTCCACTGCCGGATTGATATGCAGGAATTCATACAGGGCTGGGGTACCAACGGCGCAACTGGCAACCATCTTGCCGTTGTTGTACCCTTTGCTGCGGTTATTGATAACGCCTCTTGAATACAGATGCATGATATCCTCGGTGAGGAACTGTGAATGGATCCCCAGATCGTGCTTGTCCGACAGGGCCTGTCCGGTTGCCTGGGAAGCGGCATCCAAGCCGATTTGCAGGGTTGAGCCATCCTCTATAAGCCGGGCGATATGCCGTCCGATGAGCATAGCCGGCTCCGACGTTGGCACCGGAGAGATGGTCAAAAGATCCTCGTCATGCGCAACGATGACATCCACATCGTTGACATGAATGAAACTCCGGCCGAGCACCATGGGCATCTTGGTATTGACCTGGGCAATCACCCGGTCGGCGCAAAGGGCGGCCGCCAGGGTGACGTCCACCGAGACCCCTAAACTCATCCAGCCAAAATCATCCGGCGGGCTGACCTGGACCAAGGCCACGTCGAGGGGAATCCGTCTGCTGGTGAAGAGCTGAGGTATCGCGGATATGTTCACCGGTGTGTAAAAGCGCATGTTTCTTGCCAGTGCACCGGAACTGGCCGATCCGAGATAAAAAGACCGGATACTTAGGCTTTGATCCTGGGTTTTGTTGGCGATCACGTACAGTGAAGTGGTTTCATGGGACATCAGACGCATAATTTCGATATCGCTGAAGCGCTGGGCGGCCTCGGCAAGCCCCCTGACCAGACACTGGGGCTCGCCGCAGTAAGAGCCGATAAAAATTCGCTGGCCCGAGCGAATCGAACCGATGGCCTCTTGAACGCTCTTCTTCTTTAGGACATAGTCGTCCGCCCAATAACTTCCGATCGCCATAAAATGCCCCCTACACTTTTTCCAAAATCATTCCCATATGATAACCATAAAAAACCTCATTCAACCCATCCAGGGTCAAAAAATCCACCATTTCCACGTTGCCCATGATCTCGCGGTGCCGTTCCTCATGGGCCAGCCCCTTTTTTTTGACGGTACGGCTGCGGTCATTCTTCCGTTTTCACCTGAACAGGTTCTTGGCCCGCGCCCGACGTTGAAAAATATCCACGGGTTTCACGGAAAATAACCG
>Ga0316578_10000487_pt1 | contig 13386 bp, 15 predicted proteins | sample J0NA_2_FD_203076 | JGI IMG/M metagenome (GOLD analysis project Ga0316578, IMG submission 203076) | Rhizosphere microbial communities from salt marsh grasses in Alabama, United States - J0-2_160517rDrC | ecosystem: Host-associated > Plants > Roots > Rhizosphere | place: USA: Alabama | collected... | reverse complement strand
GGCAGGACCAGCTCCAGGGACCAGCCGAAGGACTGCAGGTTGACCACCTTGACCAGAATCACCCCGACCACCAGGCCGGCCAACGTGCCGGCGGTGGCCGCCGCCACCCCGAGAAGGCCCGCCTCTGCCACTACCATCGACATTAGCTGCAGGCGTGATCCACCGACCGCTCGTACTGTCGCCAGCTCACGCCGACGTTCGCCGACCAGGGTGAAGAGCACCGCCGCAACCGACACCACCGCGACCACTGCCGCCACCAGGTACATCGCGGTGGTGATCGCAAAGGTTCGTTCGAAGGCGTCGAGCACTGCCCCCTTGAGCTGGCGGTTGAGAAGTGCGTCGATTAAGAATTTTCCTCGCACGGCGTCGAGCATGCGCTGACGGGCCACCGCCGCATCGATCTCCGGCGGCAGGAACAACGCCATGTCATCGGGGCCGCGGTCAGGAAAGAAGCGCAGGAAGTCCTGTCGGTCCACCACCACCAGGCCGTGCGAGCGCGAGTAGTCGCGAAAAATGCCGACCACCTCCGGTTCGAGCACGCCGCCAGGGAGATCGAGCCGCAAACGTTCACCCTCGGCAATGCCGAATCGGGTGGCGAAGGGCTCGTTGATCACCGCGCCGCCACGCCGCAGCGCTTCGGCGAAGACCGCGCCCGAATCGCGCCCTGGAAACGGCACGCTACCGAAGTGCTGGACAACGTCGAAGGCGGCGCCGGCAAAGCTCACAGGCCGGCCGCGATAGGAGATGGTCTGCGAGTAGAAGGGATCGACCGTTTCCGGGCCGAAGAGCTCCTCGGCAATGGTCACGATCTCGGGATCGAGACGACCCACCCAGACGCCGGTCGCGGCCGCCAGCGGCCGCACCCAGACGTCCGCCCGCAGACCGGACTCGGTCCAGCTCTCGACCGTGCTGCGGAACGAGCTCACCATGGTCGCGATCGCGACCGCCAGCGCCACCGCCACCCCGACCGAGCCGGCCGCCCATGCCGCCCGCCGTCGACCGGCCGACAGCGCCGCTGCCGCGAGCTGCAGCGCCACCGCACGCAGTCGCGCGAATGGCAGATGGCCGAGGCGCGCGAGCGAGTCGAGCAGAACGCCCGAACCAACCAGCACGGCGACCATCACCAGCAGCGCGGCCAGCAGCGCGGCCATCGGCAGATCCCACAGCGCGGGCGCCCGCGTCAGGATCGCGGCCGCGACCAGGATCAGGCTCAGTATCGCCGCGGCAGTGAGTCGGGCTCTGGCGGCCAGCCGTCGCGGCGCGACCGGACGCAGACCCTGCAGCGGCGGAATCGCTGTCACCTCGAGCAGCGGCAGCACGGCTGCGGCCAACGCGGTGACCAGGGCGACCAGAATGCCGAGCAGCGCCAGCTGTGGATCGAAGCGGATGTCGGAGGCGGGGATGCCGCGCACCACCGAAGCGACGGTGAAGCGGACGCTGGCCAGCGCGAGTCGGGCACCGCCGAAGCCGGCCGCAACTCCGAGCACACCGCCCAGCGCTCCGATCGCCAGCGCCTCGGCAAGGATCGCCGCCGCGACCTGGCGACGCGACGCTCCAAGTGAACGCAGCAGCGCGACCACGTAACGGCGCTGGACCACCGAGGTGGCAAGGGTGGTCGCGACCAGAACGCCGCCGACCAGAAGTGAGATCGCCGACAGTGCGACCAGATTGAAACGCAACGAGGCGAGCATCTGGTCGGCGAAACGACGACGTTGGGAGGGCTCCTCGACGGTGGCGCCGGCGGGCACGAGCCGCAGCGCACGTTCGCGCAGACGGTCGATGTCAACACCTTTTCGCGGCACCAGCTCGATACGATCGAGCCGGCCGATGAGACCGAGCAGCTCCTGGGCCGCGGCGACGTCCATCACCACCACCCGTTCCCACACCGCCGACAGATCTTCGGCCTCGAACAACGCCACGATCTCGACCGATCGCGGTCTGCCGTCAGCCGAGACGGTCAATTGATCTCCTTGCGCCACCCCGAGGCGTGCGGCGAGGGGTCGTGAAATCAGCGCACCGGAGCCGAGCAGCGTCGTTTCGAGATCTGGAGGCCGGTCGTCAGCGCCGAACACAGGGCGGACCTGGGCGTCGATCAGCACATCGATGCCGAGCAGTCGCACGCCGTCCTCCAACTCGACCAGCAGCACACTCTCCTCGACCACTGGCACGATGAGCGCGTTGCCGGCCAACGGCCGCAGCGCGCCAAACACCTGCTCGGGCAGCCCGCCGGGCTGCGTCACCTCGAGCCGCGCAGCGCCCGCCACCTCCTCTACCCCCTCGGAGAAGGAGGCGATCGCGGCTCGGCTGGCAGCAACCGTCGACACCACCGCGGCGACCCCGGCCGCAACCCCGATCACGGTGACGACGACGCGCCAAGGGCGACGCAGGATCGGGCGCAAGAAGAGGGCACGAAGGATCATCTGCCGCGATCTCCCGCCTCAGCCGACGACCCGGCCGTCGGCCAGCTCGAGAACGGTATCGGCGACTGCCGCGACCTTGGCGTCGTGAGTCGCCAGCAGCAGCGCGGCCTGCTCGTCGCGACGCAGCTCATCAAGCAGGGCAACCACGTCGAACCCGGTCCGGCTGTCGAGGTTGCCGGTCGGCTCGTCGGCGACCAGCACCCGTGGCCGATGGACCAGCGCGCGGGAAACCGCGGTGCGCTGCTGCTCGCCGCCCGACAGCTCCGAGGGATAGTGCCGGCGCCGATGACCGAGCCCGACCCGCTCGATCAGCTCGGAGACCCGCGCCGGATCGCGCCGGTGGTCGAGGGCGAGCGGCAGGGCGATGTTCTCCTCCACCGTCAGGTGCGGCACGAGGTGAAAGGCCTGGAAGACCATGCCGATGCGGCGGCGCCTCAAGGTGACGAGATCTTCTTCGTTAGCGGCGGCCACATCGATCCCACACACCCGGACCGTGCCGCCGTCAGGCCGATCGACCGCGGCGACGATATTGAGCGCGGTCGATTTGCCGCAGCCCGAGGGCCCGACCAGCGCCACCATCTCACCCTCTGCCAGGGAGAGCGAAAGATCGGCCAGTGCCAGCACTACCTCATCGCCGCGGTGGAAGCTGCGGCTCACGTGCTCGAGCTTGACAATCTTATCCATGCTTCGTCGAACCTCGTTCCTGGCACAACTCTTCCGTCAGCCGTCGTCGAATTCACCGAGCGGCCGGTAGCAGAAGACGTAAGCGCCGTCATTGATCAAGATTTTGAGTTCCGCACCTCGGGTGGCGGCGTACTCGACATACCCCGGCATCTCGCAATCGCCGTGGCACTCGCTGGCGTGGGCCGGCGATTCACGGTCGTTGGCCCGGTCGTACCACGAAAGACAGATCGGCCCGTTCAGCCTCTTTGCCGCCGCCGCGTCGGCCAGCGCCTTGGCGGCCGCGAAGTCGAGTCCGCCAGGCGGCGCCACGATGTGTTCGGTGTGGAGCGGATCACGCATCCTCAGCCTCCGGTCGTTGCTCCGGCCGTAACGTCCCACCCTCGCCGAGTACCGAGCTCACCCATTCGAAAACGTCGCGGTCGTTCCGCAGCCGCGAGTCGTCGCGGCTGGCCAGCGAGTTGAGAACCAGACGCATGCGCGGGTTGTCCGTAAATGCCCGACGGTGGCGGTCGAGGTACGCCCAGTAAAGATTCGTGATAGGACAGTTCTTCTTCGGATTGAACGCGCAAGCCGAGCAGTAGTCGCTCATTCGGTTAATGTAGGCGGCGCCGGACACGTAGGGCTTGGTCGTCATCAGGGGACCGACAGCGTAGGTGCCCATCGCCAGTACATTCGGTTCCACCACCCAATCGAAGGCATCGTGGAAGGCAACCCAGAACCAATCGGCAAGTTCTCGCGGCGTCACGTCGAGCAGGCTGGCGATGTTTGACAGCACCATGAGTCGGTTAATGTGATGGCTCCAGGACTCGCGCCACACGTCCTCAACCACCCGGTCGAGACATTCGAGACCGCTGGGTTGACCCGGCCAGTAACACACCGGCAGCGGTCGGCCAGCGCCGAGCGCGGACGGACAGGCGCCACCATCGAATCCGTAGTCGTCAGAATTAATCGGCCAGGTCGAACCCGACCACCGCGACCAGCCGGCGTCACCCGGTCTTTCGGCAGCCTTCGGATCGACCCCCGACTGCTCGCGAAACCCTCGCGTTGCCTCGTGCACGTGACGCATGAACTCGCGCCATCCGAGGACCTGCCGAATGAAACCCTCTTTGCTCGCGAGAGGAATGTCGAGGGTCTCGACCTCGCCAACCACCCGCGATGGCTGCAGACGTTGGAGATTGAGGAGACCCGAGATCCTGGTGTGAAAGAGCCCCGAACTCGACCGGGACATCGCGTCCTCGTATGGTCCGAACAGCGGAATGCAGTCGCGAAGTGCCCAACGCCAAAGCGTTTCCGCGTCGTCCCGCGAGGCGGGCAAGTGACCGAGATCAACCTCGCCCGGGTGGGCTGCGAAGTGCTGTTCGATGAGCTCGGCAACTTCGATGGTGATTCCGTCGGGCTCGAAAACAGGCGGCTTGGGCGGCGGCGGCTCTCCCGGCCAGGCTTTTCGGTTTTCGGCATCGAAGCTGAACTTGCCGCCAGTCGGCTTTCCACCTTCCATCAGCACTCCGCTCCGCCTGCGGACGTGACGATAAAAGGCGTCCATACGCCACGGCGGCCCCTTTATCTGGCTCGCTGAAAAATCCTCGCTGGTTGTCAACCATCCTTCGTGAGCGAACTCGATCAGTCCGCCCGCCTCGATGAGTGGTGCGAGGTCGAACCGAAGCTCGTATTCGGCCGGCCGCATGAATCGGAGGGGGCCGAGCTCGGCTATCAGCGGCTCCAGGGCAGAGCGATACGGGCCGCGCGCCACTGCGTGCCGTACGGCGACACCCCGAGCCGCCTGCTCGATGGCGAAGTGGCGCAGGTTGGCCAGCACCAGCGCGAGCTTTTGGCGGTGGTAAGGCCGGCGGGCAGCCTTCCACGGGTTCTCGACCAGGACAATGCCAAGCTCGAGCGGGTCTTCTTCAGACAACGGGCCAATACTGTCGGTCAGCTGATCATAGGCGACGAACAGCCACCGCCGACCACCCGGGTCTGGCTGGTGGCGATCGAGCTCGTCGGTGAAATGGCTCATGACTTCCTCGGCTCAGCAGTCTCCACGCCAGTCCCTTCAGATCGTGTCCAGTCGCTGGAATTCTCAGCTCCGCCGCAGCGCTTACACATTCGACCCCTCCAGAAAACCTTTTGCGGGACGCAATGAAGGAGTCCGAAATGGAACGACAGCCAGTGTATGTGATCCTCGGCGGCACCGGAGGCATCGGTTCCGCGGTTGCACGAAAGCTCGCTTCCGACGGCGCGACGGTGGCTCTGGCCGCTCGTCGCTCTGACCGACTCGAGCAGATGGCGAACGAGCTTGGCGGGGCTCCCACCGAAGTGCTCGATGCCACACGGACTGCCGAGGTGGAGCAATTCGTGCGCTCGGTCTCGGATGCTCACGATGGTGTCGACGGCATCGTCAACTGCGTCGGTTCGATTCTGCTCAAGGCCGCGCACCAGACCAAAGACGACGAATGGCGGCAGACGATCGCAGCCAACCTCGACACGGCCTTCGCAACGGTCCGTGCCGGCGCCAAGGTGATGGGGCGAAGCGGCGGTTCGATTGTCCTGATGGCCTCGTCTGCTGCCCTGGTGGGATTGCCGAGCCACGAGGCGATTGCCGCCGCCAAAGCAGGTGTGGTTGGGCTCACGCGGTCGGCCGCCGCCACCTATGCCGGCAAGGGTATCCGGGTCAACGCGGTTGCCCCCGGACTGGTTGACACGCCGATGTCGGCCGCAATCACCGGCAACAAAATGATGTTGAAGGCGTCGACCGCGATGCATCCGCTCGGCCGAATTGGCAAACCGGAAGAGGTCGCGACAGTCATCGCCTGGTTGCTTTCGGACACTTCCGGCTGGGTCACCGGTCAGGTGATCGGCATCGATGGCGGCCTGTCGACAGCCCGCGGCAAAGCCTCAGCCTGAACCCGTGCTCGTGCATGTCTCCTTCCTCGTGCCCGACATTCTTTCGCTCGGATGAGGCACTTTTTTTGCGGCACTGAACCGCAGACGAAAAAGGCGGCGCCGTGGCCCCGCCTTTCTGCTCTCAGGAGGGAGAGAGACTCTGCGCTCAGCGTCTCGGGATGAGCTCGAAGAGCTTGAAGGCCGGGATGAACTTCTGCACGTCGTCGGCACGCGCGACCAGGCGCAGCCTGCGGAGCTGAATGTCATCGAGCATCGCAACGAAGTCTTCGTGATACACCACGTGGACTTCGACCAGTTCCCCGGTGAGTGCCCGCCGTTCGATGAACAGCGCGCCAACAGCGCCTGGATCTGGGGCTCCTGCCTCGAAGAGTGCGTCGATATCCTCCTGGACATCGCGGATGGCCTCCTTGAGCGGCGCTTCGGCACCACGGTGACTCCAGTAGATCTCATTCCAGGTTTCGACCTGCTCCGGGGTCAAACTGAGGAAGGCGACCACCGCGTTGTGCGACGCCTCGACAACCGGCGGCGGCCCCATCTCGGCATCTTGTGCCAGCACCGGGCTGGCGATGACCAGAACGAACATGGCAATCAACAACTTCTTCATCCTTGGCTCCTTTCTTCCGAGTCCAGCTGTGAAGTGCGTTACCTCCGCGTCTCGGCGTTCTGACGGGTAAAGCGGCGATGGGTTGACAGCCTGATTTCGAGAACCTATCGTTGTACTAGATAGAACGTTCTAGTTATTTCAGTGATCTTCGGTTGGGACACCCGTGGCACCACGCAAGACCACAACTCGCGAACGCCTGATTTCTGCCGCGGCGGAGCTCTTTCGGCGCCAGGGCTATGCCCAGACCGGCGTCAATCAGATCATCCAGGGCGCGAACGCCACGAGCGGCAGTTTCTACCACTTTTTCCCGGCCAAGGAAGACCTGTTGCTGGCCGTGGTTGACCACGTCGCCGAGGTCTTCGAGACCGAGGTCTTTGCGCCTGCCTCGGAACGAACCGACGATCCGATCGAGGAAATTTCCGCGATCCTCGATCTCTACCGCCTGAACCTCGACCATCGCGGCCTGACCTTCGGCTCGCCGATGGCCAGTCTGTCGGCCGAGGTCTCCGAGAATCATCCTCAGGTGCGCGCGAGGCTCGCGCAGGTCTTTGCTGCGTGGAGCGGCAGAATCGAGGAGTTGTTGCGGCGTGCGGGCCCCCGCCTTCCGCCGCACATCGATTACACAGCACTCGCCCAGTTGATTGTCTGCGCGATGGAAGGCGCGGTCCTCTGCACCCGCCTGAATCACAGCCTGGCGCCATTCGAGGCGACCGCTTCCCAGCTCACAAGCTACCTCGACCTTCTTGATAACCGAACGGAGCTCCAGCTGGCAATTTCTCGCCCCGCACCCGAGGCTCAGGATTCGTCGCAGTCCGCAGATTGGAGAAGCTGGTGAACGACGATCAGCAGCTTCGCCGAGAACCTCCGATCACCGAGGAAGAGATCCGCCGTCTCGTGAGTGTCGTGGTCGACGAGGCGCTGACCCAGCAGCCTTCGGGTACGCCGTCGGATGCCGCAACCATAGCAGTCGGTGCGGACCACGGCGGCTTCGAACTCAAATCATCGATCATCGAGCATTTGCGCGACCAGGGCCTTCCAGTCCACGATTGCGGCTGCACAAGCAAAGATGCGGTGGACTATCCGGACTTCGCACACGCGGTAGCCAATCTGGTCGGTACGGGCGTGTGTCGCTGGGGCATCGTCGTCGACGGTGCCGGCATCGGCTCGTGCATGGCCGCCAACAAGGTGCCCGGCGTGCGGGCCGCTCTCTGTTACGACCTCTCCTCCGCCCGCAACAGCCGTGAACACAACCACGCCAACGTCCTCACCCTCGGTGCAGGCCTGATCGGCAACGGCCTGGCACACCAGATTGTCGACGAATGGCTGGCTACGCCGTGGGGACCCGACCGCCATGCCCGCCGGGTAGCGAAAATCACCGACATCGAAAAAAGATATCTGCGGCCGGGAGCAGAAGCATGATCGATCGAAACGAGCTCATTGAGGTCGTCACCCGCCAGGTTCTGGCGACGCTTGCCGGCCAGCCAGGAGATCAGGGGCTGGAACATGCTGCACAGGTGGTTGCCAACGGCGCCGCACGCCTCGGCTACTGCGGCGCCGGCGTCGATGTGCCGAGAGATCTGGCGCAGTTCATCGACCATACCCTGTTGCGTCCGGACGCAACTCCAGCCGACATTGATCGGCTGTGCGACGAGGCAGCAGAGTACGGCTTCGCCGCGGTGTGCATCAACCCCTCCTGGGTGGCACGAGCGAAGAGGCGTTTACGAAATGCTGGCGTCACTGTCGCGTCGGTTGTCGGCTTCCCTCTCGGAGCCAACACCCCCGAGATCAAGGCGATGGAGGCGCGCCGCGCATTGCGCGACGGCGCACGGGAAATCGATATGGTGATCAATATCGGAGCTCTGAAGGGCGACAAGCACGATCTGGTGAAACGCGACATCGCTGGCGTGTCAGACGCCTGCCGGGAGGTCGGCGCTCTCAACAAGGTGATCATCGAGGCCGCGTATTTGACCGACGAGGAGAAGGTGATCGCCTGCCGGCTCGCTGTTGCCGGCCGCGCCCACTATGTCAAGACCTCGACCGGCTTCGGTCCCGGAGGTGCCACCGTCTTCGACGTCGCACTGATGCGCGAGGTGGTTGGCGCCAAGGTCGGCGTGAAGGCGGCCGGCGGCATCCATACCGCCGACGAGGTTCGCGAGATGATCACCGCCGGCGCGACCCGTATCGGTGCCTCAGCGGGCGTCCGTATCGTGACCGGCGAGGAAGGAGAGTCCGGTGGATCATATTGACCTTCGCTCCTACGTTTTTCTGGATTCGCTGCAGCCTCAATACGCAGCATTTCTCGGCACCGTCGCCCAGGGTTTCCTCCCGTTGGCCGGCGATGCGTCGTTGTGGGTGGAGATCTCCCCGGGGATCGAGATCAACCGCCTCACCGATGTGGCCTTGAAGGCCACCCACGTTCGCCCCGGGATGCAGATTGTCGAGCGGTATTACGGCCTGCTCGAGGTGCACTCCGAATCACAGGCCGACACCCGGGCCGCCGGTGCCGCGATCCTCGAGGAAATCGGCATCGAAGAGACGCACCGCCGCAAACCGCAGATCCTCTCCAGCCAGGTCATTCGCCACCTCGACGACCACCAGGTCCAGCTCATCAATCGCATGCGCCATGGCCACATGATCATCCCCAAGCAGACACTCTACGTGCTCGAGGTCGAGCCGGCCGCCTACGCAGCGTTGGCAGCAAACGAGGCCGAAAAGGCGGCTGAAATCAACATCCTCGAGGTGCGGGCGTTCGGCTCGATGGGTCGCGTCTATCTCGGTGGAGAGGAACGGGACATCGACGTCGGTTGGCGCGCCGCGGTGGCAGCAATCGAAGGCGTTGAGGGAAGAGAAGGCGATTAGTTGATCGAGACGAAACGACACAACCAGATGCTGGATGCTAGATGCTGGATAGATGGCCGCCGCCAAAGCGAATCCGGAACGGACGGGCCGATCCAGAATCCAGCATCCAGGATCCAGCATCCGAATTGGAAAGGAGTCAGAGATGGCTGAAGCGTTGGGAATGATCGAGTGCCGCGGGTTCGCGGCAGTGGTCGAGGCTGCAGACGCCATGGTCAAGGCGGCCAAGGTGGAGCTGGTTTCGTACGAAAAGACTGGGGGTGGCTACGTCACCGCTATCGTACGCGGCGACGTCGCCGCGGTGAAGGCGGCGGTCGAGGCCGGAATCCGCGGTGCCGAGACCGTCGGCGAAGTGGTCTCCACCCACGTCATCGCACGCCCCCACACCAACATCGACATCGTCCTGCCCCTCGGCCGCGCCGACGAGGCCGCCGGCGAGACCAAGGCCAAAGGCAAGCGCTGATGCTGCTCGGGCGAGTGGCCGGCACCCTGGTCGCGAGCCGCAAGGACGAAGGCCTGCAGGGCCAGAAGTTCCTGGTGGTTCGCGAGCTCGGGGTGGATGGCAAGGAGACCGGTGGCCACGTAGTGGCCGCGGACTCGGTGGGAGCAGGTTTCGGGGAGGTGGTGTTGTGGGCATCCGGCTCCTCGGCGCGCCAGACCGAGTACACCCGCGACCGACCGTGCGACGCGGTCATCATGGCGATTGTCGACAGCTGGGAGGTCGGTGGGAAAGAGGTCTACCGCAAGACTCCGGCTGGCGGCGAGTGGGCGAGTTGATGGGGCTTCGAGCACGAATTGGGCCGAGGTTCGACCACCTCGGCCGGTGAGTGGAGGCGCAGCAGTTGGAAGCAGCATTTGATCAGCAGGAGATCGCGGCAGTTGTCGAACGGGTCCGGCTGAGGCTTCGCGGCCACGCCGAAGCACCGCCTCCGGTGCCGGCCGATACTGAGGCTGTCGTGGGCGACGGCATCTACCCGGACGTCGACCAAGCCGTTGCCGCCGCCCGCAAGGCATTCGAGGCCTATCACACGATGGGGATCAAGAAGCGCCAACGCATCATCGACGCGGTGCGCGCCGCTATGCGCGATCGGGCCGGGGAGCTGGCGCGAATGGCACACGAGGAAACCGGCATCGGGCGAACCGATGACAAGGCCCTCAAGAACCGCCTAGTGATCGAGAAGACCCCCGGTCCCGAGGATCTCGAACCTCGCGTGTGGTCCGGCGACCTCGGGCTCACCGTCACCGAGTACGCGCCCTTCGGCGTCGTCGGCGCCATCACGCCGACCACCAATCCCACGGCGACGATCATCAACAACACCATCGCGATCTTGTCGGCCGGCAATGCCGTCGTCTTCAACGCCCACCCCAATGCCAAACAGGTTTCGGTTCAGAACGTGCGCTGGATCAACCAGGCCGTCGTCTCGGCGGGTGGCCCAGCCGATCTCGTCACCGCGACGCCGGAACCGACGATCGAAAGCGCGCAGCGGCTCATGAACCACCAATTGGTCCGGATCCTGATGATCACCGGCGGCCCCGGGGTCGTGAAGGAGGCACAGAAGACCCGCAAGCGATCGATCTGCGCCGGGCCCGGCAATCCCCCGGTGGTGGTCGACGCCAACGCAGACCTCGAGCTCGCTGGGCGCGAGATCGTCCGCGGCGCCTCTTTCGACAACAACGTCATCTGTACCGATGAAAAGGTCGTCATGGTCGTTGACTCGGTTGCCGACGAGCTACTCCGCCAGCTCGTTTCCAATCGAAGCTACCTGCTCAAGGAGTACGAGCTCAAAAAGATTGAACGCGTAATCTTCACCGAAATGGGCGAGCCCGGAGAGCCGGGTCGAATCAATCCCCGCTGGATCGGCAAGAACGCCGGCGCCATCCTCGGCGAAATCGGCATCCAGGGCGGCGACGAGCTGCGCCTCGTCCTGGCTGACGTGCCACCCGAGCACAGCCTGGTATGGACCGAACAGATGATGCCCGTGATGCCTGTGGTTCGGTCGCCGAACGTCGACGATGCAATCGACCTCGCGATTCGCGCGGAGCGCGGCTGCGGCCACACCGCCTCCATCTACTCGCGCGACGTCGACGCCATCACCCGCATGGCACGCGAAATCGACGTCTCGATCTTCGTCGCCAACGCTGCCAACCTCGCCGGCCTCGGCGACGGCGGCGAAGGCTACACCTCCTTCTCCATCGCCAGCCCGACCGGAGAGGGCCTGACCCGGCCACGGAGCTTTTCACGCGATCGACGCATCACCGTGGCCGGTGGGCTGAGGATCGTCTGATGCAGCCGGCCATTGCCCTCCTCGAGTTCGACTCCATCGCCATCGGCGTGCTCGCGGGTGATGCCATGGTCAAGCGCGCCCCGGTCGAGGTCACCTATGCCGGTACCGTCCACCCCGGCAAGTACCTGGTGCTGGTCGGCGGCGACACCGCCTCGGTCGAAGAGTCCTACGCAGCCGGACTGACGATCGGCAAGGAGGTACTGATCGACAAAATCATTCTGCCCTCCGCCCATCCCGAGGTCGTGCGCTACCTGCGAGGGATGCGGGGGCGGGTGACCGGCGAGGCCCTCGGCATCGTCGAAACCACCACCGTCGCCGCCACTCTCGGCGCCGCGGACCGCGGTCTCAAGGAGGCCGATGTCGATCTGGTCGAACTCAAGCTCGCCGACCGCCTCGGCGGCAAGGCCTACTGCGTATTCTCCGGAACGGTCGCCAACGCACAGGCGGCGGTGGAGGCCGCTGTTGCCAGCATCAACAACCCCTCCACCCTCGTCGCCGAGGTCGTGATCCCTGATTTCCACGACGAGATGCTGGCCAATCTCGAAGCGGCAACCGAGTTTTCGATCCGCATCACCGGCGGCAGGGGCTAGCCGGATGGAACTCGGCCGTGTCACCGGCACCGTCGTCGCGACCACGATCTACGAAGGGCTCGAAGGCGCACGTCTACTGATCGTGCAACCGCTCGACCGCACGCTGAAACCTCGCGGGCGTCCGGTGGTGGCCGCAGACGGCGTGGCCATGGCTGCCCCCGGAGACCTGGTCGCAGTGGTCGCAAGCCGCGAGGCCTCGCTCGCCCTGCCGCCGCCACCGGGACCCGTCGACCACGCCATCGTCGGCATTGTCGACGCGGTCGAGGAGTGGTCACGGTGAAGATCGGACGCGTTGCCGGCACCATTGTGTCCACCATCTGCGTGCCGGTGTTCGAGAATCGAAAGCTGCTCCTGGTCGACCTCCTCGACACCGACGGCAAGGCCACCGGCACTGATCTCATTGCGGTGGACGTGGTCGGGGCTGGCGCGGGCGAAACCGTGCTCGTGTTGGACGAGGGCAACGGCGCCCGACAGGTTCTCGAAGCCCCGGATGCTCCGGTTCGCGCGGTCGTCGTCGGCGTGATCGACGAATTGATGATCGGCGAATAGCTCCACATGTGCCGCCCAATGATTGGGCCACGACGCTGACGTCATAGAGAACCCGCAGCGGTTTGAACGAGTGTTTCCCTGCCTTATCAGGAAGCGCGGCCGATTTTTCCAGACGTCGTCTGAGCCAAAGAACCGATAGCTTCCGATAACAAAAGAATTCCTCGGTGTTTTTGCCGTCTTGGTGGTGAAACAAGGGCGGGCGGGAGACGTATGGCGACGATTTGGTGGAGAGAAATCACGGCGCACAAAGGGCGTCCGCACCTCTTAACTCTCAATTCTCAACTCTGAACTGCGGAGCTAGAACCTCACCCGTAGGAAGACCGAAAAATCGTTGATGTCCAGATCGATCCGGGCGTCGAGAATGTCCATCTCCTCGGTGGCGATGGCGGCCCAGTCCACACCGGCCTGGGCGATGTTGATGGAAGCGCCGAAGCCCCACCGCTTGTCCGTCAGGTACTCGATCTGCGCCCGGCCGATCCACTGGCCACCCTCGACGT
>Ga0316578_10000485_pt1 | contig 13389 bp, 11 predicted proteins | sample J0NA_2_FD_203076 | JGI IMG/M metagenome (GOLD analysis project Ga0316578, IMG submission 203076) | Rhizosphere microbial communities from salt marsh grasses in Alabama, United States - J0-2_160517rDrC | ecosystem: Host-associated > Plants > Roots > Rhizosphere | place: USA: Alabama | collected... | reverse complement strand
GTATCCTTCGGTGTATGGTCGGTTTGGAGACGTGACCCAGAGGGCCGCGGCGGGCCGCGGCACCGGGATCAGCGGAGCATTTTGCGGTCTCCAACGGCAAATGTCCAAGCGCCAGGTGGAGTGCAGTCATGTCTCAACGCGTCATTCCCGTGATCGGTTTCGTCGCCCCCAGCGGCACCGGCAAGACCACGCTGCTGCGCAAGCTGGTGCCGGTGCTGCGCGAGCGGGGTCTGGGTGTGGGCTATCTCAAGCACACCCACCACGACTTCGACGTGGACCGCCCCGGCAAGGACAGCCACGAGATCGCCGACGCCGGCGCCGACCAGGTCATGATCGCCTCCGACCGAGCCTGGGCGCTGATGACCCGCAACACCACCACCACAGACCCGGTGGCGCTCACCGAGCGCTTCGACGCCGAGCGCATCGACCTGTTGCTGGTGGAGGGCTTCCACCGCGCGCGCTATCCGAAGATCGAGGTGCACCGGGCCGCTACCGGCAACCCACCCCTGTATCCGGAGGATGACGACATCGTCGCCGTGGTCACCGACCGGCACCTGCCCGGCGAGGCGCCGCCGGCGCTGCCCCTCGGGGACCCGGCCGCCGTCGCGGACTTCATCCTCGCTCGCCTGCGCGATGCGCGCTTCTCCGGCGAAGACGTGCGCGATGCCCTGGTACGTTACTCCAAGTGGCTGCGCCGCGGCGGCTTCAACGACGCCGAGACCGGCAATGCGTCGGTGCGCCTGGGGGAACGGTTTTGGATCACGCCCAGCGGGGCCGGCGCCGATGAGCTGACTCGCGGGGACCTGATCACCTGTCCGGTGGACGGGGAGATCCCCGGCGGTGCTTCCTTGGATGCCCCGATCCACCAAGCCGTGTATCAGGCCCAGCCGGACATGCAGGCGGTGCTGCACTCCCATGGCCCGTACTCGGTGGCGATCAGCTTCGCCGGCCGCGACTTCGCGCCGACGGATTTCGAAGGCAATCGGCTCCTCGGCAGCGTTCCGGTCCTGAACATCGACCCGGCGCACCACCTGGACCGGGGGCCTTCCCACATCGCCGAGGCCTTGGCGGACTATCCCGTCTGCGCCGTCGCCGGCCACGGCGTCTACGCCCGCGGCCGAGACATCCGGGAGGCCTACCGCTGGACCAGCACGCTCGAGCTCTCCGCGCGCATCTATGTCATCGCGCGGGAGGCGGCGGCGCTTTGAAGGAAATATGGACGTGCGACGTGCGGCAGTACGCAGCCGCGCCATCGCGGCCGGCACGGCCGTACTCCCGTACTATTTTTCAGCGGTGAGATAGCAGATCCAGCCGGCATCGGCGTCCGCCCGTTCGGCCGGCTCGAACAGGCCGTCGGGCTCCTCGTTGGCGTCCCAGCCTTGCCACCAGCAGATGACGCGGGCGAAACCGGCTTCGGCGAGCAGCTCGCGGATCTCCGGCAGGGTCCATAGACGCCAGTCGTAGCTGAAGGCCCGTTCCAGCCGCGAGCCGTCCGGGAAGTCGAAGTGGATGTGGCAGCGCAGGTCTCCGGTGATGGGGTTGTAGTCGGCCTGCTCCCAGACATACGTGAATCCGGGACCACCGTCATCGACGGGGCGCTCCTCGGTGATGACGCGAAAGGCGTCGTAGCCGCCGTAGGCGTCGAGAAAGAACACGCCGTCGGCGTCGAGCTGCTCCCGCACGCGTGCGAAGTACCGGGACAGGGCCCGGCGGGTCTTGATCAGCCAGTAGCTGAAGTTCATTGCGATCACCGCGTCGCAGGGCGGCGGCCTTGCGCTCTGCACGTCGGCTTCGATCAACTCCAGACGCCCGCGCTGCGCCGGTGCTAGGGTGCCGGCATTATGGACCTGAGCCCAGCGCAGCACGTCGGCGTCCAGATCCAGGCCGATGGCCCGGTTGTCGGGGTGGCGGCGCAGCCACTCGCAGGAGACCGCTGCGGTCCCGCAGAAATCCTCCCGCAGCGAGCGCGCCGGGCGCCCCCGCAGACGCTCGAAGCGCTCGGCAATGAAGTCCACCTCGGCTTCGGCGCACTGCACGGACTGCTCGTAGAGCCGGTGGCGGTCCGCGGCGGCGGCCAGCGTGAGCGCGTCGTCGGTTGCGGGTGTCGGCATGGCGTAGGGTCCTGCATGGAGGCGGGCGCAGGGGCAAAGCGGCGACACCCTGTGGCCCGCCTGCTGCAGTCAGGCCCCGGGCAGAGTGTGTCGCTGCGCTGCCCCGCTGTTTACAGACCAGGGGCTGATCCCGTATTCTTTCCGGATTATCCGGCGAAGGAAAGCCGGCGGCCGATGGTCTGACTACAAAATAGCCCATCGCCAATCGGGAGAGGTGTCCGAGTGGCTTAAGGAGCACGCCTGGAAAGTGTGTATAGGTTAATAGCCTATCGTGGGTTCGAATCCCACCCTCTCCGCCACTCCCCAGGGATTCGGTCCACAGTTGCAACCGTTAACCGAAACAGTCGCGCCGCGACAGGGCCGTTCCACCGCGACCATCAGCTTGTCGAGCGCCACCCACGCGCCAGGCCCCAAGTGACCGTCATCCGCTCCGCGAGAACCGCCGCAACGCGACGTCGGCCCTGCTGTCGTCCGGCCGGGCATACTGGCCGGGGCCCTGCTGTGCGTCCCTCGGAGTGTGGCTGTCATCGATGGTGTCGAGCGCATGGCCTCGGCACGCTATACCCTTCCTGTGCGATGCACATCCCAAGCTAGACTAAGGTTCTGGACCATGGCAGACGACGACCCCAGGTACAAACCGTGCCCGGAATGCGGGCAGCCGAAGCGGCAGTATGTCGCCTGCGAGCACTGCGGCTACAGCTTCATCGCCGCCGAGGCCCGCAAGCCGAAGCCTGCGCCCCCGCCGCCGGTTGCCCGTCCGCCCTTCAACGGGCAGCAGGAGCCCCGGGGGAAACCTCGTGCCAAGGTCGTCGTAAAGTCCCGTAAGCGCCGCCTGCGCGGCGAGATCGTGCCGCCGGTTGTGCCCCAGTACGGCGGCAAGGTTGTCGTCTACGACCAGGGCCGCGAGGTCGACGCGGAAAAGCCCTGCGCCTCCTGCGAGCGTCTGGTCACCCCGGTCTGGCAGTTCAGGGAATCCGACCGCGGCCCGGTGTACCTGTGCCGCGTCTGCAAAGACGAGGCACTGCAGAACCGCGGCTGAGGCAGCGCCGCGCCCGAGGCCGGGCGCAGTGCCGGGCCGGTCGTGCGTGCGCCGTTTGCCCGGCCGGCGAGGCTCGGTCCACCCCTCTCGCCCCGTTCGCAGCGGAGTACGATCTTGCGTCGTGATTCCGCGTCCGTGCGGCCCGGCGGGCGCCAGTCAGTTGCCCGTCGCGGTCCTTGTCAGTACATGTGCTGGCCGCCATTCACCGACAGCGTCGAGCCGGTGATGAAGCCGGCCGCATCGTCCACCAGGAACAGCACGCTGCGGGCGATGTCCTCGGGCTTGCCCAGGCGTCCGACCGGAATGCGGCGCACGATCTTCTCCAACACCTCGGGGGGCACCGCCCGAACCATTTCGGTGTCGACATAGCCGGGCGCGACCGCGTTGACGGTTATATCCTTGGCTGCGCCCTCCTGGGCCAATGCCTTGGTGAAGCCGTGGATGCCGGATTTGGCCGCGGCATAGTTGACCTGGCCGTACTGGCCGGCCTGTCCGTTGAGGGAGCCGATGTTGACGATGCGTCCGAAGCCGCGCTCGCGCATGCCCTCGATGACGGCCCGACTGCAGTTGAAGCAGGAGCCCAGGTTGGTGTCGATGACCTGCTGCCAGTTGTCGTGGGTCATCTTGTGCATGGTGCCGTCTCGGGTGATGCCGGCATTGTTGACCAGCACCTCGACCGGGCCGAGGTCCTCCTCGATCTTGGCGATGCCGGCCTTGACCGCGTCGAAGTCGCTGACATCGAACTTGTAGGCGGGGATGCCGGTCCGCTCGGTGAATGCCTTGGCGGCCTCGTCATTGCCGCCGTAGTTGGCGGCGACGTTGTAGCCCGCGTCTTTGAGTGCAACCGAGATCGCCTCTCCGATGCCGCGCGTGCCGCCGGTAACCAGTGCCGTTCGTGCCATGGGATTCTCTCGCTATTGGTGGTTGGGGAAGGGAGGTTCGCGCCGGTCGGGGTGCGCTCTTGGGCGCTGCCTTCTTGCCGGCGCCGAACATGGTAGCGCAGCGGCGGCGCCGTTTGGCCGGCGCGTGACCATGGACCGGCCGGGGTGATGGCCGGGGCGCCGCCTGCGGGTGGCCCGCGGGCGATCAAGGGCCGTGCGGCGTTGGCGCCATTGGTTACAATTGGACGGCTGGAGACCGCAGCGATTGCCGCCGTCGTGCGGAATCGGGGACGGGATGCCGGCGTGCGATAACGACAAGCCACTGCCCGCGCAGGCAGCCAGTTGCGAGACCGCGGCAGCGGCGGTGCGGCGCATCCGGCGCGGCAATGGATGATGGAGGATCCCATGCTCTCGAAAGACCGTTTCACGGCGATTGTCATGACCCTGTTCGTCTGGAGCCTTGCCGGGGCGCTGTTCGGCGGGCTGTTTATCGGCCTGCACGAGGTGCTGCTGGTGCTCGGGCTCTCGGGCTGGCAAGCGGTGCTTCTCGGCGCCGTTGCCGCGGCCATGACCACGGCCGCTTTCTACAGTGCGATGCCGGTGGCCCTGGTGGGTGCCACGGCCGGCGTCGTGGCCTCGATCGGCTATTTGATTCAGGCTCAGCAGTTCATCGATCTGGGCGTCATCACCGCCGTCAGCGGCCTGGCCGGCGTCGGCGCCGGCGGGTTCTTCGCCTGGATGGTTCGGCGCACCGCTCGCCCCCTGGCCGAGACCCTGACCGGCATGCTCGCCGGACTCGGTGCCGGCGTGATCCTGTCCCTGGTACTGGTGCTGTTTCCGGAGCCGATCGGCTCCTTTGTCATGGCGGCGGGTGTCGTCGCCCTGGTGGGTGCGCTGTTCCAGCTCAACGAGCATTGGATCGTCCAGGCCTGCCACGGCTGGTTGCCGGACGGGCTGGCGGCACCGCTGGTGGCCGGGCTCATCGCCGCCGTGGTCGGTGCCAGCATCTGGATCATGGGGGGAAGTACGGCCGCGGTGCCGGACATGGCTACCAAGATGGCCATCGACCAGGTGCTGCGGCAGGTGCCGTCCGGCTTCATCGGCGGCCTGCTGGGCGGCGCGGTGACCGGGCTGGTGCTGGAATTGCTCGGGTATCACCTGGAAGACCGGGAAACCGCCTGATCAGGCGGGGCGGGACCGCCCGGACCCTCGGGTCCAGGCGGTACGGCGAACTTCTATTTGTAGGCGCCGACGCCGCAGAAAAAGCCCTCGTCATTCATCATGACGTAGCTGGTCTTGGGGCGTACCTCGTCGGTGCCGGGATAGGGCCACTGATAGTCCACCCAGCCCTCGCCCTTGTCCTTGGCCACGGCGATCATGTCCTTGAACAGCTCGTCGCCGTACTTGTTGAAGTCCAGCAGGTTCTTGCCAACCAGCTCGGGCTTGACGGCGTGCGACAGCATGACGCCGTCCATATCCATGCAGAACACGTACAGGTCCTTGTCGCGAAAATCGCCGTTCGGATCGGCGAACGCGGTAAAGGCGTCGGCGCTGCCCATCTCGTTGACGGCGGTGCGGGCCTTCTCCGACATCGCCTTGGCCTCGTCGGGGGTGGCCATGTCCTCGGCCAGGGCGGCGCCGGTGAAGGCCAGCGCGGCGGCAGCGATGATGATCATTCTCATGCTTCGGGTCCTCTGACGTGAGTGGGGATACCGACGGTAACGCAAGCGCGTGTCCGGGTCCATCCGTAGCTGTCCGCCGCGACTTCAGCCGGGGCCACCGCAGTGGTGTCGCCGGGGCGGCGATCAGTGCATCAATACGGCCAGGCGAATGCGCCGGTTGCGCTCGTCGTGCGCCGCCAGTCCCTCGATGCGGGCGCTCAGCCGGCGCTGACGGTCGAGCAGCCGCGCAATGACGAGGTTCTCGCCACGGGGCACGTAGCCCAGCTTCTGCCCGCGCCAGCAGATGGCCACCGCGTCCGGGTCGTGGGGATTGTCCGGCTCACGTACCAGGGTCAGCAGTGCCCGTTTGTGCAGTGCCTGCCATAGCCGCGGGGCGGCATGGTGGCGAAAGCCGGTGAGCATGGTGTGCTGAATGATCACGCCCCGGCCGAGGAGCGGGTCCAGGGGTCCGGCGCCGGCCGGCGGGCCGGGCTGCCGCGGCGGCGGGCCCGACATGTGCCGCGGCGCGGATGACGTCGGTGCTGCTGGTGCCAGATGTGCCGGGGACTGCGACATCGGTTGCCTCCCGCTGTGATAAGCCTGTCTGCCTTCTTACCAGGCACCAGGCTCAAAACATGAGCCATCGGGAGTGCCGTCGACTCTTGGAGCATTCGATGACGATCGATTGCGACCATATCGGGGGCTTGGCTGGAAACCTTAGGTCAATGCACGTAGTCTCTTGGGCCCCGAAAACCCCGCGCAGCGGCGCCGGGAGGCGGATGTCCGCCAGCGTTGCCGTCAGCGCCATCATTGGGAGACACGATGCAACGGACATTTCGGATCGCGCTCGCCTGCTGTCTGACCATCGTGGCCGCAGTCGCGGCCCGGGCCGCCGAACAGGGCGGCGAGCCGGCGCCGCCGGAGCCGGTCACCACCACCGATCCCGCCATCCCCACCGACGAGCTGGAACTGCTGCTCAAGCCCCTGACCAAGGACCAGCTGCTGGTGGAGGCGGATGCCTGGCGCGGACTGGTCCAGGCCAAGGCGGAGGAGATCGCGCAGGCCGAGATCGCCATCAAGCGTCAGAACCAACAGATCGCGGCGGCGGCGGAGATCGAGACGAAGGCCGAGCAGGCACGCGAGAAGCTGGCGGACGTGAAGGCGCAGGCCGACGAGGCCCGGGACACTGGCGATGCCGAGGCCGTGGACAAGGCGGAGCAGGCGGCTGAAGAGGCCAGGCAGCAGATGGACGAGGTACGGGCCGGCGTCGAAGCCGCGAGCCGTGCTGCCGATGCGGCCCAGGCGGGCGCGTCGATGGACGATGCCGCGAGGGCCGTGTCCCCGGCCAAGCAGGCCAGGAAGGACCAGAAGGTGGCCCTTCTGGAGAAGGTGGCCGAGCTGCGGGAGCAGCGCACCGTGCTGCTGGATCACTTCAAGGCGGTGATCGCCGCGCTGGAGGCGAAGACCGCGGATGAAGACGCCGACACCCTGGCGAAGATCGCCGACTACAAGCTCTATGCCAGCGCCGTCACCGGCATCACGCTGGATGTGCGCGATACCACGTCTGCCTGGCTCGCCGTCAAGGGCTGGCTCACCTCCGACGAGGGCGGGATCCGCTGGGCCATCAACCTGGCCAGGTTCGTCGGCATCCTGATCGCCGCCTGGATCATCGCCGGCATCTTCAGCGGGCTGATCCACCGCGCGATGAAGCGTGTGCCCGGCACCTCCCGGCTGCTGGAAAACTTCCTGGTCAAGGCCGCGCGCTGGGTGGTCTTGGCCATTGGGCTGATCATGGCCCTCGCGGCGCTGGAGGTCAGCGTCGGGCCGCTGCTGGCCGTGGTCGGCGCTGCCGGCTTCGTCGTCGCCTTCGCGCTCCAGGATTCACTCGGCAACTTCGCCAGCGGCCTGATGATCCTGTTCTTCAGGCCCTTCGATGTCGGCGATGTCGTCGATGCGGGCGGTGTGTCGGGTACCGTGGAGTCCGTGAACCTGGTCTCGACCACGATCAAGACCTTCGACAACAAGTGCATGGTCGTGCCCAACAACAAGGTCTGGGGCGATGTCATCACCAACGCCAGCGGTGTTGCCGAGCGGCGCGTGGACATGGAGTTCGGCATCGGCTACGACGACGACATCGACCGCGCCCAGGCCATCCTGGAGGAGATCATCGCCAACCACCCGCTGGTGCTGGAGCAGCCCGCGCCGACGATCAAGATGTCCGCGTTAGCCGATTCTTCGGTCAACTTCATCGCCCGGCCCTGGGCAAAGACCGCGGATTACTGGCAGGTCTACTGGGACGTGACCCGCGAGGTGAAAAAGCGCTTCGACGCCGAGGGCATCGGCATCCCGTTCCCCCAGCGCGACGTACACCTTTATATCGAGGGCGGCGCCGGTGTGGCGGCGCTGAAGCAACTTGCTGGTGGAACGCCACCCGAGGACCGGCAGCAGCGCCGGGACGGCGGGCTGGACGACTGACCCGGGCCCGGCCGCGCGTCATCGTTGGGTCCTGCGGCCTAGGCTGTCGCGCCTGGGACCTCGCCGGCGGTGCCAGGCTGCCGGGGCCCCGTTACTCGATGCCCAGCTTGCTCAGCCGGTAGCGCAGGGAGCGCGCCGTCATGCCGAGCCGCTTGGCCGCGGCGGTGCGGTTCCAATGCGTCGCTTCCAGCGCCTTGAGGATGGCCTTGCGCTCGATCTCGCCGAGCTTATCCTCCAGAGGGAGGTCATCGCTCCCGGCAACAACAGCATCGCGGGCCTGGTCTGCGGCGGCATCGGAGACGGCGAGCTCCTCGTCGGCGGGGGGCGCTGAGGTCGCGTCGCCCTGGGGCAGGCGCAGGTCGTCGCGCGTGAGCAGGTTGCCGTCGGCCAGCGCGGTGGCCCGTTCGAGGATGTTCTCCAGCTCGCGTACGTTGCCGGGGAAGCCGTAGCGGGTCAGGGTCTGTGCGGCCTCGTCGCTGAGGCGCTTGGGGCTGTCGCCGGCGGCGATGCGGGTGAGGATGTGCTCGGCCAATGGCTGGATGTCGACCGGGCGCTCGCGCAAGGGCGGGATGTTGAGCTCGATGACATTGACCCGGTAGTAGAGGTCCTGGCGGAAAGCGCCGCGCTCGACCTCGTCGGCCAGGTTCCGGTGACTGGCGCTGATGATGCGCACGTCCACGGGCAGCTCGCGCTCGGTGCCGACGGGGCGGATGCTCTTCTGCTGGATCGCTCGTAGCAGCTTGACCTGCATCGGCATCGGCAGATCGGCGATCTCGTCCAGGAACAGGGTGCCTCCGTGGGCGGCCTGGAACAGCCCCTGCTTGTCGCTGACGGCACCGGTGAAGCTGCCGCGGCGATGGCCGAACAGCTCGCTTTCCACCAGCTCGGCAGGAATCGCGCCGCAGTTGACCGGGACGAAGGGCTGGTCCCGCCGCGGACCCTGCTCGTGGATGGAGCGGGCCGCGAGCTCCTTGCCGGTGCCGCTCTCACCGCTGATGAGGACCGGCGCCTGGTTGCGGGCGAGCTTGGCGATGAGGCGGCGAATCTCGCCGATCTGCTCCGATTGCCCCAGCAGGCGCCGGGCATCGGCGCCCTCCGGCGGCCCGCTCTCGGCGGACGGGCGCAGCTTCAGGGCGGCGCCGATCAGGTCGCGTAGGATCTGCAGGTCCAGCGGCTTGGGCACGAAGTCGAAGGCGCCGGCCTTCATCGCCGCGACGGCCGTGTCCATGCTGCCGTAGGCGGTGATCATGGCCACCGGCATGTCCGGGCGATGCTCGCCGATGTGTCGCACCAGGTCGGTACCGTCGCCGTCGGGCAGCCGCATGTCCGTGAGGCAGAGATCGAAGGGCTCGGTATCCAGCAGACGCTGCGCCTGCGCCAGGGTCTGGGCGCTGCGCGTGCTGACGTCCATCCGCGCGCAGGTGATGGTCACCAGCTCGAGGATGTCGATCTCGTCGTCGACGATCAGGATATGCGCCTTGCTCATGGTCTTGTCCTGTCCTGGCTGAGAGAGAAGCGTCGATTTAAACGAGTCGGAATCAATCGGTAAAGGTCAGCTGAAAGCAGGCGCCCGCACCGGGCTCGGCGACGTAATCCAGGCGTATGCCGTTGGCGCTGGCCAGTTCCCGGCAGGCGTAAAGGCCGAGGCCGGTGCCGCTGCTCGACGTGGTGAAGAAGGGCTCGAAGATGGTGCGACGGTTCTCGTCGGCCACGCCGGGGCCGTTGTCGGCCACGCGCAGCGTGCAGGCCCCGCTCGCTGCATCGCGTGCCAAGGTCAGCTGCACCTGGATGTCGCGGCCGTCGGCACCGCCGTGCTTGAAACCATTATCGCAGAGATTGCGCATGATCTGACCCAGATGGCGGGCATCCACGCGCACCGTGAACGAGGTGTCGGAGGCCGGCAGGAGCAGGTCCAGGGACTCGCGGGGCAGGGCATTGCTGGCGCGGTATTCGTCGCAGAATTCGCGCAGCCAGGCAGGCAGGTCCACTGGCGACGGGGCCGCCTGCTCGCGTCTGGACAGCTCCAGGACACTGGTGACCGTCTCGTCGATGCGCAGCACGTTGCGGCGCATGATGTCCAGCAGGTGGCGGTCGTCGTCGGAGAGGGTCGGACTCTCCCCGAGAAGCTGAGTGGCGTGGTTCACCGAGGAGAGCGGGTTGCGGACATTGTGGGCGATGCTCGCGGTGAGCCGCCCCAGGGACGCCAGGTTCATCTCCTGCGCCTGGCGTGCCAGTTCCCGATTGTCGCGCAGGTAGAGCAAGGCCCCGTTGACGCGCTGCTCACCGAGCAGGGTCAGGCTGGGCCGCACCTCGCCGCCCGCGAGCTGCAGCAGTTCGTCCGGCTGGTTCTTGCCGGTGAGCTCGCGCTCCAGCCAGCGGCGCAGGTCCGGGGCCACCTGAACCAGGGGGGTACCCGGACCGGCCTCGGGCGCGTCCATCAGGCTGCGGGCCGCATTGTTCAGCATCAGCAACTTGCGGTTGCCGTCGATGATGATGACACCGGTGGACAGGCTCTGTATGACGATCTCGTTGAGCTTGGACAGGTCGGCGATGTCGACCTTGCGGCGGGCGGCGATGCGCTCGCTCTCCCGCAGCCGGCTGGCGAGGACGTGGGCCAGCACGGCGACGGTGAAATAGGTCAGGCCGAGGAGGCCCGCCTCGGTATAGGTTCCGGACTGGCTGCCGACGTAGAGGCTGGAGTAGACCTGCTGGGTGATGACGCCCAGCGTGGCCAGGGAGGCGAACAGCAGCGACAGGCGCCCCTCCAGCAGCAGTGCTCCGGAGGCCACGGCGATGGCCGGCAACAGGCCGAGCCCGGTGGCCACGCCGCCGCTGACGTGCATCAGCAGGGTGTAGACGACGATGTCCAGGAATACGGCGATCTGCACCTGTTGCTCGCGCTCGGGCCAGCTCGCCATGATCAGCAGGCCGCTGAGCAGTACCAGCGCCGCCTGGGCGGTCAGGAGCAGCCGCGCGGTCGCCGGGTCGCCGTGGCCGATGAGCCAGGGCGTGGCCTGCGGAAACGAAAACGCCAGTACCAGCAGCGAGACCAGAAGCAACCGATACAGGAACAGCCAGCTCAGCGCATCCCGGTTCGTGAACGGAAGAGGCGACGGGGCGCGGTTCGGGATGGCAATGGTTCGCGGCATCGAGACGGGGGCGGTGCTGAACGAGCTGCGGGCGCGATACGCCATACCGGCATTGTCGGCCGGCACTCGTCCGGCGGCCAGTCCCGGCTTGTGATCGTGTTCCCCTTTCGGTACAGACACGGGGCGCCGGTGTGGCATATTTGGTAACGGGCGTCGCAATGCCACAGAATAGCCGCCCCGTCCCCCGACGCGACGAAAGGCAAGCCATGAATCTCCACGAGTACCAGGCCAAGGGCCTGTTCCAGCGCTACGGCGTTCCGGTGCCGCCCGGGCAGGTGGCGGCCACGCTGGACGAGGTGCGGGCGGCGGCGGCAACGCTCGGTGCTCCGCCCTGGGTGCTCAAGGCGCAGGTGCAGGCCGGCGGCCGCGGCAAGGCCGGCGGTGTCCTTGTGTGCGGCGACGAGACCGGGCTGGTCGCGGAGGCGCGGCGGCTGCTGGGCAGCCGGCTGGTCACCGGGCAGAGCGGTGGCGCCGGGCTGCCGGTGGACCGGGTACTGGTGGAGGCGCCGACGGCCATCGCGCGGGAGCTCTACCTGGGGCTGCTGGTGGACCGGGCCGCCGGACGGGTGTTGTTCATGGCGTCGGCGGCCGGCGGCATGGACATCGAGGAGGTCGCCGCGAGCCGGCCGGAGGCAATCCTGTTCACCCGGGTGTCGCCGGCGGCGGGCCTGCAGCCCTGGCAGTGCCGCCGCGTCGGCTACTTCCTCGGCCTGGAGGGATCACAGATCAAGGCCCTGCAGGGCCTGATGCGGGGCCTGTACAGGCTCTTCGCCGAGTGCGATGCGAGCCTTGTGGAGATCAATCCGCTGGTGGTCACGGACGACGGCGGGCTGGTGGCGCTGGATGCCAAGCTAAATCTGGACGACAACGCCCTGTACCGCCATGCCGACCTCGCGGCGCTGCGGGACCCGGCCCAGGAGGACGCCCGCGAGGCCGAGGCCCGGGCCCACGACCTGAGCTACATCAGCCTCGACGGAGACATCGGCTGCATGGTCAACGGCGCCGGTCTGGCCATGGCGACCATGGACCTGATCAAGCTGCACGGCGGTGCCCCGGCCAACTTCCTCGACGTGGGCGGCGGCGCCACCGCGGAGCGTGTGGCCGAAGCCTTCAAGCTGATCCTCTCCGATGCCAAGGTGCGTGCCGTGCTGGTCAATATCTTCGGCGGCATCGTGCGCTGCGACCTGATCGCCGAGGGGGTGCTGGCCGCGGTGCGCGACGTGGGGGTACGGGTGCCGGTGGTGGTGCGACTGGAGGGCACCAACGCCGAGCAGGGCCTGACGCTGTTGGCTGCGGCCGGCCTGGCGATCGACGCCGCCGGCAGCCTGGCCGAGGCGGCGGACAAGGTGGTGGCAGCGGCGCGCGGGGAGAGCCGGCCATGAGCATCCTGGTGGGGAGTGAAACGCGGGTCATCTGCCAGGGCTTCACCGGCCGGCAGGGCACCTTCCACAGCGAGCAGGCCATCGCCTACGGCACCAATATGGTCGGCGGCGTCACGCCGGGCAAGGGCGGCCAGAGTCACCTCGGTCTGCCGGTCTTCGACACCGTTCATGACGCGGTGCGCGAGACCGGTGCCGATGCGACCATGATCTACGTGCCCGCGGCATTCGCTGCCGATGCGATCCTGGAGGCGGCCGATGCCGGCATCGGTGTCATCGTCTGCATCACCGAGGGCGTGCCGGTGCTGGACATGCTGCGGGTGAAGGCCGAGCTGGCCGGCTCCGACGCGGTGCTGATCGGCCCCAATTGCCCCGGCATCATCACGCCCGGCGCCTGCAAGATCGGCATCATGCCGGGCAGTATCCATCGCGCGGGCCGGGTCGGCATTGTCTCGCGCTCGGGTACCCTAACGTATGAAGCGGTGGCCCAGACCACCGCCGAGGGCCTCGGTCAATCCACCTGTATCGGCATCGGCGGCGATCCGATCCAGGGCCTGGATTTCGTCGACTGCCTCGCCCGCTTCGAGTCGGACCCCGGCACCGACGCGGTGCTATTGGTGGGCGAGATCGGCGGAAGCGCCGAGGAGGAGGCGGCGGCCTTTATCCGTGAGCACGTGTCGAAGCCGGTGGCGGC
>Ga0316578_10000484_pt1 | contig 13396 bp, 10 predicted proteins | sample J0NA_2_FD_203076 | JGI IMG/M metagenome (GOLD analysis project Ga0316578, IMG submission 203076) | Rhizosphere microbial communities from salt marsh grasses in Alabama, United States - J0-2_160517rDrC | ecosystem: Host-associated > Plants > Roots > Rhizosphere | place: USA: Alabama | collected... | reverse complement strand
CGCCCGTAATGACCGATATGGATACCGGTGATCACCAGCTCCGGGTGGCTCCGGGAGAGGAGCCGGGCCTCCGCCAGGATCTCCTCGGGGGTCCGAGACCGACTTCCACCCCGGGCCAAGCGGGTGGCGCAGAACGAGCATCTCCGGTCACAGCCGTCCTGCACCTTGAGCCACCCCCGGGTCCCCCCCTCCCGGCGGTTCAGGAGCTCCCCTCCCACAGGCTCGTGGTCCATCCTGTCCAGGGCCCGCCTGACCCCCAGCTGAACGAAGGGCCCCTCTGCCTCCGTCCCCTCCAATCCCAGGATCGCGCTCCGCGCCACCTCCACGGGGTCGTGTCCTTCCACGACCCCCACCACTCCGTCCATCGTCTGGTAATCCTGGGGGCTCAGGGCGGAGGAGCACCCGGCGACAACCACACGGACTCCGGGGTTCTCTCTCCGAATCCTGCGGATGAATCGCCGGGCATCGGCATCGGCCTGGTTCGTCACCGTGCAGGTGTTCACGACACAGAGCTGAGCCGTTTCGGGAGCCCCCACGGTCTGGGCCCCTAGAGCCTCCAGCTCCTGCCGCATCCGCTCCGTATCGTATTGGTTTGCCTTACAGCCGAAGGTCCTGAAGAGGACACGGAAAGACTCTTCCCCCACCAGCTGCTGACCCTACCAGCCCGAGACCTTGAATGTCACCGACGCCCTCCAGAAGTCTTCCTTCAGGGCTCCGGCCTTCCGGGTTCCACGCTCAACCGCCAGATCCACTCCCGCGAGAATGAACTGATCCGCCTGGGTGAGGTTGAGCCCCAGGCCGCCGGAGAAGATGGATTCCCTGGGCTTGGCCCCATCGAAGAGGAAGGGGAGATCCGACCGGCGCATTCCCAACCGGAGGGGGAGCGTTCTGCCGCCGAGTCCCGTCGTCAGCAGCTCCAGGCCTCCTCCGAAGCTCCAGACGCCACCGGCGACGGTCTCGGAATCCAGCCCTCCCTCGTTGGCTTTCCAGTCGGCATAGGACATCCCCAGGGTGAGGGAGAGCGTCGGTGTCAGGATCCCGGAAGCCCCCACCCGGAAGACCGTAGGCAAGGAGTACTTCGCCGCCTCCCCCTGGGTCTCCTTGGAGGGCTCCGCGTCCATATCCCCTGACCAGGACAGGCTCCCCCCAAGGCGGAGGAACTGCACAGGGTCCCACACGGCCCCGATACTCCCCGTGGGCCCGCTGAAGGTCCATTTCCCGCCATCGGTGAAGGGGATGATCTCCGGGGAGGACACCGCGAGGGAGTCGAAGCTTCGGAGATAGGTTCGAGTAACGGAGCCGGTGTGGAGACCAGCGCTGACAGAGAGGGAGAGAGAGTTGCCCACCCGCTGAGCCCAACCCAACCTCAACTCCGCGATGCCCCCGTCCGACGTGAAGATGTTGGTCACCGGGGTTGTGACGCTCTCCAATTCCACGGTCCCCTTCTCCTCCATCTCCCACCGCTGGTCCATGTAGGAGCCGAAGGTGAGCGTCACCATCCCCCCGAGGTCCGCCACGGGATAGGCGATGCCCAGCAGGGGGAACCGGGTGCCCTGGGAGCGGATGGATTCCCCGTCCAGAGACCCCCGCCCCCAGTGGGGCTGGAGGGTGAAGTTCACGGTGGGGATGAGGAGGCCCGCGGCCGAAGCCAGGTCGGTGGGGTTCAGATTTCCGCCCAGGAGGCCCACACCCTCGCTCCCCAGGGCTCGGGATCGGGCATCCACGGCTTCCAGGGGGAGCCCGAGTCCCCTGGTTCCCAGCAGCGACTGGGCCTCGAGGGCGTTCGGCGCCGTCAGGAAGAGGGCGAGAAGAACGGAAGAGACACGGACCTCCATGGGGACGCTCATCGGATCTCCACCCCCTGCCCCACCGTCAGGATCAGCCGGATCTCCGGCCCCTCGCCCCCATCCAGGCCATAGAAGCTCCCGAAGGGGAGGGAGAGGGGCTCCAATGGAGACAGGAGGGCAACGGTTCCAGGGGCTTCCAGATCGGGGTCGTTGTTCGCGGCGATGAGGCGCGTGACATAGGAGCTGACGGGCATCTCGACACGAACCCCGGCCGAGTCCCCGAAGAGCTCCGGAGCGAACGGGACCCCGTAGCCGTAGTAGGTGATCAGTGATGACCCCAGGGGGGACTTGGGAAGTCGTGACGGCTCCAGCACGGACCGCAGGTCAAGACGGAGGGAGTCCGACGGTCGGAAGGCCGCAGGTGTCTCGGACGTCTTGAGGGAGAGGCGGGCCGCGTTCACCATCTCCGGCTCCAGGACCAGCGGACACTGGACCTTGGCGCACAGCTCCGGGGGTCCGTTCAGGGCTTCCGGAAAATTCACGTCGAAGACGGCCCGCCACGCCGGCACCCCCCCGACCCTGATCCCTGATTCCGGAACCTCCAGGACGGGCTCGTACACGAAGGTGTGGTTCCGTGAAGAAACCAGGAGGTCCACCAGCGTGTCGGGATTCGAGCTGGGCCGCGTTATCAGGAAGAGTCGCACCGCGAGCGTCTCGAGACGGACGCCTTCGGTGAGGGCGTCCAGCCGCATCCCTCGCCTGGCTCCCGCCGAATCGGCCCAGAACGCTACGCCGGCGGAGTCCACATCGAAGATCACCGAGTCCCCTTGCGCCGGATCCCAGGTTGCCACCGCCAGGGGCACCACAGGCCCGGCCCCCTCCTCCGGCCAGGGTCGGTAGTCCATCACCGTGTCCACCGCAACCGTCCAGCTGGCGGAGGGGTAGTGCCAGGAGTTCTCCAGCGCCCCCACCGCCAGATCCACGGGCCCGTTCTGAACACTGGATATCGTGTCGAACTTCGCCACCAACCGCCCACCCACGAAGGTGAGGGAGCTGTCCGGCCGGCTGGTTCCGGTGGTGTCCCTCACGGTGGCCGATACCGGATAAGACCAGAGGTTGATGAGCGTCCGGGCCTCCAGCTCCCCTCCGTATTCGTGCGCGATCATCCCGTAGGCGAGCTCGGCGGGGCTTCCGTAGCCGCCGTATACCCGGAGATCGGATCCGAACTCCTCGAAGGGGAGAGTGACCTCGACACTGACGGCTTCCACGGGGATCAGGTCGACCCTCCCGGCAGTGGGCAGATCTTCCTGGCAGGCCAGAAACGAACAGCTGATCAGGGCCAGAAGGCCTGTTTGGACGAGTCGGTTCAACCGCTTTGCCTATCCGTCTTCAGGAGATGTCTCCAGCCGGAAGGGGTGGGGCAGAAGCTCTGCCAGGGACCACTCCTTCCGATCTTCACCAGCCTCAGCCAGGACCCGCAGCGCCGGCGAGAACTCCGCCAGCACGGCCCGGCAGGCGCCACAGGGGGGTACCGCCGTGACCCCGTCCGTAACCAGATACAAACGCCGAAAGGCCCGGTGTCCTTCGGCGACCGCGGCGGAGAGTGCGCTCCTCTCCGCACAGATGGTTAGACCCAGTGAGGCGTTCTCAACGTTGCACCCGGCGAACAGGGCCCCGTCCTCAGACTCCAGCACCGCTCCCACCCTGAATCCGGAGTAAGGAGCATAGGCCCTCTGCCTGGCACCCTCGGCCATGGCGCGAACCTCTTCAATACCCGCCATCCGCCGTCCAGATCCTGGGAGCCCGTGGAGTCAGATCCGTGAGGATCTCGTAGTTGATGGTTTGGGCCAGGGTGGCCACCTCTTCGAGGCTGATCTCCCCTTCGCCGTCCCGCCCGAAGAAGGTGGCCACGTCCCCGACCTCCACACCATCGACCCCCGTGATGTTCAGCACCGTGGCGTCCATGGAGATCCGACCGATGACGGGAACACGCCGCCCCTTCAGCAGCGCGTTCCCCCTGTTGCCCAGGAGTCGCGGCAAGCCGTCTCCGTATCCGATCCCCACCGTCGCCCACCGTTCCGTCCCCTCGGCGGCATACGTGGCGCCATACCCCACTGTATCTCCCCGTCGGGCATCCCGTATGAAGGTCACCCTGGCCCTCAGAGCAGCCACGGGCACAGGGGGAGGAATCTCCGCCCCCGCTACACCCCCGTACAGGAAGATCCCCGGCCTCACGGCATCTGCAGCGAACTCCGGGTGCCGCATGGCGCCGGGGCTGTTGCAGGCGTGGAGGATGGCGTGGCCCGGCATGGGCGGGAGGAGGGCCAGGGTCTCCTGCAGTCGGCCCCACTGCGTGGCGGTGGCGTCCCCGGGGGAATCGGCGGAATGGAAATGGGTGTAGCACCCGTCCCACCGGAGGGGCTCTCCCATCAGGGCCGTCACGGCCGGGACCCAGGACTGCACCTGATTCCACGGCAGCCCCGCCCGCCCCATGCCCGTATCCACCTCCAGTTGGAAGCCCCCGGGGTGTCCGGCGGTCTCGGCGGCGTCCCTGAGACCCCGGAGAGCGACGGGGTCGGAGACGCACACGGAGAGATCACCCCGCACCGCCTCGCCGTAGGAGCCGGGGGGGAGCGGACTCAGAACCAGGACGGGTTTCGAGATCCCCAGCGCCCTGATCCGGATGCCCTCCTCCACGGCAGCCACGCCGTATCCCCAGGGGCCCAGAGGTTCCAGGGCGCCGATGGCCTCCGCCATTCCCAGGCCGTAGGCGTCGGCCTTCACCATGGGAATGATCCGGACCTCCTCCCCTACAGCCCCGCGGATGCTCAAGAAATTCTGTTGAAAGGCCCGGATGGACACATCCACCCAGGCTCGGGATCTCTGATCCGTTGACATGGTGGTGGAAAGATGCGAAAAAAGGGGCGCACAGCAAGGGGCCCCGAGCCTCCTCCACAGGCCGGAAGCCTCTGGTATTCAGGACTTTCAACCTAGAGTCGGGGATGACGCAGATGGAGAAGGACCCCCTGAAAGACTGGGCCCGGACCCAGGCGGAAAAAGAGGACGGGGTGCTTGACCGTTCCCTGGCGTTGGTCTCCTTTCTCAGACGGCACTGCCCCTGGGACGCAGCCCAGACCGCCGAGACCCTCATTCCCCACCTCCTGGAAGAGAGCCACGAGGTGGTGGATGCCATCCGGGCAAGGACGCCGGACCGCGTCGAGGGGGAGTTGGGGGACCTTCTTCTGAACCTGGCGTTCCAGATCGTCGTGGGTGAGGAGGAGGGGGCGTTTTCCCGGGCGTCGGTGATGGACCGCCTGGAAGAGAAGATGAAGCGGCGCCACCCCCACCTCTTTGGCCTGGGAGACAAGGAGGACTGGGAGTCCCTCAAAGCCAGGGAGCGGGGAGAGGATTCCCGGGTCCTGGACGGCCTGGCCACAGGGTTGGATCCCCTTTTCAAGGCCCACCGGATCCAGGACAGGGTGAGTGGCGTGGGGTTCGATTGGGAGGATGCCCAGGGTGCCTGGGACAAGGTGGCGGAAGAGCTGGAAGAGGTCCGTGTCGCGCTGGAAGATGGGAAACCGGACGCCGTGGAGGAGGAGCTGGGGGATCTTCTCTTCGCCGTCGTGAACCTGGTCCGGTTGGCAGGCATCCACTCCGCCACCGCGCTGGACCGGGCGAACCGGAAGTTTCAGGCCCGCTTCGAGGCCCTGGAGGACCTGGCCCTCGAGAGAGGGATCCAACTGACGACTGCCGGCCTGGAAGTGCTGGACCGGCTCTGGGAGGAGCTCAAGGCTAGAACCCCGCCTCCTTGTCCACCAGGTTCAGAAGCCCCTCTCCGTTCAGGTAGCGGCGAAGATTCTCCAGGATGAGGTCCGCCTCGCGCCGCCAGAAGTGCCGGGACACCGCCGACACGTGGGGGAGGATGAGGACGTTCGGGAGGGTCCAGAGGGGATGGCCCTCCGGGAGGGGTTCCTCCCAGAAGACATCCAATCCGGCGCCTCGGAGACGCCCGCCCGTGAGGGCCGACACCAGGGCCGCCTCGTCCACCAGTCGCCCCCGGGAGATGTTGAGGAGCGTCGCCCCGGGCTTCATCCGTGAAAGGGCCGCAGCGTCGAACACGCCCCGCGTCTCCGGCGTCTCCGGCGCGGTGATGACCAGGAAGTCGCTCTCGGTCAGGAGTCGCTGGAAACCGTGGGGGCCGTGAAGCGGCTCCATACCCTGGAAGGAGGGGCTCGAGGCCTCGAACGCCTCGGGGCCCCGATCGAAGGCCAGCACCCGAGCCCCCAGAGCCCCGACCCGCTTTCCCACTTCCCGACCGATTCCTCCGAACCCGAAGATACCCACGGTGGAGAAGGCCAACTCCACGAGAGGGTTGTCAGCCGCGTAGAATGGGTCCTTCTCCCACCTCCCCCTGGCCATCGCGGCGATTCCGAAATCAAATCCCCTGGAGAAGTGGAGGATCATCCCCAGAGCGGTATCGGCCATGGGGGGGCCGTGGATGCCCTTGGAATTGGTGAAGAGGACACGGCTGGACAGCATCTCGGGGGTCAGGGATCCCCGGACTCCGGCGGCCCCGGAGTGGACCCACCTCAGCCCCCTGCATTCCCTGAGAAGCGCCGCAGGGACGCCGTATCCCAGGTAGATCTCCGCCTCCCTGGCTGCCTCCAGCAGCGCCGGATCCAGGTTCGCCATCCCGTCCCCGGACCCATCCGCGTCCGTCGCCATGACGTGGAGCTCCCATCCGAGAGGGAGCGCTCTCCGGATCTCGTCGGGGACCCAGGAGGGCATCGACCACGCCGGCCGACGGTCGTTCAGGTCCAGGACGATCTTCGGCATGGGCGGGCCCTCTAGGGGTAGAGCCGGTTGATGAGCCTGGGAAAGGGGATCATCTCGCGGATGTGCCGGCGCCCGGTAATCCAGGCCACGGTCCGCTCCAGCCCGATGCCGAAGCCGGAGTGGGGGAAGGTCCCGAAGCGCCGTAGATCCAGGTACCAGCCGTAGGCCTCCTCCGGGAGGTTCTCCTCCTGGATCCGGGCCAGGAGCCTGTCCAGGTCGTCTTCCCGCTGGCTTCCCCCGATGATCTCACCGTACCCCTCCGGGGCCAACAGGTCATCGCAGAGGACCGTATCGGTGTTCTCCGGATTCTCCTTCATGTAGAAGGCTTTCACCTTCTTCGGGTAGTTGAAGATGAAGACGGGGAGGCTGAACTCCTCGCTGATGAGGGTCTCGTCGGGAGCCCCCAGGTCCTCTCCCCACTTCACCTCGCTCCCTTTCTTCCGGCACAGCTCCACGGCGTCCGTGTAGCTCAGCCGGGGGAAGGGGGGTTTCACCTGTTCCAGCTTCGAGAGATCCCGCTCCAGGTACTCCAACTCCGGCCGGCACCGCTCCAGGGCCCATCGGACCATGGCCGTCACCAGCTCTTCCTGGAAGGTCATGTTCCCGTCCGAGTCCACGAAGGCCATCTCCGGCTCCAGCATCCAGAACTCGGTGAGGTGCCGGCGGGTCTTGGATTTCTCCGCCCGAAAGGTGGGACCGAAGCAGAACACGTTCCGAAAGGCCGGGCAGGCGGCCTCGGCGTAGAGCTGTCCCGTCTGGGCCAGGAAGGCGCTCTGACCGAAGTAGTCCGTCTCGAAGAGCGTCCCTGCATGCTCCCCGATGGACCCCGTGAGGATGGGAGTATCGATGCGGACGAAGTCCCGCTCATAGAGGAAATCCAGGGCCGCCTGCTCCACCTCGGACCGGACCTTGAGCCCCGCACGCTGCTGGGAGGAGCGGAGCCAGAGGTGGCGGTGATCCAGAAGGAACTCCGGCCCATGCTCCTTGGGCTGGATGGGGTATTCGGGGCTGGGTCCAAGGAGCTCGAGGCCCGTGAGGCCCAGTTCGTACCCGCCGGGAGAGCGGGGCTCCACCCGGACGGTTCCGGTGACTTCCACCGAGGACTCCTGGGTGAGCCCGATCCCCGCCTCCCAGACTTCTTCGGGAAGCTCCCTCTTCACCAGCACGCACTGCAGGTATCCCGTCCCGTCCCGGACCACGACGAACGCCACCTTCCCGTGGACCCTGAGCTGGTCCACCCAACCGCTAACGACGACTTCTGTTCCCTCGTGCTGGCCCAGATCCTTCACTTCCACCATTTGACGGCCTCGTGGTGACTCCTCCGTGGACAACGATCCCCACCTCGAGGGACCGGAGCCTGGAAGCTTGTGGCTTCCCGCAAGAAGTGTCAATCGCGAGCTACCCGACTCTTTGGCTACCCGACTCCGAACAGGCGGAGCTTCTCCTCGTGGCGGGCGTGAAGAAGGCGTCTGACGTGCTGGTTCTCCGGGCCCGAGAGGCTCGGGTCCTCTCCCACCCGGCCCCTGGCTCTGACCTGAGCCTCCCGCAACAGGCCCTCATCCCTGGACAGATCCGCGAAGCGCAGGATGGGGTCCCGGCCGTGCTGTTGGGCCCCGAACAGGTCCCCCTGACCCCGAATGGCGAGATCGGCCCGGGCGATCTCGAAGCCGTCGTTCGTGGACTGGAAGATCTTCAGGCGCTCCCTGGCCATCTCCCCCGGCTCGGAAACCAGGATGCAGAAGCTCTGGTCCGCTCCTCGGCCGACCCGGCCTCGCAGCTGGTGGAGCTGGGAGAGGCCGAAACGCTCGGCGTGCTCGATGACCATGACCGTGGCGTTGGGGACATCGATCCCGACCTCGATCACGGTCGTGGCCACCAGGAGCTGGATTTCCCCGTCCAGAAAGGCCCGCATGACGGCGTCCTTCTCCTCTCCGGAAAGCTGGCCGTGGAGCAGCCCCAGGACTCGGTTGGGGAAGACCTCTCCCGACAGGCGCTTGAACTCCTCGGTGGCGGACCGCAGATCCACCTTCTCGGACTCCTCCACCAGAGGATAGACCAGGTAGGCCTGGCGGCCCTGGTCCATCTCCTTCTCCAGGAAGGCGTAGACGCTCTTCCGCTCCCGAGGCGTCTTCAAGGTGGTGTCCACGGGCTTCCTGCCCGGGGGAAGCTCGTCCAGAATGCTCAGGTCCAGATCGCCATACATGGCCATGGCCATGGACCGAGGTATAGGGGTGGCGGACATGACCAGGACGTCGGGCCGGGTGTGGTGCTCCCCCAGGGCCAGCCGCTGCCGGACCCCGAATCGGTGCTGCTCGTCCACCACCACGAGGCCCAGGTGCCGGAATACCACCCCCTCCTGGATGAGGGCGTGGGTCCCCACCGCCACTCGCCCGGACCCGTCGGCGAGGGCCGCCAGAGCCTCCCTTCGCTCCGGGGCGCCCATCCGACCCGTGACCAGATGAAGGGGAACCCCCAGCGGGTCCAGCATCTCCCTCATCTTCCTGGCGTGCTGTTCGGCCAGGATCTCCGTCGGCGCCATGAGGGCCGCCTGGTACCCGCTCTCCAGGGCCAGGAGCATGGAGAAGAGGGCCACAACGGTCTTCCCCGACCCCACGTCACCCTGGAGGAGGCGGTTCATGCGCCGCGGCGTGGCCATGTCCCCGTAGATCTCCCTCAAGACACGGGCCTGAGCGTCCGTGAGCTTGAACGGGAGCGACTCGTGCAGAGGTCGGATGAGCTCGTTGGTCCGCTCGAAGGCGATCCCGGGCTGGGCCTCGGTCTGCTGAAAGCGGACCTGGGCCTGGACGAGCTGGAGGAAGAAGAGCTCGTCAAAGGCCAGGCGCCTCCGTCCACCCTCGACGTCGGAGAGGGATCCGGGGGTGTGCATGGCCCGGAGAGCCTGGGGAATCCCCATCACCCCCAGCTCCTCCCGCTCCTCCCGGGAGAGGAACTCCTCATTCTCCGCCTCGGCCAGGAGCCAATCCAGATTTCTCGAGAAGACACGCCTCAGGACCCACTGGGGCACCTCCTCGCTGGCGGGATAGGAGACGAATATGGTCCCAGCGTTGGCCGCTTCTTCATCCCCCTCCTCTCCTTCCCGCCCCATGAGGGTGAATTCCCGCGGTTGTAGCTGCCTCCCGTGAAAGAACTTCACCGGCCCTGTGACCAGGAGGAGGTCGCCCTTTCGGATCCGACGATCCAACCAGGGCTGCCCGGGCCAGGCACAGGTGATCATCCCCGTCTCGTCCTGGAGGACCGCCTGGAAGATCCTGAGCCCGGAGCGGGTGGGAACGATCCCCTTGCTCCGCACTCTCCCCACCGCGGTGGCGTCCATCCCCACGTCCAGGCTGGAGATGGGGTTCACGGTTGACGCGTCGTCGTAGCGTCGGGGCACGTGATACAGGAGGTCCCGGGCCGTGGCGATTCCCATCCGCCCGAAGGACTCGGCCCGCTTCGGACCGACTCCCTTGAGAAACTGGATCGGTTTGTCCAGCTGGGAAAAGTCCACGCCTTGTCCTCCAGAGCGCTTCGGTTCAGGCACGGGTCCCGGGCGGCCGGGCCGCCTCATTCATCCCGAAAGACCCCTTCGATGAAGGACTCCGGATCGAAGACCTCCAGGTCATTGAGGCCCTCCCCGGTTCCCACGAGCTTCACCGGAAGGTGGAATTCTTCCTGGAGGCCCACCACGATGCCGCCTCGGGCGGAGCTGTCCAGCTTGGCCAGGATGATCCCGGAGAGAGGGAGCATCCCGGAGAACGCCTCCACCTGGGCGCGGGCGTTCTGCCCCACGGTGGCGTCCAGCACGAGGAGGCTCTCGTGGGGAGCGCCATCCAGCTTCTTCCGGATGACCCGGTCCACCTTCTGAAGCTCCTCCATGAGGTTCCGATGCGTATGGAGCCTCCCCGCCGTATCCACCAGGAGGACGTCGATCCCCCGTACCAGGGCCGCCTCGATGGCATCGTACGCCACGGCGGCAGGATCTCCACCCCTCTGTCCCCCGACGAATCCTGCCCCCACCCGCTCCGCCCAGATCTTGAGCTGCTCCACGGCCCCGGCCCGCCAGGTATCCGCCGCAGCCACCAGGACGCTCCGCCCCTCGGACCTCAGCCGATGGGCCAGCTTCGCGATGGACGTGGTCTTCCCAACCCCGTTCACGCCGCAGATGAGGTAGACGGTGGGCCCCTGGTCGGCAGCCTGGAGGAAAGCCTCGGCTGCCGGGCGGAGTACCTCCGCCAGGGCGTCCTTCAGGGCCCCCCTGAGCCCTTCCGGCCCCCTGACCTTCCCCTTCCGGGCCAGATCCTCGACCCGGTCCACCAGGCGAAGCGTGGCGGGGACCCCGAAATCCGCAGCCAGGAGTCGCTCCTCCAGGGACTCCAGGGTGTCGGAATCCACACCTCCCACGGCGACCCGCACATCGGTGAGGGCGAGCTTCACCACCCTGTTCCAGAGGGAGCTCTTCTTCTCGGTCCTGGTTCGAAAGAGTCGGGCCATGAGTCGGCGGGTTGAGCGGGTCCCCGGTCGGGAGCGAGGGGTTTACACCCCGGGAAAGATAGAGGGAAAGGGGGGCCCGCCCCAGGCGCGCCCCCACCACGGTGACCGAAAGGCTAGCTGGGGTCAATCCCCTCCTGCGTGGGCTTCGTCAGTCGTCGCCGCGACCTCCGGGGATTCCGCCAGCACGGCAATCGGGAGCCCCGGGAGGGTTTCGAGCATCGCCAGTCGTTGCCTGGACTCCAGAGCCCACTTTGCCCAGGAGTCGGAGGGGATGGGGTCGCCGGGAGGGAGATCGATGTCCAGGGGGTTGAGGACACCCCCTCTGGAATCCCGCATCTCGTAGTGGAGATGGGGTCCACTGGCCAGGCCCGTCATTCCCACCCTGCCAACGATCTGGCCTTGCTTCACCCGGGTTCCCTGGCGGATCCCGGCCCCGAAGCTGCTCAGGTGCCCATACCGGGTGAGCCAGCCATTGGGGTGGCGAATCTCCACCAGGTTTCCCAGGTCGCCCTTCCATCCCGTGTATACGACCACCCCGTCTCCGGTGGCCATGACGGGGGTACCCGCGTTCGCGGCGTAGTCCACTCCGTTGTGGGGGCGGCGGTAATTGAGGATCGGGTGGAGGCGGTTCGGGTTCACCCGGCCGGAGATTCTGCGGAACTCCAGAGGCTTCATCAAGAAGGACTTCCGAACGGACTTCCCATACTCGTCGTAGTACGTCCCGTCCCCGTCATCGTTGGGGTCGAACCAGACCGCGAGATAGGGGGTCCCCTGGTTCGTATACTCGGCGGCCAGAATGTGACCGTCCCGGATGCTCCCATCCGGCCTGACCTCCCGTTCCAGGACCAGCCGGTAGGAGTCCCCGGTCCTGACCTGCCGGGAGAAGTCGATCTGCCACTGAAACACCTGGTCCATCCAGTGGACGACCTCGTGCCGGTCACTCACTCGGAACCCCGCCAGAGCCGAGTCTTCAAACAGGGCGTTGGAGAGGTTGTCCACGACCGGCCCCTGGGCCCAGACCGTATCCACCGTGATCGGCGTGTACTGAAGGGAAGAAGACCATCCCGCCTCGTCCCGGAGGAGGCGGACGGTCTCGTCCCTGCTCAGGTTCACGTCGATGCCCCGGAGTTGCTCCGGATCCCGAAGCCACCGCAGGGTGATGAGGGTTCCGTCCCTCATCCTCCTGGGATTCGCCTGCTCGCGAAAAGCCAGGAGGAGGGAATTCTGCTCCGACCATCCCACGGCGGCAGCCTGAAGAACCTCCCCGAAGGTCTGCCCCGGGCTGAGCCTCACCTCCTGGAGAAGCTCCGCCGGGGGTGCGATTACGGGAGCGATGAGGCCCAGCTCCGGTGGGCCTGAGGCCACACGGATCACCACTACCACGGCCAGGCCGAGGGTCCCTGCAAGGCCCGTAAGGGCCCAGGGGGATCTCAGAGGTATCCGGTCCATTCAACTCCTCGAGGCCATCGCTAGTCCATCTGCCGCCGTATGAAGGTCGGGATGTCCAGCTCCCGGATCTGCTCCGTAGTGACGATCCGGTCGGGGTACCGCTTGAAAGGAAGCTCCACCGGCGCGCTGCCTCCTCCTCCCACCGCCACTCGCCGGACCGACTGTACCTGCTCGCTCGGCGCTTGCGTGCGGGCGTTCGGCTGGGGCGTCCTGGCGAATTCCGGCCGGAGCACCTTCTCCTCCTCTTCCTGGGAGCGGTCGAAGCCTGTGGCGATGACCGTCACTCGGACCTTCCCCTCCAGGGTCGGGTCGTGAACGGCACCGAAGATGATCTCCGCGTCGTCTCCCGCCTCCTCCTGAATAATGCTAGAGATCTGGGATACCTCGTCAATGGCCAGATCCATCCCGCCCGTGATGTTGATGAGCACGCCCCTGGCGCCGGAGATGGAGACCTCGTCCAGGAGGGGCGAGGAAATGGCTTCCTGGGCCGCCTCCACTGCCCGGTTGTCGCCCTCCCCGAAACCTGACCCCATGAGGGCCGGTCCGCGGCAGGCCATGATGGTCCTGACGTCGGCGAAGTCGACGTTGACTTCCCCGCTCACTCTGATGAGGTCACTGATCCCCTGGGTTGCATGCAGGAGGACCTCGTCGGCCTTCTTCAGCGCCTCCCGGAACGATGTCCCCTTCCCGACCACGCTCAGAAGGCGATCGTTGGGCACCACGATCATCGTATCCACCGTCCGGCGAAGCTCGGCGAGCCCTTGTTCGGCCTGCCGCATCCGCTTCTTCCCTTCGAAGGAGAAGGGCCGGGTGACGATCCCGATGGTCAGAGC
>Ga0316578_10000483_pt1 | contig 13396 bp, 11 predicted proteins | sample J0NA_2_FD_203076 | JGI IMG/M metagenome (GOLD analysis project Ga0316578, IMG submission 203076) | Rhizosphere microbial communities from salt marsh grasses in Alabama, United States - J0-2_160517rDrC | ecosystem: Host-associated > Plants > Roots > Rhizosphere | place: USA: Alabama | collected... | reverse complement strand
CGACTGGGCGCGCTCGCCTTGCGCTACCTGCGCCGCGTGCTGCGTGAGTTCGACTACGTCGGCGTGCTGGCGATAGAGCTCTTCGTGCAGGATGACCGGCTGATTGCCAACGAGATGGCGCCGCGGGTGCACAACACCGGCCACTGGACCATCGAGGGCGCAGCGACTTCGCAGTTCGAGAATCACCTGCGCGCGATCCTGGGGCTGCCGCTCGGCGACACGCGCGCCACAGGATACTCGGCGATGGTGAATTTCATCGGTTCCATGCCGGAACGCGCCGGCCTGCTCGCGCTGCCCGGCGTGCACTTCCACGACTACGGCAAGGAACCGCGTGCGGGCAGGAAACTCGGGCACTGCACCGTCGTGGCGGCGACGGCAGCCGAACGGGACAAGCTGCTGCGACGAGTGCTTCGGCTCGTGTCACGCTGACGTAACATCGCCCGGGGGCCGGCTCGCGGCGGGTCGCCGGCAGCTATTTTTCCCGAGCCTGTGACGCATTGCGCGGTTCCGCCGGGCCGGGAACTGCATTTATAGTAGGGTTCCGGTGACGCCATGTACCTAGAGCATTTCAAACTGAAGGAACTGCCGTTCCGGCTCAGTCCTGATCCGGCCTTCCTGTACCTGAGCCGGATCCACGCGCGCGCCAAGGCCTACATGGAGTCGACGATCTGGTTCACGGACGGCTTCGTGGTCATCACCGGCGAGATCGGCTCAGGGAAGACGACGCTGATCGAGACCTTCCTGAAGGAAATCGACCAGGACGTGGTCATCGCGCAGATCAACCAGACGCAGCTCTCCCCGCTCGAGTTCCTGCAGACGCTGCTGGCCCAGTTCGGTTTCGCGCCATTTCGGATGCGCAAGGCCGAGCTGATCGCCACTCTGAACAACTTCCTGATCGAGCAGTACGCGAACCGCCGCAAGGTGCTGGTGATCGTGGACGAGGCACAGAATCTCAGCAACGCAGTGCTGGAGGAGCTACGGCTGCTCTCCGGGATCGAGACCACCAAGGAGAAAGTGCTGCGGATCATCATCGCGGGGCAGCCCGAGCTCAACGACAAGCTGGACTCGGCAGACCTCGTGCAGCTGATGCAGCGCGTGCGCCTGCGCTTTCACCTGACCGCGCTGTCGGAGGAGGAGACGGGCGAATACGTGCGGCACCGCCTGAGAGTCGCGGGCGGCGTGGATGACGCGATTTTCGATCCCTCGACCTACCCGGTGATCTACCGGTACACCGGCGGAATACCCCGGCTGGTCAACACGCTCTGCGATACCGCCCTGCTCGCCGCCTTCGCCCAGGACCGCACGACCGTCACCGAGGAGGAGCTCGGTTCAGCGATTGCCGAGCTGCAGTGGGTCGAGTACGCGGCCAGGACCCACATGCAGCACATGCTCGAGGACACGGCGCCGCAGCAGCGACTGCCGGTGGGCTCGCTGGTGCTCTCGCTGAAGGGTGACGTCGTCGCCAGGTCCATGCTCGTGCCGGGTCGATTCGTGATCGGGCGCACTCCGGACAACGACCTGGCCATCGAGAGCAAGTTCGTCAGCCGGCATCACGCGCAGGTGATCACGGGCAGCGAAGGTGACAGCGTGATCGAGGACCTCAACAGCACCAACGGCATCATCGTCGGCGGCAAGCGGGTCCGCCGTCACCGGCTCGCACCAGGGGACGTCGTGAGCATCGGGACGCACAGGCTGGCCTACTTCAAAGAGGCGCTGCAGCCTGCGGAGGACCAGACCGACGAACGCCCGAAGACCGAGACCCGGGACTCCTGATTCCGGCCTGCCGGTCGCGGCGCGCGCAGCTAGTCATCCAGCGAACGCTGGTCGTACTCGTCCTGAGCAGCGCGGTAATCGCGCCGCCGCATCCAGAACACCAGGCCCACGGTCACTGCACCGACTCCAAACACCATCAGCAGACTGCGCGGCCCGGCTTCGAGCAGGAACGCGGCCAGCAGCAGCCCGGCCCCGGCCAGCATGTAGGCATAGGGCAGCGCCTCGTACACGGGACGTGGTAGCCACATGCTGGAGCCGATCGTCCCGCGACGCCGTTCAGGCCGTGCCGCCGACCGTCAGCCGGTCCACCCTGAGCGTCGGCTGGCCGACACCGACCGGCACGTCCTGGCCTTCCTTGCCGCAGGTGCCAACGCCGTCGTCGAGCCGCAGGTCGTTACCCACCATCGAGACCCGGGTCAGTACATCCGGCCCGTTGCCGATCAGCGTCGCGCCCTTGACCGGCGCTCCAAGCCGGCCGCGCTCGATCAGGTAGGCCTCGCTGGCCGAGAACACGAACTTGCCCGAGGTGATGTCCACCTGCCCGCCGCCGAAGTTCCGGCAGTACAGCCCCTTGTCCACCGACGCGATGATGTCCCCGGGTTCATGGGGCCCGGGCATCATGTACGTGTTGGTCATCCGGGGCAGGGTCAGGTGGGCGAACGACTCGCGGCGCCCGTTACCGGTGGGAGTGGCGCCCATCAGCCGTGCATTGAGCTTGTCCTGCAGGTAACCGCGCAGCACACCGCCCTCAATCAGCGTCGTGCAGCCGGTTGGCGTGCCCTCGTCATCCACGTTCAGCGACCCGCGCCGCGCGCTCAGGCTGCCGTCATCGACGACGGTGACCTCCGGGGCAGCGACTCGCTCGCCGATGCGGCCACTGAACGCCGAGGTGCCCTTGCGGTTGAAATCGCCTTCCAGTCCATGTCCGACCGCCTCGTGCAGCAGCACTCCCGGCCAACCAGGGCCGAGCACGACCGTCATCGTCCCCGCCGGCGCAGCCACGGCCTCCAGGTTCACCTGGGCCGTACGGACGGCCTCGCGCACCAGCTCGCGCCAGCGCTCATGCGCGACGAACTCGCCGTAGGCGAAGCGTCCCCCACCACCGGCGTAGCCCTGCTCCCGCCTGCCCTGGTGCTCGATGATCACGGCGACATTGAGCCTCACCAGCGGCCTGACGTCGGCGGCAAGCGTGCCGTCGCTGGCCATGACGAGGATGATCTCGTGCGAGGCGCTGAGGCTGGCCATGACCTGCGCTATGCGCGGGTCGAGCTGGCGGGCCTCGCGGTCGATGCGCTCGAGCAGCTCGACCTTGGCACGGTCGTCCAGCGAATCGACCGGGTCGATGGGCAGGTAGAGCGCATGCGGCGAACCGCTGCGCCAGGCCTGCACCGCTCCGGCTGCCCCGGCCTGAGAAATCGCCCGGGCCGCTCGACCGGCCTCCATCAGGGCCGGCAGCACGATCTCATCGGAATACGCGAATCCCGTCTTCTCCCCGGACAGCGCCCGGACCCCGACCCCGTGGTCGATGCTGTGTGCGCCGTCCTTGACGATTCCGTCCTCGAGCGACCAGGACTCCTCCCGGATCAGCTGGAAGTAGATGTCCGCGTAATCGACCGCGTGTCCCATCACCTCGCCGAGCACGCCGGCGACCCGGTTTTCGTCGAGCCCGGCCGGGACCAGCAGCGCGCCGCGCGCGGTCTCGAGCGGATCCACACCGGGCACCGCCGTGGGCACCAGCGTATCGGGGGCGAACAAGGCGCGAGGTATTTCAAGTGTCATGTGCTTCAGTCGGTCAGCCGGCGATGATCCACCGCAGGGAAATTCTGCCTGACCTCCCGCTGCCGTACGAGGTCGATTTCGCCGAGCACCACTCCGGTGCCGCGTGGCAGCCTGCCGAGCACGCGTCCCCAGCAGTCCACGATCATCGTGTCGCCATGGGTTTCGCGGCCGTTCTCGTGAAACCCCGACTGGGCAGGCGCCATGATGCCGCAGAGGTTCTCGATCGCCCGGGCCCTCAGCAGCGTTTCCCAGTGGGCGCGCCCGGTGGGCGCCGTGAACGCGGACGGCAGGCAGAACCAGTCTGCACCGCCGGCCTGCAGGCGCCGGAAGAGCTCCGGAAAGCGCAGGTCGTAACAGACCGCCAGCCCGACCCGACCGGCAGGCGTGTCCACGCAGACGGGCTCTGCACCTGCCCGCACGGTGGCGGACTCCGAGTAGCGCTCATCCTTGCCCGGGATGGCCACGTCGAACAGGTGGATCTTGTCGTAGCGCGCGGCAAGCTCGCCGGCCGGGTCATACACCAGGCATGCGGCAGCAACGCGCCCGGGGTCCGCGGTCCGCAACGGCACGGTACCGCCGATGATCCAGATCCCGTGGGTGCGGGCGGCCCGCGCCAGGAAGGACTGGATCTCGCCGTGACCGGGCTGCTCGGCGATCGCGAGCTTGTCGGCCTCGCGCGCCGCCATCAGCGCAAAGTTCTCGGGCAGCCCCGCCAGGCATGCGCCGCGCGCAGCGGCCTCGGCCAGCAGCCGGCCGGCCTGTTCGAGGTTACGAGCCGGATCGACCCCGGAGCACATCTGGATCGCCGCAATCGCGCACGCTGTCATGGCTTTCGCTCCGTCGCGGGCTCGCTTGCCGTGCTCGCCTGCCCGACCGCCGAGATCTGCTCGACCGTCGGGCTGGCCCAGGGTCCGGTCACCCGGTAGTAGACCCGGGTCAATCCCTGGAGCTGGCCCTTGAACAGCTGGGAAATCAGCAGCGCACTCGCAGCCCCGATCGGCCCTCCCGCGAGCGCGCCCGCGACCGTCAGCGCTCCGCTCGGGTTGCCGCTGACGACGATCGTCTGGTCGTAGTCCTGCGTCGCGAGCCCGGTGCGCCCGGCCACGCCGATGTCCAGCACCGCGCCCTTGAGCAGCAAGTTCTCCGTGTAGGCGTTGCCGTCCCTGATCTGGAAATCGCCGCGGACCGAGTCGAAGGCGAGCCCCTCGTCGGTGACGTCACGGAAATCGAGTGCCAGCCGGCGCGGCAGCTCAGTGATGCTCAGCAGCCCGAGCATGCGTCCCGCGCCGGGCTTGACCGTGCGGAGCTGGCCCCGCTCGAGCTCGAGGCTCAGGTTGCCGTTCATCCTGCCGAGCGCCTCCACCGACGGGCCGCCGGCCCATTCGAGACTGGCGTCCGCGCTCGCGCGCTGGGCCTCCACCGCGTCGCTGTAGCGCAAGGCCCGCGCGGCCGCGGCAAGATCTGAACTCGCGAAGCTGAGCTCCAGCGAGGTTCTCGAGCCCTCGCCCTCGGCCAGCCAGCTGCCGGTGCCGTCGAGCGAGAACTCGGCAGAGCGCGTCTGAAATCTCTGCATTCGCAGGCCCTGGGGACTGCGTTGGATATCCGCGCTCAGCCTCCCGAAGCGCCGTGACTGCCAGACGAAATCCGCTACCTCGACTTTGAGGCTCGGCAGCTTGCGCGGGTCCGTGTCGCTCGTTGCCGGGTCGCTGCGCTGATTCTCCGGGTCGGGGCTCTCCAGCTCCAGGCGCTGCATTTCGAGCGTCAGCGGTGCCGCAGCCTCGAGATCGAACGGGATCGTCAGCGTACCCACCGCCATCGGGCCCGATACCGACACGCGCCATGCCGAGTCCAGCGGCGCGAGCCGCGCGCTGACATCCCTGAACTCGAAGCCGAGCACGCGAGCCTCGTCCAGGTGGACCTCGGCCGGCCCGAGCCAGTCCTGCAGACGACGTTCCGACGGCACGCCGGGGCTCAACGCCAGCCACTCGGCGAGGTCGAAGTCCGGCCAGTCTCCCAGCAGCTGGAGGCCTGGACGGACCGGTGCCCCGGTCGGCTGCCCGTCGAAGCGTGCGATGCCCGCCCGCAGATTCCACAGGCCCTCGGCCGAGCGCAGGAACTCGAGGCGCGCGTCGGCCGAGCCGGACTCGATGTCCAGGTTCATGACGCCGTTCCGCGGTACCTCCGCACGCACCTCGGTCGGGCGCGCCTGCCCGACCTGCTTGGCGAACGGACGCGGGGCCGTGATCTCGAGGCTCTTCAGGTCGCTGCGGACATCGAACCTGACCGGCCAGTTGCCGGCCCGACCCTCGCGCTCGAGCCGCCCCTGCAGGCTCCACTCCGCGGTGCCCGACATCCGGATCTGCTCGGGCAGGCCTATGAAACGCGGCAGCTCGGCCCCAGCGACCCGCCCCTGCCCGTCGAAATCGGCGGCCAGCGTGACATTGCCGGTACGGGCGCCCGGACGGATCGCCAGCTGAAACGGACCTCCCAGGAACCGGCCGCGCAGCGAGTCCGAGCGCACGAGATCATCGTGCAGTTCGAGCTCGCCGACGACCTGCTGTACCGGGGCCCTGAGCATCGGCGTCGAAATGGTCGCGGAACGCAGCGTCGTCGTCACCTCGTAGCGGCGGTCATCGGGATCCTGGGTCGCCATGTGCAACGCGAGCCTGTAGTCGGCGGGGCCGGCGCCTCGCAGCGCCATGAACTGCTCACCGAGGCGTGGTCCGAGCGGACTGCTGCGGAGCATCTCGAGTGCCTCGCCGATATCCCCGCTGCCGGTTGCATCCACGACGATCACCGGGTTCCTGTAATCCGGCAGCGAGAACTCGCCGCCCGCGACCGCGAGCCCGCCGATTCGCGCTGTCTCGATACGGGCGCTGATCGATGCATCGTGGAACTCCACCTGGCCCGTGGCCGCCGCAAGCGGCTTGAACCCGTCGTAGTAATCGAGCGTTGCGCCGCTGACGTCCGCGGTCGCGCGAAACTCGCCCTCCCCCTTTGGGAATGGAAACTTGCGTATGGGTCCGCGGTAACTGAGTTCCCCGCCCGTCACCTCGCCAGCCACGAACGCCCTCTCCAGCCAGGCAATCGTGTTGGGCCTGAGCCGCCCGATCGGAATGAACCCCGCCACTGCCGACAAATCCGCGCGTTCCACCCGGGCCTCGAGCGTGAGCTCTGGAGACACGCGCCGGCTCTGGAAGAGGAACTCGAGCGAGCCCTGCGCCCTGCCGCTCGCGTGCTCGACCTCGAAGTGATTCGCACGCAGCTTCCAGGTCCGCCCCTCCCGCGACCAGCCGCCGTCGGCCGACAGCCTCTCGGCCTGCAGCGGATTGCGAAAGTAGCGCGGCATTGTGAAGCCGGGCTGCTGCGCACGCAGCACGATCGTGCCCAGCTCGTCGGTACCGGACAACGACGCCGTGAGACCCGAAAACCCCGGCCAGCGCCCCACCGGACGCACGGATACGGAATCGAGCTCCGCGGCGACCGCGAATCGCGGCAATGCACCGGCCCGTTCGCGGACCAGCTGCACCCCGACCGAGCTCAGCGCGCCACTAGGGTCGAGTCCGGCCCAACGGTCGAAGCTCCGCGGCGCAAACGCGAGCGCGAGTGGCCAGAGCTCGTGGAGCGCAACGCGGTTGACCGCGACATCCAGTGCAAAGGTCGTGCGCGGGTCGCCGCGCAAGCGTGCCTGCAACCTGACCGGCAGCCCGTCCTGGTCAGAATCGCTCCCGGTACGCAGCTCACTCGCGCTGAGGGTCCAGAACTCCCCCTCGCGGCGCAGCCGGAGCTTTCCCGCCAGCACCGGGTAACGGACCTCGGTCGGCAAGGCCGGTCCCGGCCGGTCGACGAACTGCATGTCCAGCGTGGCCATCTGCAGTGGGTCGGCTTCCGGCGGCCGGTAGGGTTCCGAAGTCTCCACGGTCACGACCGGTGCGCTCTCGCGCCGGGGCAGCAGCAGCGTCACGTCGCCGAACTCGAAGTCGGTACGCAGCAGAGCGATCCGCCCCCGGTCGAGCTCGAGCACCGCGCGCAGCCGACCGGAACCAGAGCCCGGCTGCGCCACGGATTGCGGCAGGAACTCCGCGAGCCCGGGCAATTCCAGCCGGTCCACCTCGACGTCGATGCGGGCCACGAGTTCGGTCAGCGCGCTGAGCGATCCACGCAGCCGTCCCTCGAACCGCACCGTGCCGCCGAGCGAGGACGGCAGACTGGCGGAGCCGCTGGCCTCGACGTAACGTCGCTCGCGCCGCAGGTCGAGGTCCAGGTCGCGCAGGGTCCACGGCCCGCCTTCGCGCTTCAGGTCACGATAGTCCACCCGCGCCCCGACTATCTGAACGCTGCCCGCGGGCAACCGGTCGAGATCGAACTGCGATTTCTCGATCGGCCGGTCGCGCTGGCCGAGCAGTCGGATGCGTCCGTCGGCAAGGCGTACCAGCGTGATGCGCGGGTTCGAGAGCCGAACCCTTCCCGCAACGAGTTCCCCGGTACGGAACAGGTTCAGCAGGTCCAGTCCGACCGCCCCCTCGTCGGCCTCGAACACGACCTGGGTGCCATCCTGGTCCAGCACGCGTGCATCGCCGAGCACGATTTCCGGACCGAACCAGCGCAACCGGGCGTCGATCCGGTCGAATTCGAGCCGCAGCCCTGTCTCGCTCTCGATCCAGGCCTGCGCACGCTCGGCGTTGCCGGGCACCAGCACCAGCGCGAGCCGCAGCAGGCCGAGCAGCAGCGCCGCGACGATCAAGGCTGCGGCGACCGCCCCGGCTGTGATGCGCCACAGGCGCGCCGAGCGGCCGCGCGCAGCGGTCCCGGTCACATCAGCACCACGTCGAACTGGTCGAGTCCGTAGAGCGCCTCCGTCTGCAGCCGGATCGGCTTGCCTACCAGCACCTCGAGCTCACCGAGAGCCGCGGATTCCTCATCGAGCAGCCGCTCGATCACGTCCTGGTGTGCCAGTACGAGCAACTGCTGGAAGTCGAACTGGCCGGCCTGGCGCAGGACTTCCCTGAATACCTCGTAGCAGACGGTCTCCGCGGTCTTGACGTAGCCGCGCCCCTCGCAGGCCGGACATGGCATGCAGAGCTGGTGCGCCAGGCTCTCGCGTGTCCGCTTGCGCGTCATCTCGACCAGCCCGAGCGGCGAGACCGCCGAAAGGTGGGTCTTGGCGTGATCCTTTGCCAGTGCCTTCTCGAGCGCCTCCAGGACCCGGGTCCGGTGCGCATCTTCCTGCATGTCGATGAAATCGATGATGATGATGCCGCCGAGATTCCGCAGCCGGAGCTGGCGCGCGATCGCAACCGCTGCTTCGAGGTTCGTGCGGTAAATGGTCTCCTCGAGGTTGCGGTGTCCGACGTAGGCGCCGGTGTTGACGTCCACCGTCGTAAGCGCCTCGGTCTGGTCGATCATCAGGTAGCCGCCGGACTTCAGGTCGACCTTGCGCTCCAGCGAACGCTGGATCTCCTCCTCGACGCCGTGCAGGTCGAATATCGGGCGGTTGCCCTGGTAGGGCTCGACGCGCGCGCCGAGTCCGGGCATGAACGTGTCGGCGAATTCCCGCATTCTCTCGCAGGTGGCTACATGGTCAACCAGCACCCGGTCCACGGCCTCGCCCACCAGGTCGCGCATCAGGCGCAGCGGCAGCGGGAGATCCTCGTGCACCAGGCTGCCGGCCAGCGCCTTGGATGCCTTGTCCGTGACCACGCCCCAGAGCCTGCGCAGGAACAGCCGGTCGGCATGCAGCGCCTCGGCGCTCGCGCCCTCGGCCGCGGTGCGGACGATGTAGCCACCGCCCGTCCCGGCATCCGCCGTCGGCTGCTGCAATGCCTCGCGCAGCCGCTGGCGCTCGGCTTCGTTCTCGATCCGGGCCGAAACGCCGACACCGCTGCCGAAAGGCATGTAGACCAGGTAGCGCGACGGAATCGTGACGAACGTCGTCAGCCGGGCACCCTTCGTGCCCAGCGGGTCCTTCAGCACCTGCACCAGTATGTCGGCGCCCTCGTTCACCAGCTCGCGGATGTTGTCGTTACGGGCCGAGTCCGCCGCGCCCTCGGCGTCGGCCGGCTGAACGATGTCCGACACGTGCAGGAATGCGGTCCGCTCCAGGCCGATGTCGATGAAGGCGGCCTGCATGCCCGGCAGCACCCTCGAGACTCGCCCCTTGTAGATGTTCCCGGCCAGCCCGAGGCGGCTCGCGCGCTCCACGAACAGTTCCTGGGGGACACCGCTCTCGAGCAGGGCCGCCCGGGTTTCGCGGGGGCTGACGTTGACTACGATCTCGGTGCTCACGATTGCATTCCTACCGCAATCGGACCGGGCAGCGCCGCGAGCAGTTCCCAGGTTTCGAGCAGTGGCAGTCCGACCACGCCCGAGTAACTGCCGGCGAGGTGACTGACGAAGATCGCGCCGCGTCCCTGGATCGCATATGCGCCCGCTTTGTCGGCCGGCTCACCGGTGCCCCAGTACCAGTCGATTTCCTCGCCGCTGATCGCCCGGAAAGTCACGCGACTGCTCGAGATCCGGGATCCGGCTCCGCCCGCGTGCACCAGCGCAATGGCCGTGTGAACCTCATGGGTGCATCCGGAGAGCCTCAGCAGCATGGCCCGCGCCGAGGCCCGATCGTCGGGCTTGCCGAAGATCTCGCCGTCGAGCGCCACCGTGGTATCGGCGGCGAGCACGGGCCTGCGCTCGTGTTCTTCAAGAGCGGACCAGGCAACACGAGCCTTCTCCTGCGCGAGCCGCAGCACGTATTCGGCGGCCTCCTCGCGGCGACGGGGAGTTTCGTCCACCGACACCGGGCGAACCTGGAAGGCAACCCCGATCTGCGCCAGCAGCTCGGCGCGCCGCGGCGATGCGGAGGCAAGGTAGATCCGCGGCCCGCCCATGCAGGCTCAGCTGACCGTCACCGTGCAGTGGATCGTCCTCTCTGCCAGCAGCGAGTTGCTGACCAGGCACACGTGCTCGGCCCGCTCCATCAGCTTGACGGCCTTCTGCTGGTCCGTACCCGCGGGTGCGTGCAGCGTCGCGGTCACGGCCATGCGGGTGAAACGCGTCTTGCCCTCGATCCGCTCCAGCGTGCCTTCGACCGCGCAGTCGAGCGAGGTCCATTCGAGCTTGGCCGCGCGAGCCACTCCGCGAAAAGTGAGCAGGAAACAGTCCGCCACGGCCGCGCACAGCAGCGTTTCCGGCGACCAGCGGTCGCCCGGACCATCGAACTCGGCCGGCGGCGCGGTTTTCAGTGTCGGCAGGCCCTGCGAGTCGACCGGGATGTCGCCCTCGGGACGGGCGCTTGCACGAACGTTGTAGAGATGTGGGTACGGATGCATGAATTACTCCAGCGTGCCTTGGGCAATCGGAAATTGAAACGCGACCAGCGATCGCTGTCCACCTGCCGTGGTTCAGGCGCGGTGGTAAGGCAGACCCTTGATCAGGCTGACCGCCCGGTACAGAGCCTCGGCCACTACGACCCGCGCCAGGCCGTGGGGCAGCGTCAGCGCCGAGAGCGACCAGCGCAGCCGTGCCCGGGCGTCGACCTCGCTTGCCAGGCCATCCGGTCCGCCGATGCAGAACACCGGCTGGTCGCCGCCGCGCGATCGTTCCTCGATCCAGCGGGCCAGCGCCTCGGTCGACAGCGCTCGACCGCCGACCTGCAGCGCCACGACATAGGCGCGATCCCCGCAGGCCGACAGCATCCGCCGTCCCTCTTCGGCGACCTGCCGACCCGGATCCCCGCCCCGGCGCTTCGGCAATGGCACTTCGACGAGCTCGAGCCGGTACTCGCCCCGCAGGCGCCCGGCGTAGTCGTCGAAGCCCGCGTCAACCCAGCCCGGCATGCGTGTCCCGGCGGCGACGATGCGCATCAGCATGGCGGCGTGCTCCCGGCCTCACGCCGCGCCGGCGCCACCCTCCCAGAGCTTCTCGAGTGCATAGAACTCCCGGACACGGGGCAGCATCACGTGCAGCACGACGTCCTGCAGATCGAGCAGCACCCATTCCCCGTCCCGCTCGCCCTCGATTCCGAACGGCCGGTAGCCGGCCTCCTTGCAGCGCTGGATCACGCGCTCGGCGATCGACTTCACGTGCCGGTCCGAGGTACCGCTCGCGAGGACCATCGTATCGGTGATGTCGGTCAGCCCGCGAACGTCCAGCGCCTTCACGTTCAGCGCCTTCATGTCGGCCAGCGCATCGAGCACGACTTCGCTGAGCTGAGGCTTGGCCTTGGCCCGGGCCTTGCGTTTGGCCGCGGCAGCGGGCCGGGGCTTCGACGTCTTGGAGCGGGTGGTGCGTCCTGTCTTCGCGCGCTTTGCCGTCATGCTCACCTCATGCCCTGGCGGGTGTAACAAGCTGTTTCGTTGATGATGGCCCGGACCGGCTCGGGCACCAGGTACCGGAGGTCGCGGCCGGACGCCACGATGCCGCGCAATCGCGTCGAGGAGATCTCGAGCTGCGTGACCGGTCGAACCAGAATCCTGCCCACGGGGCTGTCGTGCAGCTCGGACACGCGATCGGCCCGGCGGGCCTGCAGCAGCTCGCCGAGCTGTCCGGACTCCGGTGCGTTCCAGCCCGGCCTGTGCGCTACGACCAGGTGCGCGAGCTCCAGCAGTTCCTGCCAGCGGTGCCAGCTCGGCAAGCCGGTGAACGCGTCCATTCCGACGACCAGGCAGATCGGGCGCGGGCCCAGTTCGGCACGCAGCTCCGCGAGCGTCAACACTGTGTACGAGGGGCCGGCCCTGCGAAGCTCGCGATCGTCGACGACGAAGCCCGGCTGCGCCTCCGTCGCTGCCCGCACCATTGCCAGGCGCAGCTCGGCGTCGGCCCCCGGCGCATCGCGGTGCGGCGGACGCGCGGCCGGGATGAACCTGATCTGCTCGAGCTCGAGCCCCTCGAGCAGCTCGAAGGCCGTCCGCAGGTGGCCGTAATGGATCGGATCGAAAGTCCCGCCGAATACGCCGACCGGCTTCATGCGGCGAGCTTCTGCCCCGCGATCTCTGCAACCAGGCGCTCGAGAAGCACCCAGGGATCCCCGCGGATGCCGCCCTTCGCCACCCGGTCGATCCGGGCGGCCAGCAGCAGCATCCTGTCGATCCCGGGGCCGTCGAACCGACCGAGCGCTGCGCGCAGCGGCGGCTGGCGACTGGACCAGACCCGCTCGGCACGGAACGCCTGCTCCAGCGACCGTTCCCCCCGCAGACGATGCCGGACGCGCGACAACGCCCTGAGGTCCGACACGAGCGCCCACAGTATCAATGGAGGCTCGCGGCCCTCGGCGCGCAGGCCCGCCAGGATGCGCAGCGCCCGGGCCACCTTGCCGGCAAATGCCGCCGCGGCCAGCTCGAACACGTCGAAGCGCGCGCTGTCCGAGACCACGGCCGCGGCGTCCGCCGCCCCGAGCCGGGACCCTGGCATCAGCAGTACGATCCGCTCGATCTCCTGCTGCGCGGCCAGCAGGTTCCCCTCGACACGATCGGCGATGAGCTCAGCGGCTTCCGCATCCGCCTCCACTCCGCGCGCGCTGAGGCGCTGGCGGATCCACCCGGGAAGCGCGGGCCGCTCGAGCTGCTGCGCGGTCACCAGCAGCCCGGAGCGCTCGAAAGCGGCGACCCAGGCAGCTTTTTGTGCCTTGTAATCGAGGACGCCGGAGACGAGCACGATCGAGTCCTCGGGCGGCTTGCCCGCAATCTCCGCGAGCGAGCGAGCGCCGGCCGCATCGAGAGCGGACGACAGCCTGAGCTCGATCAGGCGCCGCGAGGCAAACAGCGAGAAGTTCGCTGCAGCCGCAAGCAGGCCCTGCCAGTCGAAGCCTCGCTCGAGGAAATGCACCTCGCGGTCCACGTAGCCCTCGGCCCGG
>Ga0316578_10000482_pt1 | contig 13401 bp, 9 predicted proteins | sample J0NA_2_FD_203076 | JGI IMG/M metagenome (GOLD analysis project Ga0316578, IMG submission 203076) | Rhizosphere microbial communities from salt marsh grasses in Alabama, United States - J0-2_160517rDrC | ecosystem: Host-associated > Plants > Roots > Rhizosphere | place: USA: Alabama | collected... | reverse complement strand
CACGGCGTCTTCTCCGCCGGCGGCGGGATACAGTCGGGGAGCAACTTCGTCTGGTCCACTGCCGGACAGGGAGCAATAGGGATCAGCGCGGGGAACTACGTCGTCAAGTCGGGGTTCTGGTATGTCGCCGATCTCTCTTCGGCAGTCGAGGTGGCGATCACGGCGTTCCACGTCGAGTACGACGGCGAGGCGGTGACGGTCAGCTGGGACATCGCCGCCGACGCGCCGTTCGAGGGATTCAACGTCTACCGCTCCGAGGGCGATGCGCGCGCGTTCGAGCGCCTCAACGAGCTCCCGCTCGACGCCGAAGAGGTCAGATCGTACCGCGACGCGACGGCGATGCCGGGGCGCACCTACGACTACCGGCTCGGCGCGCTCGACCGCGGCGGCGAGACCTTCTCCCTCGAGATGCGGATCGAGCTTCCCGCGATGCCGCTCACGCTGTTCCAGAACGTGCCGAACCCGTTCAACCCGTCGACGCGGATCTCGTTCTTCCTCCCCGACCCGGACCGCGTGCGGATAGAGATCTTCGACGTATCGGGGCGGCGGATCGCCGTGCCGGTCGACGGCCGGTATGCGGCGGGACGCCACTCAGTCCACTGGAACGGGACGAACGCGGCGGGCAGCGCTGTTGCCTCGGGCGTCTACTACTACCGGATGACCGCCGGGAAGACGGCGATCACGAAAAAGCTCGTGCTGATGAGGTAGACACATGACGGGAACAGCCGACAGACCGTGGATCCAGTGAAAGGAACGGAGAGATGAATCGGATACTGACACTCGTTATCGCCATCTCGGTCATCCTCGCCGCCCCGACGGCCGCGCAGGTCCCCCCCGTGATCAGCTACCAGGGGGTGCTCACAGACGGCGGCGGCGTCGCCAGCGACGGCATGTATTCGATGGTCTTCGCCCTCTACGACGTTGCCGGCGGCGGCACGGCCCTGTGGAGCGAGACGCAGAGCGTCACCGTGTCGAAGGGGATCTTCAACGTCGTGCTGGGGAGCGTCACGCCTATCGATCTCGAATTCAACGAAGGGTACTGGCTGGGGATAGCCGTCGAGGGCGAGGCCGAGCTCTCGCCGCGGATCCCGCTGGCAGCGGCGGCCTACTCGTTCTCATCGATGGGCGTCTACGGGACGGGGAATGTCTTCCCCTCGTCGGGTGATGTGGGTATCGGCACGACGAGTCCCGGCAACCCGCTGCATGTCATAGACGACGACTTGGGACAGGTGGTGATCAGAGCGGCCACGGCGAACACCGCGTGGGCGAGCATCTATATCGAGGCGCTCGATCCAGGCTCACGCCCTGGGTACGGGTATGTCCGCAACTACTCGCTGGTCGCGTCTCACTACGTCGACCCGGGCGGAAACTGGACGCTCTCTGTCGGCGGCGGCACGCGCGTGACCGTGGCGGCTCCCGGGAATGTCGGGATAGGTCTGACGAGCCCCGTCGAGCGTCTCGATATCGACGGCGCGGTGCGCGTGGGCGCCGCTGCGGGGAACCACGCGGGGACGATACGGTTCACCGGCGCCGACTTCGAAGGGTACGACGGGAGCGAATGGAAGTCGCTGACCGCCGAGGGGGGCGGCGCGGAGCTCCCCGCCGGTTCGCTCGGCTCGACCCTGCGCCACAACGGCTCCACGTGGGAAGCGGTCCAGTCCCTGTACAACGCCGGCACCAACATCGGTATCGGCACGACGAGCCCGGGGGCGCACCTCGATGTAATGGGGACCGGGACGCAGAAGATCAAGGTCGAGACGACCTCGGCGACCGGGGCCGCCGTCCTCGGCCTCGAGTCGACGGCCGGGGCGAACGACAACTTCAACATTGCCAAGTACGGCCCCTCGGCGGCGGGGACGATCGCCGGGATCTCGGCGGCGAACCTCTCTCTCTCCGCCTCGGGAAGCGACGCCGGCGCGATGCTGGTCGGGACGATGAACTTTGAGCCGCTGCACTTCATGACGAACGCCGTCGAGCATATGAGCCTCGACGAGTACGGCGACCTGAGGATGTACAGCGACGCGCACACCCTCGGCATGGCCGCCTTCGAGAACGACTACGGCCACAGCCTCAACCTGTATGACGAGGGAGGGGTATACTATAGCCTCGCGATGCAGGCCGACGTGGACGGGTCGGGAGGATTCCTGGCGGTACGCTCCCTCAACAATTCGACGACGCGGGGATTGTACGTCGACGGCGACTACAACGGATCGGAAAGCCCGCGGATTGACGTCATCGGAGCCAGTTCGAACATGACGTTCAACGCGTCGACGACGGGAAACGCCGCGGTCGTCCTCCCGGTGGGCGCGTTAAGCAGCCAGGAGATCCTCGACGAGCCGGGAGTGACGAGCTATACCGCGATCAGCGGCGTAAATATAGAGGCTACGCCTACGATAGTTGGATCAACGACTATCTCCGTCCCGGCCGCCGGGTACGTGCTCGTCATGGGGACCGCGCAACTCTACCATAACCATACCGAAGGGACGGTAGGGAGCTGCGGTTTCGGGGTGAGCGACGACCCGCTCCTGCTGTCCGGCAACCAGCACGGATACTACATCGTCGCGCAGGATGCTCCGAGCGGGATCTACAGCGCCCCGACGACGGTCCACGGCCTCTTCTCGGTCCTGGCCCCGGGCGACGTCACCTTCTACCTGCTCGGCCAGGAAACGAGCGGCACATTCGCGGCGTACAGGATCCAGCTGACCGCTCTGTTCGTACCGACGAACTACGGCACCGTCATACCGACACTGGCGGGCAGCGAAGACGCCGATGCCTCCGGCGAGGCAGGACCCGGCCTCACCGCATCGGAGATCTCCGCGAGGCGCCTCGCCTCGATCGAGGCGGACAACGAGCGGATGCGCCGCGAGCTCGACGAGATGCGCGCGCAGTTCGAGCGGCTCAGGGCCGAGGTGAGCGACAACAGGCAGCAGTAGGCATCCCGATCGCGCAGGCATGAAAAAACGGGGCGGGCCGTGTGGCCCGCCCCGTCGTGCGTTCGATGCGTGATCGGCGTGTTACACGACGCCCTGGTCGAGCATCGAGTCGGCGACCTTGATGAAGCCGGCGATGTTCGCGCCCTTCACGTAGTCGATGTGGGTCTTGGTGACCCGGCCGTGCTCGACGCACTGCTCGTGGATCGCCTTCATGATCCCGAGCAGGCGCTGGTCGACCTCTTCGCGCGTCCAGCCGAGACGCAGCGAGTTCTGCGACATCTCGAGACCGCTGGTGGCCACGCCGCCGGCGTTGGCCGCCTTGCCGAGGCCGTAGCAGATCTTCGCGTTCTGGAAGACCTCGATCGCCTCGGGGGTGCTCGGCATGTTGGCGCCCTCGCTGACGCAGATACAGCCGTTCTTCACGAGCATCTTGGCGTCCTTCTCGTCGATCTCGTTCTGGGTCGCGCTGGGCAGGGCCACGTCGCACTTGATGTGCCACGGCCGCTTGCCCTCGATGTACTCGCACTTGAACTTCTTCGCGTACTCGCTGATGCGGCCGCGCTTGACGTTCTTGAGCTCCATGGCCCAGGCGAGCTTCTCGCGGGTGATGCCGTTCTTGTCGTATACCGTGCCGCCCGAGTCGGACAGCGTGACGACCTTGGCGCCCATGTCGAGTGCCTTCTCGGTGGCGTACTGCGCGACGTTCCCCGAGCCGGAGACCGTGCAGATCTTGCCCTCCATCGAGTCGCCGCGGACCTTCAGCATCTCCTCGGCGAAGTAGACCTGGCCGTAGCCGGTCGCCTCGGGACGGATCAGAGAGCCACCCCAGTTGCGTCCCTTGCCGGTCAGCACGCCGGTGAACTCGTTGCGCAGGCGCTTGTACTGGCCGAAGAGGAACCCGATCTCGCGGCCGCCGACGCCGATGTCACCGGCGGGGACGTCCGTGTCAGGACCGATGTGGCGGAACAGCTCTGTCATGAACGACTGGCAGAAGCGCATCACTTCGTTGTCCGACTTGCCCTTCGGATCGAAGTCGCTGCCGCCCTTGCCACCGCCCATCGGGAGCGTGGTGAGCGAGTTCTTGAAGACCTGCTCGAAGGCGAGGAACTTCAGCATGCCCAGGGTGACGGTCGGATGGAAGCGCAGGCCGCCCTTGTACGGACCGATCGCGCTGTTCATCTCGATGCGGAAGCCGCGGTTGACCTGGATGTTCCCCTTGTCGTCGAGCCAGGGCACGCGGAACATGATCACACGCTCGGGCTCGGCGATGCGCTCGAGGACTTTCGCCTTCTTGTACTTCGGATTCTTTGCAAGGAACGGATCGAGCGCAGTGACGACTTCCTCGACCGCCTGATGAAAGTGCGGCTGATCCGGGTCGCGGGATTTGATCTGCTCCATGAATTTAGTGACGAACTCGGACATTGCACGCCTCCCGGGTTGCTGTCCTGCGTGTTCCTGGCCCCGTCGCCGGGCACCCCTTCCTGAAACCTCGACTCCCAGCCTTAACAAAGGCTGGAGAGGAAAGATACATATATTGGAGGGGTGTTGTCAACCGCATAACCGAAATATTTTTATATATCTTAATCGCGCAACCGGCTGATATTCCAATGGATTGCGAAAACCGGGAGGAGGTTTGAAACGGGGGTCAGGAGGGGACGCGTCCGGAGAGGACCGCGCTGAGCATCTCGCGCAATTCGTCGGAGGTATACGGCTTGGCCACGACCCCCTTGAAACCGTGCCGACGGTACTCGGTCAGCGTGTCGTCGCCAGCATATCCGCTCGAGATCAGCGCGACAACATCGGGATCGATCTCGAGGAGCTTCGCCATCGCCTCTCGCCCGCCCATCCCCTTCGGCACGCTCAGGTCTAGTATCACCGCGTCGAACGGCTTCCCCGACTCCATCGCTTCGCCATACAGACGCACCGCCTCCCCGCCGTCGGCCGCGGCGACCGTCTCGTACCCCATGATCTCGAGCATCCGCGTGACGACGGAGCGAAGGAGCTCCTCGTCGTCCATGAAGAGGATCCGCTTCCGTCCCGATTGTGCGTCGAGAGATCTCATGTCGAGTCCATCCGCAAGATCTGTGGCGCGATGCGGAGCCGCTTTCCCGCTGCGCGCCTCACATTCTCACTATACACCCGCAGACCGATTCTGTCCACCGATGAATCGCCCGCCCATCACTCCGGCGCCGCGGCGATCTCGTCGAACGTGCGGCCGGTAACGACAGAGGTGTCGAACGAATCGACCCGTTCGGGCCGGGCCTCCCCGTCCCCGACCTTCCTGCGCAGGAAAAGCCACTGCTCTTTCCCTTTTCCTCCCGTGCGGATGAGCGTATACGGACCGCTGAGCCGCTCGCCTTCGAGCTCGACCTCGACCTTCCCCTCCTCGAGAGAGCGCTCCATGCCGGCGCCGTCGCCCTCCTTCGCCTCGCGCAGGTTGCGGTAACTCCCCCGGTCCCAGATCATGACGACGCCGGCGCCGTATTCGCCTTCGGGGATCACCCCCTCGAACCGCGCGTACTCGAGCGGGTGGTCCTCGGTCGGCACGGCGAGGCGCCGCTCCCCGGGGTCGGGAGGCCCCTTCGGGACGGCCCACGACTTCAGCACGCCGCCGACCTCGATGCGCAGATCGAAATGGAGAGAGCGGGCGCGGTGCTTCTGCACCACCCATGACAGCCTTCGGGAGGCGGCCCCGCTGCCTCCCGAAGGCTCTTTCGTCTTCTCGAAATCGCGTTTCTTCCTGTATTCATCGAGCGGATCGTGGGTCATCGTCCGCGTCCCTTCACCGATTTTCCGCATGCCGGCGCGCCGCACCGGCCGTCATTCGCACCCGTCGCCGGACCGTTCCGGTGCAGCGGCCCGTGACGCGCCCCGACATCCCTCTGCAAGATGATATGAAAAAACGGTTTCGGATTTTATGTTTATTTTCCGTTGACATCATTTTTTTACCCCCAATATATTGGGCCTTGCCGCTTCGATCACGCCACAGATTGTGGAACGAACGGAAAAGCGGTCCGACCGGGGAAGTTCCGGCACACGTTACGGATCCGCGGATGCGCGATCCGGTCACCCGCCGCCAGGCGCACGACCGGACGTCTCACATATTCGACGGCCCGCCGCCCGGGCGCGGCCGCCGCGACCGAAAGGACACGACCCATGCAGACCTGCTCGAAAGACGGCGAACGCATCGCCTCGGCGGCGCCCGCTCCGGCGGCCTTCTTCACCTCGATACGCAAGCGCGACGGACGGGTCGTGGCGTTCGACGCGGAGAAGATCACGAAGGCCCTGCTCAAGGCGGGCCGGGCGACCGGCGAGTTCGGCGACGACGTGGCGCTCACGCTGACTACGCGCGTGCTCGGTCTCGCGCAGGCGCTGGTCGGCGGCGAGGCGCCGACGGTCGAGCAGATCCAGGACATCGTCGAGGACGTGCTGCTGCAGTCGCCGTTCAAGAAGACGGCCAAGGCGTACATACTCTACCGGGACCAGCATGCGCGAATCAGGGAGATGATCAGCAAGGCCGATGTCGACCTGATCGACAAGTACCTCGAGAAACTCGACTGGAAGGTGCGCGAGAACAGCAACATGGCCTACTCGCTGCAGGGCCTGAACAACTACATCTCCAGCGAGGTGAGCAAGACATACTGGCTCAACAAGATCTACACGGCCGAGGTGCGCGAGGCGCACGCGTCCGGGGCTCTGCACATACACGACCTGGGGCTGCTGTCCGTCTACTGCGTCGGCTGGGACCTGCACGACCTGCTCCGCAGCGGGTTCCGCGGCGCGGCGGGCAAGGCGGAGAGCAAGCCGGCCCGGCACTTCCGCACGGCGCTCGGCCAGATCGTCAACTTCTTCTACACGCTGCAGGGAGAGGCGGCCGGCGCGCAGGCCTTCTCGAACTTCGACACGCTGCTCGCCCCGTTCATCCGTCACGACGGACTCTCCTACGAGGAGGTGCGTCAGGCGCTGCAGGAGTTCGTGTTCAACGTGAACGTGCCGACGCGCGTCGGCTTCCAGACGCCGTTCACCAATCTCACCCTCGATCTCGTGCCGCCGGCGTCGCTCGCGAGCGAGCCGGTGATCATCGGGGGCGAGCCGCAGGAAACGACGTACGGCGAGTACGCCGAGGAGATGACAATGCTCAACCGCGCCTTTCTCGAGGTCCTCGCCGAGGGGGATGCGCGCGGGAGGGTCTTCACATTTCCGATCCCGACCTACAACATCTCTCCCTCGTTCGACTGGGACGCGCCTGGGCTCGAGCGGCTCTGGGAGGTGACGGCGAAGTACGGTATCCCCTACTTCGCCAACTTCGTCAACTCGGACATGTCCCCCGATGACGCGCGCTCGATGTGCTGCCGCCTGCGGCTCGACCTGCGCTCGCTCGAAAAGCGCGGCGGCGGCCTGTTCGGGGCCAATCCGCTGACAGGCTCGATAGGCGTCGTGACGATCAACATGCCCCGGATCGGGCACCTCTCGAAGGACGAGGGCGAGTTCCTCGGCAGGCTCGGCCACCTGATGGAGATCGCCCGCACGAGCCTCGAGACAAAGCGCAAGGTCCTCGAGGGATTCACCGACAAGAACCTCTACCCCTATACGCGGTTCTACCTGCGGGGCGTGCGCGAGGGGCACGGCTGCTACTGGTTCAACCACTTCTCGACGATAGGGCTCGTCGGCCTCAACGAGGCCTGCACGAACCTCCTCGGAAAGACGATAGGCGAGCCGGAGGGCTCAGCCTTCGCCGGCAGGGTCCTCGATTTCATGCGCGAGAAGCTGATGGCCTTCCAGGAGGAGACGGGCAACTTCTACAACCTCGAGGCGACCCCCGCCGAGGGGACCGCCTACCGGCTGGCGAGGATCGACCGCGAGAAGTTCCCACAGATACGCTTCGCCAACGAGCGCGAGGTCTCCGGGGGAGCGGAGCCGTTCTACACCAACTCGAGCCAGCTCCCCGTCGACTACACCGACGACGTCTTCGAGGTGCTCGATCTCCAGGACGACCTGCAGGCCCGCTACACGGGCGGGACTGTCCTGCACATCTATCTCGGCGAGGCGGCCGCCGACCCGGCCGCGGTCAAGCGCTTCGTACGAACGGTATGCCGGCGGTACCGGCTTCCGTACTTCACGATCTCCCCGACCTTCTCCGTCTGTCCCGAGCACGGATACCTCAGGGGCGAACAGCGCCGGTGCGGCACATGCGGCGCCGAGACGGAGGTCTACTCGCGCGTGGTCGGCTACCTGCGACCCGTCGACCAGTGGAACGAGGGAAAGCAGGCAGAGTTCGAGATCAGGAGTCGCTACCGGATCGAGGCGGCGCCATGAGGATCGGCGGGTTCCAGAAGTTCACGCTGAGCGACTTCCCCGGTCGTGTTGCGGCGATCGTCTTCACGCAGGGGTGCGATTTCCGCTGTCCCTACTGCCACAACGCCTCGCTGATACCGCATTCCCCGCCGGGGGGCGCATCGGTCCCCGAGCGATACGTCCTCGACTGTCTGCGCCGGCGCGCCGACAGACTCGACGGCGTCGTCGTCACGGGAGGCGAGCCGACGCTGCAGGAGGACCTGCCGCGATTCCTGCGCGAGATTCGCCGGATCGGCCTCGAGATCAAGCTCGACACCAACGGCGGCAGGCCCGACGTGCTCCGGCGGCTCGTCGCCGAGGACCTCGTCGACTATATCGCGATGGACGTCAAGGGACCGCCGGAGAGGTACCACCGCTATGCCGGCGTCCACGTGCCGGCAGGGGTGATCGCCGAATCGATCGCAGTCGTCTCGGACAGCGGCATCGAGCACCTTTTCAGGACGACAGCGGTGCCGGGGCTTCACACCGGGGCCGACCTCGATTCGGTCGCCGGACTGATCCCCGCCGGCTCACCGCACAGGCTGCAGCCCTACCGCCCGCCGTCACACGCCGGCAGCGAAGGAGAACCGGTATGGACAAGAGCGAGATCTTCCGCAAGTGGGGGATCTTTCACAAGCATTACGACGCCGCCGGCATCCTGAACAGCTTCGCGAACCATCTCGAGTACTCGCTGTCGAAGGACCAGTACACCGCCACCACGCGCGATCTCTATCTCGCGCTCGCGCTCGCCGCGCGCGACCGGCTCGTCGAGCAGTGGATCAAGACGCAGCAGCTCTATCACGCCCATGACGTCAAGCGGATCTACTACCTCTCCGCCGAATATCTCATGGGCCGGGCGCTGGTAAACAACCTCATAAACCTCGGGATCTACGACGAGACGCGCAAGGCGATGGAGCGGATCGGCGTGCGCCTGGAGGACCTCGTCGAGCAGGAGCCCGACGCGGGGCTCGGCAACGGCGGGCTCGGGCGGCTCGCCGCCTGCTTCCTCGACTCGATGGCGACGCTCGAGCTCCCCGCCACGGGGTACGGGATCCGGTACGAGTTCGGTATCTTCGAACAGCGGATCCGCGACCTCGCCCAGCGGGAGTTCCCCGATCACTGGCTTCAGTACGGAAATCCATGGGAGATCGAGCGGCCCGAATACAGCTTCACCGTCCGCTACGGCGGACGCGTCGAACGGACGGAGCTCCCCGGAGGCGGGAGCAGTGCCGAGTGGATCGACACGGATGACGTGCTCGGTGTCGCCTACGACACGCCGGTAGCGGGATACGACAACAAGACGGTGAACACGCTGCGGCTCTGGTCGGCCCGCGCCACGAGCGAGTTCGACCTTGATTTCTTCCAGGACGGCGACTACCTCAGAGCGGTCCAGCAGAAGAACCTCTCCGAGAACATCTCGAAGGTGCTGTACCCCGCAGAGAGCACTCCGGCGGGCAAGGAGCTACGGCTCAAGCAGCAGTACTTCTTCGTCTCCTGCTCGATCCAGGACATCATCAGGCGGTTCCTCTCGGGCCATGCCGACCTGACCCTGCTCCCCGACAAGGTCGCGATCCAGCTCAACGACACGCATCCCTCGCTATCCGTGCCGGAACTGATGCGGATCCTTATCGACGCGCACGGAATGCCGTTCGACCGGGCGCTCGACCTGACGGTGCGCACATGCGCCTATACCAACCACACGCTGCTTCCCGAGGCGCTCGAGGAGTGGCCGGTCGGTCCCTTCGAGCGGCTCCTCCCCCGCCACCTGCAGATCATTCGCGATATCGACGCGAGCCTGCGCAATCAGGTATCATTGCGGTTCCCGGGCGACGGAGACCGCATCGGGCGCGTCGCCATCGTCACCGACAGCGGCGATCCGAGAATCCGCATGGCCCACCTCGCCGTGACAGGCACGCATTCGACCAACGGTGTCGCAGAGCTGCACACGCGCCTGCTGCGAGAGAGCGTCCTCAGGGATTTCGACGAGCTCTTCCCAGGCCGTATCAACAACAAGACCAACGGCGTCACGCCGCGCCGGTGGCTGCTGGCTGCCAATCCGGGCCTGAGCTCGCTTATCTCGACCCGTTTCGGCGACGACTGGATCAAGGACCTCTCTCTGCTCCAATGGCTCGAGCCCCTGGCGAAAGACGCGGGATTCCACGAGGAGTTCAGGCGGGTCAAGCAGGAGAACAAGAAGCGGCTCGCCGCTGCGATCGACTCGACCGCCGGGGTCCGCGTCGATCCCGAGTCGATCTTCGACGTGCAGATAAAGCGGATACACGAGTACAAGAGACAGCTGCTCAACATACTCCACGTGATCTACTCGTGGCTGCGGATGAAGGAGGAGCCGGGATGGGACCCGCCTCCGCGGACCTTCGTCTTTGCGGGGAAGGCGGCTCACGACTACGTCATGGCGAAGCTCGTCATCCGGCTTATCAACCACGTCGCCGCGATGCTCAACGACGACCGCGACGGCCGGCGCATCCGCGTCGTCTTCCTCCCGAACTACCGCGTCAGCCTCGCCGAGCTGGTCATGCCTGCGGCAGACGTGTCGGAGCAGATATCGACCGCCGGGTACGAGGCATCGGGCACTGGGAACATGAAACTGGCGCTGAACGGGGCGCTGACCGTCGGGACGATGGACGGTGCGAACATCGAGATCCGCGAGGAGGTCGGCGACGAGAACATCTTCATCTTCGGCCTCGGCGCCGACGAGGTTCGCACGATGCGCGGTTCGTACGACCCGCGCGCGCCTCTGGGGCGAGACCCCCTGCTGAGCAGGGTCGTCGACCTGATCGGGAACGGATTCTTCTCGGGGGGGGACGCCGGCCTCTTCAAGCCGATCGTCGACGAGCTCACCGGCGCGGACCGCTATTTCGTCCTGGCCGACTTCGAATCGTACCGCGACGTCCAGGAGCGCGTCGGGCGCGAATATCTCGAGCGGGAGACATGGACCCGCAAGGCGATACTGAACGTCGCACGCTCGGGCCGCTTCTCTTCGGACCGCACGATCGCCGAGTACAACCGCGATATCTGGGGCGCCCGGCCGCTGACGGTCCCGATGGACGGCGTCAACCTAGAGGCGAAGGAACCGTCCTTCATAGACAGGTAGCGCGTCCCCGGATCACATCCCACCCATGAGCGTCGAATCGGTGTACTGGATGGAGGCCGCCTCGCGGAGCTCGGTCACGAACTTCTGCATCTCCTCCTGCCGTTGCATCTCGGCGAGGTAGTCCCGGATGTTGTCCTTGATATCGTCGAACGGCATGACCCCCGCCGGCTCCTTCTCGGTGACCTTGATGACGTGGTAGCCGAACTGTGTCTCGACGACGGGGCTGATCCCTCCGACGGGAAGAGCGAACGCCGCATCCTCGAACGGCTTGACCATCTGGCCGCGGCTGAAGAAACCGAGATCCCCGCCCTTGCTCTTGCTCGGACAGTCCGATTCCGCCTGCGCGATCGCGGCCATGTCCTCGCCGGCGAGTATGCGGCGGCGGATATCCTCGATCTTTTCCCGCTTCTCACGCTTGACGTCCTCCGTGTCGCCGTCATCGACCGTAATGAGGACATGGCTGGCGCGAACGCGCTCGGGACTGCTGAACCGGTCGATATTGGAATCGTAGAATTCGCGCACTTCCTTATCGGTCGGATCGCCGAGCGACGCCGTGCGGGCGTCGATGAGCGCCTCGAGCCTTATCCCCCTCTCGACCTCCGCGCGGAGCTGAGCGGCGGTCATCGAGCTGCGATCGAGCTGGCGATTGAACGCCTCCTCGGTGGGGAAGTTGGCCTTGATCTCGTTGTACTTCTCGTCGACCTGCTCGGGAGTCATGACGATCCCTTCCCGGTCGGCCTCCTGGGTGAGCAGGAGCCTGTTGACGAGGTTGGCCGTCGCCTGCTGCTTAAGTGTCAGGTCCATCGCGTCGAGCTGCTGATCGCTGACGCGCCCCTGCATCTGCTGCTTCAGCAGCGTGACCTCCTGGGCGACTTCCTTCGCCGTGATTGCGGTGCCGTTCACCCGAACGACGTCTACCGTCTGCATGCTGTCCGCCTTCTCGTTCTGAGTGGTCTGTTCGGTCGTCGTGCCGCCGCATCCCGCCACTGTTGACAGGACGGCTATCGTAAGCGCCGCCCCGATGATCCTCAGGTGCATACGAGCCTTCCTTTCGCCGGCCGAAACCGGGTGTTCGAGACCTTCAGAAGGTAACACCCCCGGGCGGAAAACACAAATGCAACCATTGCCTTGCATCCGGGCGGGGCGCCGTCCGATACTCTCTTCATGAATGAGGAAGGACCTGTCAGGCAGCCGATCGACGGGATACTCGACCTGCATGCATTCGATCCGGCCGAGGTGAAGGACCTCGTCCGGGACTATCTCGCAGAATGCAGGGCCGCGGGGATCCTAGATGTGCGTGTCATACACGGGAAGGGAACCGGGGCGCTGCGGGAGACCGTCCACTCGGTCCTGCGCCGCGATGAGTCGGTCGTCTCGTTCAGGCTCGCCGGGGAGGAGGAGGGGGGCTGGGGCGCTACCCTCGTATCCCTTCTCCCGCTCCCTCCAGCTCGAGAAGGTGGCGCTTGATCCCCAGGCCACCACCGAAGCCGGTCAGCCGGCCGTCCGCTCCTATCACTCGGTGACAGGGGATGATGATCGATATCGGGTTCTCCCTGTTCGCGCCCCCCGCCGCGCGGGCCGCGCCGGGCCGTCCCATACGGCGGGCCTGCTCGCCGTAGGTGATCGTGGCGCCGTACGGTATCCGGCGCAGCTGGCGCCAGGCGGCCATCTGGAACGGCGTTCCCTCGGGCGCGAGCTTCACCGTAAACCGCCGCAGCTCTCCCCTGAAATAGGCGTCGAGCTGCGAGCGGACCTGGGCGAAGGCGGCGTCGTCGCGGACCCAGCCGGAACGGGGCCGGCGGCCGAACCGCAGGTCGGTCAGGGCGCCGCGGCGGCCGGCGAGAAGCAGCGGGCCCACGGGGCTCTCGTAGACGGTATAGCGCTTGGCTTCCATTGCACGCTCCTCTTCGTCACCGCAACAGTGTACATCCGGGAGCCGCCGAAGTTAAGCGTCGATGCGCGAAATCGTCTTTTTCCGCGAAAGCAGGACATGTACAATCGCAATCGGCCATGAGAAGGATA
>Ga0316578_10000481_pt1 | contig 13412 bp, 14 predicted proteins | sample J0NA_2_FD_203076 | JGI IMG/M metagenome (GOLD analysis project Ga0316578, IMG submission 203076) | Rhizosphere microbial communities from salt marsh grasses in Alabama, United States - J0-2_160517rDrC | ecosystem: Host-associated > Plants > Roots > Rhizosphere | place: USA: Alabama | collected... | reverse complement strand
GAAGCCATTCGAATGCACCTGTCGTGTTGGGCGGAGCCGGATACAGCATATTTCCCGGGAGCGCACTCGAATTTTTAAAGGCGGATATGGGGATCCAGGGTGAAGGTGAGAAGGCGTTTGTTATGCTCTTGGAACAGCTTGAGCTAAAAGGCGATATTTCAAAAATCCCCGGTCTTTGTCTTCCTGGAACAGGTTTGCTGGGAAAAAGCCGCCCCGTTAAAGAGTTGGATAACTTTCCACAGCCTATTTTGAATACTCATCTGCGTTTTCCTTCCATTTTAAAAAATGAAGACATCTGGTTTCCGATACAGACCCGTCGAGGGTGCGCTATGAATTGTAGTTACTGTTCTACGGCTAATATCGAAGGGCGATTACTTAGAAAACACTCTGTGGCATACGCTGTAGATTTAATTCGTCAGTATGCAAATGCCGGTATAAAGAACTTTTATTTTGTGGACAACACCTTTAATTTCCCATTGTCGTATGCCAAAGCATTGTGCGATCGGATAATTGCCGAAAGGTTAAATATTAGATGGCGCTGTATCTTATATCCCTGGAAGATTGATGAAGAACTGGTTGAAAAAATGGCTCGATCTGGATGCAAAGAGGTCTCGCTGGGTTTTGAAAGCGGGTCTGAAAATATTCTAAAAAGGATGAACAAACATTACACACTCGACGATGTTCGTCGAATATCCAAAATGCTTGGGAAACAACAGATCCGCCGCATGGGATTTCTTTTGTTGGGGGGGCCGGGAGAGACCAAAGACAGTGTTAAACAAAGCCTTTATTTTGCGGATTCACTAGAAACCGAAGCGATGAAAATCACTTCGGGAATCCGAATTTATCCGCATACAGCCCTCCATCGAATTGCCATTGATAAAAAGATGATTGGGCCGGATGAGGATTTGCTATTTCCAAAGTTTTACATGGCCGAAGAATTGAAAGGTTGGCTGGAAGAGGTGGTTGCCGAGTGGATTGAGAGCCGGGAGAACTGGATGAGATGAAGGATGGCTTGTATGTACCAAAGGCTTTTTCCTGTTGACAGGATGTTCGAAGGTGTCAATATTGTTAATATAGCTGAGATTGAAACAATAAGATGAGTACCGAGAAGGAGGTCGAAATGCTTCGAGTGCCTAAAGTTTTATATATGTGTTTTATCGTCTTATTTATAAGTACTTTTTTTATTACTCCCGAAAATGCTTCTGCCGATGAAATTACCGACTCCATAAATGAAGCAATGGAATATTATAAGGAAAATAATTACGTTGAAGCTGCAAACAGCCTTGACTATGCTTCCCAACTCATAAGACAAAAGCGAAGCGGCAAGCTGGAAACTTTTTTACCAGAACCGTTAGACGGATGGTCGGCAGAGGATGTTAAATCAAGGGCTGCAGGTCCGGGATATCTTGGTGGTATGATTTCAGCCAAAAGAAAGTATAAAAAAGATAAAAGTTCCGTTACCATAGAAATAATTACGGATTCACCAGCCATTCAATCCATGGTTATGCTGTTTTCAAACCCTGCCTATGCCTCAGCTGATGGAGGAAAACTCACAAAAATTAAGCGGCAAAAGGCCATTATAAAATACCATCCATCAAATAAAAATGGAGAGATAAATATCGTTGTTGCAAAAAAATACCTTGTTTCGGTTAAAGGACGAAATATCAGCCAAAACGATTTAACCGACTATGCATCAGCCGTTGATTACGAGAAGCTTAAAAAGTTCTAACTTAGATAAAACAAAGGAGAAAAATGAACGTTTGCATCGAGAACAATGTTTTAGAGGAATTAATACGGCTTCTAAAATTAGAAAAAATAGAGGAGAATATTTTTCGAGGGCAAAGTCAGGATTTGGGTTTTGGAAGTGTGTTTGGTGGGCAGGTGTTGGGCCAAGCTTTATCAGCCGCATATCAAACCATACAATCGGACAGAAAAGCCCACAGCTTACACGCATATTTTTTGAGAATGGGGGATGCGAACAAGCCTATCATTTATAACGTTGACTGTATCCGTGATGGAAAGAGTTTTACAACAAGACGTGTGGTTGCAATTCAAAAGGGTCGTGCGATATTTAATATGTCAGCATCATTTCAAATTGATGAGCCTGGATTTGACCATCAAGACAAAGCTCCAGAGATCATCGGACCCGAAGGGCTAGAATCCGAGCTCGAACTTGCAACAGCAATTGCTGACAAGATACCGAAATCGATTCGAGATAAAATCTTGTGCAAAAAACCGATTGAGTTTAGGCCGGTGAGTCCCATCGACCCTTTTTCTCCAGGAATAAGGGAGCCGGTCGGTTACACGTGGCTTAAGGCTATAGATAAAATGCCGGATGATTTTAGGGTGCACCAATATATGTTGGCCTATGCATCTGATTTTGGTCTAGTGGCCACGTCTCTTTATCCCCATGGACATAGTTACTGGGAGCGCAATATGCAAGTCGCCAGTCTGGACCATGCGTTGTGGTTCCATCGGGACTTTCGAATGGATGAATGGCTGTTGTATGTTATGGAGAGTCCCAACGCATACAAGGCCAAAGGGTTAAACAGCGGAAAAATCTTTACCAAAGAAGGTAAGCTCGTTGCTTCTGTGAGTCAGGAAGGACTTATCCGAAATCATGCCAAATAAAATAAATACGGTGAACTTTCGGTACATCATTTATGATCAATAACCATAAAAATTCAGAGTTGAAGATTCGCAGAAGTGAAGTGGGCCCATGGGGAATGAATGCATATGTGCTAGTTTGTTCAAAGACCCGTAAAAGTGTGCTTGTTGACCCTGGAGCCGAGCCGGATGCTTTGGATAAGCTGCTGCTAAAAACCGAGCCAATTGCAATCATACTAACCCACAGCCATTCCGATCATACAGGGGCTCTGTCTGAGATGCGAAAGCGACTCAAGGTTCCGGTAATGGCGCATCCCGGAGCGCATATAGACATGATGAACCTAAAGGCCGACAGATGGCTTGACCATGGTGCCTTAGTTAGAGTGGGCAACCAGACAATAAATATATACCATACACCCGGCCATACTCCCGATCAAATATGTCTGGTGAATGAGGAGAACCATTTCGCAATCGTGGGGGATACGATTTTCGATGGTGGTCCTGGCAGAACCCGGTCTGTCAAGGAATTTCAGATCACCTTGAAAACATTACGAAACATCATATTATCCTGGTCGGATCAGACCGTCTGCTATCCAGGTCACGGGCCTTCATTCTGCCTGGGGGATAAGCGCAAAACCATCGAAGCATTTTTGAATAAGGACCATGGATCTTTTTTTGGGGATGCAACGTGGGATATGTAGACGTGAAGTCAACGCTGTCTATTTAATGCTTCAGCGCGTGTAGCACTTTCGCTCTACATAAGCGGAAATTCTTTCATCAAAAACAGCTTCGTTCTCATGAATTAATTTTCCGCCTTCCCAGGTTCCGCAGGCAACAACAACCGAGTCGCCCAGGTTGAACTTCATACCACATGCCGGGCATCCTTCCGCGTTATAGGTATTGAGTTTCTCCAGATCCATTATAAATTTTATCTTTTGTGGAATTTCAGACATTGTATGAACCTCCTAACTTGTAAAATAATCACAATCGATTCGATGGCAAGCCGGGTAGGGGACCGACGCGATAATAAAGTCTATTAGAAAGGTTGATATAGACTCAGAACATATTCGCTAAGAAATAATGTTATAATAATCGGGAATAAAAAGAAGCAAATAGCAAGCAGAAAAGATATAAAGAGCGCGATGCAAAAAAAAAGTTCCATTCTGATCAATTCCTTTTCACTTCACCGGCTTAAAAAAACGACGGCTTTTGACATGGTGTGCTGATTGACGGAAATGATTTGACAATTGTCAAAAAAGGTTCTACTTGACATGACAAATAATTTTCGGATGAGCAGATGATATGTGTCTAATTTGCTTTACCCTCCCGGTCGCTGTACTGATGAAAGAAACTGCATTAAAAGCATCGTAGCCTATGATCGTTTTTAGAAAATATTTCGTTATTTTTTTACTTCCCATACTTTCAGGATGTGCAGCTGTGGCTCTGACGGGTGCAGGAGTCGGGGTAAGTTACACACTTAGTAATGTGGCGTATAGAACTTTCAGTTCTCCAGGGGATCAGGTTCACACCGCTACGGTTGATGCTTTGAATAAAATGGGCATTAAAATAGTTGATGACTACAAGTCAGAAAATGGCAGAACGATCAATGCATCCACAAAGGAACTTGATATCGAAATAAATTTAGAGGAAGTGACATTAAAAACTACACAGATCAAAGTTGATGCCAGGAAAAGTATCGTATTAAAGGACAAGGCAACAGCTGCTGAAATCATCAATCAGGTAGGAAAAATCCTGGGAGAGTAAAACCTCCGCTCAACATCTCTTCAATTCATCTTGATTCGCCTCCTGTAGCTTTAAAGAAATAGCAGTTGCGATAAATTTTATGCACGTGACAAAGAAATCGCTTAGTGGTAGGATTTGATTTTCGAATATTTTCTATAATTATTGAAAGACCCTGAAGGCCGATTCGATATCTTTACCAATAACAAAGTAACACATCCTTATCAAATAACCATTAATTATTTTTTGGAGAAAAAGACATGTCAGAAGACTTAGACAATGACCCGCAAGATAATGAAGAGGAAAGCTTCGCCGAGCTTTTAGATACATACAGCTCTGGCATGAGGGACGATTTGCAAGTCGGGGACAGGATTACTGCAAAGATCATTTCCATCGGGAAAAATAGTGTTTTTATAGATACCGGAACAAAGGTTGACGGAACCGTTGAGTACGCTGAGCTCTTGGACGACGAAGGAAACATGCCCTTTAGTGAAGGCGATGAAATTGAACTGTATGTGGTGGCCCTTGATGAGCATGAAATACGCTTATCAAAAGCAATTTCCGGTATTGAAGGACTCGATGCTTTGAATGATGCATTTAAAAACGCAATTCCAGTTGAGGGGAAAATAACTGGTACATGCAAAGGTGGCTTCAATGTGGACCTGTTTAAGAGACATGCCTTTTGTCCCATAAGTCAGATCGATATAAAATATGTAGAAGAACCTGAAGGTTACGTTGGAAAGTCCTATGAATTTCTGATTGCCCAACTCGAAAACAACGGCAGAAATATTGTCGTCTCACGAAAAAAACTTCTTGCTCGAGAATTGGAAAAAGAAAAAGCGGTCTTCTTCAACACCTTAAAGAAAGGTGATATTTTAAAGGGCCAGGTCATTAAACTTATGCCCTACGGGGTTTTTGTAGAACTGATTCCCGGCGTTGAAGGAATGGTTCATATTTCCGAACTGAGTTGGTCCAGGGTGGAAAAGATCGAAGAGATCGTCCGGCCCGATGATACAGTTATGGTCAAGGTTATCGATATAGCGGAGAGTGGTAAAAAGAATCAGAAAAAAGTATCCCTTTCCATGAGACAACTTGAAAGCGATCCATGGGACGCGGTGTCGGAAAAGATTCGTCCAGGAGACAAAGTTATCGGAAAAATCACCCGATGCATGAAATTCGGTGTTTTTGTAGAGCTGATTCCCGGCATAGAAGGCCTGGTTCATATCAGCGAAATGAGTTATGTCAAACGAGTAATTAACCCCGAGGATGTTGTATCCCCGGGAGAAAAGGTTTCGGTTTTGGTCAAAGAACTCGATGCAAAAGCGAGACGGATCTCTCTTAGCATAAAAGATGCCGAAGGAGACCCATGGCTTGAGGTGTCGGACAAGTTCAGCGTGGGTCAGAATGTTAAAGGAACATTGGAAAAAAAAGAAAAATTTGGTTATTTTGTTTCATTGGCTCCAGGTATCACCGGGCTGATGCCGATATCGAAAATCAGCGGCGCTGAAAAACCCGGATTGATAGAACAACTCAAAATTGGAGATTCGCTGGTCGCAACTGTGGAAGGGATCCATCTTAATGAACGAAAAATTACCCTTGCCCCGACAGATTCAAAAGACGAGGCATCCTGGAAAAACTTTGCACAAACCGAAACTGAAACCCCTTTGTTAAAGAGTGATTTGGCTGAAAAATTACAGCAGGCAATGGAATCAAAAAATAACAAATAACCGTGTCTAAAGAGTGGGGGTTTTGGAGTTGGTGAGGATCCTACAATGGGCAAAATCCTTTAACGAGAAGATTTCCTTGGTTCGGTCTTGAATCATTAAAGGAATTCAATATGTTTCGTGGCTGACTTTACGACGAAAATGCGTTCATTGTTGCTGCCCAAATCAGCCGGTGTTATAAAAAAACCGTGGCGATCAGGTGAATACCCCAAGGCATAACCGGTAATAGACTCACCATCTGAAAAGTCTACTTCGATCTTGCGTCCAGCACCATGGATCGTATCTTCATACTTTTTTTGATAATCTTTATTACCTTCGAAATCCTTTACGAAAAAGACTGCCTTTAGGGTTTCGATATCAATTTCCTCTATTTTACCATCCAGCCGATTGAGGTGAAAACGTACCTTGTTTGGGAAAAAGTCACTGGTATTGCCTTTCATTATCATACCGTCTTTAAATCTTACAATGACCTTATTGACTTGCATAAACTCTCCATGTGATAAATTGTCTTTTAAATTTGAATTCATCCCCCGCTGCTTGCAGCGGGGGATGAATTCAAATAAAGTATAAGATCCTTTTTAAAGAGAAAGTGTGGTACCACAGCCCGGTGGGTTGTAGTAAAAATTCCGAAATACCCCAAAAGCGTGTTGAAGCGAAGCGGAAATCCCGTCTTCGGGGCTGCGGGGATAGGAATTTTAGCCAACCAAACAGACGGCGGGTAAACCTTTCATTTATTAGATCCCGTCCCGCTTTCAGCGGGGCGGGAGTTTCATAAAATCGTTGCACGATTTTATTTATAATAGTGATTGCTTATCAATCAAGCAATGAGCCAGAATATAGCGACCCAAAAAGGAACACAAAAGATTAAACCAAAAATGGCGCCTCTGAAAAAATAGCTGGGCTCATCATAATGATCCATGTAATTTTCCATTGATTCTATGTCACCTGATGTCGCAAGCTCTTCTTTTGAAGCGACATGAGCATCTTCAAAAACCATGGCTGAATTAATTGCTTTCATTGAATTTCACCTCCGTTTTCTATATTAGCAAAACCAGTGCCATCATATATTAAAGGCGTATATTATTCGTTGAAACAATATAATAACAATGGTTTAGAATGTTTGTGCCGCATCTCATATATACATGCCAAATAAAGAGTTATTGTGGCAAAATGTTCTGGATGCGACAAAAAAATGCCGTATAAAAATGATAGAAAAACATTTGGGCATAAAGGTGATATATTGACATTTAGCATGAAAAGATTTTTACTTAAGTTCTGAATCAAACTATTGCAAAAATGTATGTGGAGAGCAGGCGACCGGATGATCTGCAAAGAGTTGTGAAAAATTAGGTTCCAGATAAAAATAGGGGATACAACCATGCCAGAAAAAAAGAAAATAGGATTTATCGGTATAGGAATGATGGGATTGCCTATGGTTCAAAACTTGATAAAAGCCGGATATCATTTAAGTATTTATAACAGAACGCCTGAAAAAGCAGCCTCTTTGATCGATTTGGGTGTTGAGGCTAAAAACAATCCCTTGGATGTGGCTGAGCCCGGTGGAATAGTAATGAGCTGTGTTTCTGAAGATAACGCATTGACAGCTGTCGCGGGAGAAAAGGGGGAATTGGCTGAACGTCTGGGGAGGGGCGGAATTCATATTTCCATGAGCACCATATTACCAAAGACAGCAGCCAGGCTTGCCAAACAACAGTCAGAGTTTGGTGGTTTTTATGTTGCAGCGCCGGTCATGGGGCGCCCTGACGTTGTACTGGCAAAAAAACAGTCGTATTTCATAGCTGGAGATGATAAAGCAAAAGAACGAGCCAAACCGTTGCTTGGGGCCATTGGAATGAAAATCTTTGACTTCGGTGTAATTCCAGAAAATGCCAATGTTGCTAAGTTGGCTGCCAACTTTCTGATTGCCTCAGCCATTGAAGCCATGGCTGAAGCATTTGCTTTTGTTTCAAAAAATCACGGTGACGCTGATAAACTGTTGCAGGCCGTCGGTGAAACGTTGTTTGCATGTCCTATCTACCAGAACTACGGCCGACAAATCCTTGACAAGAAATATACGGAACCGTTATTCAAGCTTCAAATGGGTCTAAAAGATATCCGGTTGATCGCTGAAACCGCAACCGAAAGCAATACGCCAATGCGTTTCGCACGCGTTTTGCAGGATCGATTTTCAGCAGCTGTCGCCCATGGTCTATCCCAATATGATTGGACCGGAATCGCTGCTGAAGTGCAATCAGAGGCGGGGTTATAACCGAATAGGTGTTAAGTAAAAATAAGGGTTTAAAATCGTGGCGCGTGTCAAATTAACCCCTCTGGATCACTATCAAAATATTTACGAAACGACTGTTGAAGTTACTGATATAAATTATGGTAATCATTTGGGAAATGATGCCTTAGTTGGGATCATCCATAGGGCTCGCGTTCATTTTCTACATTGGCTTGGTGCAAGCGAAAATGATCTTGGAGATGGAAAAACCGGAATCCTACTGGCGGATCTTATTGTTAATTACAAGGAAGAGAGCTTTCTCTTTGACAAGTTGAGTGTTGAGAGCGACATTGGTGAGGTACGTTCAAAAGGGTTTCGAATGTTTCACAAAATTACAGCCGAACAAGGACGACTTATCGCTTTGGCCGAAACCGGTGTTGTTGCTTTTGATTACCAAAAAAGAAAAGTCGCTCGAATCCCTGAATCATTTGTTTCTAAAATAAAAAAATCGTAAAGTGATTTTTTTCAACATTGACTTTCTAAATGGTTGTCTTATTATTGTCACATTCAGGGTTGACAATCAATCTCAAGGTCACAGAATAAGGGAAATATGCGTTTTTTATTGTACAATATACGATATGCAGCAGGGATTGGAAGGAAATTTCACTTTCCAATTCCTTACTGCGGCTATTTAAAGAACACCAACGGAAATCTACAAAAAATAGTAGATTTCATCAAACCGCTGAATCCGGATATTATCGGATTAATCGAAGTTGACGCCGGGTCTTTTCGTTCGGAAAAAAACAACCAGGCAGAATCCATCGCCCAGGAATTACAGCACTTTCATGTCTACCAATCAAAATATTCCATCGATTCAGTGGCTCAAAAAGTACCGGTGTTGAACAAACAGGGAAATGCCGTTTTGACCAACCAGGAGATTGTGTCTCAAAACTTTCATTATTTTAACAATGGTGTCAAACGTCTTGTCATTGAACTCGAGTTGGAAGATTTTTCGATTTTTCTTGTACATTTGTCTATAAAATTTCGACACCGACAGTACCAGTTACAGGATCTTCATAACATCATCAAAAAAATAAACAGGCCGGTTATTGTTGCCGGAGATTTCAACGTTTTGTGGGGAGATCGTGAGCTTCAATTATTCCTCGCCGCAACAGGTCTACATAGTGCCAACAGCAATGGGCAACCCTCCCACCCCAGCCGGGCCCCGAGAAGACAGCTCGACTATATTTTTCATAGCCCGGAAATTAAGGTGACCCATTTTCAGATACCACAGGTCAAATTCTCTGACCATGCCCCACTGGTATGTGATTTTGAAATTGCCAGAACAATCCATTAACAACAATGATGTTTTATCGAGAAAGTGACCATGTTATATCATATTGTAATGATAATAATATTAGCAATATTTGCAATTGCCGTTGTCGTGCTATTTAGGAGATTTGCTATTGTTCGGAAGAAAAAAAAAGAGTGGCAATTAAGGGAAATGGAATTTATGAACAAGCTTGTTTCCGAAGGGAATCTTAAGCCAGGTCAATTACCCGGATTGTATGATTTTAATGAAGATCGCACCATCAATACGGATGATTCCAAATTTAAAACAGTTGATAATGAACTTAGCAGAGATGAAATCCACGCTTTGATATTTAAAAAAATCAATCAAATGTCCGATGCGGAAATACGAGAATTTTATCAAGAACTTAAAGAAAAACAACATGGCAAACCAAGAAAAAATGACAGAAAAGAATTTAGTATGATTGTTGATTATAGCGTGAACGATCGATACTATCGAGATTTTATTCAAGACATCAGTGAGAGCGGTCTATTTATTAAAACTCCTCAAACGTTTTCAGCAGGGCAAAAGATTAAAATGACTTTCATGTCTCCGGATTACCAGAAACCCTTTAAAATCAAAGGCGAAATTGTTCGGGTCCATGAGGATGGTGCTGGTGTGAAATTCATGCTGGAAAGTCAGGTTCAAGAATCAGCCTTAAAAAGTTTCGTAGATAACATTCAAAAGGAAAACATCGGAGCTCGATAAATTAAGTTATCAAACCATCTGACGGCAATTTGTTTCTCGGGTGAAAAAAAGCAAAAAAAACGAGAGCACAGCCCAGGCTATCATCAAGGAAAAACCGGTCTGATATGCATCCAAAGAGTAAAGTCTGATTCCTCTAATAACTTCTCCTTGCCATTTTAGGTCCAGGACCCAGCCCACTGCCGGCTGAAGTAACGTAGGCCCCATCATGACCCCCATATTGACGACACCTGATACTGTTCCCGAGAGATCGGCTGGAACCGATTCTTTAGCAAACGCAAAAGTAATAATGATGCAGCCGGAGCTAAAACCGGTCACCAGAAGCATAGCGACAAGCCCATAAACCGGAATTTTCGTAATAAAAATTATAGAGAACCATCCCGCGATTGATATGATACTTCCGATGAGATAGAGTCGTTTGCGATGTCCCAGACGGTCTGACAACCAACCAAAAAAGGGACCGCCAACCGCCCACGCGACGAGAAGCGTGGATGTCATGGCCGCTGAAACAGGCGGTGACAATTCGTGATGGGTTGTTAGAAAAGGAACCCCCCATAAGCCTGAGAATGTCAGCACACAACCGACAAGCCCTCCAGGTATGACAAAAAGAAACCATGTATTCGGATAATTGAATACTTCAAGAACGCCCTGTACTATATTTTTGAGAGATTTTTTGCCGGTTGATATTTCTGCGCCCCCAATGTCTGTGTATCCTTTTTCATGTGGATAGTCCCTGACAAAGAACCAAATATTCAAACAGATTACAAAAGTTATCAAGGCGGACAGTAAAATGACGGTTCGCCAGGAATAATAATTCATGAGCAGCCGTAAGGGAGTCCCAGCAAAGACAGCACCGACAATACCAAAAAATAGCGCCAATCCAGATATCATGGCATAATGGCGTGGATGAAACCAATTGTTTGCCACTTTCAGCAATCCGACAAAAGCCACAGCAACGGAGCCGCCGATTAATAACCGGCCGAAATCGGCCCAAATGATATGGTTAGAGAGGGCAAAGATCAGCGTTCCGATTCCGGCAATCAGCGATCCAATAGTGAGTAGACGACGCGGCCCCAAAGTATCTGAGAGAATGCCTGTGGGGATTTGCATGGCCACGTAACTATAGAAATAGAAAGCTGACAGGTTGCCCAGGGCAGTTGCATTTATATTGAAATCCCTCATGAGCTCTTCTGTCATTACAGCTGGTGCAACCCGATGAAAAAAGCCCATCAGGTAAAAAAGGGCCCCCAAACCCCAGACGAACCAGGCAGCTTTTTGCGGAGGTGAATGGTCGAGATTCATATTAACCACAGTTTATGCATGCGACAGAAGTTTAATTGAAATTCGGACAATATAATTAAGCGAATGTGATCTGTCAATCCAAGTTTAAATGACAAAAAAAGCAATTGAATTTAAACTCCAAACGTATTCTTTTACCTTGAAAAAATCAGCCAGGCTGTTACGCTGTATCAACATAGCTAAAAATTATTCAACATATCCGGTGACGGGAACAATACCATGAAGACGATATTGATTGTTGAAGACGATAAAAAAACATCATCCCTGGTGGCGCTCTATTTAGAAAAGGAAGGTTTTAATGTCATGATTGCTCATGACGGGCATGAAGGGCTGTCGCTTGCGGAACGTCACCATCCGATATTGGTAATCCTTGATTTGATGCTTCCGAAACTGGACGGTTGGGAAGTATGCCGCCAAATCCGACGAATTTCAGATGTTCCTATTATAATGCTGACTGCTCGAGGAGAAGAGGTCGATCGAATTTCCGGCCTGACACTTGGTGCGGATGATTATGTGACCAAACCGTTCAGTCCGAGAGAGTTGGTTGCACGTGTAAAAGCCGTACTTAGAAGAGGACGGCTTTCTCCGATAAAAGATAAAAGCATATTGAATTATAAAGACCTGGTGTTGAATTTGGAAAAACGAACCGTACGTATAAAGGATCGTCCTGTTCAACTTACACCCCACGAATATGCACTCTTGCAAGCGCTCATGGTGTCTCCGGGGAGGGTTTTTACACGTGATGAGCTTTTAGAACATCTGTATCCCGCTGGTGAAGCCCTTGTCATTGATCGTGTCATCGATGTCCATATTGGGAAGTTACGACAAAAGATAGAAGATAACCCAGCGACACCCAGATACATAATGACCGCTCGTGGCGTTGGTTATCATTTTGCAGAATACAACGACTCATGAAGAAGAAAAACCTGCCTGTAACCGAACATCTAATATGGAAACTTCTATGGATCAATATCCTTGTGATCGGATTTGTGATCGTAATTGTCTGGCTGTCAATCGACTATCTTGCAGCAAATTATTTTATGGTCTTAATGAAAAAGTACAACATTTCCACCGGCCCGATTCATGCCATGTTTGTGAGTTCCGTCCACAGATACCTTATTTGGGCAAGCTTGTCAGCGCTTTTGCTATCGTTATTTCTTAGTTTTTTACTCATCAGACGGGTTTTGGGTCCCCTTGCTCAAATGACCGAAATTACGCGCAGCATTTCATCTGGGGATTATTCGGTTAGTATTCCGATCAGATCTAAAGACGAAATCGGACAACTTGCAATAGCGTTTAATCGAATGGCAGACAGTCTTCAACAGATTGAATTACTTCGAAAAACCATGATGATCGATGTCGCACACGAACTCCGGACGCCGTTAAGCAATATTCAAGGCTACCTTGAAGCTTTGATTGACGGTGTCGTACCCGCAACCAGGGAAACCTTTGAGCTTCTTCATGACGAGACCCTGCGACTGATTCATCTGGTGGAAGATATTCTGCGTCTGGCCAAAGCAGATGCAGCAAGAGGGACCCTCGATCTTATGGATATTAGAGTTAAAGATGTGATTGAAGGCGTGCTTGATGTTTTTAGAACTCAATTTGAAACCAAGCGGGTTAATGTGAATTCTACAGGGGTTGACGGCAATATTCGTGTCTATGCCGATCCTGAAAAACTGGCGCAAGTGGTCCGCAATCTGATGCAAAACGCATATCAGTACACAATTTCCGGTGGAACGGTCAACATATTTACCCAATT
>Ga0316578_10000480_pt1 | contig 13413 bp, 8 predicted proteins | sample J0NA_2_FD_203076 | JGI IMG/M metagenome (GOLD analysis project Ga0316578, IMG submission 203076) | Rhizosphere microbial communities from salt marsh grasses in Alabama, United States - J0-2_160517rDrC | ecosystem: Host-associated > Plants > Roots > Rhizosphere | place: USA: Alabama | collected... | reverse complement strand
AGAATCTCATTGAAGATGATCGAATTAGCGAAAAAGGTCTTAAAGAGGTCTTTGAGATGCTAATGGTGGTAAATCCCAACATTGAAATTTATCTCCTCGATCCCGCCGGTAAAATTTTGGCTTTCTCAGCGCCACCCGGTAAAGTAAAACTTGACCGGGTTGATTTGGCGCCAATTAAAAAATGGTTTGAAGATCGCATTGTTTTTCCGCTAAGCGGTGATGACCCCCGCAATCCCGGGAGGCAAAAAGTGTTCTCCGCAGCCCGCATCCCCGAACAGGGACAACTTCAAGCATATCTTTACATTATACTAAGCGGAGAGATTTTCGACAGCATCGCTCAAAAATTAAAGGGCAGCTACATTATGCAGTTAAGTGCCTTATGGATCACTGCAAGCTTGCTCTTTGCCCTCATAACTGGCTTGCTTTTGTTTGCCTACCTGACCCGTCGGCTTAAGCACCTGGCTATCGTTATGGACTCATTCGATATGACGCAGACAACTGCCCGGTTGCAATCGATTCTCAGAGAGGACCGGCAGCACGGCGATGAAATCGACCGATTGGCGTTTGCCTTTAAACGCCTGGTTGATCGGATTCAAATTCAGATGAAAAATCTAAAACAAGCAGATGCATCCCGTAGAGAACTTATTGCCAATGTATCCCATGATCTGCGAACACCACTGGCAACATTGCAAGGTTATATTGAAACGCTTTTCTTAAAAAATAAAAGTCTGACTGAGGAAGATCGACACCATCACATTGAAATTGCGATCCAACACTGCGAGCGGCTCAGCAAACTTGTGGCGGAGCTGTTTGAACTGGCAACCCTGGATTCCCATGAGTCAAAAGTTCAGTATGAGCCGTTTAACATTAACGAGCTTGCTTATGATGTGGTGCAAAAGTTTGATCTATCGGCACAAGAGAGACAAATTACGATTAAAATCGACCATAATCAAAACCTCCCGTTTGTAAATGCCGATATTGCCATGATTGAACGGGTTATCGAAAACCTTTTAGATAACGCCGTGCGTCACACCCCTGGAGGGGGTTCTATCCGACTCACATTCAGTTTGCAAAATGGTGATATCGCCGTCCGCATCAGCGATACCGGCTGCGGTATCTCCGGGGAAGATTTGCCTCATATTTTTGACCGTTTTTATCAAAAAGACAGGACCCAAGAAGGCAAAGCGGATCATGCCGGACTTGGATTGGCAATTGCCAAGCGTATACTTGAATTACATAACAAATCCATAGCTGTCGAAAGTACAGCCGGGTCCGGAACCACTTTCACATTCCTCCTTTCGGCCGTTCCGGCCGCCTGATACAACTGCTGCTTTCATTCTATTTGTTACAGAAAAGTTATATTTCCGTGATGATCACGTGAATAAAGCCACTTACTATTTCGGCAGAATGGATCAATGGCTAATTTTAATTGTGGCTAAAAGATAAACGACCAAAGATCATATCCAAAAGGAGAATGCCATGAGAAAGCGACGCCAATTCATTAAGCTGATATTGGGATTTTTTGCCGGCCTGGGGTTGTTATTCAGCCCGCTGGCTGTCGGAATACGTTGGGTTTGGGCCAAGGCCCAAAAAATAATCCTGCCGAAAGGAACTCAGGTAAAGACACTTATCGGCAAAAACCCTGCCAATCTGGACACGCGAAATCTGGAGCTAACGCCCACGGAAAAGTTCGGAACCATGGGGTTGGCCAGCCACCAGGTCGATTTGAACAAGTGGCAGCTCGAAATAAACGGCCGGGTTCAACGTCCCATCAAACTGCGATATTCGCAGGTCACTGAGATACCTTCCGTCAAAAAAGACGTTCTGTTGATCTGTCCGGGAGTTTTTGCTTACCATGCCCGCTGGGAAGGGGTATCGGTGGCAAAATTACTCGAAAAGGCCCAGGCAAGCTCTGACGCAACGCATGTCTCTTTCAGCGGACCGGAGGGATGGAACGAAAAAACAGAACGATTCCCCATAGAGGATATCCGCTCAGACAGAGTTTTTCTGGCCTATAATGTGAACAACAACGCCTTGCCTGAAAAGCATGGTTTCCCGTTGCGTGCTGTGGCAGAAGGGTATTATGGCAGCCAGTGGGTTAAGTATGTCTATAAAGTTACGGTACATAAATCATAATCAGCTAATCTAGAAAGTCCAAGTTCCATTAGACTAATTCTCTGTGGGAGCGGCTTCCACATTCAATACCACTTGTTCTTTCCGGATAACCAGAAATCCCATAATTCATTGACCTTGAAAGTCAGACGCAGTTGTCAGGAGATGCGCAGAATGAAAAGAAAAAAGGAATTAAGTGTATTGTTCTTGTCGGCCTTGGTGTTGATTTCCACACTCGTATTTATCGACACCGTTCTATCGAATCCTGAAAATCCGAATTGGTCAAAGGTTGTCTTTTTTGTCAGGTGATACGATGTGGGCAAGGAAGTCCTGGAAGGACTGCAAGGAATCAAACGCGTTAAAAATGGATTTCGCAATTTCAAAGAAATAAACACCGTCTGGTATGATCCAGCTGTAATTCGTATCGCCGAAATGGAGCAGGCATTAAAGGATGCGGGAACCTATCTGGGAATTGCGAAATAATCAGAATTATATGATTGGATATGGCCACTCGTAATTTTGTTTTTGTAATCAGTTTCTGTGAGAGCCTGTAAAACCGGAAGAACAATCAATTCAAGGTTAGCGCCTTTTTTGTACACTGCTGCATACATGCAATGCACTTGAGGCATGCTGAATCATCGCTGATAATGACGTCCTTTTTGTTTTCAGCGATTCCGAATACGCCCATCGGGCAGACCATACGACACGTGCTGCAATTTATGCACCTATCTTTGTCTTGAATTATACGCCCTTGATGGACTCCTTTCGCTCGGAAGAAATGCCCGAAAGCGTCAAAACCAAATCTATGCATAAATGCCTCAGCTTCCGATGTACGATCGCCCACGATACCCTTTAGATCGAAACCGATGGTCATAATAGCCAGGCAGGTGAAAACCATCCAGCCCGCGTACTGCCATGGGTTACCGGTAACATGCACAGACACGCCAATAAAAATGGCGATGACCATAATCGTGAGCATAAGCGCTTTTAACCATCCGCTATCAAAAGGTAAATAGGGGTACCCGGCGTACAGAATAAGCCCCGCTCCCCAAAAAAATGCCGAGGTAATAAGCGCCCAGGCGGGATGAATGGCCAGGGCGACCGCCGCCAAGACCAGCCAAACCGAAACATTCATCGATAGCAGCATCTCCATACGGAAGGATAAGGGGAACTTTGCAAGGCACTGTTGCGGGGTCTTCGTACAGCCGTTGTCCAAAAAACTGGGCAGATCGTAAGCATATGCAGGGCCCCATTTTCCAATCCAGCCGGTTCGTTTCTTTAATAATTTCATATCAATTCCCGGAGCTGAAAACTGTGGCAGGACCAGCACCCTGTGATCCACACGCTCGCCAATTCCGCTTGTTTTAAGTGCCGCTATTATGGAATGGGTATTCATCTCGCCGCCGGCAGATGCGCACCAAACATTGATGCCTTTCGTCGGCACAACGAGGAGATAACCGTCTTGATCCGCAAGCGCTTTTTCAACACGTCGTACGGTAAGGTGAAAATTTGCGGTAACGATCACCGGGGCAGTTCTATCGGGTGTGCCGATTATCCGCAATCCCGGTTCAACAGGATTGGGAAACCATCGCCCACAATAATCAAACAGCGTTTTGGCTGCCGACCTATCCGCATCGGATTTGATCGCTTGCACATCCGCCGTGGGTGAAGGGGTTTTCAATTTTTTTGCGACAATTGTGACAAAACTTCCCAGAAAGGATTTGCGTTCATCGGCAATTTCAAAACCGGCTTTCCATATTTCGGTATTGATGTCGCTTACTGCCCGGGTGCCGGTTTGAGAGACAATATAGGTGATAAGCGCCAGCGGCAATCTCAGGGCGCTATAGATCGCTCTTTTTAGCGGCTGTTTCGGTTTTACCTCACCGGCGATTATCAGGGTTCCATCCGATTTCAGAATCCTGAAGAACTCCCTCAACGCCCAACGTCGTTCCTCGCCATAGAGCTCGCTTATCACCAGAGTAGCGGTAATGCAATCGAAGCTGTTTTCAGCAAATAGTGTATCGACTTCAACAACACCGGCATGATGCAAATGAACTTTATCCTCCAGTCTGTTTTTTTTGATCCGTTCCCGCGCAGTAGCAAGCATCCCTTCCGAAATGTCCACCCCAGTCACAAACGCATCGGCTTTGGCAGCTTTGACAGCCAAATCTCCCGTTCCGCAACCGACATCGAGAACTAACATGCCTGGCCGAATAAAATTCATGACGATATCGTCTACCACCCTGCCTGCATGACCGGCGGTAAGCAGATTTATGCCCCAATCGTAACGCTGAGGTCGACTTTCAAGAATTTTCATGAATATGTATGAAAACATTGCAAGCCTTCTTTAAACGCGTTGAAATAATGAATGACAAGTGTGGACTGCTATCCAGAGTTCGCGAAGTGTCCAACTGGTTAATGCATACGCAAGTCTTCAGCTTTTTGCAAGGATCGAAAGTATCGGTTGCGTGCTTACAGATAAACAACGACACCCTGGCACTATTGATCGCTTTTTGAGCGAACACTTCAGATGCGGCCTTCAGCAACCGCACACGGATTTTTTTGCCATCTTCACGATTGGCCGTCGCATTCTCCCCGATTTTTTTGCAAAAATGCCGCCGTTAAAAAAGGACCTGCCGATTGGTACGGGCAATGTAATAAATTGAAATAATCACTTTCATGTGTTAACTTACCCATTTTTACAAATATCTAAAAGATGGGCTGAAACTTGCCAAATTCTCATTTCACCGGGTTTTGAAGATGAGAAAATTTTACAAGCTGAACAGAAGGAGCAACTCTAATGCGATCCCTACCTATTCTGATTCTTTTGCTTTTACCTATAATTCCGTTCGTTGCGGTCGCAGCTCCACCAGGTTCTGGAAGTGAATTGCTCCCGCTGGTGACGGTCGCGACGGTTAAAATTGAAAATATCAATCCTCCAGCGGAATACATCGGTCATGTTGAGGCGATTCAGACCGTGGACTTGAGGGCCCGGGTCGAGGGATTTCTGGAGCAAATCAATTTCAATGAAGGCGAAAATGTGCCTGCCGGCAAGTTGCTTTACGTGATCGAGCAGGCGCCTTATCTGGCCAAAGTGGCCATCGATAAAGCGCAGGTGGCCCAGGCAGAGGCGGAACTGACCCGTGCCAATCAGCATTTGAAGCGGCTTCGGTCGGTCCTGTCGGCGAGCATTCCAGCCACGGACATTGACGATGCCGTTGCCGCTCAACTCCGCGCCGAGGCCCAAATAGCGATAACTCAAGCAAACTTGAACCGCTCCCTGCTCGACCTCGGATACACCAGCATCAAGGCGCCCATCAGCGGACGTATCGGGCGCACCGCCTACACTCAAGGAAATCTGGTCGGTCCGGCATCCAAGCCCCTGGCCCGAATTGTTCAGATGGACCCGATTCGCGTGATCTACTCCATCAGCGATAATAATTTCGCTGCCGTCCAGATGGCTCTGAACGATGCGGTTGAAGGCCGGCGAAGCCCCGCCCTGGTTCCGCGAATCCGGCTAGCCAACGGCACTGTTCTCGACACGGAAGGGCGAATCGATTTTGTAGACAATGAGGTTGATCCCGCCACCGGCACCATTGCGATACGGGCTGAATTTGACAATTCTAAAGGTTTACTGATTCCAGGCCAGTATGTCAACGTGCTGGTCACATTGACCCAGCCCAAACTGCGCCCGCTAATACCCCAAGCGGCAGTCCTGGTAAACCAGCAAGGCCCTTACACCCTGGTTGTTGACAGTCAAAATATAGCCAATGCCCGCCCCATTTCGATTGGTCAGGCTGTCGGCAACATGTGGGCTGTGGAATCCGGTTTGAATAAGGGTGACCGGGTGATCGTGGAGGGGATTCAGAAGGTCCAGCCCGGCAAACCGGTTCAAATTAATCCCGGCCCGCCACAGGAGAAATAAAAGATGATTTCAAAGATTTTTATCAGCCGGCCCCGCCTGGCGGCGGTCGTGTCTATTTTCATTACCCTGGCCGGATTGATTGCTTTGCTGAACATCCCTGTCGCCCAGTATCCGCAGATCACTCCACCGGAGATCAGAGTGACTGCCACCTATCCGGGTGCCAGCGCCGAAGTCCTGGCCAACACCGTGGGCGCACCGATCGAAAAGGAAGTCAACGGCGTCGAGAATATGCTCTATATGTCATCGACCTGTTCCAATTCCGGCACCTATAGTCTAAGCGTCACTTTCGCGGTGGGGACCGACCCTGATATCGACCAGGTCAACCTGCAAAACCGGGTGCAGCTGGCGACTTCAAAACTCCCGCAGGAAGTGGTGGAGCAAGGAATCAATGTTCGTAGAAGGTCCGGCGACATTATGGCGGCAATCAGTTTTTATTCGCCGGGCAAGAGCCAGGACATGCTCTTTCTGAGCAACTATGTCAGCAATAACATCAAGGATGCCCTGGTGCGGCTGGAAGGCGTCAGCGATGTTTTTGTCTTCGGAGAGCAGGAGTACAGCCTCCGCATCTGGATGGACCCCGAGCGGATGACGGCATTGGGATTAACCGCAGATGACGTGATCGGTGCCGTTCGCAGCCAGAACGTTCAGGCCTCGGTGGGGGCTGTCGGGCAGGAGCCGGTGGCTCTCGGTCAGCAGGTTCAATATACGCTTCGAGCCAAGGGCAGGCTGACAGATGTGGAAGAGTTCAAGAATATCGTTATCCGCAGCAACAGTCAGGGAGGCATTGTGCGGGTGCGGGATATCGCCCGGGTTGAGCTGGCCTCAAGAACCTACGGCAGCCAGTCGGCGTTAAACGGCGTCCCTACGGCGACGATGGCCGTCTACCAATCCTCCGAAGCGAATGCCCTGAAGACAATGGCGACGGTGAAGGCCGAGCTCAAACGACTTGAAGCCTGGATGCCCGAAGATATAGAATACCGGGTCATCCTCGACACCACCCAATATGTTTCGGCGGCCATCGATGAGATCGTCCTAACCCTGGCTCTTGTGTCTTTTCTGGTGATCGCCGTTGTCTTTGTTTTTTTACAAAACTGGCGCGCGACCCTGATTCCGGCGGTGACCATACCGGTGTCGTTGATCGGCACCTTTGCGGTGTTGCTGGCATTGGGCTACACCGCCAACACAATTTCCCTGTTTGCCCTGATCATGGCCATCGGCCTGGTGGTGGACGATGCTATCCTGGTGGTTGAAAATGTGTACCGGGTGATGCACGAGGAAGGTCTTGACGCCAAAGCGGGTTCCATCAAGGCCATGAGCCAGGTCACCGGGCCGATTATCGCCACCACCCTGGTCCTCTTCGCCGTCTTTATCCCGGTCGGGTTCATCCCCGGCATCACCGGCCAGCTCTATCGGCAGTTCGCGGTCACCATGTGCACCTCGGTTCTGCTCTCCGCGATCTGTGCCTTGACGCTGAGTCCGGCAATGTGCGCCACGGTGCTTCTGCCGCCCCGACCTCATCTGCGCGGACCTTTCGGCTGGTTCAACCGCATTCTCGAGCTGGCCCGGCGGGGCTATGTAGCGGGCTCTGCCCTGCTTATCCGGCGGCTCATCTTCGCACTGCTGCTTCTAATCGCCATTATCGGCAGTACCTGGTTGCTCTTTTCCCACAGTCCCAGCAGCTTTCTCCCAGAGGAAGACCAGGGATATTTCTTCATCAACGTCCAGTTGCCGGAGGCCGCTTCTCTTTTCCGTACCAACGCGGTGATGCAAAGGGCAACAGCGGATATCAAACAAATCGACGGCGTCGAAAACGTTATCGGCGTGTCGGGCTTCAGTCTGCTCAGCGGCAGCGCCGACAATGTGGGGTTTGCCATCGCCATTCTTAAACCCTGGGATGAACGCAAACGCCCCGATCTGCAGCTGGATGCGCTCGTCGGGCAGGCCCAAGAAAAATTAGGTACCGTTTCAACCGCTAACATCTTTGTATTCGCGCCACCACCGATCCGCGGGCTGGGAAGCACCGGCGGCTTTGACTTTCAGCTCCAGGCCCGGCAAGGGCAGCGCCCTCAGGAACTGTTCGGCGTCGCCATGTCTCTGATGATGGCGGCCAATCAAGACCCGGCGCTGCGGCACGTTTTTACCACTTACACGGCCAACACCCCGCAGATTTTTCTGAATATCGACCGCACCCGGGCCGAATATATGGGCGTGCCGGTCGGCAGAATCTTTTCCACCCTGCGCGAACAGCTGGGTTCGGCCTATGTGAACGATTTCAACCTGAAGGGCAGAACCTACCAGGTCAAGGTTCAGGCCGAAGCCTCTTTCCGTGATTCGACCGCGGATATTGAGCGCCTGTACGTGCGCAGCAATAATGACAAAATGGTTCCCCTCAAGACACTGGTGACCATGGAGCAGGTTCTGGGTCCACAGCTTGTCAGCCGTTACAACCAGTATCCCAGCGCCAAATTCAACGGCAACGCTGCGCCGGGCTATTCATCCAACCAGGCCATGGCGGCCATGGAGAAGCTGGCTTCCAGGGTCCTGCCGCCCGGCTTCGGTTATGACTGGTCATCCATTTCCTATCAGGAGCGCGAAGCCGGCGGCCAGGTGGTGTGGCTGTTTGCCCTGGCAGTCATCTTTTCCTACCTTTTTCTGGTCGGCCAGTACGAAAGCTGGAATCTTCCCCTTGCCATCATCGTCTCCATCCCGGTGGCGACCATGGGGGCCCTGGCCGGGCTGTGGATTCTGCGCATGCCGCTTTCCATCTACGCCCAGATCGGTATGGTGCTGCTGGTCGGGCTGGCCGCCAAAAATGCCATCTTGATCGTGGAGTTTGCCCAGGACCGCCGAAGGGAAGGCCTGTCGGTTGTTGACGCCGCAGTGGAGGGCGGACGAATCCGTTTCCGGCCGGTTTTGATGACATCGTTAACGTTCATTCTCGGAGTCGTCCCCATGATCATCGCCACCGGAGCCGGTGCCGGCAGCCGCCGGGCTATCGGCACAACCGTCTTTTGCGGCATGCTGGCTTCGACCGCTTTCGGTATTTTTCTGATACCGGTGCTGTATTATATCTTCCAATCCGCCAGTGAAAAGGGGCATGCCTGGCGGCAGCGGCACAAAAAAATGGATGACACCGAACCGACCGGCGAGCAAAAAAAACCGACGGTATAAGGCAAAAAAACCATGAAGTATCCCAATCGAAACAGTCAAAAACCCGCCAGAAGCGCCAAACGCGCCATCCGCATTCTTTTGCCGGCGATCGCCGTCGGACTGCTGTTGACCGGCTGTGCGCCTGTGGGCCCGGACTATACGCCGATTGAACCCGATGCGCCGCAGCGATGGAGTGCCGAAATGGCCGGCGGGCTCACCGCCAGCCAACCGGATTCGGCCGCGCTTGCCCGCTGGTGGACGATCTTTAACGACCCTGAACTGTCCAGCCTGGAGCAACGCGCGGTCAGCGGTAATCTGGATTTACAAACAGCACAGTCCCGAGTCCGGGAGGCCAGGGCGCTGAGGGGGATCAGCCAGGCCAGGCTTTTCCCTTTCGTGGACGCGCGAGCGGCGGCTTCAAAAATGCGCACCAGCGAGTCCGGCGGCACCGGAACCCAGACCCAGCTTTACACGGCCGGCTTTGACGCCGGCTGGGAACTGGATATTTTCGGTGGGCTGCGACGATCCGTCGAGGCGTCCCAGGCTGATCTTGAAGCCAGCCAGGAAAATTTAGACAGCGTGCTGATCAGCCTGATGGCGGAGGTGGCTTTAAGCTATGTGGATGTGCGTACGAACCAGGCCCAGCTGACGCTCACCCGCGCCAACATCAAAACCCAGGAAGAAACCTACAAACTGAACCGGTCACGAAACCAGGCGGGTATCATCGACGAGCTTGCCGTACAGCAATCCCTTCGAATTCTGGAAAGCTCCCGGTCGCAGATCCCGGTCATAGAAACGCGCCTGGCAGCGGCCAAAAATAGTCTGGCGGTGCTGCTGGGCAGGCAGCCCGGCGAATTCGCGCAAGAGCTGACCGAGCAAAAGGCAATACCGGCACTTCCGGCGACTGTTGCGGTTGGAATTCCGGCGGAAACCCTGAGACGTCGCCCGGATATTCGTTTTGCTGAGCGGGTTCTAGCGGCCCAGACCGCAAGGATCGGCGTGGCCACAGCAGACCTGTATCCCAAATTTCACCTGACCGGCACCATCGGTCTTGAATCTATCAATAGTGATGATTTTTTTAATTGGGGCAGCCACATTTGGCGCTACGGCCCGAACGCCTCCTGGAAGGTATTTGATGCGGGGGCAATCCGCCAAAACATCCAGGTGCAGACCGCTCGCCAGGAACAAGCCCTGATTCAATATCAGCAAACCGTCCTCAACGCCCAGGAGGAAGTGGAAAATGCATTAGTCGCCTATGCCAAGGAACAGCGCCGGCGAGATTCCCTGGACAAGGCCGCCACCGCCGCTCAGCGGGCGGAACTGCTGGCCAAGGACAAATATCAGGCCGGGCTGGTAGATTTTAATAATGTTCTGGACGCGCAGCGTTCACTAATTGTTCTACAGAATGAATTGAGCCAGAGTACAGGCGCCGCAGCAGCCAATTTAGTGCGCCTCTACAAATCTCTGGGAGGCGGTTGGGAATACGCATCGTTGGTGGAAGAACCATCGAATCAAAATAATAAGGGCTACAGTCCTCAGACCATAACCCCTTGACTTTACTGGTATGCGCGCTGAATTCCTTAATGTCCTTATAATTAGATGTAAAATCCCGCATGTGAGGGAGCCCGATTCGAACCTGCGGCCAACGGATTCGTTGAGCAGAATTCTGAAAATTCAAAAATGTTGTGATTTCAAGCGGTTGATTCTACGGCACTTTTTTAACTGATTTTTGGTTTCGTTTGGAACTATTTAAAAAACTTTGACCTCGACGAGCATAATTCGGGCACAATTTTCGCAAAAAAAATTTTTGATTATTAAATTAAATCAACTTTTCAGCTACAATTCTTCAATGGTGTTTTGTATCCACTGAAGAAGGCGGTCTCGTAAATCCTTATCCATATTCAGCAAGTTTGTCCGTTCAATCAGAGTTTTTGGAGCAATCATTTCCTCAATTAATAAAGTGCGTACGAAATCTCTATCTTTTTCTCTATAGGCCGCAAGCTTGCCGGCAGCAAGATCATGTATTTCAAGGCACCAACCGATTTTCCCCCTGGTTGATATTTCACCAACCACTGGTTTGGCCCTTTGCTGCCATCCTTGTGGATAAGCTGCGCCATCTATTAGCAAGCCATGTACATAGAAATCGTGTGTTTTATGAAACTGCGACATCTCCCCTAATGCACCATCAACAAGGTCCGCCTTATCGGGTCGATTTTTCGGTTGCATATCCACCTCGATCGATGCGCGAAGGGCTTCTGGTGCATCTGGAAACTCTCCGAGGATTGCTTGAGACCCAAATACCCATACCTCGGAATCCTTTGCGACATCGCATGCTGCCCTAATTGCGTGTTCAAGTTGATCTCGCGTCACTCGTCTTCTCCAAGTTGTTTAAACAGCTGATTTCGTTCGTCGGTGCTCAGAATAGCGAAAAAGGGACTGCTTTGGCGTAAACGATTCGCTCGTTCACTGGTTGCTGTTAAGAATCGTGATAAGCGTCGAATAGAATACGATTCCAATATATCCCGCCATTCTTTAATATCTTTCGTTGCAGATCCATGATCTTTCCTTAACATTCGTTGGACATGTTCCTTTGCTCGTCTTACAAGGGAAACATCATCCTCAATCGCTTCAGCTAATTTGCGAGACAACTCCAGCATGTGTTGGTTTTTTTCTTCATGAGTCAGAGGCTTTGCATGCATTTCTCGACTGTGCTTATCGGGGAATGGCATTATCCCATATAGAAGAGTAACTTCATCAGCACCGAAACGGGGAATATCAGCTTTCGTATACCCACTCACTTCAATGGTAAGGTCAAATTTTCGTTCTACCCGATTGAGCGCTGTCCGCAGCTGGCTAATGCAGTTGGATAGATGCCGCGTTTCATGCAATAGACCTATCACAATTGGTTCTCCATATTCTCGCGGAAACTCTTGAACCCATGCTGAATGTGGATACGGTGACAGTTTCCCAATTTCCTCTTTAACAGAACTTAACAACGCTTCGTATCGATTCTTTTCAGCCTGAAATAGCTTCAACACAGCTTTTACCAGTTTATCGGAACGATTAAGTTCATACTGATGTTTTCGACCCCCGCCAACATGAAGGACAAACCCTGATTGGAAAAGTCGTTTAAGTGCCTTCCGTGTCCACTGAATGGTCAACCCCGATCGTTCAGCAATATCTGGTGCACTAAGCGGTTCGTCTTTTTCATTTGCCAGGGCTCTAAACAGGCGCACGTTTGCCTCAGTGCCCAAAAGTCGATTAAGAGGATTTCGTAAATAACTTTGCTCAGATACGACTGGTCGCATGGTATATGGGTTTCCTTATAAATTAAGAAATTTCGATCTGTGCGAAATTATAATTTCTTTTTAGAATTTATAATTTATTTTTAGAACTTATAATTTCTTTAGAATATAACAATATTAGTTTTGTAATGCAAGCTTTTTGTAAAAGAATTCATAATTGTATCTTCGGATATCCTTGGGGAGATGTTATTTTAGATACTTTGCCCTTTTAATTCGATTGTGCTAAGCAGAACCAATGCATATCTGTCCTGATTATTTACTGACGCCGTTTCCCACAAAAATGGAGTTAAACGATTGACCTTCCCTCCGCCACCCAATGCCCATGCCCTGGCCGTTCTGATCTTTGCAGTTGTCGCCCTAATCCTGTTCACCCGTGAAAAAATACCCCTCGAGTCTTCCAGTTTCCTGGTGCTCATCGGTCTGGCCGTTGGGTTCGAAGTCTTTCCGTTCAAAGTGGACGGGGGCGTTTTACACGCCGTGGATTTTTTCCTTGGTTTCGGACATGAGGCGCTGGTTGCCGTCTGCGCCCTGATGATCGCCGGGCAGGGTATAGTCCGCACCGGGGCACTGGAACCTGTGGGAAGGGTGCTGACGCGGCTTTGGAAAGTGAGCCCGAGCATCTCCCTGCTGCTGACCCTTGTGGTCGGGGCCTTTTTCAGCGCGTTCATAAACAATGTTCCCGTTGTGGTATTGTTTCTCCCCATTTTGATCAACGTTTCCCTGCGCACGGGTATGAAGGCCTCTTCCGTGTTGATGCCCATGGGATTCAGTACCCTGCTGGGGGGCACGTGCACCACCATCGGAACCTCCACAAATCTGCTTGTGGTCTCGGTGGCAGCAGAGATGGGCTTGAAACGGATGGATATGTTCGATTTCCTGGTGCCGGCAGCCATTGCCGGAAGCATCGGTATCGCGTATCTC
>Ga0316578_10000479_pt1 | contig 13416 bp, 12 predicted proteins | sample J0NA_2_FD_203076 | JGI IMG/M metagenome (GOLD analysis project Ga0316578, IMG submission 203076) | Rhizosphere microbial communities from salt marsh grasses in Alabama, United States - J0-2_160517rDrC | ecosystem: Host-associated > Plants > Roots > Rhizosphere | place: USA: Alabama | collected... | reverse complement strand
GGCCGAGCTTGCGTTGCTGGGGATCTCCAGTCGCGTGCAGACCGCGAGGGTCGCGAGTGGTGAGACCTATCATCGGGTGCGAGCGGGCCCTTATGCCGACCGAGGCGCCGTCGACAAGGTCCGCAACTTGCTGAAAAAAAATGGAAAGGAAAGCATGGTCGTCCCCATCAAGTGAGGTGCCGTTGGCCCGGGCAAGCGATGCTGGAGTACGGCTCGCACCGTGGCGAGGGCGCTCAATACTCGAAGCTCCACTCGAGTCGCTCGCGGGCGGCATCCAGTCTGACTGCCTTGATCTCGGGCCGTGCCGGCATCGACCTGCCTAGGATCAAAGTGATTCGCGCACGTTCACTAAACCAGGTCGCCAGCTCCTCGTCGCCCTGGAGGCTGATCCGCCGCTCAGCTCGCGCAGCCAGCATCAGGAAATCGCGCCGGGCGTCCCGATCAGTCAGCTCGGTGAGGGTCTTGTTGATCGGTTGCGGCAGGAGCAGGAACAGGCCCACGCCAGGATGCTGGTCCATCGCCGCCCGCACCAGACCACGCGACTGTCGGTCGGTCAGCGTGGAGGCGAGGATGAGCACGCGATCCGGGTAGCGCGAGCGCAGTCGATCGAGGACCTGCTTGATCAGGCGCCGCAGCGGCGGACCGCACGCACAGTCAGAGCTGGGCCGGGGAATGCCCAGGATCAGGAGCCGCACGATCCCGAGACCCTGGCGTGCCAGCAAGGCCGGTAACCCGCGGACCGCGAAGCGGTCCAGGTCTTTCATCGGCTCCGAGAGCTCGGCGTAGGACACCAGCTGAGGGTGATGCTTACGCTGATTATCGCGTACGGCGGCATAGCTCCATCCGTCGAGGTAGCGGTCCGCGGCCCAGCGTTGGTGCTCGATCACGGCAAGCTGCTCCACCTCCGACGGCGTCAAGGCGAAGGACTCAACCATCTCCTCCGGCACTGCCCGGCAGTCGGCCACCGCGAGCTTGGCCCAGACATGATCGGCCTGATGGCGGTTGGCTTGGCGATACGAGGTGGCGAGGCGTTTCCAGGGACGGGCGGCGGGCTCGGCATCTGGGTCACGCCCTTGGGCGGCAATACTATCGCGATAGTGGTCGTGGATGGTCCGCGCGACCTCATCGCCGCGCCCCTCCAGGAGCACCGCAGCGCGGGAGGCATCGCGGAGATAGGAGAAAGGCACGGTCTGCCCGTCCCAGTCCTCGACCTGCCCGTCGGGGTTCCGGTCCCCGATCTCCAGGAGAATCGGCGGCGAGACACCCTGCATTGCGGCGAGGTCGCGGGCAAGACGCCGCGCGACCTCGAGACCGAGCCCCGGCGGATCCTGGAGGCAGACGACGACGAGCGTGACGGGCGTCTCGCGCGACCAGGCGACGGTGCGGATCTCCGCTGGCGGCGTTGCGGGTGCCTTCGTCCGGTCCCTGCCAAGCGTTGCCTCGACCTGTCCCGATGCCGACTCGACGGTGTCGACATCGGCGGGTTGCCCGCGATCGGCTCGCAGTGCCCTGAGGGGCGCAAAGCGGATGTCTGCGACCTTGGTCGCCTGCGGGTGGCGGCTCAGGAACGCCCCGGCGATCTCGCGGCTGCGGTCACAGAGGACCGTAATGCGCGGCTGCGCATTGCCGTAATGGATGAGCCGCAGGGCCTGCACCAGGATCGCCTGCGCGGGTTCCGCGAATCCGGCCATCAGCAGGTGGGGCCCCTGCCGGAAAGGCGGATCCATGCCCAGGTGCAGCGGGCGACGCATGAGCAGGTCGCGGGCGGCTCGGTCCTGGATGGCAAAGGTTTCCAGTCGCAGCGGTCCGTCGGGATCCGGCGCGGGCAGCGGTGGGGGCGGGTCCTGGCGATGCATCAGGATCAGCCGCTGTCCTGCCCGTTCCCCTTTGCGCCGGCCCTGCTTGGCGCGGGCGAGGATGTCCACGACCAACTCCGATGGATCGGGGGGGTCGGCCAAGATCAGCGTGCGGACACCCCCGAGATCGATTGTCGCGAGTTGCTCGCGCCCGACCCGAACGACCCTGCGCCGATCGGCGCGCAGCCCATCGACGACATGGCCCGCGACCGGGTCGGACCCGCAGACGACGATGGGTGGTCGACCCAGGCGCATCGCATCCCTTCTCAGCGCAAGGCCGTGTCACTCCGACGCGTGCAGGATCACGCCCTGCTCGTCGGTGAGCGTCACCCGCATCGGAATCCCCTGCCGGATGCTAGCCGAAACCACGCAGAAGTCCTCGAAGAGGTCCTTGCAACGAGCGAATCGAGCCGACTGGGTCACGACCTCGCCGAGGATCAGGGTGATCTCGAGCCGGCCGATGCGCAGTCGCTTCTTGTCGTTTCGCACCATCACGCAGGTGGCCTCGGCGCGCAGACAGCTCGCGGGAGGGTCCTCTTTGAAGACGCAGTAGAGGAGGCTCGCGCCCAGACAGTTTGCCGCGGCGGCGGCCAGCAGCCGCGAGGCGTTCGGACCCGCTTGCTCACCCAGGGGCGGGGGCTCGTCCATGACCAGGTCTGCGGCTCGCTTCCAGTCGAAGGCGACATTGATCTGGAAGCCCTCCTGCTGCTCGAGATGAATCGTGAACCGGCCCTCTTCGGACATGCGCGTCACTCCTATGCAACAGCTTCTCGACAACTTGCCCGGTGCCCGGGCGGCGTAGCGATCTCCCCCGGACCAGGGTCGGTCAGGAGCCGGGCGCGCGCGCCGGCTGCAGCCGAGGCGCCAATCCGACGTCTGCGCCGTGTCTTGGGATCCCGAGCGCGGCGCACGCCGGCGGCACGCAAGGAATCCGGATCGGCGGCGAAGCGTCGCCAATCGCCCCCGGGGATGAGCTCACGGTCGCGCACGGACCCGCGGTAGAGATAGATCCAGGCGCGCCCGTACGGCGACCGCAGCCAATGCCGATCATAGAGTCGCGGGTAGTCTTCGAGTCGGTCGAGGCGGCGCAGCCCGGCGCCATCGACGCTGAAGACCTCACCGACGATGGCGGTGCGGCCGCCGCGCACCGCCCCCGGATAGGCGCCGAGCAGATACAGCGCGAAGCAGGGCGCGGTCCGATGGGGACCGAGATACTCGGCCCCTCCAATGAGATGATGGTTGGCCTCTCCGCGCAGCAGGGTGCCATAGACGAAGACCGCGTGCCGCATCATGACTCGATGCGAGTGCCGAGCACTTCGAGAAACCTGTGCATCCAGTCGGGGCGGGCCGGCCAGGCCAGGGCCGTGACCAGGCTGCCGTCGCTGGAGGTCTGGTCGCCCTCGAAGTCGTGGATCGCGGTGCGCACCGAGTCGTCCGGCAGCTTGTCGGGGCAGATCGTATGGACCCGATGGCCCACCATCTGCAGGAGCTGCAGCGGCACCATCGCCTCGTAATCCTCGACATAGTCGCCGACCAGCATCAGGGTTTTTTTGACCGCCATGATTCTGCCCTCTGCGGATTCAACAGCCGCGCAGGCGTCAGACTATAACACCTGGTCCAGCTGACGATCTGCCCGGCCCGCGCTCCCCGTCATCGCCGCCCGGGCCGTTGGCCGGATCGAGCGGAGCCTGCCGATCTTTCCCTCCACGCCGCCCAGGTCGTAGCATGGGCAGGGTGCAGCGTGCCTCCTCACCTTCCGTCCCCGCACCGAGACATCCGATGCCCGATCGCCAGGCCCCGGTCGCCGTCTTCGCCTCCTTTTCCGGTCCCGGCGGGGTGGAGCGTATGGTCGTCAACTTGATTCGCGGCTTCGTGGATCTGGGGCAGCCGGTCGACCTGATCCTGATGCGTGCATCCGGGCCCCACCTCAGCCGGATTCCGCCGCAGGTCAACCAGATCCGACTCGGGACCTCGCACAGCCTGCTCGCCATTCCCGCGCTGGCCCGCTACCTCAGGCACCGCCGGCCAGTGGCCCTGCTTGCGGCAAAGGATCGGGCCGGGCGCGCGGCAGTCCTGGCGTGTGCGCTCGCGCGCACCGAGACCCCGCTGGTGGTCCGTCTGGGGACCCATCTGTCGGCGGCGATGGCGGGTAAGACGGCGCTCGAGCGCTGGCTGCGCTTCACCCCCATGCGGCTGCTCTACCCGCGGATCGACCGCATTGTGGCCGTCTCCCGGGGGGTGGCCGAGGATATTGCCTGCATCGCCCGGGTCGAGCCCGTGCGGATCAGCGTCATCCGCAACCCGGTCATCACCCCCGAGCTGGACGTCCAGGCGGCAAAGCCGTGTGTCCATCCCTGGTTTCGGCCTGGCGAGCCCCCGGTCATCCTGGGCGCTGGACGCCTGCAGCTGCAGAAGGACTTCGCCACGCTCATACGGGCCTTCGCGCGCTTGCCTAGCCGCCTTGGCTGCCGGCTGGTGATCCTCGGCGAAGGCGGCGGCCGTCCCAAGCTCGAGGCCTTGATCGCCGCGCTCGGCGTGAGCGACCGGGTCACACTCCCCGGCTTTCAGGACAACCCCTATGCCTATCTCGCCCGTGCCCGTCTGTTCGTGCTGTCTTCGGCCTGGGAGGGATCGCCCAATGTCCTGACCGAGGCCATGGCGCTCGGGATCCCAGTCGTCTCGACCGATTGTCCGAGCGGTCCGTCCGAGCTCCTGGACGGTGGGACCTTCGGCCCGCTGGTGCCCGTCGGGGACGCTGCCGCCCTGGCGGCGGCGATGGAGCGGACGCTCGAGCGGGCGCCGCCACCCGACGTCCTCCGCGCGGCCGTGGCCGAGTACGGTCAGGCGTGCAGCGCCAAGCGCTATCTGGAGGTCCTGGGTGTCGTGCATTGAGCCCCCGGGTCCGCCGGCGCCTCGGCGGGTCCGTCTTGCGAGGGCGCGTGGTCGCCTCGTGCCGGCGGGCAAAGGCGTCCGCATGACTTGTCCCGGTCCACGGGCGGCCTGGTCTGTGCGTCGGTCGACCGCCGTTTCCAGTTTTCAGGGTCGTCGGGAGCGACGATGAATCTCTTCCTGCTCGGCCGGATCATCGGCATCTATGCCCTGATTTTCGGCGTCACCCTGCTGAGCCCGATCCTCATCGCCGTCTGGTATCGAGAGCCGGAGATCCTCCACTTCCTGTGGCCGATGGCGGGATCGATCGGCTTCGGTGCCTTGTTGTGGCTGATCGGCCGGCGCCGGACGCACGAGCTGAGCGTCGGCGACGGCTATCTGATCGTGACCCTCTTCTGGATCCTCCTTAGCCTGTTGGGTGCCTGGCCGCTGATGCGCGGGTTCGGTCTGTCGCCGGTCGAGGCCCTGTTCGAGTCGGCTTCGGGCATCACCACCACGGGCGCGACCGTGATTACCGATCTCGACACCATGCCTCGCTCGCTCCTGCTCTATCGACAGCAGCTGCAATGGTTCGGCGGGATGGGGCTGATCGTGCTGGGGGTCGCGGTCATGCCGATGCTGGGCATCGGCGGGATGCAGCTCTATCGTGCGGAGACACCCGGTCCGCTCAAGGAGGAGAAGCTGACCCCGCGCCTCACCGAGACCGCACGGGCACTCTGGCTGATCTACTTTTCGCTCACACTGGCCTGCGCCGGCGGGTACTGGTTGGCGGGAATGGGTCCCTTCGACGCCGTTGCCCACAGCCTGACGACCGTCTCCACCGGCGGTTTCTCCACGCATGACGCAAGCATCGGCTATTTCGGGAGCTCCGCCGTCGAGGCGGTGGCCGTGGTCTTCATGCTGCTCGCCGCGATCAACTTCGGGGTCCATTACCTGGCCTGGCTCCATCTCAATCCCTTGCATTATCTGCGTGATGTCGAGGCGAGGGCCTTTCTGGGACTGGTCGGGGCGGCAGTCCTGACGGTCAGCCTCATCCTGTATCTGCAGGGTGCCTACGACCAGGCGCACTCAAGTATTCGCAACGCCGCGTTCGTGGTGGTCTCGATCGTCACCAGCACCGGCTTTGGGACGGTCGACTTCGCACACTGGCCGGATTTCCTCCCGGTTCTGCTGATCTACATCAGCTTCGTGGGCGGGTGCGGCGGCTCGACGGCCGGTGGCATGAAGGTGTTGCGGGTTCTCTTGATGGTCAAGCAGGGTGCCCAGGAGGTGCGCCAGCTGATCCATCCGCATGCCATCCTGCCGCTGCGGCTCGGCCAGCGCGTCGTCGACCCGCGGCTGGCGCGCTCCGTTTGGGGCTTCTTTGCGCTCTATACCTTCGCCGTCGCCATCCTGACGCTGCTGATGATCCACGCCGGACTCGCGCCCCTCGACGCCTTCAGCGCCGTGGCCACCTGTTTGAACAATCTCGGTCCGGGGCTCGGCGAGGTCGCGTACAACTTCCAGTCCGTCAGCGACTTCGGAAAGTTGCTCGCCGTGAGCGCCATGTTGTTGGGACGCCTTGAGATCCTGACCATCTTGGTGATTCTGTCACCGGCGTTCTGGCGCCGTTGAGGTCGCGCGCGCATCGCCCGCGGGGTTACTCCTGCGGGTGCCGATCAAGCGCCATCCCTGACCAACCCCGGCGCCGCTTCTCCTGCCCGTCAGGCGGCGCCGAATCCGTCGGCGACTCCTGATCGCGCGGCGTGCTGAACCCCCCGTCGTTGGGGCGCCGCTCGAGGCCGGCGCGCGCGGACGCGCCGGTGCTTGCCCAGCCTCGATCGGGTCAGGCATGCTTGGGACTGATCAACAAGCGTCGCTCGGTGGGATCTGCATGTGGCCCAGGGAGATGTGGTGAGACGGCACTCAAGACGGCAACTTGTTGTTCTGTCAGCGATGGCTGGCGCACTGGCCGCGCCGCTTCCCGCGGTCGACGAATGGCGCAACCACGACAACCGCGGTCATCGCAAGGGGCGAGTCCATGGGTCAACTCTTTCGCATCGCCGGCTTCGCTGCCTACGTCAGCATGATCTTCCTCAACGCCTTTGTGGATTTGGGGCACAAGATCATCATCCAGAACACCCTCTTCAAGACCTATGATGGCGATCTCCAGATCCTGCTGACCGCCGTCGTCAATGCCCTGATCCTGCTGCCGTTCGTTCTTCTGTTCACCCCCTCGGGGTTCCTTGCCGACCGCTTCCCCAAGCATCGCGTCATGCGGGCGAGCGCCTGGGCAGCCGTGGCCTTAACCCTTCTGATTACGCTTTTCTATCACCTGGCGTGGTTCTGGCCGGCGTTCGCCATGACCTTCCTGCTCGCGGTTCAAAGTGCCTTCTACTCGCCGGCCAAATACGGGTACCTCAAGGAACTGGTGGGCAAGGAGTCTCTGGCGGCGGCCAACGGCTGGGTCCAAGCGACGACCACCACGGCGATCCTGGCCGGGATCTTCTTCTTCTCGGTCTTGTTCGAGGGGCGCCTTGCCGGCCAGAGCGCTGCCAGCCCGGATCGGGTGATGGGGCTGATGGCGCCCCTCGGCTGGGTGCTGGTGCTGGGTGCCCTGATCGAGGTGACCCTGGCCTACCGGCTGCCCCAGACAGGTCCCGGTGCCACAATGCGGTTTGCCTGGCCGGACTACGCGAGCGCGCGGTATCTGCGCCACAACCTGCGCGCGGCCTGGGACAACCGGGTGATCTGGCTCTCGATCGTGGGGCTCGCGATCTTCTGGTCGATCGCCCAGGTCATCCTGGCCGCCTTCCCTGCCTTCGCAAAGGAGACCCTGGGAGAGACCAACACGGTTGTGATTCAGGGCATGCTGGCCTGCTCCGGCATCGGCATCATCGTCGGGTCGGTCATCGCCGGTCGGATCTCGCGCAGCCACATCGAGACTGGCCTGATCCCGGTTGGAGCGCTCGGCGTCGCCGCGGCCTTGTTTCTCCTGCCGGGGCTGGGATCTGCCTGGGCGCACGGGCTGAACTTCCTGCTGCTCGGGTTCCTCGGCGGCCTGTTCTTGGTGCCGCTCAATGCCCTGATCCAGTTCAACGCGGGCGAGCAGGGCCTCGGCCGCGTGCTCGCCGCAAACAACTTCATCCAGAACGTCGTGATGCTGGCCTTCCTCGGCCTGACGGTGCTCGCGGCCCATCTCGCGATCGGTGGTCTGGCGGTGATGCTCGCGCTGGCCGTGGTGGCGCTCGGCGGCGCCATCTACACGCTCTATCAGCTGCCCCAGTCGCTGGTGCGCTTCCTGATCGCACGCCTCATGGCCACCCACTACCGGCTGGATGTGATCGGGTTGAACAACATGCCGGCCCAGGGCGGCGTGCTGATGCTCGGTAACCATATCAGCTGGATCGATTGGGCGATGGTCCAGATGGCCAGCCCGCGTCCGGTGCGCTTCGTCATGGAACGAGTGATTTACGAGCGCTGGTACCTGCGCTGGTTCCTCGACTTCTTCGGCGTGGTCCCCATCTCGGGTCGGCGCAGCCGCGAGGCGATCGACACCGTCTCGCGTTTGCTCGATGCCGGCGAGGTGGTCTGTATCTTCCCCGAGGGAACCATCAGCAAGAACGGACAGCTCTCGGAGTTCAAGCGCGGCTTCGAGCGATCCGCCCGGGCGGCGACGAACGGCGTGATCCTGCCCTTCTATCTGCGCGGTCTCTGGGGGAGCCGCTTTTCCTACGCCAGCGAGAAGCTCAAGGCGATGCGCCGCGCGGGGCGAAGCCGCGACGTGCTGGTCGCCTTCGGGCGTCCGCTGACCCGAGAGGCGAGCGCCGAGCGGGTCAAGCAGGCGGTGTTCGAGCTCTCCGTGACCTCCTGGCAGACCCATGCCGCGACCCTGCCGAGCCTGCCCGCGGCCTGGGTCGCAGCCGCGAAGCGGGCGCTCGCTCAGGTCGCGGTGATCGACTCGGTGGGCACCCGTCTGAGCAACCGGCGTCTGCTCACCGCGGTCCTGCTGTTCGCCCGCCGCATCCGGCGGCTCGCGCGTGAGCCTGCCCTCGGCATCCTGTTGCCCGCGAGCAGCGCCGCCGCGATCGCGAACCTCTCCGGTCTCCTGGTCGGCAAGCAGGTGGTCAACCTCAACTATACCGCGAGCAGCGAGGCCCTGCTGGCCGGGATGCGCAACGCAGGCGTGCGCCATGTGATCACCTCGGAGCGCTTCATCGCCAAGCTGCGGCAGCGCGGGATCGATCTGGACGCCGCCTTCGCCGAGGTGACCCTGCATCCGATGGAGGGGCTGCGCAGCGAGATCGGCAAGCTGGAGGCGCTCGCCATGCTGGCGGTCGCGAGCCTGTTGCCGGCGCGGTTCCTGCTCTGGCTCTTCGGTCGGCCCTCCCGCCCGGATGAGACGGCAGCCATCCTCTTCTCCAGCGGCAGCGAGGGAGCCCCCAAGGGGATCGAGCTCAGCCATCGCAACATCATGGCCAACGTGCGCCAGATCTCGGACGTGCTGAACACCGAGGCGGACGACCTCATTCTGGCCAACCTGCCGCCCTTCCATGCCTTCGGTCTCACGGTGACCACCTTCCTGCCGCTGCTGGAGGGGATCCCCATGGTCTGTCACCCCGACCCCACGGATGCGGTCGGCACCGCCAGGGCGATTGCCCGCTACGGCGCCACCGTCCTGTGCAGCACCTCGACCTTCCTGCGGCTCTATGTCCGCAATCAGCGCATCCACCCGCTCATGTTCCAATCCCTGCGCGTGGTGGTGGCCGGCGCGGAGCGCTTGGCACCTGAGGTGCGCGAGGCCTTCGCGATCAAATTCAACAAGCCGATCTACGAGGGCTACGGGGCCACCGAGACCACGCCGGTGGCGAGTGTCAACGTCCCGGATGCGCTGGAGACCGAGACCTGGAAGATCCAGTCCGGCTCACGCCCGGGGACCGTGGGCCTACCGTTGCCGGGCACCAGCTTTCGCATCGTCGACCCCTTGACCCTCAAGACCCTGCCGCCGGGCGCGGACGGGCTGATCCTGATCGGGGGCGTGCAGGTGATGAAGGGCTATCTCAAGGACCCGGGGAAGACCGCCGAGGCGGTCGTCGAGCTGGATGGCCAGCGCTGGTACAAGACGGGTGACAAGGGGCACCTGGACGCCGATGGTTTCCTCACCATCGTCGACCGCTACTCACGCTTTGCCAAGCTTGGCGGGGAGATGATCAGCCTCGGCGCGGTCGAGGAGCAGATCCGTCGAGCCCTGGGTGAGCCCGAGCTGGAGCTCGCCGCGGTGAGCCTCCCCGACGAGCGCAAGGGTGAGCGCATCCTGCTCCTGGTCGCCGGTGAGATTGGAGCGGATGGGATTCGCAAGCGGCTGGTGGAGGCGGGCATGAATCCGCTCAGCATCCCCTCGGAGGTTCTCCGGGTCGAGTCGATCCCGAAGCTGGGCAGCGGCAAGACGGATTTCGCGGCGGTGCGCCGGCTGGCACTGGCCGCTTGAGCGCATCCCGCGTGGAGCAACGTATTTCTCTATAAGAGCATGTTTATAAGAATGAAAATGAGCTTCCAGAATTGTAGGCGCGCGCTTTCGAGCTATACTTTTAGTGGGAGTAACAGAGAAAGGAGGACTGCCATGAAAACCAAAAGCAAAGCGATTGGGGAAGCGGTCCCGCGTCGTGAGCTGACACTCTTCGACGAGATGGATCGCGCCTTCGATAACCTGATGCGTCGCGGTTGGCACCACGGGTGGATGCATCCGTTCCGTGAGATGTGGCCGGAGTGGGGTCGTCTTGAGGAGACGTTGGAGATGACGCCGCGTGTTGATGTGATCGATCGGGAAGAGGAGATCCTGGTGCGGGCAGAGGTCCCGGGCGTCGAGAAGAAGGATCTCGATGTCGAGCTGAGCGGTCAGCTGCTGACACTGAAGGGTGAGCGCAAGCACGAGGAGACCGAAGAAAAGGGCACCTACTATCGGTCCGAGATCGCGCGCGGCAGCTTTACCCGCTCGATTCGGCTGCCTGAAGGTGTCGAGCTCGAACAAGCGAAGGCCGACTTCAAGGACGGGGTGCTCGAGATTCATCTGCCGAAGACCGAAAAGACCGAGCGTCGGCGGATCGAGGTGCAGTAAAACCATCGGCGCGCCTGCCGCGCCCCATCGCACACCATCACGTGTGCGCCGACCGCCCCCGGAATTTCTGCAAGAGTGGATCCCGGGGGCGGCCTCTTTGCGGCCTCCAAGATCGTCTGTCTCGACCGGAATTCGAGGTCGCAGCCCCACTGCCCTAGACGCTTGAGCCACTTGTCAAGCCGGGGCCGGGATGGCCGGTCATTTCAGCCTCACCGGGTCGGGTTTTTTCTGGCGGGGGTATCCCCGATCCCCAAACGTTTCTGTTACCGTTACGCTCTCGGCGTCCCGTCAGCTTGCCGCCGGAGCGGGCGCGCGAGGGCAGGGTTGCCAATGCCGAGACCATCGTGCAGGGCAACCGTTTGTAAGGGCGGGTGCGTCGCTCTCGGTTGACGTGTGTTTAGGTGATTGAAGCGGCGCGTAATCTGACTTGGAGAATAGAACAGCATGACGATGAAATCGAAATCACCCATCCGTATCCCGGCGCTGTTGATTGCAGCCTCTATGCTCGTGGCTTGTGGGGAGCAAGCGCAGGAGTCCGCAGGCGAGGCGGCGGACAAGGCGGCCGATGCCGTCAAGGAGAGTGCCGCGGAGGTGAAGAGAATGGCGGGTGAAACCGTCGAGGCGGGCAAGGAGGAGGCTGGCGAGATGGCCATGGAAGCGGGGGAGGCCGTCAAGGAAGGCTACGAGCAGGTCGAGGAGAAGGCCGCGGAGACGGCGGATGCGACGGGTCGAGCCGTGGAAAAGGGTGTCGACGAGGTGGGAGAAGGTGCGGATACGATGGCGGATTCCGCTGAGAAAGCCGTCCATGACGCCGCTGAGAAGGTCGAAGAGGCAACGGACGAGAGATGAGACCCGGCGGCTCAGGTCGTAGGTTTCGACGGCTTCCGTACCGGGTCGACATCGATCCCGAACGACTTGGAGCTCCCGTGGGCGTCCCGGCAGGTCCCGCGCCAGACGTTCCCCTCGGCCGTTTCGGTGTACCACTCCGCCAGTTGGATGGTCTCGCGCTGGCAGCCCTGCTCGACGGCGCGGTGCTTGACCCATTCGGCCAGGTCGCTCGCGTTCCAGATGCTGGAGCACGCGGACAGCCACAGCGGCATGAGAAGCCGGAGTGCGCGGGGAATCGATCCGGGGAATTTAGATGGAAGCACAAGCGGCACCCACGATTGATCCACTCAGGACAGGCATCCTGACCCGCCGGTTGCCGCGCGACGGGCGTTCCGGAGAGCACGACATCCGATCAAAACTAACCTTGCTCACGGCCAATTGGAAGTCCGGAGTGCTTCGCCCGGCGAAGGGGGATCGGACCGCCAAAGGGCGTTCACCCTGCTCCCGGCGCGTCGGCCTCGTGGTCGGTCTGGCTATGAGTCACACCGCGGGAGCGGTATTCGCGGAGGCGGACGGCCCGGATTTCTACGCGGTCCAAGGCGTCGCCCAAGGCGACGTCCTGAACATCCGGGCCGAGCCGGGCCTCCATGCACGCAAGGTCGGCGAGATCCCGCGCGACGGCACCTGCATCCGCAACCTCGGCTGCAAGGGAGGGTTGACCTTCCAGGCGTTCACCGAGCTGTCGCCCGCGCAGCAGGAGAAGCGCGCGAGAGAGAACCCGCGCTGGTGCAAGGTTGAATACCAGGGGGTCACCGGCTGGGTCGCCGGACGCTATCTGACAGAGGGTGACTGCCGCCGCTAAGGCCCGCTCTGATCTAGATCGAGCTCCATTGCCCGTGCAAGCCCATCAGACTCAGACCAGAGCCGGAGATGAGGTTAATGACCAAGAACACCCTGACGCTACTCGGCGTCTTCTGCCTCGCCGCCCCCCTTGCCCAGGCGTCGCAGCCCAGTTTCGACTGCAGCAAGGCCTCCCATGAGGCGGAGGAGCTGATCTGCAAGGACTCGGAGCTGGCGTCGCTGGACCGCAGCCTCGCCGAGCTCTACGCCGCGGCGCTCAAGAACACCCCGGCCGGTGAGCAGGGCGCGCTCAAGGCGGAGCAGCGCGGCTGGGTGAAGGGGCGTAATGACTGCTGGAAGTCCGACGACCAGCGCGGCTGTATCAAGGCCGAGTACGAGTCACGGATCAGCGAGCTCAAGGACCGCTAGGGCCGGCCGCAGCGCAGCGGCTTCCCCAGGCCCCGGCGCTCGGCATGCGGGATGGGGAGAGCGCAGCGATCCCCTGTCCACATGCTCCGCCTCCGGGATGCCGATGGGTGTGCCGGGTCTCACCGTGCGGCGTGGCCGCCTGCTTCGCGCAGGCCCCTCATGGGCTCCGGTCTACCTGAGGGAAGGCCGACAGCCGCGACTTTCCAGATGGGCGATCCGGCAGGCGCGCGACTGACACCCGAACTGCCCGCGGCAGGGCTGGAGGGTGCATCCCGCGATCTCGACCCTTCCTTTCCCCCAGTCCGAGGAGCCCGTTCATGTTGTTGACGAATCTGGAGGTCGTCCCTGGTCGCAGGGTCGTCGAGCACCTGGGTCTCGTGCAGGGCAGCACGGTGCGCGCCAAGCATGCGGGCAAGGATATCCTGGCGGGCATCAAGAACGTCTTCGGCGGTGAGCTGCGGGCCTACACGGACTTGCTCC
>Ga0316578_10000478_pt1 | contig 13416 bp, 10 predicted proteins | sample J0NA_2_FD_203076 | JGI IMG/M metagenome (GOLD analysis project Ga0316578, IMG submission 203076) | Rhizosphere microbial communities from salt marsh grasses in Alabama, United States - J0-2_160517rDrC | ecosystem: Host-associated > Plants > Roots > Rhizosphere | place: USA: Alabama | collected... | reverse complement strand
CGAACCGTACAGGACGCCATCGACTACATCGAGAAGAACGCCACTGGCTGAGCCGCAGAGAGGCAGACAACCTCTCTGGTGTGAGCAGCCTCCGAGAGGCCCGCAGATTCGTGGAGCGCGTCGTAGTCACGGGAGTCGGCCTGGTCACGCCGTTGGGGGTCGGAACCGAGGCCAGCTGGTCCGCTGCGCTCGCGGCGAAGAGTGGCGTCGGCCCGATAACGCTCTTCGACATCACAGACAGCTACCCGTGCCGCATCGCCGCAGAGGTCAAGGGGTTCGACCCCACCGAGTTCCTCGACCGAAAGCGGATCAAGGAGTGCTCTCGGTTCATCCAGTTCGCCCTCGCGGCCGCGAAGCTGGCGGTGTCGGATGCCGGGATGGAGCTCAGTGACGCAGAGCGTGAGCGCGCCGGCGTGTTCATCGGTGTCGGAATGGGCGGGCTGGAGTTGCTGGAAGCGGCCACGCTGAAACTGAACCAGAACGGGCCACGCAAGCTCAGCCCCTACACCATCCCGGCACTGGTCGCGAACATGGCCGCCGGACAGACTTCCATTCTCCTGGGCTGGCGCGGGCCCAGCCTCGCGCACACATCGGCCTGCGCGTCGAGCGCACACTCGGTGGGCGAGGCTTTGCGCTGGATCCAGCGCGGAGACGCGGATGTGATCCTCGCGGGCGGAGCGGAAGCGTCCATCACGCCAGTGGGTATCGCCGGATTCTCGGCCATGTTCGCCCTCAGTCGTCGCAATGACGAGCCCGGGCGCGCCAGCCGTCCATGGGACCGCAACCGGGACGGATTCGTCTGCGGCGAAGGAGCCGGAGCTCTCGTGCTCGAATCCCTGACGCACGCGCGAAAGCGGGGAGCACGAATCATCTGCGAGATGCGCGGCTACGGCTCCACCAGCGACGCGCACCACATCACCAAGCCCGCCCCCGGCGGCGAAGGGGGCGCGCGCTCCATGCGTGCGGCATTGCGAGATGCCCGACTCGACCCCACCGACGTCGACTACGTGAATGCCCACGCGACCGGCACTCAGAGCGGCGATCTGGAGGAAGGCCACGCCATCGCCGACGTCTTTGGTGCCCACGCGACGAATGGCGACCTGTGGGTCAGCTCGACGAAGAGCGTCATGGGGCATCTCCTGGGCGCTGCAGGGGCAGTCGAAGCAGCCATGTGCGTGAAAGCGCTGCAGACGAGCCTGGTCCCTCCCACCGCGAACCTCGAGGATCAGGACCCCGAATGTCACCTGGACTGCGTCCCACTCACGGCTCGAGAGCGCACGATTCGACACGCGCTGAGCAACTCGTTTGGATTCGGGGGAACCAACGCCACGCTCGTGTTCTCCATGCTTGAGGATTGACCCCGAGGATCGGAGCCACGTACCCATGCAGTGCCCGTTCTGCAAACACCTGGAGAGCCGCGTCGTGGACTCTCGGCTGGTGACCAGTGGCACCGTCACTTGGCGAAGACGGGTCTGCGATGCCTGCAAGCGGCGGTTCACGACGTATGAACGGGTCGAGCACGTGCTTCCAACGGTGAAGAAGCGAAACGGACAACGTGAGCCTTTCGAGCGGGAGAAGCTCTTTCGCAGCCTTCGGATCGCGTGCAACAAGCGGGACGTATCCACCAGCGTCCTCGAAGAGCAGGTCGACGAATTGGAACAGGAGCTCGCGGCAACCGGCGAGCGTGAGGTGGAGTCTCTACTCATCGGGGAACGAGTGATGGAGCGGTTGCGGCGCCTGGATGAAGTGGCCTACGTGCGATTTGCAAGTGTTTACCGATCGTTCCGAGACGTAGACGAATTCATGCAGGAGATGGGCAAGCTTGTTCGCGGCAAGCCAACGGAGTAAGGGTCGTACGATGCCTGACCTGGACAGCCGAATGATGGCACGCGCGCTGGAACTGGCGCGAAAGGGCGACCCGTCCCCGAATCCTCACGTCGGCTGTGTGATCGTCGACGGCGAGGAGGTCATCGGCGAGGGCTTTCACGAGGCGGCCGGGATGGACCACGCCGAAGTGGCAGCCCTGCGTCAGGCCGGCGACGCCGCTCGCGGCAAGTGCATGTACGTCACCATGGAGCCGTGCAACCACGAAGGCCGCACCGCCCCCTGCGTCGACGCGATCTTGGCGGCGGAGCTCGCCAGGGTGGTGGTTGCCTGCCGTGACCCCAACCCCAACGTCCCGGGCCAGGGCGTCGAGCGGCTGCGCGAGGCTGGAGTCGAGGTGGTGGTGGGCGTCCTGGAAAAGGAGGCCTCAGCCGTCATTCTCCCCTGGAAGAAGTACGTAACGACTCAAGCCTCGTACTTGGCGCTCAAGTTGGCGGTATCGCTGGATGGACGGATTGCCACCCGCACCGGGGCGTCCAAGTGGATCACGTGTCAGGAGTCGCGTGCGCGAGTGCACACCCTGCGCCACGAGCACGATGCCGTCCTCGTGGGGATCAACACGGTGATGACCGATGATCCGAAACTGACCGTCCGGGATGTGCCGGGCAGAAACCCGGTTCGGGTGGTGTTGGACAGCACACTGCGGCTGCCCATGAACAGCCAACTGGTGAGCAGCGCCGCCGACATTCCAACCTGTGTGGTGACGACGGCGGACGCATCACGCGCCGTCGCGGAGAACCTGGAGAGCGCTGGCGTGTCGGTCCTTCGCGTCCCCGCGACTGCCGAGGGCCGCTGTGACATGCGGGTGGCGTTGCAGGAGCTGGCGGCACGCGAGGTCGTCACGGTGCTGTGTGAGGGTGGGGCCGAGCTCAGCGGGAGCCTGCTCGCCAGTGGGCTGGCCGACGAGCTTCACGTGTTCATCGCCCCCGTCCTGCTGGGTCCACGCGGCCGCGCCGCTGCGGTGGACTGGGCGGGCCCGGAGACCCCTGCCGAGGCACCGCGGATCGAATCACCTCAGTGGGAGCTTTGCGGCACCGACGCCTACGTGTCGGGCCGTGTGGTCTACTCGAAGAAATGACGAGCCGCAGGGTGTTACCCTTCGGCGCGTTCACGCCTTGCCAGACGCCTCCGGGCGCCACATGAGTACTCAAGATGGCCCTCCTGGATATCCTCATCTATCCTGACCCGGGACTCCGAGAAGTTGCGGAGCCAGTCGAAAGAGTCGACGACGAGGTCCGGTCGCTCGTAGAAGACATGGCTGAAACGATGTACGACGCTCCGGGCGTCGGCTTGGCCGCCACGCAGGTGGGCGTGAACAAGCGGGTCTTCATCATCGACATCGCCGACGAGGACGAGCCGAGCAATCTCCAGGTCTTCATCAACCCCGAGATCTTGCTCCGCGAAGGGACTCAGTCCTGGAAGGAAGGGTGCCTGTCGTTTCCGGAAATCTCCGAGGAGATCAAACGCGCCAAACGGGTGAGGGTTCGCGCACTGGACCTCGGCGGCAACGAGTTCGAGCTGGAAGCGGAAGGACTGTTGGCAGTGGCCGTCCAGCACGAGAACGACCACCTCGATGGAGTTCTGATGGTGGACAAGGTGTCGCCACTCAAGCGGCGACTCATTGGCCGAAAGCTGGCCAAGCGCGCTACTTCTTGAACAGGCTCTGGTCCACGCTGAGCCCTTGCGCGGCCAGCTCACCGACCACGCGCGGAATCGTGCCGCTGGCCAGGAACCGCCCCTCTACCGCCGCGCCGGTGGCGCGATCGATGGCGAAGCGGAAGATTTCATCGCTCAGGATGCTACGGTCAGCGATCCCGGTGATCTCCGCGATTCGGGTTACCCGGTAGTGGCGGTCTGCCAAGCGCCGCACTTCGACCACTACCTCGAAGGAGGACGCGACACACGCCAGAGCCGCCTCGATACCGAGGCCAGACCGCGCCGCGGCGACCTCCGCAGGAAGGCGCGTCAGGGCACGCGTCAGACTCGGTGCTCGGAGGAGGGAGATCACGCCATCGGCGCCAGCGCCAATCACGTCGATGAGCGCAGCGGTCATGGCCGGGGCAGCCAACTCCACGACCAGCCGAGCGCCGGGCACGCGGGCCGCACTGCGCACCAACTCTTCGGCACGCGAGCGCATGCCCGTCACGCTCAGCGCGGTCACGTTGGCGCTGGACGAGGCAATATCGTCGAGGTCCTGAACGGCGACCACCCGTGCATCCCCTCCGAGCGCACTGAGCGCACTGGTGAGAGCGACACTGCCAACCTCGCATGAGCTCACGACCAGAATGTTGAGCCGACCCTTGACGCACCTCTCCAAGAACGTCGCCATCGGGCGTGAGAGGGCGCCGGCCCGGATCAGCTCATCCATCCCCACCGCGACCGGTCGCGGCTTGCGAACGACCAGCAGCGCGCCGCGCGCGACTGCAGGCTCCACCACTGCCCACATCCTGGCCCCACCGGGCAATGCTCGCTCGACCGAGAGCTCACCGGCCTTGATGGGGTCGCGCGCACGACGACAAAGCGCCGAAACCGCGCCACGGAGCGCTGCGTCCGAGGAGAACCCACGCTCGGACACGACGTAGCGCCCTGCCCGGAGCGCAACGACGTGGTCGAACCTGACGACAGTGATCTCGGTCACCTCTTCGTCGTCGAGCAGTGCGCCGATCGGTCCCATGTCCACCAACTCGGCGCGCGCGTCGCGCATCAGGCTTTCCGGTGAGACGCTCGGAGCAATGACGCCGCTTTCGCGCAGACGGGAAATATGCCGTTCGAGCAGACTCTCCACACGCTGCGCGTACTGCGTGTCCGACTCGCGCTCGCCCTCCGCCAGGGCGCTGACGACGCTGTCCAGGAGTGCCACCAGCGCGCCGCTCTGCGTTGCGGGCCCGGGGGACTCCTGGGTGCTGACCGCAGCCCCCGATCGCGGGGAGGGAATGCTGGGCGGGGCTTCGGCCCGCTGGGTGCCACGAGGCTGGCTGCCGGGCCGCGGAACCGCAGCGCCAGACTCACGCGTCGTCGGCCCGCGCCGAGGTGACGTCACAGGCACCTTGGGCGCCGTGGGCACGCGCACCTTCCCAACGTCCCCGTCCGCCGATTCTCGCTCGGGAGGTGGTTGGGCTCCGCGAGCCGAGTACGGAGTGCTGCCCAGAGCGGCACGCTGCAGGGCGCCGCTGCTGGCTTCCTGGCTCGATACCGCGTCACCCACTTCGATCCGCAACACGAAATCGCCGACGTAGACCCGATCCCCTTCGCGAATGATCGTCGCCTGCGAGATGCGGCGCCGATTGACGTAGGTCCCGTTGGTGCTGTTCAGGTCCGTGACGATGAAGCGACCATCGCGATACAGCAGGCGCGCATGGCGCTTGGAGACATTCCCCTTCGGAAGCACCACGTCGTTGCCCTGGACACGCCCGATACTGATCTCGGCCTGGTCAAAGCTCTCCCGACGCTCAGCGCCGCCCTTCTCACTGATGACGATGGCAAACACGGGTCCGACTTTGGTGCGAGGCGACGATATCACAGCAGTCTGCACGCACAGCGGTGAAGGCCCGAGGTCGGGGGTCCTTTGCTCGGGAACGCGCGCAAATCCAGCGCCGCTCGGCCCAAGTCGACGGTCTGGAGCCGACACCGGCCTTACGGCCAACCGTGGTTCTGCCTCAGCGGCTGTCTTCGCGCTGGGTCCGCACGTCGTCGGTCACGAGCGACAGCAGCTCTCCCGCAAACGACATCACGTCCTGCTCACGCAGACCATTGTCACGAAGCTCGCGGTAGACGCTCTTGGCGAGAATCTGAATCGCGCGCGGGTCCTTCGACTCGGCAAGGGTCTGGATGATTTCCGTCATGGGAAGTCCTGCGGGATGCGCTGCGTGCGTTCGGGGGCAGCCGTTGCTTTCACGTTGAGTAGTTCAGGGGTGCCGCGAAAATCAAAGAAAAGCTGGCGCGTAACCCGATACGCGCCAGCTCCCTGAGACGCTGCGCTGCGCTTGCGCTCCGCAGCGGAGCACGATCAGGCGTGGCAAGCTCGAGGTGATCCTGAGCGAAAACCCGAAATTCACCGCGGTTCTCCTCCGCGGCCCGTTGGATGGTTCAACAAGTCCGAAAGCCGGGATCGCGGCGTACAACGCAATGCGCCATGACCAAACTTAGTCGTGTGAGAGAAGACCTTCTACGATGGTTAGCGTGAGCTTTTCGCGTCAGCGCCCCGGCCTGGCCAAGACACGTGCTGCGGCTTTCGTCCGCCAGCGTCAGGTCGAGCAGTGGGCGGCCATCGACTACCGCTGGCGCGAGCTGTTCGAGCGGGCAGACGTCATGAGTGAAGGCGCGGTTCGCGAGGAGCCGAGCGGCGCCATCTACTACGGCTCGACCAGCATGGTTCTGCCGGTCGTGTCCTGCGGAGGGCTGATTCCGGACGAACAGGTCGAGTTGCTCGCACGCGCCCTGAGTGGGGATCCGCACGCGAGGACGCGTGCAGTCCGCGTGGCCTATCTGGAAGCACAGCTTCGCGCACGGCAACCCATGGAACGACTGTCAGCGGATCTCGCGGTGCGCCACGATGCTCGCGGGATCACCGTCACGGTCGACGTCGAAGCGCGACTGCATCGGGATGGTCGCGTGTTGAAAGGCGCTCGTCACGCACCCGGCCGTTAGACGACGCCCGCTGCTTGCGTCAAGTGCTTTCCCGCGCCGGGGCTCACTCAATCCTTACAGCCAGACTGCGAACCCAATGTGGTGAAACCTCGGTGATGCGAGCACCGCGACACGGACGGGAGCACTCCCACCATCTGCCCCTTGACAGCGGGAGCGCTGAGGAAGAAACGTGAATAGAACCCGTCACGCTGGTGCCGGAATCGGAATGGGACGCAGAAAGCGCAAGGACGAGACGGTCATCCACGTCGCGTTTGGCAAGGGCGGTGGGCGACTCGATCGCAGGCACAGTCCAGCCAAGGACGTCGTCTGGGACAGCAAGGCCATGGGGCGTGAGCCCCTCACCGACGTGTTCACGCGGGGAGAGATAGCGCGGTTGCTCGGCGTGACTCCGGCTCGACTCACCAGCCTGGATCGCGCTGGCATCGTCTCTCCTTCCGGACGCCGGCGCGGCCGACGAGCTTACACGTTCACCGACCTCATCGCGCTCCGCGCTGCGCACTCTCTCTTGGAGCGAAAGGTCCGACTGCGCGACGTGTCGCGGGCAGTCAGCGCGCTCAAGCGGACCCTACCCAAGGTGACGCGGCCTCTGGTGGAGCTCCGGGTCGTCTCCGACGGTCGCAGCATGGTCGTCCGAACGCAGCAGGGTGCCTTCGAGCCCCTCACCGGACAGATGGTGCTCGACCTGGAAGTCAAATCGCTCCGCGACGACGTCGTGCGGGTGCTCCGCCCCTCGGCAGGCCGAGAGCGCGCTCGCACTGCGTACGAGCTCTACCTCCGCGCCAGTGAGCTGGACGAGGATCTGGCGACCATGGACGAAGCGGAGAGACTGTATCTCGAGGCGATCCAGCTCGACCCGTGGCTGGCCATTGCCTACACGAATCTGGGAAACATCCGCTTTCGGCGCCACTACCCGGACGAAGCCGAATCGCTCTACCGAAAGGCCCTGGAGATCGACGGTAAGCAGCCGGAAGCACAGTACAATCTCGGCTACGTCATGCTCGAGCGGGGAGCCCCGGATGTGAGCGTGCCGCTCTTCCTCGGGGCCATCGCCGCCGACCCATCATTTGCCGACGCTTACTTCAATCTGGCCATGGCCTACGAACAGATCGGCGAAAGCCAACAGGCGCGACCTCACTGGGAGCGCTACATCGCTTTGGAGCCCCACGGCACCTGGACGGAAATCGCCAGGCGGCATCTGTGGTGAGCGGCGGCTCCACCGAGCAACTACCAGCGCCGGTGACGCAGGCTCGGGAGCGCGCTTCTGACGCTGGTCACGATGTCGTGATCCAGATCCGCCAGAACGAACCCCACTCGGTCGGAACACTCGGCGACGATCGTCCCCCAGGGGTCGACGATCATGGTGTGGCCGTAGGAGGCGCGTGCGCCGCCGTGCCGCCCCCACTGGTTGGGCGCCACCACCCAGCTCTGGGATTCGATGGCTCGCGCCCGGAGCAGCACGTGCCAGTGGTCCTTGCCGGTCTGCAGGGTGAAGGCGGCGGGAATCATCAAGACCTCGGCGCCCCGATCGACCAGCGCGCGGTACAGCTCGGGAAACCGCAGGTCGTAGCAGATGCTCAATCCCACCGTGGTGCCCGCGAACTGCATCACGACCGGTTCGCTGCCGGCGGAGCTCGCAGACGACTCACGTAGCGTCGTCCCGTCGCTCAGCTCGACGTCAAACAAGTGGATCTTCCGGTAGCTGGCCAGAAGCTCGCCCTGCGGGGAATAGGCGACACAGGTGTTGTACGGACGCGCTGGATCGTCACTCCGCTCGGGCAAGCCGCCGCCAACCACCACGACCTGATTCCGTCTGGCCATCTCCACCAGTGCTCGCTGCACGGGTGCTTCGACCTCACCGATGCCTTCGGCGATCTCCCGGCGTCCCGCTTCGGACCCCTGGTAGGCGAAGTTCTCCGGGAGGATGACCATTTCGGCGCCACGGCTCGCGGCACGGGAAACCATATCGTGACACTTGGCCAGGTTCTCCTCGACCCTGGTCTGACTGTTCAGCTGAACTGCTGCAACCCGCAGCGCTGCCGGCACATTCATCTCCGGAGCGTATACCCCGAAACCCGCTGAGTGTGCAGGACGCCGCCCGGCCCCACGCAAGGATTGGTGCTGGTTTTGACTCCGCTGCCTGACTACGCTGAGCGCGAGAGCATGGCGCCCCCCCCCAAGCCTCCCCCCAAGACCACGCAGATCCCCATCTATGGCGAGGAGGCCGAGTCCGGCGAGTGCCCGGGGCTGGTGCTGCTGTTCGCCGAGGACTACGAGCGACTGCCTGGAGCGTGGCCATTCGAGGCGGACCGCGCCGTCGTGGGCAGCGATCCGAGCTCCGGCGTGCATTTGCCGGTGAGTGGCGTCTCGCGAGCACACGCTGAATTCACCCGAACCGCAGCGGGGTGGGTCGTCCGCGACCTCGGTAGCACCAACCGCACCGTCCTGGATGGTCGAGCCGTCCAGGACGCAACGCTCCAGCCCGGCGCCGAGCTTCAGTTCGGCTCGGTGATCACCAAGTTCGTGGACCAACACGCCGACCTGTACGCCGACTATCGCATCGACGGCGTCATGCTGCGCAGCGCACAGCGGCAGTCCCGCAGCGGCACCGCGTTGGTCGGAGGCTGGCAGCTGGATTGCGTAGCCGCTCAGATCGAGAAGTTCGCGCCCAGTCCGCTCAACGTGATGGTGCTCGGTGAGAGTGGGACCGGCAAGGAGGTCGCGGCCCGCGAGCTCCATCGTCTGAGCGGACGCCGAGGTGGATTCGCTGCCGTAAATTGCGCCGCCATTCCTGCCAATCTGGTCGAGAGCGAGTTGTTCGGGTACAAGCGAGGGGCGTTCACGGGAGCCGCACGCGACAAGCCCGGGCTGATCCAGGCCGCCAACGGGGGAACGTTGCTGCTCGACGAAATTGGCGACATGCCACCCGAAGCCCAAGCCAAGCTGCTCCGGGTGCTGGAGACCCACGAAGTCTACCCACTCGGAGCCACCTCCCCGGAAAAGGTGAACGTACGCGTGGTGAGCGCCACCCACCGCGATCTCTCCGCCTTGCAGGCCTCGGGAGTGTTCCGTCCGGACCTGTTTGCCCGACTGAGCGGCTTCAAGATCACGCTTCCCCCCTTGCGCCAGCGCAAGGAGGATCTGTACGCCCTGCTTCGATCGTTTCTCACGGCCGAGGGCCGCCCCGAGCTGCGCCCGACCCTGCAGTTCATGATGGAGGCAGTGCACTACCACTGGCCGTACAACGTGCGCGAGTTGCTCGCCTGCGCCAAACGCTGCGCCGCGCTCTGCTCGGGTCCGGAGCTACTGCCCGCACACCTGCCCGAGGAGGTGCGAGCCCGGCCCAACCAGCCGGCGGACTCGGGCCACCCGCCGGCGGAGGCCCTCGAGCCACGCGAAGCTTCGGCACAACCCAAGCCCAGCGCCGAGGCCCTGCGTGCCCTGCTGGTGGAACATCGTGGCAACGTGGCCGCGGTGGGGCGAGTGCTGGGCAAGGCGCGCCAGCAGATTCACCGCTGGATGCAGCAGTATGGGATCAACGTAAACGACTACCGGTAGGCCCGAGACCTCAGACGTCCAGCGCCTCGGCTTCATCGGCGCGCTCCATGATGAAATGGAAGCGCGCCGATGGATCTTTGCCCATCAAATCGCTGATGACGTGGTCACTCTCCAAGGCGTCTCCAATGTCGACGCGAAGTAGCCGTCTGGTGCTGGGATTCAACGTCGTCTCCCAGAGCGTCTTCGGCATCATCTCGCCGAGCCCCTTGAATCGGGTGATCTCGGCCCTTCCGCGACCAGAACACTTCTCCAAGATGCGATCGCGATCGCGGTCGTCGGAAGCCCAGTGCGTCTCCTTGCCAACGTCAATCCGGTAGAGCGGTGGCACGGCCACGAACACTCGACCCTGTCGCATGAGCTCGGGCAGATGTCGGTAGAAGAAGGTGAGCAGCAGGGTGGTGATGTGATGGCCGTCGGAGTCGGCATCCGCCAGAATCACCACCCGCTGGTATCGGAGCTTCTCCTCGTCGAAAGCCTTGCCCACGCCACACCCCAGCGCAGTGATGAGGTCGCAAAGCTCTTTGTTCTCGAGCACCTTCTTGAGGCTCACGGTCTCGGTGTTCAGGACCTTGCCACGCAGCGGCAGGATTGCCTGGTAGTTGCGGTCTCGCCCCTGCTTCGCGGAGCCCCCGGCGGAATCTCCCTCCACAATGAAGAGCTCGGTGTTCTTCCGGTTGGCAGCACTGCAATCGCTCAGCTTGCCAGGCAACGTCAGCTTGCCCGCCGTAGCCGTCTTGCGCAGCACCGCCGCCGAGGCCGCACGCGATGCCTCTCGAGCGCGCGCCGCGCGAATGATTCGAGCCACGATGTTCTCGGCCGCCGTCCGGTTGGAGTTCAGCCACTGCTCGAGCCCCGGCCGAACCGCACCGTCCACGAAGGACTGCGCTTCGGGGTTGTTGAGCCGTTCCTTGGTCTGGCCTTGAAACTGGGGATCGGTCAGCATCACGGAAAGCACACCGACCACCCCCTCTCGTATGTCGTCCGCGGTCAAGTTCACCCCCCGCGCAGCCAGCTTGTGGGTCTCGATGTAGTTGCGCACGGCCTTCGCGAGGCCGGCCCGCATGCCGTTCTCGTGGCTCCCCCCCGACGTCGTCGGAATACCGTTCACGTAGCTGCGCACGTGTTCGTCCGTCGACTCGGTCCAGCGCAACACGACCTCGACACGAGTACCGTTCTCCCGGGTCAGGCTGAAGGTCGAATCGTGAATCGAGCGGGCCTTGCGCTCCGAGAGAATCCGGTCGAGGTAGTCCGCTATGCCCCCCGCATGCTGGTAGGTGAACTTGAGTTTGGCGGTGCGATCCGCCAGCGTGATCTTGAGCCCGCGATGCAGATAGCTGGCCACCTCCAGCCTCTGACGAATCGTTTCGGAATTGAACTCGGTGCGAGGAAAGATGGTCGGATCGGGATGGAAGTAGACGGAAGTTCCGCTGCCTCGCGCCGGACCTTGCTGCTTGAGCTTGCCGGCGGTCTTGCCGTGCCGAAACTTCATCTGCCATTGCCGGCCATCGCGCTTGATGGTCGCCACGAGCTCTGATGACAACGCATTGACGACCGAAGCCCCGACGCCGTGCAGGCCGCCCGCGGTTCGGTAGCTGCCCTTCTCGAACTTGCCGCCGGCGTGGAGCGTGCCGAAGATGAGCTCGACGGCAGGTCGCTTGTGCTTCGGGTGCAGGTCGACTGGGATTCCGCGGCCATTGTCCGTCACGGTGATGGAGCGGCCGTCTTCGTGCAACGTAACGGCGATTTCGGAGGCGTACCCGTTCATCGCCTCATCGACCGCGTTGTCCAGGATTTCCCACACCAGGTGATGTAGCCCACTGGAGCCCACGCCGCCGATGTACATGCCAGGTCGCTTGCGGACAGGGTCCAGCCCTTCGAGCACGGTGATGTCTTTGGCTGTGTACGTCATGGTTCCCACCGATGCGGGCTCTCACTCCTCGCGGACTTCCAGAGTTGGCACCGCCGGAGTCTCGGTCTCGACGCCAACCAAGCTGCCGCGCTTGATCACTTCGCGCCCCTTGCCACCTCGGCTCGTCACCTCGTATTTGGCAGTGTTGATCCGCTGTTCGCCGCCCATACTCGTCCGGACGATGAGGGTGTCTCGCTCGCTCATGGCCGTACGGAAAGCGAGCAACTCGTCTCCCGCCTTGACCTTGATCAGTTGCACGCCACGCCCCGGTCCGGTGAGGTAGTTGATCTCCTCCAACGGACACAACAGGATGCGACGCTGACGCGTGGCTGCGATCACGGTCTCGTCACCGTGAACCGCCTCCACACCGACGATCACGCTGCCCTTCTTCGGACGCGCGTAGCGGCGGCCACTGCGATTGCTCGGTTCCGCAAACGGGCTGAAGCCGAAACAGATGGCATATCCGTCACTAGCCACGGCAACCCCAAACGTCTCGGGGTAGTGGTCCTCCAGCTCGCTGATGTCGCCCACCACGCGTGGGTCCAGGGAGAACGCCGCCACGATCGACTCACCATCCTTGAGCCGAAACAGCTTCTGAATCGGCTCGCCATGTCCCGTCGTGGCCGGCACATCGATCAATCGGCAAGTGTACGCGGTGCCAAAGTTGGAGAAGAAGACCACGGCCGCACGCGTCGATCCCACGACACAGCTGCGCACCCGGTCTCCTTCACGCAAACGCGTCGTAGAGAGATCTCTGATCTCCTTCTGTCGTTTCACCCAACCGTCGGCAGTGAGAACGACATGGTTGTCCTCCTCGACAATCAGGTCCTCCGCACTGAACTCCGGCTCGTCCTCGACGGACTCGATCAGGGTCTTGCGTTTGGCATTCGGCCCGCACGCCCGGAGAACCTCTTGGAGCTCGGCCCGTACGATACCCCAACGACCCTTGGACTCGACCTCGGTCAGTAGGCGGCGTATCTGTCGCACGCGCTTGCGTTTTTCGCTGAGCTCCTTCTGGATGACCAAAATCTCCAGCCTGGCCAAGCGATACAGCTTGAGCTCCAAGATGGCGTCCGTCTGCTCGGCGTCCAGCTCGAAACGGGCCATGATCTTCTGGGCCGCATCGGATTTTCCGTCCGACTGGCGAATGATGCGCAGGATCTTGTCGAGCGCGTCGAAGACGGTGGCCAACCCTTCGAGTACGTGGATGCGCTTCTCGAGCCCACCGAGCTCGTGCTGCAGCCGACGAGTCACGACGTCGAGACGGAACCGAAGGAAGTGCCAAAGCAGAGACTGCAGGTCGAGACGCTCGGGACGCCCCACGTCGGGGTTCTCCGTGGGAACGAGACACGTGAGGTTGAACGCGACGTTGGTCTGCAGGGGCGTATGCTTGAACAGATAGGCTAGCACCTTCTGCTCGT
>Ga0316578_10000477_pt1 | contig 13416 bp, 12 predicted proteins | sample J0NA_2_FD_203076 | JGI IMG/M metagenome (GOLD analysis project Ga0316578, IMG submission 203076) | Rhizosphere microbial communities from salt marsh grasses in Alabama, United States - J0-2_160517rDrC | ecosystem: Host-associated > Plants > Roots > Rhizosphere | place: USA: Alabama | collected... | reverse complement strand
CCGCGAGCAGCAGAGCGGTGGGGGGGGCGGGGGCCCGCAGGACGCCGGCGGGGGCGGCGACGGGGCCGACGCGCGCGACGCTCCGATGACCGAACAGGAGGCGCAGCGCCTGCTCGAGGCCGCCGCGGGGGCGGAACGGGCGGTGCAGGAGCGCCGCCTCGAGAGAAACCGCTCGCGCGACCCGGCGGCCGACCGGAACTGGTGAGGGGACCGGGCGCCCGCCTTCGCCGAGCCCGTGGCCCGGCGGGCCATCAGCCGTCCGGCGTGCGCGGCTCCTCGATCAGGGGCACGAAGCGGGCCCCCTCGATGTCCTTCTCTTCCCAGCCCCCGTCGCGCCGGCCGTACCGTCGGAGCATCTGTCCCCGGTCGCTCCCCACGGGCGCCACGAGGCGACCGCCGGGCCCCACCTGATCGAACAGTCCGGCAGGGACCGCGTCCGCCGCCGCGGTGACGAGCACGCCGTCGAAGGGGGCCTCCTCGGGCCATCCCCGCGATCCATCCCCGAGACGCAGTCGAACCCTGTCGCCGTAGCCGAGCGACCGCAGCACCTCCCCGGCCCGGGCGTGGAGCTCCGGAATCCGCTCCACGCTCCACACCTCGCACCCGCACTCGGCGAGGACCGCCGCCTGGTAGCCGGACCCGGTACCCACCTCGAGCACCCGAAGGCCGTCCCTGTCGATCCCGAGGGCGGCGGTCATGAGCGCGACGATGTACGGCTGGCTGATCGTGGCCCCGTACCCGATCGGGAGAGCGCAGTCGGCGCAGGCGGCGTCCCGCTCCATCGATGGCACGAACAGGTGTCGGGGCACCGTCCGCATCGCCTCGAGGACGCGCTCGTCCCGGATCCCGCGCGCCCGGATCTGGCGATCCACCATCGCGCGCCGGAGCTTGGCCTGATCGGGGCGTCCGCGGATGCGCATGCCTGCCTCCGGGTCGGTCCGCGGTTCCAGTCTCTCCGCAAGATGGACCGCCGGACGACGTTGCCGCAAAGGACGGGCGGCGTCTAGCTTGACCCGCATGAACACGCCCTCGGCGGAACGGGTCCGCCTGACGCAGTATTCCCACGGCGCCGGCTGAGCCTGCAAGCTGGGTCCGGAGGACCTGCGATCGGTGCTTCGCCACTTGCCCTCCGGGGTCGACGAGCGACTTCTCGTCGGTCTCGACGCCCCGGACGACGGGGCCGTGTACGCACTCGACGACGAGCGCGCGCTCGTTGCGAGCGTGGACTTCTTCACGCCGATCGTCGACGACCCCGAGGACTTCGGCGCGATCGCGGCCGCGAACGCGCTCAGCGACCTCTACGCGATGGGAGCGCGACCGTTCCTCGCGCTCGGCCTGCTCGCCGTCCCTCTCGAGGAGGTCGGTCCGGAGGCGGTCGCCGGCATCCTGCGGGGCGCCTCCGGGGTGTGTCGGGAGGCCGGCGCGCCCATCGTCGGAGGGCACTCGATCGACGACCCGGAGCCGAAATTCGGGCTCGTCGCGCTCGGACTCGTCCACCCCGAGCGGATCCGGCGCACGGGAGGGGCGCAGCCGGGCGACGCCCTCGTGCTCGGAAAGGCGCTGGGCACGGGAATCGTCTCGACGGCGATCAAGCGAGGCGCGGCGGAGCTTCCGACGGTCCGGGCCGCCGTCCGCTCGATGCGGCAGTTGAACGCGGCGGCCGCCGAGGCGCTGGAGGGACACGACGTGCACGCGCTCACGGACGTGAGCGGATTCGGCCTGCTGGGACACCTGCGGGAGATGTGCGAGGCGTCGCGGGTCTCCGCGCTCGTGCTGGCCGGCGCGCCCCGGCTGCTTCCCGACGCCGAGCACCTGGCCCGGGACGGGTTCGTACCCGGCGGGACTCTGCGGAACCGGGCGGCGGTGGAGCCGCAGACGAGCTGGGCGGACGGTGTCCCGGAGAGCCTGCGCCTGCTCCTCTGCGACGCGCAGACGTCGGGCGGGCTGCTCGCGGCGGTGGCCCAGGAGGACGCGTCCGAGCTCGTCGCGGAGTGGGAGACGGCCGGCTACGCCGCGTCCGTGATCGGACGCCTCGAGTTTCCCGGACCCGACGTCATCCGAGTGGAGGACTGATGGCCGTCAGCGAGTCGCCGTTCCGACGGGACGCCCGTCACCCGAACCTGGTGCTCACCCGGCACCCGCTGCTGCGGCACAAGGTGACCCTGCTGCGCCGGGCGGACACGCCGAAGAAGATCTTCAAGGAGCTCGTGGACGAGATCGCCATGCTGCTGGCCTACGAGGTGACCGCGGACCTGGTCACGGAGACGGTCGAGGTGCGGACGCCGCTCGAGGAAACGGAAGGCGAGATCGTGGTGGGCGAGCGGCTGACGCTCGTCCCCGTGCTCCGGGCGGGCCTCGGGATGGTGGAAGGGGTCCTCCAGCTCATCCCGACGATGCGCGTCGGACACATCGGGTTGCAGCGGGATCACGACACGCTCGAGCCGATCGACTACTACTTCAAGATCCCGCCCGACCCGGAAGGAAGCCTCTTCATCGTGACCGACCCGATGCTCGCGACCGGGGGCTCCGCCAGTGCGGCCGTCACCTTCCTGAAACGGTCGGGCGCGCGGGAGATCCGGCTCATGTGCATCGTGGCCGCGCCGGAGGGCGTCGCGCGGATGGAACGGGACCACCCCGACGTTCCGGTCTACGCGGCCGCCTTCGACCGGCAGCTGAACGAGAAGGGCTACATTCTTCCCGGGCTCGGGGACGCCGGGGACCGCCTGTTCGGGACCTGACCCGTCAGCTTTCCGCCGCCTGCTCGCCCTGCTCCCTCAGGAGCCGGGCGACCACCGCGTCCCGACCCGCCACCAGGATCACGTCGGACTCCATGAGAGGCCGGGCGGGATCCGGAACGACGTTCAGCGAGCCCTCGAGCAGATCGTGGATCGCGACCACCGTGATCCCGAACCTGTGGGGGAGCCGGAGCTCGGAGAGGCTCTTGCCGAGCCAGCCGTCCGGCACCGCGATCTCCTGGATCGAATACCCGGGAGCGATCGGCACGTAGTCGAGAACCGTCTTCGTGTCCATGCGGTGCGCGAGCCGGTTCGCGACCTCGCGCTCCGGGAAGATCGTCTCGGTCACGTTGAACGCCTCGACCGCCCGCGACGCTTCCTGGCTGTTCACCTTCACGTAGATGTCCCGGACCCCGAGGTCGCGGAGCGCGAGGATCGTGAGAATGCTCGCGGCGAGGTCGTCTCCGGTGCTGACGACGGCCGCGTCGGCGGACTCCGCGCCGACCTTGCGCAGGAACTCCCGGTCCGTCGCGTCGCCCACCACGGCCACGTCGACCTGGTCGACCGCGCGGTCCACGAGGCGGCCGTTCTTGTCCACCGCGATCACCTCGTGGCCCTCCTGCCGGAGCGCGATCGACGCCCACGACCCGAAGCCTCCCAGGCCCACCACGATGAAGCGCTTCCTGCGTTCCGCCATCTCTTCCCACCTCCCTCCAGGGACCCTCAGCCGACCACGACGTCCTCGTGCGCGTACCGGTATCGCACGGGACGACCCGCCCGCGACAGCGCCATGCTCGACGCGACGGCAAGGGGACCGACCCGGCCCACGAACATCAGGAACACGATGAGCAGCCGCCCCCCCGTCGTGAGGTCGGCGGTCGGTCCCATCGACAGGCCGACGGTGCCGAACGCGCTGTGCGCCTCGAACGCGAGGGACAGGAACCGGGCCCGGTCGAGCTCCGTCTCCAGCGGGTACTCCGTCACGAGCAGGACGAACACGCAGACGCCCAGCAGGAGCAGGCTTCCGATCACGATGCCCGCGGCCCGCTCGGCCGTGTCCTTTGGCACGGTCCGGCCGAGGAACGACGTCTCGTCGCGCCCCCGAAGACGGTTCCACACCAGGAGCAGCAGGATGGCCACCGTCGTCGTCTTGAGTCCGCCGGCCGTCGAGCCCGGAGAGCCTCCGACCAGCATCAGGAGCAGGGTCAGGAAGAGCGACGCGTTGGAGGCGGTGCCGTAGTCGATCGTGTTGAACCCGGCCGTCCGCGCCGTCACCGACATGAACCATGCGTTGACCGCCCGGTCCACGGGCCCCATGGCCCGCAGGTCGAAGTGGCTCTCGAACACGAGGAACAGCACGGTCGCCCCGAACAGGAGGAGACCCGTGACGAGCAGGGCCAGGCGCGTGTGAAGGCTGAGGTGCCTCGGCACGCGCCGCACGAATCGGCCCCAGAGGTCGGCGAGGACGACGAACCCGAGCCCTCCGAGGATGATCAGGGCGGACACCCAGAGCAGCGTGGCCGGCGACGTCCGGAACCCGGTGAGAGAGTCGGAGAAGGTCGAGAAGCCGGCGTTGCAGAACGCGGACACGGCGTGGAACACCGCGTGCCACGGGGCCGACGCGCCGAGCTCGCTCCGCCACAACGCCCACAGCCCGAGCGCCCCGATCGCCTCGAGGACGAGCGTCGTCCGTACCACGGCCCGGACGAGGGAGACCTCGTCGACGTGGGAGAGGACCCGCGCCTGTCCGCCGGTGACCTGCTCCCAGTCTCTCGTGAGCCGGCGGCCGAGCGCCACGATGAGGAGGGTGGCGAGGGTCATGATCCCGAGACCGCCGAGCTGGATCAGGAGCAGGATCCACGCCTGGCCCAGCGGGGTGAAGTACGACGCCGTGTCGACGACGATGAGACCGGTGACGCAGACCGCGCTCGTCGCCGTGAACAGGGCATCCACGAATCCGAGCCGGGGACCCGTGTACAGTCCGGGAAGAACGAGGAGCCCGATCGTCCCGACGGCCACGAGGCCGAGGAAGGAGATGACGAACAGCTGCGTCGCGGACGGCCCCCGCCGGGTTCCCGCCGGCGACCCGACCGCGGATTCCCAGATGAGGGACGTGCGCAGCATCAGTCCCGTGCCCCCCGGATCGCCCCGGAGTCCGTCAAGGCTCCATCGTCGCGGAACCGCGCCTCGCGGCGGCCGCCGAGCCAGCGCGGCCTCCGGGGCCGCGGCGTGCGATGGGCCGCGGTCCAGGCGCTGGGGACGAGGAGGACGAGCAGGCTGTAGAACTCCAGCCGGCCGAGCAGCATCAGGACGGAGAGCACCGTCAGGGCCGGACCGCCCAGGTGCCCGTAGTGACTCGCCGGGCCCACCGCGCCGAGTCCCGGTCCGATGCTGGAGAGCGCGGCGAGGGAGGCGCTGAGCGCCGTCACGAGATCGCTGCCGAGAGCGGTGAGAACCGCCGTCCCGATCGCGTGCGTTCCCATGTACATCGCGAGGAAGGCGAGGACCTTGAGCACGAGGTCCTGCCGGATCGGCGTCCCACCGACGCGGGTGACGATCACAGCGCGGGGGTGGAGGACCTTGCGGATCTCGCCGAGGACGTGCTGCGCGACCACGGCGCCCCGGATCATCTTGAATCCGCCGCCGGTCGAGCCGCCCATCGCGCCCACGAACATCAGCGCCAGCAGGAGCGCCTGGCAGAGGACCGGCCACGCGGCGAAGTCGGCGGTCCCGAACCCCGTGGTGCTGTGAACGGCGACCACGCTGAACGTCGCTCGGCGCACGAGCTCGCCGGTCCAGGCGCGCTCGTGCAGCCCGAGCGCGACGACGCAGGCCGCGGCGAAGCCGAGCATCGAGACGAGGTACCAGCGGAACTCCGCGTTCCGGAACATCGCGCCGGGCCGTCCGGTGAACGCGCGGTAGTGCAGCGTGAAGTTCACGCCGGCGAGGAACATGAACAGGATCGTGACCCACTGGATGGCCGGCGAGAACGCCCCCATCGACGCGGTGCGGGTCGAGAACCCTCCCGTGGCGAGCGCGCTCATCGCGTGGTTCACGGCCTCGAACGCCGACATCCCCAGCGCGAGATACAGGACCGTGAGGACGGCCGTCAGCGCGAAGTAGACCATCCACAGGAGCCGGGCCGTGGTCGCGATGCGCGGCCGGAGCCTGTCGGTCGTGATCCCGGGCGCCTCCGCGAAGAACAGCTGCGCGCCGCCCACGCCGAGCAGGGGGAGGATCGCGACGCCGAGCACGATGATGCCCATGCCCCCGATCCAGTGGGAGAGGCTTCGCCACAGCAGGATGCTGTCGGGGAGGTTCTCGATCACCGGGAAGATGGTCGCGCCCGTCGTGGTGAACCCCGACACGGACTCGAACAGGGCACCCGGGGCCGAGGGAGCGACGCCCGTGGTGAGGAAGGGTACCGCGCCCGCGGTGACGATCACCACCCAGCCGAGTCCCACCACGATCAGCGCGTCCCGCGCCGTGAGCTCGGGTCGCCCGGGCGTGAGGAGCCACAGGGCGAGCCCCGACGCTCCGATCGGTCCGGCGGCGAGCGCCCAGGCGTCCAGCAGTCCCTCGCGAATCCCGATCAGCGCCGGTGGGACCATGGCGAGGGCCACGGCGACGAGCAGGCCGCCGATCAGGTGTCCGATCTCGCGCGTTCTCACCCCGGATCGCCGATCAGGAGGGGAAGAGCGCGCTCACGTCCGCCACGGCATCTGCGAGCGCGAACACGATCGCCTCGTCCCCGGGGGCGAGGCGGTCGGAGCCCCGGGGCACGATGACCGACTGGCCCCGGACGACCGCGGCCAGGATCGCGTGCTCCGGAAATTCCACGGACTCGAGCGACCGGCCGACGAGCGGAGAGTCTCCGGCGACCCGATACGAGATCACCTCGGCGTCGGAGTCCTTGAACACCGCGACCCGGTTCACGCTTCCACGCCGCACATACCGGAGGATCGCGTTCGCGGCGCTGATGCGAGGGCTGACCGCCGTTTCCAGCCCGATGCGGCGCGCCAGCGGGAGATAGTCCGTACGGTTGACCAGGGTGATGACCTGTTTCACGCCGAGGTCGCGGGCCACGAGGGACGCGATGATGTTGCCCTCGTCCTCCTCGGTGAGCGCGACGAACGCGTCGGTCTCGGCGACCCCTTCGAATTCCAGCAGCTCGACGTCCGTCGCGTCGCCCTGCAGGACCAGGGTCCGGTCGAAGCGCTCCGCGAACTCGCGGGCGCGCTCGGGCTCGTCGATCAGGACCGTTCCCTGGACGCCGTGCTGCTCGAGCAGGCCGGCCAGGTAGAACGACTCCCGGCTGTGTCCCGCGATCATGACGCGCCGCAGCTTCGCGCGGGCGTAGCCGCACTGCTCGAGGGCGGTGGGGATCTCGTCGGCCGCCGCGATCGCGTAGATGTGATCGCCGGCCCGGATCTCCGTGTCGCCGTCCGGAATGATCGTCTCGCCGCCCCGCTCGAGCGCCACCGCGAGGAGCGCGCGCCGACCCACGTTCGTCGCCACCTCGCGAAGCGTGTGGCCGGCGGCCGGCGCTCCCTCGAGGATGGTGAGCCCGATCAGCTGGACCGCGCCGCCCGCGAACACCGCGAGGTCGGTGGCGGCGGTCGACTGCAGGAGCCGGAACGTCTCGACCGCGAGCTCCCGCTCCGGGTTGATGAGGACGTTCACGCCGAACCGGGCGGGGCTCAGGGCCTCCCCGTCCTGGTAGAAGTCGGGATTCGAGACGCGGGCGACCTTGACCAGGTCGGAGCGGGGCGGGACCGACATGCAGCAGACCAGGTTCACTTCGTCCACGCTCGTGACGGCCAGGAGAAGTCCGGCCTCCTCGATCCCCGCCCCCTCGAGGACGCTCGCGTTGACGCCACTGCCCTCGATCACCGCGACGTCGAGGTGCGACTCCACGTAGTCGAGCCGATCACGATCGACGTCGACGACCACGACGTCCTGCCGCTCGCGCGACAGCCGCTCGGCGACGTGGTATCCCACCTCGCCCGCGCCGACGATGATGATTCGCATGGCCCCCAATGTCCCCGCGGGCCCCGTGCCGGGCAAGGTGACGTCGCGTATTGCCCCGGGACGGCGGAAACGGCCAAGATCAGGCGGAGAGGGCCCGTAGCTCAGCCGGTCAGAGCAGCCGACTCATAATCGGTAGGTCCCGGGTTCGAGTCCCGGCGGGCCCATCGGGCCGCGCTCCGTGGCGATCGCGGAGCGCGCCCACGTCCACACGAGGAGGACACGGCGTGCGCCTGCGGGTTCTCGTGGTGACGGCGATGCTGGTCGCCTGCGACCGCGCGCCGGTCGGTCCCGATCTGCCGGAGGATCCGGCCGTGATCTCGGTGGCGTGCGCCCTCGGCCCGCTCCCCGATGTCGTGTACGAGGGGGGCGAGCGGCCCCCGATCGACGTCGTGTGGTCCGGGTCCGCCCGCGTGGAGGATGGCTCTTCGTCCGTTCTCGACAGTGCCGTGGTCAAGCTCGGACTCCTCACGATCCGCCGCTACCGCGAAGTGAACGCCGGGTCGACGACGCTCGCGCCCTGGGAGACGACCGACGGGGTCAACAACCTCGTCGTGACGTGCCACAAAGGCGCGCGGTACTTCACCGTCAACGAGCAGTTCGAGCTCAGCCGGCGCTAGGAGGCCCGCGCGGGGCCGGCGGCCCCGCGGGCGATCGGCCGTCCGCGGCACGCTCTCGTCCACGGGCCGGCCGATCGCCGGACTCCGGGGGGTGGGTCAGAAGAAGCGGAGTCCTCCCGACAGCTGCAGCTCGGACCCGCTCCGGCTCTCGTCGAAGCCGGAGTAATCCACGGAGAGATAGCCGTAGTAGATCCCGACCTCCGCGCCGAGCCAGCCGAGGAGCGGGTAGTGCGCCCCGATGCCGCCGCCGAAGCCGAATCCCTTCTGGTCCGGGCTGCTCGCGCCGCTGCCGTAGGAGAGCCAGTTGTAGGACGCGCGCGCGAGAACGTGCGGCCGGATTCGGGAGGAGCCGAGCAGAAACGTGTACCGGGGCTCGACGAAGGCGGACCACTTGTTCATGTTCGCGCCGCTGCCGGTGACGTCGTGAACCGTGAGGCTGCCCCCGGCCCCCAGCCCGATGCCGCTGGGCCAGAGGTAGAACAGCCGCGCCTGGCCGCCGATCCCGGCGCCGAACTCGCCCTCCCCGGACCCGAGGTCGAAGCCGTAGAGGGAGGTGAACAGGAAGTCGGCCGTGAGGCGGAGGCCGCTCAATCGCTCCGTCACCTCCTCGGCCTGGGTCTCCTCCACGGCGGCATGGTCGCCATCCACCCGCACGACGATCCGCTCCGTGCGACCCCAGAAGAAGGCGCCGGCCTCCAGGTGCTCACACCCGGGGGGAATCGAGTCGATCCGCTCGGTCTCCGGCACGAGGTAGACCACCGTTCCCCCCGGGCACCGGAGCACGTGCGTGAACATCCGGGTCCCGACGCCGGCATCCACCGTGAGCTGCTCGACGGCGGCGAGTCCCGTGCTCCCTGTGGTGGCGAGCGTCCGTCCCGCCCGCCGCGTGAACACCCCGATGTCCACGCCGGCCGCGGGCGTGCCGTTCTCCTCGACGCGCACGATGAGCGTCCCGGTGGCGCGCTGTGCCGTCGCGTCGACCGGAGCGACGAGCAGCGACGCGAGAACGCCGAGCGCGGTGGCGGGTAGGATTCGTCTTCGAGTGCCGTTCATTCCGAACCTCGTGTCGCGTGACAGGGCGACGTGTTCGTCGCGGGTCCGATCCGGGCCACGGCCCGGAGGGCGTATTGCCCCGGAGGCAGAAATCATACCATCTTGGGCGCGAGGAATGCACGGCACCGCCCGGCGAGCTCCTTCCGCGGAGGGGGCGCGCCGGTTGTCGCATCGACGCCACAGCGCCGGCACCGCGAACCGATGAGGACGCGGAAACAGTTGGGCCGGAAGACGTTGAAGGAGGTTCCGACGGGGCACCGCTCTTGCCTCTCGGCGGGGGTGATCGGTCGGGACGTATCTACGCACGAGGGAGGAAACCGAGATGACGGGCCGGAAACTGATACTTGTCGCGGGCATCACGCTGGGGATCGCCGGCTGCGGGGGAGACGGGGATCCCACGGGTCCGGGGGGCGGGTCGAACGCCGCGCCCTCGGTCACGATCAGCGGGCCCGCGAGCGGCAGCACGTATACCGCAGGGCAGCGAATCACCTTCTCCGGCTCGGCCACCGACCCCGAGGATGGGGCCCTGACCGGGACGGCGCTCGCGTGGACGTCGAGCCGTGACGGCGAACTCGGCACGGGCGGGACGCTCGAGATCAACACGCTCTCGGTCGGAACGCACACCGTGACGCTCCGGGCCACGGACTCCGGCTCCCGGAGCGCCACCTCCACCGTGAGCGTTACGGTGAACTCGGTGCCGACGCTTCCGCCCGTCCCCGGCACGCAGGTCCTGTTGCAGGATGACATGGACGACGAGAACGGCGGGGTGGCCACCACGAACTTCACGAACTTCACGAGCTGGAACGTGACGCGGGGCTGCGTGGACCTGCACGGTCCCGGCTCGATCAACCCGTTGCCGGGCAACGGTCTCTACATCGATCTCGACGGGTCCTGCAACGAAGCCGGTCGTCTCGAGTCGAAGCAGACCTACGACCTGGCGGCCGGCACGTACGCGCTCGAGCTGGTGCTCGGCGGCAACAACCAGCTCGGACCGACCGACACGGTCACGTTCTCGGTGGGGACGTCGTTCACGCAGACGATCACCGTGCCCGAGAACGCCCCGTTCGAGATCCGGACGTTCACGTTCACGGTCGGGTCGGCCACGACCGGGAAGATCGTGATGGACCACGCGGGAGGAGACAATCAGGGCGTCCTCGTCGACGCGGTCCGGCTCCGGAAGACGGGTTGACCGACTGACGGTCCCTCCCCGGCACGTGCGAGCGGCCGGCTCCTCACCGGGAGCCGGCCGCTCGGCGTTTGCGGATTTCGCCACTCCGGCGGAAAATGCCTCAGCCCCTTCAGCGCCCCCCGGCCCTGTCTCGCGGAGGAACGATGTCCAGAGAATCGCGACGTGCCCTCTTTCACGCCGTCATTCCGCTCTCCATCCTCGCGGCGGCCTGCGGCGGCGGCCGTGCTCCGATCTACACGCTGCTGCCCACAGAGGCGCCGCTCCGCTACACCGACGCGTCCGAGGGGAGCCAGACCATCGAGACGCCGGCGGGGCCGCAGGGAGGCGAATTCCGGACCGAGGCGGCGGTCGCCCTTCAGGTCGGACCCGAAGCGGCCGGCGGCCGGAACTTCAAGATCTCCTACGAGTCCTTCGGGGCCACCGTGCCGGGTCCCGCGGGTCCGCGCCAGGTCGACGGCGCGGAGCTGGTCGGCGCCGAGATCGCCGGCGTGATGGGCCCCGACGGATCCCTCGCCCTCGCCGCGCTCCCGGATGTCTCCGCCGGGAGCTTCGACGCCGCGAGCCTCGCCGGCCTTCTCCCCGACCTCCTGGCCCCGCTCCCGCCCGACGGGGCCTCGGAGAGGACACCGTGGCCGCACCGGTACACGCTTCCCGCGGGGGGAGGACTGCGCGGCGAGATTTCCTACGAGGGGGAAGCGCGCTTCGCCGGCGACACCACGGCGAACGGGATTCCCCTGCGTCGGATCGTGTCGGAGGGACGGGTGACGGTCGCCGCCTCGGGGTCACCGGCGGGCGCACCCGGCGAGATCGAGATGAAGGTGGAGGGCGATGCGCGCACCGTCTATCTGTGGGATTCCGCCCGTGGCGTTCTCGTCTCCTCGAACGCCGAGTCGACGACGGCGGGCACGCTGTCCACGATGGGGTTCGATCTCCCGATGACGATGTCGATGGAGCGGAGGATCCGTCTCGTGCCCTGATTCCATGGGAATCCGGGCCGGGCGCGTCCGCCACCGCCGGCATCCGAGGGGCCCGAAAGACACCGACAGGATTGGTACGGCCCGGCCCGGCTGTCGTCCGGGTCCGGTCCGTGGCTCGCCCGCCCTCGAGGGACAACGTGTAGACGACCCCGGGCGTCGTGGCGTCACATCCGTCCGGCCGCCGCGGCCCCTTCGGCCTCGCGTCCCTCTTCCGCTCCGGACGGCTCTCCCGCCGTGGCGGACCGATAGGTCCTGCGAAGCCGCCGATACAGCGTGCGCCGGTCGATGCCGAGGATCTCCGCCGCGCGGCCACGGTGCCCCCGGGTGCTCTCGAGAACCGCTGCCGTGTACTCCCGCTCGAGTCGTTCGAGCGTCCACTCCTCGCGCAGCGCCCGGGCCCAGCGATTCGTCGTCCGGGCCGCTCCGTTTCCCGGCGGGAAGAGCCCATCGGCGTCGAGCGTCCCGGTCTCCATCGACACGACCATCGCGCGTTCGATCGCGTGCTTCAGTTCCCGGACGTTGCCCGGCCAGTCGTGGCGCATCAGACGGTCCATCGCGTCCGGCGCGATCTCCAGCCGCGGGAGGCCGGCGTTCCGGGCGAACGCGTCGCGGAAGTGGGCGGCCAGGAGAGGGATGTCGTCGCGGCGCTCGCGGAGCGGCGGCAACGCGATCGGGAACACGTTCAGCCGGTAGAAGAGGTCCTCTCGGAATCCTCGTTCCCGCACAGCCTCGGCCAGGTCGTCGTTCGTCGCCGCGACCAGGCGCACGTCGATCGGGATGTCATGGCGGTCTCCCACGCGCTGGATCGTCCGCTCCTCGAGCACGCGCAGCAGCTTCGCCTGCATCGCGGGACCCATCGTCTCGATCTCGTCGAGGAAGGCCGTACCGCCCTGGCCCACCTCCAGAAGCCCCTTCCGGGTGGCGACGGCGCCCGTGAAGCTCCCCTTGAGGTGGCCGAACAACTCGGACTCGAGCAGCGACTCAGGAAGCGCGGAGCAGCTCACGGGGACGTAGGGCTTCGGCGAGCGGGGCGACAGCTCGTGGATCCCCCGCGCGACCAGCTCCTTCCCGGTCCCGGTCTCTCCGGTCACGAGCACCGTGAGCGACGTGGGCGCCACGCGCTCCATGAGGTCGTAGACCCGCCGCATCGGTTCGGACTCTCCGACGAGCCCCCCCCGCGTCCGCTCGTGCGAGCGACGGCGCAGCGACGCCACTTCCCGTCGAAGAGAGCTCTGTTCCAGCGATCGCTCCACCGACAACAGGAACCGCTCGCCATCGACGGGACGCGCGAGGTAATCGAACGCTCCCATGCGCATCGCCTCCACGGCGGTGCAGCATTCGTCGTCGCCGGCGAGGATGATGAACTGCGCGCAGCATTGCTGCGCCTTCGCGCGCGCGAGCACGTAGAGCCCCTCCTCCCCGCACGCGCACGCGCACAGGACGACGACGTCGAAGACCTCCTCGGACAGAACATCGAGCGCGGGGGTCCGGCAGGGGCTGGTCGCGACCTCGTAACCTCCGGCGACGAGCAGGGCGGCCACGACCTGGCGCTCCTCGGGCGTCTTCGCGATCACGAGCAGGCGGGGGGCGTGTGACGGTCGCTCGGTCATGGCGGCGCTCCCACGCGAGGGGGGTGGGAACAGAAGCGGGGCCGCCTCCGGCTGAAAATTCGGATGCCTCCGGCCCGACCGCAAGAGGGGATGTCGTAGTTCGCGACATCCGCCCCTGCCGAATGGGACGAAGCGCGACCACGGGCTCCGCGGCACCAGCGACGTCCGCGGACCCCAAGTTCTTGACGGGCGGAGTGTTCTGGC
>Ga0316578_10000476_pt1 | contig 13421 bp, 5 predicted proteins | sample J0NA_2_FD_203076 | JGI IMG/M metagenome (GOLD analysis project Ga0316578, IMG submission 203076) | Rhizosphere microbial communities from salt marsh grasses in Alabama, United States - J0-2_160517rDrC | ecosystem: Host-associated > Plants > Roots > Rhizosphere | place: USA: Alabama | collected... | reverse complement strand
ACCGTCGCCGGTCACCGCGGTGAGGTACTCCGCGCCGCCGCTCTCGTACGGCGACGGGATCCCCGGCTCCCGCTCCAGTTTCTCGGGGTAGAGTGGGGGCAGCGCCGCCCGGGTATCGGCGGGCTTCTCGAACCTGCCGCCCATCAGCAGGGGGACCGACATCAGCAGGCATCCCCACAGGACCGTCAGCATCATCCTCGTCTGTTTTCTCATCAGTTCGGACCTCCCGGTCTGTTGCGTCCACATACTGGTAATACGTATCCCGGGCCGATCCGGCCACTGAATCATCCCTGAAAATACCGTAAGGGGCGGGAGAATTCCCTGTAACGCCCGATTTCGCTGCGGTATCATCTGTTTCAAGCGGCTGTACCGGTCTCATGCGAAAGCGGGGCCGTCATGATCGGCAGGACGATAGCCCATTACAGGATAATCGGGAAGCTCGGCCAGGGGGGGATGGGAGAGGTCTATCTCTCCGAGGATATCAAGCTGGGCCGCCGCGCGGCGCTGAAGTTTCTCTCGACACAGGTCGTCGGCGCCGGTGACGAGCGCGAGCGGTTCCTTCACGAGGCGCAGGCTGCCGCCGCGCTCGATGCGGCCCACGCGCGCGGGGTCGCCCTCATGGCCGGCGACCTGCGCACGCTTCGCTGATCTCTCTGACGAAGACAAAGGGGATGATCCCATGAGACTGATCGTCGCATTCATCGCGCTCACCGCGATCTGTGCCGTCCTTCCCGGGACGGCCGCAGCCCAGGACCCCGTCGACACGTATATCATCGTCGCCGATTCGCTCGCGCGCCACGGCGACGAGGGTGCCTTCGCGCGCTTCGTCGGAGAGAACCCCCTGCTGGCAGGAGCGGTCGTCTACCGTCTGCTCGACGTGGCGATCATCATAGGCGGGGAGGGTCGCGCGGCCGAGCGAGACGAGAACATCGGGTTCGCCGAACGTGTCGCACTAAGCCACTTCGAAGCAGGCGGATCGCGCACCCCGCTCGACCTGGTGGGAGTCTACCGCGGCTGGACGGCCGGGCAGCGGACGGCGCGCACGAAGGGGAACACGCTCGAGAAGGAGGCGACCGACGCCCGCGGCGCCGGAGACTACGCCGCCGCCGAGCGGCTCCTCCTCGAGGCGGGGGAGATCTACCGTTCGATAGGCGACCTCTACTCCGACGCGGTCGTATGGGGAAGCCTCGGCGTCGTCGCCTGGTACGCGCAGGACTGGGACGCGGTCGGGCGCTACTACGAGAAGGCGCTCGCGGCCAGACAGGCGATCGACGACAGAATCCTCGAGGGGCGCACGCTCAACGGCCTCGGCAGCCTCGCCTACATGACCGGGCGGTTCGCCGATGCGGCCGACTACTACACACGGGCGATAGAGCTGCGGCGCCGCACGGGAGATCTCTCGGGACTGGGCACCTCGCTGACCTACCTGGGGAACGTCCAGACGCAGCTCGGGCATCTCACCAGGGCCCGCGATGCCTATACCGAAGCGCTCGAGCTCCTCGATATCTCGGGTACGCCCGCGCAGCTGTTCGAGATCTACAACAGCATCGCCGCCCTGTACGAGGCGATGGGACGTATGGAACGCTCGAACGAGGAGTACCGGCGAGCCCTGGAGATCGCGCTGGCCGAGAGGGACCCGGCGCTCGAGACCGCCGTGCGCGGCAATATCGCCCTGAACCTCGACCGGGCCGCCCGGTACACCGATGCGCTCGACCAGCTCGAGCTGGTCCGGGCGCTTCTCGAGACCCACCCCGATCCGCTGCGCGCGATGGAGCTCCATCGCAACAGGGGGCTGGTCTATCTCCACATGGGAGAGCTCGACAGGGCGCGCGAGGACCTGGTCGCCTACCTGCGCGAGTCGCGCGAGCAGGCCGATCCCGGACACGAGAGCGAGGCGCTGATAAAGCTCGGGTACCTTTTTCTCGAGCTCGGCGCGTTCGACAACGGGCTAGCCTTCGCCGACTCGGCCCGCGCGCTCGCCGAGAGGCAACAGGACCCTGTCGCCTACCGCGAGGCGCACGTGCTCGCAGCGCAGCTCGAGCAGCAGGCCGGCCGGTTCGAGGAGTCGCTCGGGCACTGGCGGGAGGCGCTCGACCAGGACGAGTACGACGGGGCGGAGGTGCGCATCCTCGAGGACAGGATGGGGATAGCCAATGTGCTCGCCGTGCAGGGCAGGGATACCGAGGCGAGAGGAGAGATCCTAGAGGTGCGCGGACGCATCCTCTCCACGGGAAACGAGGATCTCGCGAACTCGATGTGGTTCGGGATCGCTCATACCTTCGAGAAGAGCGATCCCGACAGCGCCCGGCATTACTATGAGAAGGCGCTCGAGATGATCGAGCAGGTCCGCGCCGGAGTCGGCGGAGCGGAGACGGGAGGGGGATTCCTCGGCGGTTCGCGGCGATACCTCTACGAGGAGGTCGCCCGGTATTACGCCGAGCGATCGGTGGGTGGAGATCCCCGCTGGTCCGCCGAGGCGTTCAGGACGATAGAGCGCGCCAAGGCGAGGGGGCTCCTCGACCTGATCGAGCATGCCCTGGCGGGACAGTCGGTCCCCGCAGAGGAGGCGGTGCTCGACTCGATCTACCGTCTCGACGAGACGGCTACCGACTATCGCGCCGAGATGGGACGCCTCGAGAGGCGGTACGCCCGGCTCCGAGAGGAGCGGATGGCAGCATCGGCAGACGCGCTCTCGGGAGGGATCGCCGGTCTCGACGAGGTCCGTTCGGCGCTCCCGAAGAAGACGCTGATGTTCGCCTACGCTCTTGGTGACAGCGCATCGTTACTCTGGGTGATCGACCGCGACGGAGCCGACCTGTTCGAGCTCCCCGCCCGGGGTGAGCTTCAGCGCCGCGCGGCGCTGCTCGTCGACGCGATACGGTCGCCGGGAGCGGCCGACGCGGCACTTCGGCGTCAGGCCCGCGATCTCTACGACATCCTCCTGCTGCCCGGCCTCGAGCGGCTCGAGAAGGCCGGGCACCTCGTGATCGTCCCCGACGGCTGCCTCTTCGAGATCCCCTTCGAGGTCCTGCTCGAACGCGACGCCCCGGCGGATACGCCATGGGCCGGGCTGCCGCTGCTCGTGCGCCGCTACGAGCCGCTCTATGTCCCTTCCGCCTCGGTCTGGCTGGCCATGCGCGAGGCAAAGGGGAAGGACGCGTACGGCATCGATCTGCTCGCCGTCGGCGACCCTGACTACTCGGCGCTCGAGACCGGGGACGGGCGCCCGCTCGCGCCGCTCCCCGAGACACGCGCAGAGGTCAGGGGGATAGCGGCGTACTTCGAACAGAACAGATGCACGACCGCCCTGGGCGCCGCAGCGAGCGAGTCGCTCGTAAAGAGCCTCATCGCCGGCAAGACTCCGCGGATCGTCCACCTGGCCGCGCACGGCCTCGTCGATCCGGCCCAGCCCTCGAACTCATGCATCGCGCTCTGCCCCGATCCGGAGCGGGGGGAAGACGGGTACCTGCATACGCTCGAGATCCTCTCCCTGCCTGTGATGGCGCGGCTCGTCGTCCTCTCCGCCTGCGAGTCTGGGCGCGGACGCCTCGGACGCGGGGAAGGGGTCGTCGGGCTGACGCGGGCCTTCCTTGGCGCGGGGGCGCAGAATGTCATATCGAGCCTCTGGTCCGTGCCGGACGAGTCGACGAGCGCGCTGATGCGCGAGTGCTACCGGCTCATGATGAAGAAGGGACAGCCCCCGCAGAACGCGCTGAACGAGGCGAAGCTGACCCTGCTCGGCGACCCGGCCACAGCGCACCCGTTCTTCTGGGCGGCGTTCGTCGCCACGGGGTCCGGGGCGAAGGTGCGCTGATGGAGAGCGGCAACACGTATAAAGACCCCCTCCGGGGAGTCCCCGGAGGGGGTCTTGTTCCGCGGGCCGGCGGCCGCCGCAGCGGCCGCCCCGCTTCGCTCGCTGGCGATCTTGCCGCTCGTCAGCTCTTGTCGGGATCCTTCGGCTTCTTCGGAAGCTTCACCGGAGGATCCTCCTGTATCTTCTTCATCAGGTAGTCGATCGCCGCGTCGAGCTGCTGATCGACCCCCTTCGCCGCCTGATCGGGCTCGTTCTCGACCTCTATGTCGGGAGCGACGCCGTATCCCTCGACGTCATACTCGCCCTCGAGGTTCATGAACCCGACCGTCGGCACCGTTACCATGCCGCCGTCGACCATCGGGATGTTGCGGTTCATCCCGACCAGCCCGCCCCAGGTCCGCTTTCCGATGAGGGGTCCGAGCCCCGCCTGGCGGAAGAAGTAGGGGAAGGCGTCGCCGCCCGAGCCGGCGCGCTCGTTGATGATGCAGGCCAGGTGGCCGACAGGCGCCGTCGACGGGAACCGGGCGATGATGCCGTAGCGGCGTCCCCAGTAGCTGATCAGCTTGCGCCCCAGCCGGTCGACGAACAGCGACGGCATCCAGCCGCCGCTGTTGTAGCGTACGTCGACGATGATCCCGTCCATGTCCGCCTGTGGGTAGAACTGGCGGCCGAACTCGTAGAGTCCGGTCACCGCCGTGCTCGGCACGTGCACGTATCCGATTTTCCCGCCCGAGACCTCCAGCACCTTCAGCCTGTTGCTCTCGACCCAGTCGTCGTAGCGCAGGTTGATGTCGTTGCCTGTCGGCTCGACGGTATACTCGCGCGCGTCGTCGCCGTTCGCTTTCTCGCTGACCTTGATCACCGTCTGATGCCCCGCCGTGTTCTCGAGGAGCGCGAACGGATTTTCGGGGTACTTCAGCTCGATACCGTTGATCGCGATCAGGTAGTCGCCTTCCTTCACGCCGATCCCCGGCTGGACGAGCGGCGCGATGAACAGCGGCTCCCAGTTGCGTCCGTTGTAGATCTTGGTGATCCTGTACCGGTCGCTCTTCGTGTCTGGCTCGAAATCGCAGCCGAGCAAGCCGCCCGGCACGTGCGGGTAGCTCATGTAATCGCCGCCGCCGACGTACGTGTGGCCGATGTTGAGCTCGGCGATCATCTCGCCGATGATGTAGTTGAGGTCGTCGCGGTCGGTCAGGTAGGGCAGGAAGACCTCGTAGCGCTTCTTGATCTTGTCCCAGTCGACTCCGTGCATGTTCGCCACGTAGAAGAAGTCGCGCTCCATCCGCCAGGCCTCGTAGAAGATCTGGCTCCACTCCTCGACCGGGTCGACCTTCATCATGAGGTTCGTGTTGATTGTGCCGTCGCCGACCTTCTTTCCCGGCGCGACGTCGATGATGCCGTAGATGCCGCCCTCGGCGCTGTAGATGATCTTCTTTCCGTCGGCCGACATGTCATATCCGTTGATCCCGGCGATGACAGTCTTCGACTCGCGGTCCTTGTAGTCCCAGTACTTCAGCACGGCGTTCGTCCGGCCGCCCGGGCCGAAGGTCATCGGCTGGACGTCGAACTCGCCGTAGAGGAGCTTTCCCTCGAGGGGTGAGAGGCCTATGAAGTTCCCCGATCCGACGGGGATCGTGACGATACGCTCCTCGAATCCGTCGAGGTCGATCTCGAGACCCTTCTCCTCCTTCGCCTCTTCATCCTTCTTCTCGTCTTTTTTCTCCGCCTCGTCCTTCTCGTCGCCGTTCTCCTCCTTCTTGGCGTCTTCCTTCACCTCGACCTCGTCGCTCTGGGGAGCGAGGAGCGAGGGAGTGTCGGACTTGAGCGTCACGGCGCAGATCACCGAGGGGGTCTCGTACTTCACGTCGAACTCGAAGTTGTGGAACGAGAAGTTGATCGCCCGGTCGGAGACGAAGAACAGGTACTTGCCCTCCGGATCGAACGCCGGGTCGTAGTCGTTGTACATGTCGCTCGTGACCTTCTGCGAGCGCCCCTCGTCGAGGCTGTACAGGTAGATCGACGCGAACCCGAGCTCGTTGTTTTTCGCGTAGGCGACCCACTTCGAGTCGTGAGACCAGCTGTAGTCGCTGATGTCGCCGATCGGGTCCTCGTCTATCACCGTGATCTTCTTCGAGTCGATGTCGAGGAGGTAGAGCTTGAAGGTCTCGTCGTTGAAGAGGATCTTCTTGCTGTCGGGAGACCAGTAGACCAGGAACGGCCAGTGGTGGACGCCGTTGGTGAGCTGCTCCGGCTCTCCCGAGCCGTCCGATTTCACCCGGTAGATCTCGTACTCGCCGGAGATGTCGGAGAGGTAAGCAACCCACCGGCCGTCGGGGGAATACGCGGGGCTGCGTTCGCGCGCCCCCGACGTGCGAGTGAGGTTGCGTACCTCTCCCTTTTCCGCGGGCACGGTGAAGATCTCGCCGCGGGCGCCGAAGATGGCCCGCTTGCCGGTCGCCGAGAGGTTGTAATAGGCGATCCGCGGGGCCGCGTTCTCGTACCGCGGGCGCCTGGCCAGCTGGTCGCTGGGGACGGTGACAGATATCTTCGCCGATTTCTCCGTCTTCAGGTCGAGGACGTAGAGGTAGCCGCCGTTCTCGTAGACGATCTCGTCGCCGCCGAGGCTCGGCCACTTTACGTCGTATTCCTTGTGGTTGGTGATCTTGCGGATCTCACGCGATCCGAGCTCGAGACAGTAGATGTTCTCCGTGTGGTCGCGGTCCGATATGAAGTAGATCCGGTCGCCGTACCACATCGGGAAGGCGTCGGTGCCTTCGAAGTCGGTGAGCCGCTCCGAGGTGTTCCTGTCGAGGTCGTAGAGCCAGATGTCCTGGGCCATCCCGCCCTTGTACCGCTTCCAGGTCCGGAACTCGCGCGACCAGCGGTTGAAGGCGAGTTTCTTCCCGTCGGCCGAGTACGAGGCGAGCTCGCCCTCGAAGAGGGGCAGCGCCTCGGGGTATCCGCCCTCTACGCCGATCGTGAAGAGGCGGCGGTAGCGGGGGCCGGGATTGGTCTTCGACTCGCGGACCGAGCGGAAGAGGATCTTCTTTCCCGAGGGGTGCCAGTCGACGACCATGTCGCCGTACGGGTGGAAGGTGAGCCGCTGCGGCTCCCCTCCCGCGGCGGGGATCGTGAAGACGTCGCCGTTCCCGTCATAGAAGCCGGTGAAGGCGATCGTGCTCCCGTCGGGGGAGAACTTGGCGAACGCCTCGGCTCCGGCGTGGCCGGTCAGGCGGGTGGCGGTGCCCCCCGTCGCGGGGACGGTCCACAGGTCGCTTCCGTAGGTGAAGACGATCAGGTCCCCGCTTATGTCGGGGTATCGCATGAGGCGGCTCTCCTCGGGGGCGCCGAAGACGCTCCCGGCCAGGAAGAGGACCGCCGCCAGCACAAGGGCCGGCACTCCTCTCTTGCCCATCAGGAACTCCTTTCAGGGGGTGTAGGTATCCACTGGGTGGTCATACCCATACTACTGAATAAGCGCGGATAAGTTTCAAAATTTTCGGTAAGGCGGCGGTGGTCACCTGACGGCCCGGCACTCCCCTCCGAAGCAGGTCACCGCCGGGACCGGTGGGACGTCGCAAGTCGATGTGTAACCATACTTTGCGTTCATGTACGACTCGAACGACCGGTGGGCGGCGATGAGCCCCTCGAGGACCGCCTCGTCGAGAGTGGCAGACGAATAGATCAGATACCCCCACGGGCCGCCGCACGGCTTGGCGCCGTACCCGATCACGCGGCACTGCTCGCAGTCGTCGCAGTACGGGGTCCCTATGTAGGAGATAATAGCGTCGAAGAGCCTGTCGAGGATCTCGCGGTCGCCGTCCTCGCTCGCCCCGGCGTTCCACGGGTAGACATCGCGGGGGACGCAGTGTACGAACGAGCCGTTCTCTGTCAGCTCGACACTGAACTCGAGCGGGTCGCCGCCGTGCAGGTACGGCTCGACGAACCGGATCGTGTACGTCCCCGGATCGATGTTGAAGATCACGTAATTCACATCGTACAGGCAGATGCAGTCGCAGAGCCCGCCCTCGGGGATCTCGCGCTCGGTGATCTCGATGAGCCCCTCGCCGAACGCGAAGTCGGCGGTGAGCGCGTCGACGCAGCAGTTGAAAGCCGCGTTGGTATGCTGGAGCGTAAGCGTCCCCGCTGATCCGTCGAGCTGGTACCATCCGTAGATGCAGGTGAAGGCGGGATCATCGGCCGGCGGGAGCGATTCTTCGACGGTATGGAACTCCTTGCATACGCCGTCCGAGGAGACGGTCCCGGCCGGGCCGGCCCCCGTATACTCCTGGCCCCACGGGTAGGTGCCCCGCTGGACGCAACGGGAGCCCTGCGGTTCGAGCGAGAGGTCTATGGTCACGGCGAGGATCTCGGCCCCCTCGGGCAGGTACTCCTCGATGACGGTGATCGTGTACTCTTCCGCCGTGACGCCGGAGATCTCATAGACGAGGTCGTAGAGGCAGAGACAGCGGCAGGGGATCATGTCCTCGCCCTCCGAGGGCGTTATCACGATCTCGTTCCCCTCGATATCTATGTCTGCCCGTATCGTGCCGGGGCAGCAGTTCAGTCCGGCGTTGACATGGACGATTCGCAGCGTCCCCTCGCCGTCGTACTCCCACGTGAGGCAGTCCTGATTCGACGGCACCTCCAGGCCGAGCCCCACGATGCTCGTCTTGCAGTCCGGAGAGGAGGCGACGAGTGCGCCCGAGACGGGCAGCGGATTCCGGTCCGTATCGACGGTGTCTACCGTGCATCCCGGTGTGAGGAGGATTGCCGCCGAAACCAATATGGAAACGAAGGATACGTACCTCAGTGCACGATCGTGCTTCTTCATGGCGTCTCTCCCTGTGTGGTGGAGTCCGCTCTAAAGATAATCCCCTCACGCAGGTATGTCAACCGGCTCACTCCCGTCATTTTCTCGGGAACGGCGGAGGCTCGAGCGCCGCCGGCGGCGAGACGGCGATTTGCTCGAGGATCAGCCGTATCGCCTCGTCGAGCTGCCTGTCGATTCCCTTGACGAGGTCGGCCGGATCGTTCTCGACGATGATGTCGGGGATCACGCCCCTGTTCTCGACGACCCACTCGCCTTGCAGGTTCGCGAACCCGACGTTCGACTGCGTCACCATCCCACCGTCGGTCAGCGGGATCATGTTGATGATCCCTATCAGCCCTCCCCATGTCGGCGTGCCGACCACCGTGCCGAGGCCGAGGTCCTTGAAGTGCTGGGAGAAGACCTCGCCGTCGCTCCCGGTGTCCTGGTCGCAGAGCACGATCATCGGTCCGGTGACGACCCCGTGGGGGTAGCGCATCGGGATGAAGTCCCTCGTGACGGTCATGTACATCAGAGCGCGCTCGAGCTTGTCGATGATGAACCACGAGACGAACCCGCCGCCGTTCCCCCGCACGTCGATGATCAGCCCGTCGCGATAGCGCTCCGCTCTGAATCCCTGCTCGAACTCCTGCAGGCCCTCCTCGTCCATGTCGGCGAGGTGCATGTACCCGACGCGGCCGCCGGTAGCCTCGCGGACATGGCGGTAGCGGTCTTCGACCTGCTCGTAGTAGCGCAGCGGGTACTCGCTGTACAGCGCCTCTATCGTGTACGTGCGCGCTCCGGCCGTGTCGGGCTTCGAGGAGATCGTGATCTCGATCTCCCTGCCCGCCCGGTTCTCGAGGTGGCTGAGCCAGTTCCGGGCCGTGGTGACCTGCTCACCGTCTATCGCGATCAGGTAATCCCCCTCGGACAGCTCGATCTCCGGCGAGAGCAGCGGATTGCGGATCTCCTGCTCCCAGCCGGCAGCGTCGACGATGCGGGCGAAGCGGTACCACCCGGACTTCGCGTCCGGCTCGAGGTCGGCGCCTATCAGCCCCGTGTTGACCCTGAACCAGTAAGTGCGGGGCGGATCGCCCGGACCGACGATGTACTCGTGCGAGGCGGTCAGCTCGCCTATCATCTGGCCTATGATGTAGTTCATATCGGCGCGCGTCGCCACGTACGGGATCAGCGGCTCGTACTTGTCGTATACGGCCTGCCAGTCCTTCCCGTGTATGCCGGGGTCGTAGAAGAAGTCCCTGATCTGGCGCCAGACGTCGCGGTAGATCTGCGGATACTCTGCGAAGACGTCTATGCGCTGGCGCAACCCAGCCCATTTCAGCGCGCCGTCGCCGGCCGCCGAGACGGCGTCGGTCTTGACGATGCCGGCCATCGGCCCGCTGAGATACGTCACGTGGCTCCCGTCGGCCGAGAGCGTGTACGACCCGATGCCGGGGAGGATCGTCTTGACGGTCTTCTCCTTGATGTCGAAGACCTGCAGGTCATAGAACGAGGTCCCCTTCGGGTTGAAGAATTCCTCGATCCCCGGGAAGCCGTACCCGGCGCGCGAGAGCCAGGCGAGCGATCCCTTCCAGACGGAGAGCGCCTTGTACGTCCCCGGTGGCACGGGGACGGCGAAGATCCGGCTGTCTATCCCCTCGAAGTCGATGCGCACGGCGGCGCCGGCGCTGTCGGCCGACTGCGCCTTCACCGCGATGGGGTCGCCGCTCTCGTCCTCGGCGAACGGAGGCTTCTCGCCGGCGTGCAGCTGCATCGCCATCACCATCGACTGGTCTACGCAGACGTTGTTGTCCATGAACCAGTCGAGCTCCGGCGTGAAGTTGCGCAGAGAGAGGAACCAGATGTACCGTCCGCCCGGATCGAAGCAGGGGCTGTAGTCGTCGTATCTGTCATCGGTGAGCCGCCAGGTCTTCCCCTTCTCGAGATCGTGGACGAAGATGCTGCTGTTGAGGTTCTCCCCGGTCTTCGAGTAGACGATCCACCGGCTGTCGGGTGACCATGCGTAGTCGCTCGTCTCCCAGAAGATCTCGTTGTCCTTCTGGTAGAGGCAGCGGTCGATCTCGCGGACCTTCTTCGTGGCCACGTCTGCAGTGAAGATGCGGAAGTCCTTGTCCCCGAAAAGGATCTTTGTTCCGTCGGGAGACCACGATGCGTAGTAGTACCACGTCTTCGAGCCGGAGGTGATCTGTGTCCACTGCGCTCCCGGGCGCGCCGGGGCGATGTACAGCTCGTACTCGCCGGTGCGGTCGGAGAAGAAGGCCACGGTGTCTGCTTTCGGCGAGAGGACGGGGTAGAGCTCCCGTGATCCCGGCGTGCGGGTGAGGTTGACGGCGTCGTCGATCTCGGTGTGCAGGAGATATATGTCGCCCCGCGCCTGTACCACGACGCGTGTCCCGTCGCTGCCGGGGGATAGCTCCTGCACGTAGCCTCCCGGGGAGATGTACGTGTCGCGCATCTGCCAGCGGTCGGAGGGGATCTCGATCTCCACGCGGCTCGAGGCGGCGGTGATGATGTCGTATATCCACAGGTATCCCTCGCAGCAGTAGACGATCCGCTCTGAGCCGATGGCCGGGAACTCGACATCCCAGCCGGTGTGCTTCGTGCACCTCGTCACCCGCCCGGTCTGCGTGTCGTACGCGTAGATGTTCATCCGGCCGTCCTCGCGGTCGGAGTTGAAGAAGATCTGGCCGCCGCGCCACATCGGGGCGTTGTCGTACCCCGGCCAGTCGGTGATCTTCTCGAACTTCCCGCCGTCCGCGTCGGCGATCCAGATGTCCTGCTGGGCTCCGCCACGGTACCCCTTCCAATTCATACGGTCGGAGCTGAAGCGGTTGAAGGCGACCCTCTTCCCGTCCGGCGAGAACGAGGCGTACCAGACGCGGTCGAGCGGGTATTTTTCCGGGTATCCGCCCTCGAGGGGGACGCGGTACAGCTCGATCTCGAGCCCGCGCCTCGAGACGAAGGTGACGTACGCCCCGTCCGGCGTCCAGCCGGTGACTGCGTCGTACGAGGGGTGCCAGGTGAGACGCCGCGGCTCTCCGCCCCCGGCGGGGATCACGTAGACGTCGTTTCCTCCGTCGTAGCTTCCCGTGAAGGCGATCCACTTTCCGTCGGGGGAAAACGAGGCGCGCTCCTCGACCCCCGGATGCGAGGTCAGGCGCCGTGCGGCCCCGCCTTCAGCCGGGGCACTCCACAGGTCGTCCTCGTAGGTGAAGACGACGGTCTGGCTGTGGATATCGGGCCAGCGCATCAGGCGTCCCTCGACGGCGCGGCAGGCCGGGGCCGTCACGGTGAGGACCGCGGCTAGGAGCAGAAGCGTCTTCCAGTCTCTCAGGGCCGGTCGCAGTGTCCGGTTCGTCATTGTGGTTCCTTTCGTCTCGTGTCCTGTTCCCCGTTGCATCGCACCCTCCGTTCGGATAGATTTGAAGTGTATTCTTACGCGGAGGCGGTATCAATGAAAAGAGGACAGAGGAGGGCGCTGATAGCCCTCGGGATCATCGTGGCGGTCGTGATCGTGGCGAGCGTGGCGCTGCGGCTGATCCTGACGAAGGAGCGGCTCACCGCGCTGCTCGTCCCGCGCATCGAGCGGGCCGTGGGCGCCGAGATCGAGCTAGGTGACATAGCGATCCGTTTTCCCTTTGGCTTCGGCGTGACGATGAAGGACCTGCGATTCACCCGCCCGACCCAGTCGGGGGGGAAGATCGTGTTCTCGGCCGACGATCTCGGAGTCGACGTCTCTCTGATGAGCCTCATCCGCAGGCGCCCCGAGATACAGAGCGTGAGGGCAGGCGGGGCCTCTGTCGTCGCCGATCCGGGAGGCGGCGCGCCGGTGATAGAGCTCGACGAGATAGAGGCGCGCCTCTCGATGCGGCCGTCCGACACGGTCTACGTGCTCGACCCGAGGGTCACGGCGGGGGCCGTCCTGATCGAGAAGCCTGGCTCGCAGGCGGCGGTGAGGCTTCCCGCGGTGAGCTTCAGCGGCACGGTCGAGACATCGTTGGATTTCCAGCGTGTCAGGATAAGCGGGGGCGAGCTCTCGATCGCCGGCCTCGCTGCGTTCAGCGTCGAGGGCTCGGTGAGCGACCTGGACGAGGGGCGGGATTTCACGGCCGATGTCCGCGCCGCCGATCTCGACGCTGCGAAGCTCCTCGATGCGATCCTCTCGATAGACGTCTCCGGCCTCAAGCCGGGAATGACCCCCGAGAAGATGCGCGAGTCGCTCCCCGTCGCTATCGAGGGCGGCACCGTGGGGCTCGACGTCACGGCGTCAGGATCGGGGGCGGCTCCCTCGCAGGCGAAGGTCGACGGGACGATGCGTCTGGGCGGCGTCACGATGCGCAGCCCCGCCTTCGGCCTGCCGCTGAAGGCGACCGGCACGGTCGGGTTCTCGATGGACGGAGCCGCCGCCGACGGGATCATCGTCGAGGCCGGCCGGTCCCGGGCGGAGCTCTCCTTCAAGGCGCCGCTGGAGGGAGAGCCGAAGAAGCCGGGGACGATAGAGTTCGCCGCCTCGGCGCGCGCCGACATCGGCGAGATCGCAGCGGCGAAGGATCCCTCGAAACCCGCTCCGACAGGCTCCCTCGAGGCGAAGGTCAGCGGCTCGGGAAGCCTCGAGGCGCTGAAAGGCCTGTTCCCGCCGGCGACGGCTCCCCCCGATCCGGAGGCGATGCGCAAGGCGTGGAGCTCGGTCCGTCTTGCAGGAAACATGAAGATCAGCGGGCTCGAGCCTCCCGCGACCGACACGCCGGTCCGCCTCTCCGGGATCAACGCCTC
>Ga0316578_10000475_pt1 | contig 13425 bp, 12 predicted proteins | sample J0NA_2_FD_203076 | JGI IMG/M metagenome (GOLD analysis project Ga0316578, IMG submission 203076) | Rhizosphere microbial communities from salt marsh grasses in Alabama, United States - J0-2_160517rDrC | ecosystem: Host-associated > Plants > Roots > Rhizosphere | place: USA: Alabama | collected... | reverse complement strand
GCGAGCGGGGACAGGACCAGCAGCGTTGCGAGCAACAGGTATTTCAGCTTCATGACGGGATCAGCTCAGGTCGAAACGCACGCGTTGCCGGGCCCAGGAGCGCACGGCCTGGCCCTGGTACATGGCCGGTTCGAAACGCCACTGGTTGATGCCCTGGGTCGCCGCCTCGTCGAACACGCCCTCGGGGAACGACTCCACGATCCGGACCTGCTCGATCTCGCCGGTGATGCCGATCAGCAGGGAGAAGACGACGTAACCCTCGGTGCCCTTCGCGCGCGCCCGCGGCGGATAGGTCATCGGCGCCTGGTAGGTCGCGCGTGGCGGCTGGTCGACCGTGTCGTCGGTCATCACCATGCCCGAATCGCCGCCCAGCAAATCGCCTTCGAGACCACTGAGGTCGTCCGCCGAAAAGCCCGGCAGGCCCATGTCGACGCCCGACAGGCTGGTGTCGAGGCCGGTCAGCGGGTTCGGCGGCGCGCGCCGGGTGCGGCGGGGCTTGGGCTTGGGCTTCGGCTTCTGCACCTGCGGTTCCGGCGGCGGCTTGCGGCGCTCCAGCGCGATCTGGCTGCCGAGTTCCGAACGGGTCTCCTCGAGCGATCCCGAAAACAGGTTGATCAGCACCACCGTGCCGATCACCAGCACCGTGCCGGCAAGCATGAAGCCCGTGGCCCAGGCCAGTCTTCGCAGGCGCTCGCGCAGTATCATCAGCCGGCCCCGGCTTCCTCGACCGTCGCGACGCCGACGTCGGTGGCGCCGGCCAGCCGGGCCTGGTCGACGACCTCGACCAGGCGGCCCGCGGGCACGCCGTCATCGGTGATCACCAGCACCGCCTTGGCGGTCATCGTCTTGAGCTGGTCCCGCAGGCGGCTCTGGATCACCCACAGCTGCACCGGTTCACCGTCGAGATAGGTGTCGCCGTTGGCGTCGATATAGAGTCGCACCGCCTTGGTCGAGGCGGTCACGGCGCTGGCCGCCGCCGGCCGGTCCAGGTCCAGTTTCATGTCCTTGACGAAGGTCGTGCTGACCATGAAAAAGATCAGCAGGATGAACACCATGTCGATCAACGGCGAGATGTTGATGTCCTGGATGTCTTCCTTCCGTTCGCGATATCGCATCGGTCAGGCTCCTTTCCGGCCGCTCGGCTCGGAACACAGGATGTCCTTGAGCTGGGCCAGTTCCAGCTCGATGTTCTTCTGGCGGCGCAGCAGCACACCGTTGACGATCAGGCCCGGAATCGCGACCGCGAGGCCCATCTGGGTCGTGATCAGCGCCTGCGAAATGCCGCCGGCGATGCCGCCCGACTGCGAAAACAGCGACATGTCGCCCAGCGAATCGAAGGTCTCGATCATGCCGATCACCGTGCCCAGCAGGCCGAGCAGCGGCGCGGCGGAGACGATCGTGATGATCAGGCGGTTGAATTTGCGGATCTCGCGCTCTTCGGCGAAGAAGGCATCGTCCAGCCAGGGCCGCAGTTCATCCTTGCCGGCGTCGCGCAGTTCGATGCCCTTGGCCAGCGCCCGCGCCAGCACGCCGTTGGACGAGGGCGGCTTGCCCTTCTCGTAGCGCCGTACCAGGTTGCGCACGTCGCGAACCGAACCGCGCTTCAGCGCGGCGAACCGGTAGCCGATGGCGAACCACAGCACCAGGGTCGCCAGGACCAGCGGCGGCATCACCCAGCCGCCCGCTTCGACGTAGGCGCCGAACTCGTTGACGAGGTCGTACAGCATCGATCAGGCGTCCTCGAGCGCCGGCGACGTCGCGTCCTTGTACTGGTTCATCACGTGGAGCGCCGCCTTTTCCATCGCGTCCTTGATGGATTCGGCCCAGCCCGACAGCAGGTTGCCGAAAATCAGGGCCGGAATCGCCACCGCCAGGCCCACCTCGGTGGTCACCAGCGCGATCGAAATGCCGCTGGACAGCAACTTCGGATCGCCGGTGCCGAACTCGGTGATGATGTCGAAGGTCGAGATCATGCCGGTCACGGTGCCGAGCAGGCCGAGCAGCGGCGCGACCGCCGCGATGACGATGATGAAGGCGCCAAAACGGTTCAGGTGGGCCGATTCGTGCAGGATCTGCTCGGAGACGATGTCCTCGATGTGGGCCCGGTCGCGCTCGAGGTTGCGCACGGCCGACGCCACGACGCGCGCGGTGGAGCCCTTCAACTGCTTGCAGGCCTTCAGGGCTTCCTTGCGCTTGCCGGCTTTCACCAGCGGCCCGACTTCGCGGGCCACCCGGTCGGTGCTGGCGCTGGCCGCCCGCAGGAAGATGATGCGCAGGATGATCAGCAGCGCCGCGAGGGCGCCGAGCGCGACGATGATCCAGGCGATCGTGCCGCCGCTGTTGATCACGCCGAGCAGGGTCTTGCCGGCCTTTTCCTCGATCGCATTCTGGCTGGATTCGAACAGGAAGATGTCCAGCGTCGCCGGCGCGTCACCCGCCGCCAGCGCCGCCGCGGTGTCCTGCGATGACGCCGACCACACCTTGAACCGGTTGTCGCCGGCGGGAGCCAGGGCGCCGCCGCCCTGTGCGCTGACGCCGTAGGCGGCGATGTTGCCGACGTGCACGATCGTGCCGTCCACCTCGGTGCCGTCCGCCAGGAAGAACCGCCCCGGCGCACTGCGCAACGCACCGAGGCTGCCGAGCGCGTCCAGCGCGTGGGCAAACAGGCGTTCGACCCGCTCGCCGTCCGGGGCCGACAGGAACGCCTCGCTGCGCACCTCGTCGATGCCGAGCCCTTCCAGCGTCGAACCGGCCTGCAGGAAGGTCGCCTCCAGCGTGGATCGGCTGTCCTCGACGGCGCCGATCTGGCGCTCGGCGTCGCTGATCAGGCCGTTGATCCGTTCGCCGCGGGATTGCAGGTCGATGTATTCGCCCTCGACGCGGTCGATCTGCGCCTCGCGTTGCTGAACGGCGTCCCGCGCTTCGCGTTCGAATTGCGCCAGGCGCGCCTGCAGGTCGCGCAGTTGGGCCTCGAGAAAGGCGTATTCCTTCTGGTAGGCCCGCTGCAGTTCGTCCTGGGTCTTCAGCGGGTTGACCGGCGGCACCGGCGCGGGTTCGGCGGCCGGTTCCTGCGCCGCCAGGTCCAGGTTGACCAGGAACAGCATGGCGACGAGCAGCGCGACGGCGGCGCGTAAACGGTCCCGTGCGCGGTCGGTCTTCATGGCGGTCATGAGCGGGCCTCCTGCGCCAGCGGCAACGCGTTCGGCAACGTGAAGTAACCCTGGCGAATCTGCTTGCGCAGGGAATCGAACAGGCGCGCGGTCATTTCCTGCTCCGCGGCCGTGTTGAATTTCTCGAAGCGCCAGCCGTCCGCGCTCTCGACGGCGCGGCCGTACTCGAGGTCGCGGGTGCGGAAATACATCATCGCGTTGCCCAGCTTGGCGATATCCACCAGGACGTTGTCGCCGTCGAGCTGAATCGATTGCGAGTAGATCGCGTTCTCGCGGGTGATGCGGATTTCGTCCTCGACGAACGCCCAGATCCGGTTGAAGGCCCGCTGGGCGGTAATCATGCCGCCGTCGAGTTGCGCCTCGATGTCGTCCAGCGCCGCCAGCCGCTCGCCGACCTTGAACGGAAAGCCGGCACTGACCTCGCTGCGCAGCGCCGCAAGGGTGTCGAGCATGATCGGCGCGAGGCTCTCCGAGGTCGCGCCCGCGTCGGCCACCTGGGTGCGCATCCGGTCCAGTTCCTGCTCGAGTTGCTGGACACGCAGCGCTTCGCGGTCGCGATTGGCTTCCATTTCGGTCAGCTGCGCCGTCAGGTAGGTCATCCGGTTCTTGTGTTCGTCGCGCCGGAGGTTGAGTTCGCTTTGCAGTTCATCGACCTGGCCGCGCATCTGCACCAGGCGCTCGGCCAGGGCCTCGGTCGGATCCTGGGCAAAAGCGGGCGGCACGATCAGCATCGACGCCAGCAGCGGAAAAAACAGGGTATTTAAGCGGGTCATGAGCGGGTTCCGGGCTTTCTCTAAGCGATCGATCGTCGAATGCACGCGACACGCGATGGCGCCACGCGCATTCGGCAGTCTATGCAGAGTGTGTGACACCTGTATGACAGGCCCGGGATGCCCGGTCGATCAGGATCCTGTCGCCGGTGAAAGACGAAAACGTCCGCAATACCGCCCGGTCGCCGCCCGCTGCGGCGTGGGCGCACCGGCGAAGTCAGATCGGGAATCGCAACGCCCCGCGGAGCCGGACCGCGGGTGCGGCACTGACGGCCGCACCGATAGGGCCGCTGCGGAACGGCTTCGAAAAAGCCGCGGCTGTACTCTCAGCCCTTTTCCTGCTCCAGGCGGCGCATCTCGCGCAGTTCGTCTTCCTTGGACAGGTGACGAACGTCCCGGCCCTTGACCAGGTAGAAAATGTACTCGGCGATGTTCTCGCAGCGGTCGCCGATGCGCTCCAGCGCGCGGGCGGCCCAGAGGATATCGAGGATGCCCGGGATCATCGAAGGATCCTGGGCCATGTAGGTCATCAACTGGCGGGTGATGGACACGTACTTGGCATCGACCCGCTGGTCCATCTCGACCACCGCGACGGCCGTCTCCACGTCGGTGCGCGCGAAGGCGTCGAGGATCGTGCGCAGCATCTCGCGCGCCAGGTCACCCATGTGCTCCAGTTCGTTACGCACGTCCTCGCTCAGCGCGCCGTGCAGTTCGTCCTTGACCATCTTGGCGACGCGCTTGGCCTCGTCGCCGATGCGCTCGAGATCGGTGATGGTCTTGATCACCGCCATCACCAGCCGCAGGTCGGACGCCGCCGGCTGGCGCCGCGCGACGATGCGGGTGCACTCCTCGTCGATCTCGACTTCGAGCGCGTTGATGCGGTAGTCGTTGGCCTGCACGCTCGCGGCCAGTTCGGCATCGCCGGCGACCAGCGCGCGCACCGCCTTCTCGAGTTGTTCCTCGACCACGCCGCCCATCTGCAGCACCTTGCTGCGGACGTCTTCCAGTTCCTCGTTGAACTGTTGCGAAATATGATGTCCCAGGTTCAGATCGCTCATTGCGGTTCCCTGCTCAGCCGTAACGGCCGGTAATGTAGTCTTCCGTGCGTTTTTCCGCCGGGTTGGTGAATATCTGGTCGGTTTCGCCGTACTCGATCATCTTACCCAGATACATGAAGGCCGTCTTGTCCGACACCCGCGCGGCCTGCTGCATGTTGTGGGTGACGATGATGATCGTGTAGTCCTTCTTCAGGTCGTGGATCAGTTCCTCGACCTTCAGTGTCGAGATCGGGTCCAGCGCCGAGCAGGGCTCGTCGAGCAGGATCACGCGCGGCTGCACCGCAATGGCGCGGGCGATCACCAGGCGCTGCTGCTGACCGCCGGACAATCCGAAGGCCGGTTCCTGCAGGCGGTCCTTGACCTCGTCCCACAGTGCGGCGCCCTGCAGCGCCCATTCGACCGTCTCGTCCAGCACCCGCCGCTTGTTGATGCCCTGGATACGCAGGCCATAGGCGATGTTTTCATAGATCGACTTCGGAAACGGGTTCGGTTTCTGGAACACCATGCCGACCTGCCGGCGCAGTTCGGCCACGTCGACCTTCTTCTTCTGGATATTGCGGCCCTCGATCAGGATCTTGCCTTCGATCACGCAGTTGTCGATCAGGTCGTTCATGCGGTTGAAGCAACGCAGCAGGGTCGATTTGCCGCAGCCGCTCGGGCCGATGAAGGCCGTGACCTTGCGGTCCGGAATGTCCAGGTTGACGTCGTCCAGCGCCTGCACCGTGCGGTCGTAATACAGGTTCAGGTTCTTGACCTGCACCGAGATGTGGTCTTCCGCGGCGCTCGGCTGGCCCTGGCCGGCCGGCGCCACTGACGGATTCTGTTTGGCGTCATTCACGATTCGAGTCCTTTGTACTTTTCACGCAGGCCGTTGCGTACGTGGATCGCAACCATGTTCAGCAACACGATCACGACGACCAGCAGCAGGGCGGTCGCATAGACCAGCGGCCGCGCGGCCTCGACGTTCGGGCTCTGGAAGCCGACGTCGTAGATGTGGAATCCGAGGTGCATGAACTTGCGCTCGGGGTGCAGGAAAGGGTAATCCCCGTCCAGCGGCAACGACGGCGCCAGCTTGACGACGCCGACCAGCATCAGCGGCGCGACTTCGCCGGCCGCGCGCGCGACGGCCAGGATCAGCCCGGTCATGATGCCGGGGCTGGCCATCGGGATGATCGTGCGCCACAGGGTTTCCCACTGGGTCGCGCCCAGCGCCAGGCTGCCCTCGCGGATCGACCGCGGAATACGCGACAGGCCTTCCTCGGTGGACACGATGACCACCGGCAGGGTCAGCAACGCCAGGGTCAGCGACGCCCAGAACAGGCCGCCGGTGCCGAAGGTGGGTGACGGCAGGGCCGCTTCGAAGAACAGCTGGTCGATGCTGCCGCCCAGCGTGTAGACGAAGAAGCCGAGACCGAACACGCCGTAGACGATCGACGGCACGCCGGCCAGGTTGTTGACCGCGATGCGGATCGTGCGCGTCAGGATGCCCTGCTTCGCGTACTCGCGCAGGTACACGCCGGCGATGACGCCGAACGGCGTCACCACGACGGTCATCAGCAGCACCATCAGCACGGTGCCGTAGATGGCCGGGAAAATGCCGCCCTCGGTATTGGCTTCGCGCGGATCTTCGCTGACGAAGGCCCAGGCGCTGTGCGCATAATGCCCGAGCTGCTGCGCCAGGCCCATCGCGTTCGGGCGCCAGGCATCGATGACCGTCGACATCGACAGTTCGGCCTCCCCGCCCTCGCTGGTGCTCATGATGACGGCCTCACGCCGGATTTCCGTGTTCAGGGTGATCAGCGACTGTTCCAGTTCCTTGTAGCGGTCCTGGAGTTGCCGCCGCTCGTCCTCGATCGCGGCGAATTCCGCCGGGTCGGTCACGCCCTTGAGTTCGAGCTTGCGCTCGGCCAGCCGCAGGCGCTCCATGCGGTAATTGATGCTGCCGATCTCGTCTTTCTCGAGGTCCTCGATCTGTTCGCGGAGCTCTTCGGTGCGCGCCAGGCTCTCCTGGAAAGCCGTCCACGGATCGGACACGGTCACCGCTTCACCATCGCGCTTCACCCCGACGACGCGGCCGAAAAACGCGCCCCACTCGACGCGTTCCAGCACCACCAGGTCCTCGTCCGCCGACATCGACCGGATGCCCGGCGCCAGCACCCAGCGGAAATCCTGGCCCGTCAGATCGCGGTTGCCGGTCTTGAACAGGATCCGCTCGACCGTCTCCGCGTCGGTGTCCAGCGTGAGGCCGGATTCACGCAGGCGCGACGTCAATACGTGCTCCCGCTCGCGGACCTGGCCCGCAAACGTGCTGACGGCGCCGTCCGGCGCCTGGTAGCTGACCTCGTAAACCGCGGCCGGCCAGAAGTGGCCCATGCCGCGCACGGCGATCAACGCCAGCAGGCCGGCCACCAGCAGGATGCTGGCGCTGACGGCGGCGGCGTTCAGCCACACCCACGGTGCGCCGCTCTTCACCCAGTAGCCGAACGTGCTCATGTCCGGCGCCTTGATCTGTTTCTTGAAGGACGTCATCGGCGCGGCCTCACAGCGAACTGTACTTTTCACGCAGACGCTGACGGATCAGCTCCGCGCCGGTGTTGACCACGAAGGTGAACAGGAACAGCACCAGCGCGGCCAGGAACAGGATGCGGTAGTGCGAGCTGTTGACCTCGGATTCCGGCATCTCGACCGCGATGTTCGCGGCCAGCGTGCGCATGCCCTCGAACAGGTTCCAGTCCATGACGGGCGTGTTGCCGGTCGCCATCAGCACGATCATCGTCTCGCCGACGGCGCGCCCGAGACCGATCATCAGGCCGGAGAAAATGCCCGGGCTGGCGGTCGGCAGCACCACGTAGACCAGGGTCTGCCAGGGCGTTGCGCCGAGCGCCAGGGAGCCGTTGGACAGCGATTTGGGCACCCCGAACACCGCGTCCTCGGCGATCGAGAAAATCGTCGGGATCACCGCGAAGCCCATCGCGCAGCCGACCACCAGCGCGTTGCGCTGGTCGTAATCGATACCGACCTCGTGACTCAGCCAGTCGCGCAGGTCGCCGCCGAACAGCGCCAACTGTGTCGGTTCGGCCAGCGCCGCGGCGAGGAAACCCAGCCCGATGATCGCCGGAGCCAGCAGCAACGGCTCCCAACCCTCCGGCATGTTCAGCCGGTCGCCGAGGTGCAGGCGGTGCCACAGCCAGGCCACCGCGGTCAGGCCCGGCGGAATGATCAGCAGCATCAGCAGCAGATCCATCAGGTTTTCCTCGACCCACGGGGCAAACCACAGGCCGGCCAGAAAACCGAGGATGACGGTCGGCAGGGCCGCCATGATCTCGATACCGGGCTTGACCCATTTGCGCAGTTCCGGCGACATGAAATACGCCGTGTAGGCGGCGCCCATCAGGGCCAGCGGAATCGCGAACAGCATCGCGTAAAAGGCCGCCTTGATGGTGCCGAACACCAGCGGCGTGAGGCTGAACTTCGGTTCGAACTCGTTGGTCGAGGCGGACGATTGCCAGACGTACTGGGGTTCCTCGTAGTTCTCGTACCAGACCTTGCCCCACAGGGAGGAGAACGAGACCTCGGGGTGTTCGTTGTGCAACTCGAGGAAGCGGGCGCTGCCGTCGACGCCCTCGATCAGCAGGCCGTTGGCGCGCGGCGCCAGCGCCATCGTGCGCGGCTGGAAACCGGCCAGTTCGCGCTGCAGCACCTCCTGGCCGGCGGTGCTGTGATAAACGGTGACTTTCTGCGCCTCGTCCAGCGTCAGGAATCCCTTGCGGCGCTGCTCGGTGACGATCTGCTGCACCGGGCTGCCGGAGGCTTTGAAAGTCCGGATCAGTCGCAGGTCGAAACGGTTGTTCTCGTCGCGCACCGGAAACAGCTGGGCGACACCGCCCGCGCTGTCGCCCGCCAGCACCGAGATGCCGCCGAGCAGCATCGTCATGGCGGTGATCCCGCCCTCGCTTGCATGCACGTCCCCGCGCAGCTCGAGCGCCGGCAGGCTGAAGCTGTGGATGCGCCCGGTGTTGTCGCCGAGGTACAGCCAGCGGTGGTTGCCGCTGACGGTCACGGCCGTCGGATTGAACGACACCTCGGTCTGCCGCGTGTCGGGCTCCAGCGTGACCTCGCCGGTGAGGAAATTCTCCGCCTTGGTCGCGAGCGTGAACTTGACCCGGCCGCCGGCGCCGATCGCAGCGATCACGACGTCGCGTTCGCCGTCCGAGAAGGCCAGGTCGTAGACCGCCGGAAACGGCAGTTCCAGCAGCGATTCCTCGCCGTAGGGATAGCTCAGCTCTGGCGTGATCTGGCGCGTCTCGACGCCGCCCGAAAACGTCATGGGATACTCGTGCTGGAACACGTAGACGCCGCCGTCGTTGGTGGCGACCGCGACCCGGCCGTTGTGCTCGACGGAGTCGGCCACCGCGACGATCCGCGCGCCGTCGTTCATCGGCAGGCGCTCCTCGAGCACGGTCGCGCCGTCCGCGATGTGGAAAAACGTGACCCGGCCGTCCTCGGTCAGTCGCAGCCCGACTTCGCGCTGTTCCTCCACCGCCAGGAATACCGGCTCGGTCTCCGCCCAGCCCGGCATGGCGCGCGGCTCGCCCATGTGGCTGGACGCCGGCATGAAAAGCGGGAAAACCACCCACAACAGGTAGAAGAAGATCAGCACCACGGCGCCGATGACGCCGATGCCGCCGATCGCGATCAGCCAGCGAACGACGGCGTCCTTGCGGGAGCGCCACAGGTGAAAGCGGTCGGAGCGCCGGGGCGCGGCCGCCGCGGGAGTGGAGGGAACGACGTTCATAACGGCATGCTATTGCCTGAATATTTCAGTTTTGTTACACGCGTCGAACAATTGTGACAGAACGGTTCAAACCACCCGGCCCGCGCGCCCACAGCGTTTATACCGGGTGAATGTGACAGGACCGTGACGCGGTCCGCGCGGGTGTTCGCGAACGCGCGCTTCAGTGCACCGAGCCGGAGACCTCGACGGCCGCCGCCCCGCCGTGCTCGACCCGCGCCGGCAGGTCGAAAGGCAGGTGGATTCGTTCCAACCCGAGGCGCAGCATCAGGCCCCTGAGTTCCTGCTGCAGCATCGGATACAGCTGGCGCGTCAGGCTGGCGTGGTGGGCCCCGAACGTGGCCACGTCGACCGGGTCACCGTCCATCTGGCGGTAGATGGCCTCGACGCCGACGACGGCCTCGAATTTCGGCCCGGTGCCCTGCTCGCCGCTGCGGCAACTGAGCCGTGCGTTGACGCGATAGCCCGGCAGTTCGTCGCCGCTGTCGGCCTTGAGCGGCCGCGGCGCCAGGTTCAGCTCGACCTTGGCCTCGCGGTCGACGACGCCTTCCCGGGCGTCGGTCAGCTCCGCGTTGAGGCGGGTGATCCGGACGTGTTGCAGGTAGAAATGGTCGAGCAGGTTCACGATGTCATCCACGTAAGCAAAGACGGGTCCTGCTGAGATGGACGCCCGCGGTTGCGGATTCAAGCCGGCAGGACGGTATCCGCGGCGCGCCAGAAATACCAGCTGGCCGCGGAACGGAACGGCGCCAGGTGCGCGGTGCGGGCCAGGACCTCGTCGGGCGACGGCAGCTCGGCGAGGCCGTAGACGGCCCGCACCCCTTTCTGCACGCCGAGATCGGACGCCGGCATCACGTCGGGCCGGCCGAGGTTGAAGATCAGGAACATCTGGGCGGTCCACGGGCCGATGCCGCGCACGCGGCACAGGTTGGCGATCACGTCCTCGTCGTCGAGGCGCCCCAGGCGCCGCATCGACGCCAGCGAGCCGTCCAGCGAGCGGGCCGCCAGGTCCCGGATCGCGAGCGCCTTGCCGCGCGACAGGCCGGCGCCGCGCAACCGGGCCGGGTCCAGCCGCAACACATCCGCCGGCGCCGGCCGCGCCTCGTCGAACAACCCGGTGAATCGGCGGTAGATCGTCGCCGCCGCGCGGCCGGACAACTGCTGATAGACGATCGCGCGCGACAAGGCGCCGAACACGCCGTCACCGGCCTCGACGCGCAGGCCGAGCGGCCCGCACGCGCCGATGAACCGGGCCAGCGGCGGGCAGGCCGCGCACAGGTGGTCGACGGCCTGCCGCCGGTTGTAGCGCAGGCGGCTCAAGAATCGTCGGCGATCGGCTGCACCAGGTCCGCCAGGCGCTTGGTCATGGACGCGGCCTTGTACTCCGGTATCCGGTAGGCCCAGCCCGCGACGCGTTCGTTGATGGCGCCCGCGCGCTCAAGCACGGTGGCGTCGTCGGTCTCCGCCGAAACCCCCGTATCCAGCCCGGTGGTGTAGATTCCGGCCGTCAGGCGCAACCAGTGCTGGGTGGCGGCCGCTTCGTCTTCCTCGAGCGGCGGCGTGTCGATGACCTCGACCCGGATTTCGAGCCCGTCCGCGGTCAGCAGCCGGTACGTCGTCGCCCCGGTCCAGTCGACTTCGTCCTCCTGCACGACGTCGTCCAGCCGCAAGGCGGCCAGCGCACCGGCCAGCGAATTCACGCTCCAGGCCGACTTCGGCTCGAAACCGTCGGCGACACCCTCCAGGGTGAAGTCCTCGTCGTCCGCGGACGCCTTGCGCGCCCGCACCACGTCGCCGTCGGCGTGGCGGATTTCGACTTCGACGACCGCGTCGTCGGCGATATCGACGATGGCCCGGTCGACCCAGTCCTCGCGCTGCTTCGGCAACGCCAGTTCGCGGTCGATCAGCACGCTGCCGGTCGCGCCGTCGAGCCGCGCGTACTGGCCGTCGCGGGCGCGGGCCGGGTTGCCCAGGATCACCGCGGGCAAACCCGTGTCGTCGCGGAACGAGACCATTACGCCCTGCGCATCGGGGGATGCCACGTCCCGCACGCCGAGCCGGTCGTAATAATCGGGGTTCGACGTCTTGGCTTCGATTACCCGGGCCTGCGCCAGGCCGGCCAGCAGCGCGCGCAGGACCACCCAGTCGGCGGCGTAACCGCCCACCTCGTCCACCGTCCAGTGATCCGGCCCGCGCTCCAGCGTGGCCAGCACCTCGTCCCCGGCCCCGGTGACGCGCAGCCAGTCGATCGTATTGGCCTGGTCGGCGAAGCCGGGCAGCAACGGTGCCGATTCAAAGCTTTCGATACGGCTGGTCTGGCGCGGCATGAACACGGCGATGGCCGCCGCCAGCACCGCCAGGATGACCAGCCAGGAGAACTGTTTGCGGCTCATGAGGTCACCTCCCGCGCGGCGTTCGCCCGGGCCTGGCGCCGCCGCCGGCGCAAGGCCCAGCCCAGCGCGATCAGCATGACGACTGCCGGCACCAGGACGATGTTGATGATCTTGATGCGCGTGTCCAGACGGTCGATGTCACGCCGCAGGTCGTGCTGCACCTGGCGCAGATCCCGCCGGATCTCCAGGCGACGATCCATGAAGCGCTGAATCTCCGCCTGCTGCTCGTCGCTGATCACCAGCAACTCGTTCTCGCCCTTCGCCGCCTGCAGTTCGGTCAGACGCCGCTCGGCGTCCTGCAGCTCCTGCTGCAGGCGCTCCTCGGTGGCGCGGTAGGAACGCTCGGCGGCGACGCGGATCTCCTCGACGCGGTCGAAGGGCCGCGCCGAGGTCGCCCGCGTGCGGATACTGATCAGGTCGCGGTTGCCGAGCATGTTGTCGACCGCGTTGATCGCCAGCGCGCCGTTGTCGGCGAAGGCGGTGGCGCCGAAGATCGGCTGCACCTGCACCCACAGGCGGTCGCTCAGCAGGTCCGTGTCGGCGAACAGCAGCACGTTGACGCCCTGCTCGGCCGCCCGGTCGCGGTATCCGTCCGCCGCACCGTCGGGCGCCGCGACCGACGCCTCGGCCGGGCCGGTGACCCGGGCCGCCAGCGTGTACTCCTCGCCGGTCGGGTTGAAGCCCGTCATCAGGTCGTTCGGGTCGGCCAGGAAGCGTAACCGCGAGGCGTCCATCGGCGCCGCGTTCTCGCTGCTCTGCACCAGCGGTTCGAAGACCGTCGACGCGCCCTCGGTCGGCTGGAACCAACCGGTCGAGCTGAAATTGACGGTTTCCAGGTCCGCGCTGACGATGTCGTCCGGGTTCATGCCCGCCGCGGGCACCGACAGGATGCCGATGTGCCGCGTGGCGCCGCGGCCGATGCCGTACTGCAGGTCGCCGACCACGCGGGCCGGGTCCCAGGCCACGCCCCACGCTTCCAGCAACGACCCCAGCGACGAGGAGCTTCCGGCCTGCATCTGCGCCATCGGGTCGGCCGGGTCGCCGCGGTCGGTTTCGGCGAAGGGATCGAGAAAGGCGATCAGGTTGCCGCCGCCCAGCACGAACTGCTCGACGTCATACAGCATGCCGTCGTCGAGGTTCCTGGGGTGCACCAGCATCAGCACGTCGATGTCGTCCGGCAATTCCGTCGCGCCGGCGTCGATCTCGCGGATCTCGAACAACTGCTGCAACTGCTCGTAGACG
>Ga0316578_10000474_pt1 | contig 13451 bp, 9 predicted proteins | sample J0NA_2_FD_203076 | JGI IMG/M metagenome (GOLD analysis project Ga0316578, IMG submission 203076) | Rhizosphere microbial communities from salt marsh grasses in Alabama, United States - J0-2_160517rDrC | ecosystem: Host-associated > Plants > Roots > Rhizosphere | place: USA: Alabama | collected... | reverse complement strand
AGCTGCACCTGTAATCTTTGGTATGGTTCTGGTGGGTCCCAAGAATGATCACGGCTGGAGCCAGGCACATTATGAAGCCGGGCTGTATATCGAGGAGAATCTTCCAGGTTCAAGCATGATCGTATTTGAGTCCTTGAATCCTGCTGATAAGCCAGAAGCCACCCTGGAAGGCGTGGTGGATGACATGGTAGCTGAAGGCGCAACCCTGGTCTTCACCACTTCAGACGAGTTTGAAGAAGACACGCTTGGGGTTGCAGAAAAGTATCCGGATGTTGTGTTTATCAACAGCTCGGGTGATGATGCCCTGACTGGAGAAGCACCTGCGAATCTAGGAAACATCATGGGTCGCATGGTAGACATGAAGGCCATCGCAGGCTGTGCAGCAGCGCTGCAAACGGAGACTGGTAAGATTGGCTACCTGGGCCCATTAATCAACAACGAAACCCGCCGTTTAGCTTCTTCTGCTTACCTGGGAGCCCGCTACTGCTACGAGAATTATCGCGGGATGAACCCCGATGATCTCGAGTTCACAGTGAGCTGGATTGGATTCTGGTTCAATATCCCGGGTGTGACCCTCGACCCAACCGAAGTCACCAACAACTTCATTGACTCTGGCGTTGATGTAGTTTTGAGCGGCATTGACACCACCGAAGGCATCGATGTAACTGGCCAGCGTGCTGCTCAGGGTGCCGCGGTCTGGGCTGTGCCTTATGATTTCGAGGGCGCCTGTGATAATGCCCCTGACATCTGTCTGGGAGTACCCTATTTCAACTGGGGTCCAGCATACCTGGAAACAGCGACAAACGTCAGTAATGGAACCTGGACGCAGTCCTGGGATTGGAATGCTCCCTATTGGGAAGATCTGACCGATAATAGCATTACACCTGTTGGTTGGGTTAATGGTCCCGGTATGCCTGCAGATAGCCAGGCTACTCTGGATGAATTCATTGCTGGTCTTGCCTCTGGAGAAATCAATGTCTGGTCAGGGCCGATTGCTCTCCAGGATGGCTCCGAGTACATCGCTGAGGGTAGTACGGCAACCGATGAAGAGATCTGGTACCTGCCGCAGCTGCTGGAAGGCATGATTGGCCCAAGTGAGTAATAAAGTTTTCCAATCCAAAGTCCCGAATTTTTGATTGGATAAATTTACAAAGCCGGCTGATATGCGGGGTTCTTCCCCGCATATCAGCCCAATTCTTGGAAAGTTGGCATTAATCTATGGCTGAAAATAAGGAATTATTGCCATCAGGACAGCCCAGGATCGCCCATATGGAAATGCAGGGAATCACCAAGCGATTCCCTGGAGTCTTGGCAAACGATCATGTTGATTTCGATGTGTATTCTAATGAAGTGCATGCCTTATTGGGCGAGAATGGAGCCGGGAAATCGACCCTGATGCGTATTCTCTATGGACTTTACCAGCCTGATGAAGGGCAGATCACCATCGATGGTCAGCTGGTAAAGATTGAATCACCTCACGATGCGATTCAGAATGGGATTGGAATGATCCACCAGCACTTTATGCTGGTTCCAACTCTGACCGTCGCTGAAAACGTGGCACTAGGTCTTCCTTCCTCCAGAGGTGTGCTTACCGATCTGGATAAAGTCTCTGCAAGGGTGGTGCAGCTGGCAGAGCTGTATGGGTTAGAAGTAGACCCGGAGGCGTATGTCTGGCAGCTGGCTGTTGGCCAACAACAAAGGGTAGAGATCATTAAAGCCCTATATCGCGGCGCAGCTCTCCTGATCCTTGATGAACCAACGGCCGTGCTAACTCCCCAAGAAGTCAATGAGCTATTTGTAACCCTGAAGCAAATGGTTGCTGACGGGCACGCACTGATTTTTATCTCCCATAAGCTGCATGAGGTCATGGATATCAGCAACCGGGTCACTGTTTTGCGAGATGGCCGGGTAGTAGGCCAGGCAGCGATTGGAGATGTCACGCAGGGTGAATTAGCGCGCATGATGGTCGGACGAGAATTGATGGCCAAGCCTGAGAAGGAGGAAATTGAACAGGAAAAGATCTATTTGGCACTAAATGATGTTTGGACAGACAATGACCTGGGTACACCTGGATTGCAAGGAGTCAGCTTTGAACTGCGCGAGGGAGAGATTCTGGGTGTCGCAGGTGTGTCAGGAAATGGGCAGCGTGAACTAGCACAGGTGATTAATGGATTGCGCCCGATCACGAAAGGCACGATCCGGGTTGGTGAGAAAGATATTTCACACAGCTCTCCTGCAGAAGTGATTGACCAGGGAGTGTCTTATATCCCTGAAGAGCGCATGGTGGATGGGATGATCAAGGAATTCACTGTTGCAGAAAACCTGATCTTACGTGATTATAATAAAAGGCCATTCTCAAGGGCAGGTTTCTTTAACTTCCGGGCGATTTCTCGCCAATCGCAGCAATTGATCCAACAATATAACGTAAAAACTCCCTCCCAGGATACCCCGGTTAAGAGTCTTTCGGGAGGCAATATCCAGAAGCTGCTTTTGGCGCGGGAGCTTTCGAGGAAACCGAAAGTTGTTGTTGCAGCCCAACCCACGCGCGGCCTGGATGTCGGTGCCACTGAATATGTACACCAGGTATTGATTGACCAGAGGGCGGAAGGAACTGCAATTCTGCTTATTTCGGAAGATTTGGATGAAGTCTTGGCATTATCCGATCGAATTATCGTGATTTACGAGGGGGAGATCATGGGAGAAGTGCTGACAGAGAAGGCAACTCCCGAGCAATTAGGCTTAATGATGGCAGGAGTCCGTCCACAAACCGGAGAATTACCAAGGTGAACCAAAAGTATCTCGGCTATCAATGCTCCCTGTGCGGCGAGCAATACCAACCTGAAATGGAAATTTATGTTTGTCCCAAGGATGGTGGTAACCTGGATATTCTCTACGATTTTGCTAAACTAAAACGAGACGTCTCTGTAGATTCGATCCTATCCTCTGGCGAAGCATCTATGTGGCGGTACCTGCCTTTACTACCCGTCAGGACAGCGCCTGATTTTGCTACACCGATAAAATCTGTTGGCTGGACACCGCTCTATTCGCCATCTACATTGAAACAAAAATTAGGGTTATCAGATTTATGGATTAAGGATGAAAGCCGCAATCCTACCGCGTCATTTAAAGATCGCGCCAGTGCTCTGGTTGTTGCGCGTGCCAAGGAGATAGGGGCTGATGTTATTGTTACAGCCTCCACCGGGAATGCTGGTGCAGCTCTGGCAGGCATGGCGGCAGCGGCTGATCACCAAGCAGTTATTTTCGCACCACGCAGTGCTCCCCCAGCAAAAATAGCCCAGCTGTTGGTATATCAAGCAAGGGTGCTGCTGGTTGATGGCAGTTATGACCAGGCCTTTGATCTCTCAATTCTGGCGGCAGATGCATTTGGCTGGTACTGCCGCAACACGGGATACAATCCCTTTACGCTTGAAGGAAAGAAAACAGCAGCCCTGGAAATCTGGGAGCAGCTGCTGCGGGCAAATGATAATAATGAACCACTGGCAATCTTCGTTTCAGTTGGCGATGGAAACATCATCTCTGGATTGCATAAAGGTTTTAAGGATTTGAAAGCATTGGGTTGGCTTGGGCAAATGCCGCGCATATTTGGAGTCCAATCGGATGGCTCTGCAGCGGTGGCCAACACTTTCATGGCTGGTGATGAGGTTATCCACCCGGTTTCCGCAAATACACGTGCAGACAGCATATCAGTGGACTTGCCTCGCGATGGTGTAAGAGCGGTCCGGGCTGCCCGGGAGACAGGAGGGGCATATGTCACTGTCCCAGATGAGGAAATAATGGCGGCAATACCGGTGATGGGTCAAGCGGGAATATTTGCCGAACCCGCTGGGGCAGCAGCATTTGCAGGCTTACAAAAGGCACTGGAGAAGGGTATGATTAAAGGTGGAGATCCAGTCCTGGTGCTGAATACCGGCAGCGGATTGAAAGATGTTCAAGCCGCGTTGACGGCTGTTGAGCCAGCTCCGATTATTGAAGCAACCCTAAGTGCTGTTGAAAGAGCATTGGATAAAAGATAAATCCACCAAACGATATTCCAAAAAGATACCATCATCTATCAGTAGTTCCATGCAGAAACCTGTTTACTCGATCATTGCGCCAATCTTCAATGAAACTGGAAATATCCCAGAGCTGTACCGGCGTTCAAAAGAAGTCTTAGATTCTACGGGGGAACCCTGGGAATTGATCATGGTTGATGATGGCTCGACTGATGATTCGGCCGAGATGATTCGCAAGTACGCAGGCCAGGATCCACGGGTGAAGCCGATCATCTTCGCCCGCAATTTTGGTCACCAGATCGCAGTCACTGCAGGCCTGGATTATAGCCGGGGTGAAGCGATCGTGATCATCGATTCGGATCTGCAGGATCCACCAGAATTGATCTTGGATTTAATCGCCAAATGGAGAGAGGGTTACCAGGTTGTGTACGCAGTGCGCGAGGAAAGGGAAGGGGAGAGCTGGTTTAAATTATTTACCGCGTCCCTATTTTATCGGATGATCTCCAGTATCACGGATGTGAGGATTCCGTTGGATGCGGGTGATTTTCGCCTGCTGGATCGGAAGGTGGTTGATGTCCTGAACCAAATGCGGGAGAGACATCGTTTTCTGAGGGGCATGTCATCCTGGGTTGGATTTAAACAGACCGGCGTACCTTATCGCCGGGCGGCTCGTCAGGCTGGAGAGACAAAATATCCTTTCAGAAAAATGTTCCGCCTGGCGATCAATGCGGTAACCAGTTTTTCATACTTCCCGCTCCAATTGGCTACTTATATTGGATTTATCGCTGCCGGGTTGAGTATCTTGGCGATCCCGGTTGTGATCGCGATCCGCTTATGGGGAACTCAAACTCCACTGCTGGGCCAGGCAACCACCCTGATCGCGGTCCTGTTTCTGGGAGGTGCCCAATTAATCTCGTTAGGAATCCTGGGGGAGTACATCGGTCGTCTTTACGATGAGGCCAAAGGAAGACCCTTGTATATTGTCCTGGAAGCACCTCAAAAATTGGATGAGGATTGATTCTACCGGGAAGAACTTATCTAAAAAAATAGAGGTATAAAATGATCGAATTAACGATTCAAGAAGAGCAACGTGAAAGAGGAATCCAGCGTGCAAGAGATCGAAGAATTATCATCCCTACCTTTGCCCAGATGAAAGATCCATCTCTGATCCCAGACTCAATGAAACGGTCACTGTCAAGCATCGGTTTATGGGATCTAGTACCGGAGAATCTGTTTCGGATCACCTGGAAAAATGAACCTACACCGAAGGGAGGGGGATTTGATGGGGTGAATTTTATCGAATTTCCTTCGAGTTTTACGGGCACGAAAGCCAGAATTATAGCTCTGGTTGGAAAATGGTTTCCCACGGGCGCTCATAAGGTAGGTGCAGCATTTGGCTGCCTGGTGCCACGCTTAGTCACAGGGCAATTTGATCCCACAACCCAGAAAGCTGTCTGGCCTTCAACAGGTAATTACTGCCGCGGCGGTGCTTACGACTCCCACCTGCTTGCCTGCGAATCCATCGCCATCTTGCCGGAAGAAATGAGCCAGGAGAGGTTTGATTGGTTGGCGAAAATTGCAGGAGAGGTGATTGCGACACCGGGCAGTGAATCGAACGTAAAAGAGATCTTTGATAAGTGCTGGGAACTTCGAGCTAGTGGTGAAAACTTGGTGATTTTTAACCAATTTGATGAATTCGGCAATTATCTGTGGCACTATGATGTTACTGGCCATGCCATGGAAGAGGTTCTGGATCAGGTAATGGGTTCCAGGGATCATTACCGTGGCATGGCATCTGCCACGGGGTCGGCGGGAACGATCGCCAGTGGCGATTACATGAAGCAGCTATTTCCAACCAGTAAAGTCGTCGCCAGCGAAGCTTTGCAGTGCCCGACTCTATCGGAGAATGGGTTCGGCGCCCACCGGATCGAAGGCATTGGCGATAAGCATGTGCCCTGGATACATAATGTAAAAAATACCGATCTCGTCGTGGCGATTGATGACAATGCTGTGGTCAATCTGGCGCGATTATTTAATGAACCTGCTGGGCGTGCTCATCTTGTCTCCAAGGGCGTTCCGGAGGAGATCGTCGGGCAGCTTGATTTGCTCGGTTTTTCGGGTATTTCCAACATGCTGTCGGCAATCAAATTTGCCAAGTATTTTGAATTCGATGAAAATGATATCGTTTTGACAGTGCTGACCGACTCGATGGAGCTTTATGGCAGCAGGTTAAGAGAAATGCAGGCTGAATTTGGTGAATATAACCAGATTAATGCAGCAGCAGATTTTGCCAGATACCTGCAGGGGGTGACAATTGACAACCTGCTGGAGCTCAGTTATGTTGATCGCAGGAGAATCCATAATTTGAAGTACTTCACCTGGGTCGAGCAGCAAGGAAAAACTTATGAGGAAATCTTAGCCCAGTGGTACGAGGAAGATTACTGGACCAGCATTCAATCTCAGGTGGGAGAAATAGATGCTGCAATCGAAGATTTCAATGCCAGGGTTGGTCTGGGATAGAATAGTTTTGAGAATCTAGCGGCTATCCATTCATGGCGGATCGACCCTGCCAGCTTCCAAAGGAGATAGTAGGATGGAAATATCACTAACTCCTGTATCTTTGGTCCTGGTTGCTGTGATAACCCAACCACGTGATCTTGAAATTGCAAGGATCTTCGGTTGGTACCGCATACCCTTGAGGACTGCACCAAAGGTGATCGCTGTAGATTATCTCGCTTTTTACCAGACGAAATCCTTTGGAGACCAAAAATGGCGCATTGAATTCGTCGCACCTGTGAGAGGACATGAGCTGACAACTCGTGAACAAATACTGCGGGAAGAACCAAATCACCTCCGCGCGAAAGATGAATATTATAAGATTCAGCTGGGTCCATTGGAGCAGTTACCGGAACCCATCCTGGCGGAAAAGTGGCACAGAATTACTTTCCTTTATACAACGGGAGAATACCTGCTCAAAGCGCATACAATCAGCGATCTGGTTGTTCACTCTGAGGAACGACAAATCCTTTGGAAAGCTTTACGGGAGAGATTGTCCCACGTGAAAGAATATAAGACCATCCAATTGGAAGATGAACCTATTGACGATGGTGTCATTGCTTTGCTGCTTGGGATAGATGGATTCCAAGGACAATTCTGAGGTCAGGTGTTGTGAAAGATGCGGAGATGCAGATGAGAAAAGTTATAAAATCCGGAACCCTGGTAACCGCTTCGGAAACCTTTAGTGCAGATATTTTAATCGATGGCGAGGTGATCGGCTCGGTTGCGGAAAATATCCAGCTCCCAGGAGTAGAGATCGTTGAGGCTGAGGGAAAACTTATTTTACCTGGCGGTATCGATCCACACACACATTTTGATTTACCCATGTTTAATACGGTATCCTCTGATGACCACTATACCGGGCATAAAGCAGCTGCGTTTGGTGGGACGACCACAGTCATGGATTTTATACCCCAGGATTTTGCGTCTCTAAAGGAATCATTTGATTTTTGGTACGAGAAAGTCTCTCCGAAAGCGGCAGTTGATTATGGTTTTCACATGAATATCACTCGTTTAGATGAACAAATTGAAGATGAGATTCCTCATCTACTGGATCTTGGAATTACAACCCTTAAAGTCTTCATGGCATATAACGGACGCCTACGACTACAGGACGGCGAAATCTTCCGAGTGATGAAAGTTGCTGAAAAGCACGGGATGTTAACGATGCTGCATGCTGAAAATGGGGATGTAATTGATATTCTGGTTGCAGAAGCTCTGGCAGCAAAGCATACCTCCCCGGTATGGCATGCACGAACCAGACCGGGGTGGGGCGGTGTGGAAGCGGTCTTAAGAGGTGCTGCCCTAGCCAAGCAGGCGGGTGCAGCTCTTTATGTCGTTCATATGAACCAGGCTGGTGAAGTCGACCAGCTGCGCTATGCACGTGAAAATGGGATTCGTGTGCTTGGTGAAACCTGTCCCGCATATTTATTTTTCACGGAAAAGGATTTAAACCGCCCGGATGGAGCAAAATGGATCTGCTCGCCCCCGATGCGGTCTGAAGCGGATAACCAGGGATTGTGGAAAGCTTTGGCGGAGGGCGGCTTGCAAACACTCGGTACCGATCACTGCCCGTTCTTTTTCGATGGCACCCAACCGATAGAATATGAAGGACAGGAGATCGCTATTCCCGGAAAAGAACTGGGCAAGGACGATTTTACTAAAATTCCGAATGGACTGCCCGGGGTTGGTGATCGTCTTCCTATCCTGTGGACCTATGGGGTTGGCGCAGGAAGAATCAGCGCCAATCAATTTGTTGCCCTTACAAGCACGAACGCGGCCAAGATATTTGGTCTCTATCCCAAGAAAGGCTGCCTGGTTCCTGGGGCTGATGCAGATATTGTCATCTGGGATCCAGACCGGAGATTAACTTATGGTGTGGACTACGCTCATCACCGGACTGACTATAATTTATTTGAAAATTGGGAGCTGGTTGGTTTTCCCGAGAAAGTGTTCCTGCGTGGAAATTTAATTGTTGATCATGAACGCTGGCTCGGTAAACCAGGAGGGGGGAAATACCTGCACCGGAAACCAAACGCGCCTGTGTTGTAGTTTTTTAGTCACCCAACGCATTTCGTATCAAGATTATGTTTGTACTGCTCTCTATCACATTACTGGTTCTGGCGGCGTCAGCAATGTTGATTCTACGTCTTATGAGACCTGGTTTTGGCTACCAGTGGTTGATTGCTGCAGGGAGTACTTTTGCAGCCTGGCTGCTGGTTTTACTGAGCTTGTCGATAATCCCCGATAGCCTGCAGATTGCCTCCTGGGGGCCAAAGACAGCCTATCCAAATTCAATCATCTTGAATCTCGACCGGATCTCCTGGCCGATTACCGCAGCTGTTGGCACGTTGCTCGTAGCGACCGTACTGAGTGATGTTGTGCGCGCCTATGATCTCAGCTGGACAAATTGGGCGAGCAGCCTGTGTGTGACTGCACTTGGGATCGTGGGGATACTATCTGGGAATTTATTGACTTTTTTCATTACTTGGACAGCTTTCGATCTCACGGTTTTAGTAATCCTGCTGCTGCAATTGGAGTCCGGGAGTTTACGACGCAGAGCAGTTCTGGTCTTTTTCATTCATTTGCTTGGCACGGTTTGTTTATTAATTGCAGGTGTGATTTCTGTCAGTGAAAACAACTCGGTACTCCTAGAACAAAGTCCACCAAGAGCAATTCTGTTTGTTGTGCTTGGCGCAGTGATTCGTTTCGGGGCTTTGCCCTTTACTTCCAACATGCTTGAAGATGCAAACAGTCGGCGAAGTTTTGGGACCATCAGAAGCCTGGTTTCAATGTCGATTGTGACAGTATTGCTTGTACGGATTGCAGCAGCCCTTGAGCAGGTCGTATTCCCCGGGAATTTGTGGCTGGGGATATTCAGTTTGTTGGGCATTATCGCTTTGCTGTACAGTTTTACCTGGTTATTTTCCAGAGATGAAATCAATGGCCGTCAGGCCTGGATTATGGGATTTGGTATGCTGGTGATTGCATCAGCCTTACGAGCCGAGGTAAATTCAAGTTTATCCTGGGCTCTGGCTGTAATTTTTTCGGGTGGGTTGATTTTTCTCGCATCGGTCCGCGACAAGATTACTGTATGGATAACTATGATTGGCCTGTTGGGAATCTGTGCAATTCCATTCACACCTGCATGGGCAGGATTGGGATTATTATCGGCACCATTTAATATATTCCTCATCCTTTATTTCGCCGCACTGGTCTTAATGATTTTGGGGTATACACGTCATGCTACCCGGTTGAATCCAGGACCGCCAGGCCTGGAACGTTGGATCAAAGTGGTTTACCCCTTCGGACTGATCCTGCTACCCCTCACGCATATCGGTCTCGGATGGATTGATATGCCTGCGATAGGAAACTTGTCGCTCTCAAGTTGGATTATCGGCCCTATGGTAGTCATCTTTGCTGCGTTCGGGTTTGTAGTTTGGCAGAGAGGTGGTGAGAAACTACCTATAAAATTAATCAATATGGTTACGTCCGTGCTCACTTTTTCCTGGATGGGATCAATTTTCCAACCGCTTCATGGTTATCTTGCCCGATTGATCAATTTCACCTCGAAAATTCTTGAAGGCGAGGGGGGATTCCTTTGGGTATTATTATCGATCGTGCTTCTCCTGGCCATACTGGTTACCAGCGTTGGTATTTGAATGACAATCCTTCAATCCCTAACTTTACCAGCAGTGATCGCAGCTTTCCTGTGCGCTGCTATCCAAATTATCAACTGGAATTGGCGCGTAAGTATCGGTTGTTTAATTGTTCAATACGCCTGCGTTTTTATTCTCGTTTCCGTCAGCTGGCCAGTTGAGCCAGCGCTCGTTAAATTAGTCGCTGGATGGATAGCATGCCTGGTTCTCGGCTTGGCATTGTTTAATTTACCAGCAGCTAGTACTCAAACGGAAAGGTTTCCTGCCTCGGAAATTCTTTTTCGAATCATCGTGAGTATATTGGCGGGAATGTTTGCTTTCACGAGCGGATCGAAAATAGTTTATTGGTTCCCGGAAATATCACTAGAGCAAGCTTATGGATGCATGATATTGATTACCCTGGGTTTGGTCCATCTCGGATTGACGATGCAGCCATACCGGGTGGTCATTGGTTTGCTGACGGTATTAAGCGGATTTGGAATCATTTATGCTGCAGTAGAAAGTTCCGTGCTGATCACTGGACTGCTTGCTATCATCACCCTGGGTCTAGCGATCCTTGGTTCTTACCTGCTTACGGCTCCGACTATGGAGGAGGCTTCTTGAATTCAGCATATATTTGGATCCTGTTCCCGCTTATGATGGCGGCGGTTCTATTATTACTGATGAGATGGAGGACTCTGGTTGCAATTATTGGAACCGCGATTTCCATAACCCTTGCAGGATTAGCTGCCTGGTTACCGGCCCAAGACCAGCTCGTTATTTGGCGCTGGGTGCTTCCATTTTCGGATACCTTTGTCATCTTCGGCAGACGCCTGGTGCTTGCTGGGGACGACCGACCAGCCCTGATCATCCTCTTTCTGGCCGCTGCACTGTGGTTTGGTGCAGCACCCCTCGCGCGTCCTACCAGATTGTTCGTTCCATTTGGATTAGCCATGGTGGCTTTATTTACAGCTGCTATTGCAGTTGAACCTTTCCTTTTTGCAGCGGTTTTGATTGAAATCGCGGTATTGCTGAGTATCCCTTTCTTATCCCCGCCAGGGAGCAGCGTCAGTCACGGCGTTCTACGCTACCTTACCTTTCAGTCCCTGGGTATGCCATTTCTTCTAATTGCTGGTTTCCTTTTCACGGGCATTGAGGTCAACCCCGGTGATCAAGAGTTTGTAACGATTGCTATTGCCCTGCTTGCGATCGGTTTTGCATTAATGTTAGCGGTATTTCCTTTTCATACCTGGGTTCCAATGCTGGCTGAAGAAACGCATCCATACCCGACTTTCTTTGTCCTCCTGCTGCTCCCAATCGTAATTTCCATTCTTGGGCTTGGTTTCATCGACAATTTTATCTGGATCAAAGATAATCCGAATACAGGAATTCTTGTTCAAGTGATTGGGGTAATCATGGTGATCACTGCAGGTGTTTGGGCAGCAGTTGAGAAGAACCTGTCCCGGATGATCGGATTCGCGGTGATATTGGATATTGGTTTTTCCCTGTTAGCGATTAGTTTAACAACTGGTGAAGATTCTACAATTTACCGGATGCTGTTTTATGCCGGGTTGTTACCCCGTTCATTGAGTCTCGTTGTTTTGGCATTGGCATTATCGATTTTAATCAACAGGCTTCCCGATTTTGACATCGGCGAATTAAGAAGCCTGTTCAAGAAGAACCCTGTTATCTCGATCAGTATTGTTGTTTCCCTTTTAAGCATTGCAGGTATGCCATTATTAGCAAGTTTCCCTCAAAAATTGGGCCTGATCGAGGGGCTGTCATCACAAGCCACAGCAATTTCTACCTGGGTGATTGCAGGATCACTTGGTTTGATCATTGGTGCAGTTCGGTTACTACGGTCCATGGTTTCAGATGGTGATGATCCAGAAGAATCGATTCCAGGATCGAGACTGGCGAATGTTTACCTCTGGATCGGTATTGGATTGCTGTTCCTGGTTGGACTGCTTCCCAATATTTTTCTCCAATTGGTAACCAGATTTCCGGGAGCATTTGGGGCGCAGGGGTAAATTGCTTAATGCTATAATTCGCAAACCCTCGAGACTTTAATTCCATATCGGGATTTTTCAAATGGAGGCCAGACATGGAGTTTGACCAGGTTCTCAAACAGCTAGATTGGTTGAATGATGAACGCCGCAAGGATAAGGATATTATTTCAAAACAAATTGAGCGTATCACTGCTCTTGAAGGAAATATATCTGCAGCAAACCAGCAGATCAAGGAACTCAATAGTGAAATCGTGCGGTTGACCGCAATTGTGGGTCGCATGGATGAGTTTGATTCTGCACTTCGCCAGCAGCGCCTCGAAATCAACCAGCATGTCGATGAGATCGACAAGCAAACTAAGAAACGCGAAGAAGAAATGGAGAAAGTACGCCGGGTGGAATTGCGCTCAGTGGATTCCAGTATTGCCGAGCTGCATAAAGAGATTGAGGCTTATTCTGGATTCAACCGCAGTCTCCAAGCGCGGGTGGAAGAGGATGCCAGATTGGCAAAACAAATCGATGAACTACGCCTCAAGATTCAGGATATACAGCGCAATGAAGAAGAATACACCCGTACGTACCGCATCCTCGATGATGGTCGCCGGCAAGATTCTAAACGTCTAGTCGATTTACAGGGCGAAGTAGCTGCTTTGAGAAAAAGAGGGGATGAACAAAGAGGTCAGGTGGAGGTACTTTTTTCATCCACGCGAAAATTGGAAGGTCGCTTAACTGAAGTATTGACTCAAAACACTGAACGCCAGGAAGCTCAAGATACTTTCATAGAAAAACAAGCCATGCAGCGGGTCGAGTTTGAACGTACCTGGAAGGATTGGCAGGCTCAAATTGAAAAGATCGATCGACAATCGATCGATGTTGAACAGCAATTTCAATCTCTGGAGAATACTCATAATGATGTGAAAAGACTTAAAGCATCGATTGAGGAATTGCAATCCAGGATCGAAAGAAGGATCAACGAGATCACAGAGGTTCAACGCCTGGCAGACGAACGGTTCAGACAGGAATGGGTCACCTTTAAAGCGGATGATCAAAAACGTTGGACAAACTACACTCTAACTCAGGATGAACAGAGGAATGAATTATCCAGGAATTTTCAGGAGTTAGGAGAACAGCTGGTTGATATTAGAATCGGCCAGCAGGAATCACAAGATTTGATCCAGCAGATGAATGAGGAGACTGAAAAACGTCTCCAGGCTATGCTAGCAATGACACATGAATGG
>Ga0316578_10000473_pt1 | contig 13465 bp, 10 predicted proteins | sample J0NA_2_FD_203076 | JGI IMG/M metagenome (GOLD analysis project Ga0316578, IMG submission 203076) | Rhizosphere microbial communities from salt marsh grasses in Alabama, United States - J0-2_160517rDrC | ecosystem: Host-associated > Plants > Roots > Rhizosphere | place: USA: Alabama | collected... | reverse complement strand
TGCCAGCTGGGGGGATCGGGCCAAATAAGGTCTAGGCCTAAATTCATCAGGCCAACAAATATAAAAGCCCCAACTCCGCTGAGCAGCCCAACCAAAACGCCCCATCCCAGACGCCGAAAATAGGCCCTAAAATCATATGGTTCAGCCATCTGCCTTCTTCCTTAATGAATTACCTTTTACTCTTCAACTGGCTGCTTCTGGGTTGCAGAATTCCTGGTCATTGACCCTTCTTATCTCCTTCCGCCTCAGGTTGGTTCTTATGCCAGGTTTGTGCTTTGTTCCAAGCAGTATCTAACGCCGCGCCGATACCGGGCTGAGTCGGAAAAACGTTTTCCTGTCCGATTAGCTTCAGCACCCCGCTCTTTTCCAATGTCGCGCTTGCTTTATATTCCACACCGACCAGCATAAAGCGGTTGCCACCATCTTGCGCCTTCTTGGCAAATAATTCCACTTGCTTCAGAAAGGTACTGTGCAGCACAGGAACGCCGCGCATGCGCCATATGATAACCGCGTTGGCCGTCCCTTCCAGGGTGGGCATCTGGCTCATGATCTTGGGCACTTCCGCGAAGAAGTTCTGACCCTCATACGCCAGGACCGTAACCTCGTTTGCCGGAAAACTTTTCGGTGGGTCAACTTCCTGCCAGTAACCATCTTCTCCGCGTACAAGCTGGAACAGCCTGGCGCTGGAAGCGGAAGCTGCGATATAGAGCAGCATTGACAATCCCGCTCCCAGAAAAATCGTATATTGCAGAGGGATGAACAAGGCCGACAAAAAAGTCAATAAACCGGCCGCGGCCGACCCCCACGACGCCTTGTAAGTCAGCCGGGCATTGGGTATGCGCGCCGCGATCAATTCACCGCCAATCACAAACAACATGCCGGCAATAACGGAGAGGGGAACCAGCTCGGCCAGGCTGCCAAATAGCAGCAAAATCAAGGCCAACCATAACCCGGCAAAAATGCCGCCCCAGCGGGACTTAGCCCCCGCTTCGACACTGATACCCGTGCGCGACAGTGAGCCGCCCGTGCCCATCGATTGGAAAAAACTACCCACAAAATTACCGAGGCCCTCACCAACGAAATCGCGACTGGCGTTGGCGCGGGTGCCGTCGCGGTTGGGGTAAGCTGTGCTGATGCCCGCGCCCTGCACCAGGGCCACCAGGGCTACCGATAAAGAACCCAGGGCCAATTGGGGGATCAGTTCAAAGGCGGGAAGCGTGGGCGTGGGCAGGCCGCGTGGGATAGTGGCGATGCTGCTCACCAGGGGCACATCCAGCTTGAGCAGATAGACGGCGACCGTCATGATGAGCAGCGTGAAAATCGCGGCCATTCTTGCTGTCTGCGGGAAGCGTTTGAAGATCAGCATGAGCAGGACGGAAGCAGCGGCCACGGCCGTTATCGTCCAATCCCACTGCGGGATATGCGTCAGCCAATCTATCACCTCCACCAGCTTGTTGCTGCCCGACGGGGCATAGCCGGAGAAGTCACCCATCTCCCCAATAATGATCAGCAGAGATGCGGCAGCCACAAAGCCTGACATCACCGCGTTGGAGACAAAGTCAACCAGGCTGCCTAAGCGCAGCAAGCCCATCAGCAGCATTGTCACCCCTACCAGAAAGGACACCGTAAACAAAGCGGCCGGCATCTGGCTGTCCTGGATGTTGGCCGTTTGCAGCACGCTGGCCGTCGACAGAGCGATGGCGCTCGTCAGGGTGCTGATCATTAAGATAGTTCCCGTCGACAAGGAAGCAAGTATCGTCGGCACGATGCCGGAATACATGCCATACAAGGGATTTACACCTGCCAGTTGGGCGTAGGCCATCCCTTCAGGGATGCTGAACAAGCCGGTGGCAAAACCAGAGACTATGTCGGACCTTAAATATTTTGGGTTTGGTTTTAGAGATCGTAAATAAGCCTTTACATCCATGTGCTTTCCTCTCCAGCCGGCATTGTCATGATTTCATTCATTGGACTCTTCCGGTTCATTACGCTGCAAGTAAGCAGCAACTGCCAATTCCAGGTCCGGATATATCCGCTCACTACTCAACTTTTTCCCAAGCGGTCCTCGCTTAACTAGTGGCAGCACGTCAGGATTTAAGTTAGCTAACCACAATAAAATACCAGCATTGTGCAGTTGCTCTTCAAATTCGATTAGTGCTGTTATCGCCGTGTACTCAATATCGGGAATCGCGTCACAATCAAGGATCATGACCTGCGGTTTTGGTGATGCCTGATGGACCAGCCCCCACAGCTTGTCTACAACCCCCGACGCGTTGGCAAAGAAAAGCCGCCCTTCTGTACGGCTGATCAACAATCCCGTATAAATCTCGTCATTAGGGTGATCACCGAGTGGCCGGAACACTTCCGTACCTGGTTTGCGTGTTAATGCATAAACAGGTGGACTTTCCACCTGGCCAAGCAGCGAAAGGAGCGAGAATAGGATGGCGATCAGGATACCCTCTAATACACCCAGCACGATCACACCCGCAAAAGCGACAAGCGCCCAGATCAACTCCGTGCGCCTGATCTGGGCCATATCCCGGAACTTACCGACGTTGATTAAACCCGCGCCCGCCATCAGCAGCATCGCGCCCAGGGTGGCTTCGGGCATGAGGCTAATCAGCGGCGAAAGAAATAAGAGAATTAACACGACAATGCCCACCGTAACCAAGGCAGCGACCTGGGTTTTGGCTCCCGCATTAGCATTGACGGCCGTTTGCGATTCACCCCCGCTGGCTGGAAAAGCCTGGAATAAACCGCCGGCGATATTGGCCATGCCGATGGCAATCAATTCCTGGTTGGCATCCGGCACCGGTTCTCCGAATTTGCGAAAGGAGCGGGCCATGGCACTTGACTCAGTGAAAGCGAGCAAGGCGATGCCGATTGCGGGCAGCCATAAATTGCCCACCAATGACAGATCGGGTAGCGAAAATGAAGGCAACCCACTCGGAACCTCTCCAACAAGCGTAATTCCCAGTCCACTTAAGTTGAAGAGAGCTGAAAGCGCTATCCCGAAGGCAACAGCCACCAACGCTGCCGGGAGGCGCGGTACCAATCGCGGCAGGAAAATCAGGATCGCCAGCGTCGCTGTTGTGAGCAGTGCCGTGGGCCAGTTGATCTGGTTCAGGCTGGTGATAACCAAACCAAGCGTTTGCAGGGTTGGACCGCTGGGAACAGTTATACCCAGCACCTTACCCAACTGGCTGGTAATGATCACGACGCCAATACCCGCCAGAAAGCCGGTCAGGACGGGCTTTGAAATGAAGTCGGCCAGAAAACCTAAGCGCAAGAGAGAAGCCAGGAGTAAAAACAAACCTACCAGGAAAGCCAGTGTGGCCGCTGGGACAATATAGTCGCTTGGGCTGCTCGCCGGCCCCACCATAGTGAGCAGGACTGTGCCGGTCAGGATGGCAATGGGGGATGTTGAACTGACGCTTAAGCGGCGGGAGGACCCCAGTATGGCATAGACGAACATAGGCAACAGGGCCACATACAGGCCAACCTGTACAGGCAATCCGGCCATGGTGGCATAGGCCATCGCCTGGGGGATGACCACGGCCGCGGCAATGAGCCCCGCCATCAGGTCAAAGCGTAACCAGGCAGCCTGATAATGGGGCAGCCAATCGAGGATGGGAATATACTTTCTTATGCCTGCTGGTGTGGTTGGTGTGGTTACCGTAGTCATTCCCCGTCAATCCTAAAAACATCACTTTGCCTGAAAAGCGAAGACATTGCCCCAGTCCTGTTTCACACTAACCACCACCCAACCGCGGTCCTGCGCCATTTTCAGGGCATCTTCAGCCCCGGCCGTGTAGGCAAACTCCCGCGCGGCATCATCGTGATTAACCAGCATACACAAGGAGGCATGCGAGTTCGCATCCGTTAGCTGCAGCATGGGGATGTCGCCGTTGGCATTTCCGGCGGCAAAGATCGGGTAACGGCCGATGCCTTCCCAGATGTGGACCGCTTTGGCAGGGCCGTCATCAATGAAATCTAACCCGGGCTGCCGCACAATCGTGGCGCCCTGATCATTCGCCTGGAAAGCAAGCTTAACGGCGCTGCCTATCACCCGTTCCGGCGGGATGCCATAGAGTGTCTCGGTGACCGGCCGTATGAAGTCACGCCCGCTCGCCGAGGCAATGTAAGTGGTGAAGTCATGTGCCTTCAAATAGCGCAGCAAAGCCACCATCGGTTGGAAAGTCGTTTCCATGTAAGAAACACCAAGCGTCGGGTGCTTGGCCTGGTGCATGAAGTCGGCGGCCTTTTTCTCAAATGCCTTCACGGACATGGCATCAAACGCCTTGAGCACCCCACCCAACAGCACCTTCACCTTGCTGTCATCGCCGTGGTAATGCTTGACAACCGTGTCATTGAACCATTCCATATCCTTATCATAGGCGGCCTGCCAGGGCTGCTGCTTGCGCAGCGAAGGATCTTTTTCAGCCATCGCAGCCAACCGCTGCAGGATGAAGCCAACCTGGATATAGGTCGGTTTTTCGCACCACAACGTACCGTCATTGTCAAAAACAGCAATGCGCTCTTCTGGCGGCACGTATTTGGCGTTGGTTTTGTCCGTCACCGCCTCTACAAATTCCACAATGGCTTGTTTGGTTGGTGTCTCATTCCAGGATGATAATTTAGCGTTCAATTTGCTCCTCTTTTTCTAAATCGAAAGAACCGATTATTTCAGTCGAGTAAACTACCCGAGCCGTTGATCAGATACCGCCATCACTTTCATCCGCGGTTGAGCCTGGTGGCCGTTTAATTTAATCGGTTCTGGCGTCACGGCCGTGCGCTTTCGGCCGTGACACTGTTTGGTCTTCAGGCCGCTGCCGCAGGGGCAAAGGTCATTACGACCCGCCTGGGTTACGGCGGTCTGTAAGTCTATCGCTTCTTTAGCCAGGATGGGCATCACCTCTTCGGCCAAACGCCCAGCCCGCAGCAGCGAGACGATGATTTTCATGGGGCAGTAAAATCTGCCGGTTTCTCAATAGAAAAGCGGGAACTCATACTTTCCTGTTTTCAAAAACTTTACCGCTCTTAGATTGCACAGCAGGCATTACACAAGATCCTTGTGACACCTATTAGCTGGGGTACCGGCTAGGCCGGTACCCCGCAATTTGCATGATCAGAAGTGAAACGGATCGCAGTCTAGTCGAGCGCCATCGCCGCGGCCATCTCCATTTCCAGGTCGCGGTACTGCTCCTTCTCAACCGATACCTCGACATACTGGATAGTGCCGCCGGTGAATTTACCCTGGGTCTCGGGTGTATACTCCGCCGCCACGGCATCGGCGCTGTCGCGGCCAACGCACAGGCCGTCACCGCACAGCGTGAACTTGCCAGTCTGGGTGCGCATTGGACCTTCGGCCACCACCTTGTCGTTGATATAGAGCTTGGCCGTGCCGTGCGACTCGCCGTACTCGCCCGCCTTCTCCCGGATGAATTCCACACCCAGCGTGTACTTGCCCGGCTTCAGCTCCTCACTGGAGACGAGCCGCTGTTCCGGCGGGATGCCCAGGAAGTTGTAGACGTAGTTCAGCTTCTTGTCTTTGATGAACAAGGAGTGCCCGCCGAAGCGTGAACCGTGGGCGAAGATGACGCCTGAGCAGTCCTCGCCGACCTCCACGTCGCCCAAAATCTTGTATGACCGCCCGCGCACGTTGGCCGCCACACTTTCAGGCACCGCGGTGGTGTCCGGGTAATAGATGTAGCGCTCCCGCGGCGGTTCAGTCGACGGTCGAGGTATGGTGAGGAGCTCCCTGGCCGTGCGGTCATCGAGGGGCAGCACCAGGTTCCTGTGGGCTTCATCCATCCACAACTGCTTGAGGTGCTCGAGCTTTTCCGGGTACTTCTTGGCCAGGTCGGTCGACTCGGAGCGATCCTCATCCACGTGGTACAATTCCCACTCGTCCTCGTCGAAGCGCCCGCGTCCGGTGATCGGTGCATGGACGGAAGCCGCGCGCCAGCCGTCTTCCCAGATGCCGCGCGTGCCCATCATCTCGAAGTATTGACGCTTCTTCTGGGTCGGCCCGTCCGGGTCGGCGTCGAAACTGTAGCGCATCGAGACACCCGCCATCGGGTACTGCTTCACGCCGCGATAGGTATCGGGCATCTCCAGCCCGCACACATCCAGGATGGTCGCAGCGATATCGTTGGAGTGGTGGTACTGGTGCCGGACCTCGCCGCGCGCCTTGATGCCCTTAGGCCAGGAGATGATCATAGGGTCGCAGGTGCCGCCGGAATACTCTGAGTAGCGCTTGAACATCTTAAACGGGGTCGAGAAAGCCACTGCCCAACCCGTCGGCATGTGATTGTAGCAATCTGGTCCCCCGAGCTTGTCGATCATCGTCATGTTCTGCTGGAGATCATCTGGCCAGTTATTAAACAGCTTGTTCTCGTTGACCGAACCGTTCGGCGAGCCTTCGCCAGAAGTGCCGTTGTCGGCCGCGTAGAACACCAGGGTGTTGTCGAGTTGGCCCGATTCCTCCAGGTAGTCGATCAGGCGCTCGATCTGCGCATCGGCGTACTCGGAGGCAGCAGCCCAGACCTCAGCCATGCGCGAGAAGAGCTTCTTCTCATCGTCGTTCAACGTATCCCACGGGCGAACGGCATCCGCGGGGTTGGCTATCTCCTCCGGCAACGGGTTGATCGGTGTCAGCTTGGTATCCTCGGGAAACACACCTTTCTCGATCATGCGTTCAAGCGCCCACTCACGGTAGGCCGCATACCCATCGTCGAACTTGCCCTTGTATTTGTCAATATACTCCTGGGGGCACTGGTGGGGAGCGTGGTTGGCGCCCGGGCAGAACCACATATACCACGGCTTGGAGGGGTTGCTGCCCTTGTTGTCGCGGATCATGCGGATTGCCTGGTCGGCCAGGTCCTTGGACAGATGGTAGCCTTCCTCGGGCAGGTACGGCTGATCAATGTAGTGGTTGTCTTCGACCAGATCCGGGAACCACTGGTTGGTCTCGCCGCCCAGGAAGCCGTAGAAACGGTCGAAGCCTTTTTGCAAGGGCCACGAGCCTTTATACCCGCCGGGGCCCAAATCTTGCTCGGGTACATTGTGGTTCTTGCCCACCCAGAAGGTGCTCCAGCCGGCATCCTGTAGAAGGTGAGCCGCGGTGGCGCACTGGTCGGGTATGCGGGCGTGACTGCCGGGGAAACCATTGGAAGCCTCAGCGATTTCGGCGAAGCCGTTAACGTGGTGGTTGCGGCCGGTCAGGATGGTGGAGCGGGTGGGGGCACACAAGGAGCACGTGTGCCATTGAGTATAGAGCAGGCCGCGATCGGCAAGTTTCTGCGCCGCCGGCATATTAATCCTGCCCCCGTAAGGTGACCAGGCGGCCAACCCGGTATCATCGTACAAGATGAAGAGCACGTTTGGCGCGTCCTTAGGGGCAATAGGGGGCATATAAGGCGTCCAGTCGGGAGTCGAGTCGCGCGTATCAAGTGCGATCTTACCCTTAAATACTTTCTCGGTATATTCCTCAGGATAGCTTTTCTTTTCAGCCATTGCATAACTCCTTTCGTAATTGCCAATTGTCGCTTTCTTATATATCTCAAGCGCAAAACCAATCCCGCGCACGGTCCATGTTACATGCACGAGTCGCTAATAACAGGGGCAGTTGGAACTAACTAGCTGCTTCGTGGGACGCTAACTTTCGTCATCGAGCCCCTTCTCACGCAGCCAGGCCCAGGCCTGATCTGCATCTTCGGGAAGGAAGAATTTGCCTTTTCTGGCATAGAAGGGCCTGACGATCTCGGTCATCCACGTTTCCCAGCGCTTGTCGCCGACAATCGCCATTCTGGCTATCTTGTCGTGGAAACGATGGCCGAATTTGAGATCGGGCAGCCACGCTTTGACTTCTTCGCCGGTAAACTCCTGTAGATCAAGCAGGACACTAATGGTGTCGTACTTATCCGCCAGAGCCTTGACGTCGGGCTCAAGCTGCCGGTAATCATCGGGCGTCACTTTGCCCTCAACTTTGTAGCCTGCTACCGGACCGGAACTTTCACTCATTTTTTCTATCATTGGCATATCTCCCATACGATTCTGCCGGAGACTGGAAGCCTCCGGCAGGGAATATTGTTTTCAGTTGGCAGCGTCACTGCCGTTTTCGGTGACAGTAGCATCGCCGGCCACCATTTGAGCAATTTCGCCGGAAAGTTCATCGCCTACAGTCAGGGTGACGACGTCGGCGTTGACACCCTTCATTTTGTCGATTACGGCCTCACTCTCCACATCCTCTACCAGCAGCAGAAAAGCGGAGGTGTCGGCCTGCATGGCATCGCCGATCTGCTTGAGATCCTCCTTGGGAAACGGCCGTCCCAGATACTTTCCGGCCACACCACCGACTGCGGCGCCGCCAACCATCCAAGCCAGCAACCCCACCGGGCCGCCAATCAACCCCAGCAGGCCACCGCCGGCGGCACCGAGAGCGCCGCCCAGCGCGCCATGCCCCGGCTCGTGGATGTGCGGTTTGCCCTTGTCATCGACGGAGACAATGGCTTCGGCAACGATGGCCTGGCCTTCCAAAGCGCCGGACTTTTTGATCTCTTTAACCGTTTCTTCGGCCGATTTCTCGCCGGCAAAGTTGAAGGCTAGAATGTTGTATACTGCTGATTTCTCTTTATCGCTCATTTCATTTTCTCCTTAAAATGATTTGGTCCGGCACCATGCCGGCATTCAATAAACTAACTTTGTAAAGCACCTTTTGTTTGGGCGGCCGTTGCGCGCTTGCCAAGTTCGCCGCTGATTACAATCAGAACAACCACCAAGATCAGGGAGGCTACCAGAGTCATGACCAGCGTTTCGGAATCGCCAAAACTGGCCCCTACCAGCAGGGCTGCCGACAGATTACGTTGGCCCGTGCCCAGCGCGGTTACCTTGCGGTCCGCCGCATCGCTGCCTATGCTCAGGAAATAGCCGATGGCCAGCGCCCCCAGCGTCAGCAGCAAAGTGCCTAGAATCAACCAACTGCCAATGGCGCCGATAATGTTGCGAAACTGCAGCAGCAGCGCCGCCACAATCAGGGCTAAAAGACTGATAGTGGAGGCCTGCGACAGGTGCGGCTGCCACTCTCCGGCCATGTTTTCATAGCGCCATTTGACCAATAGCCCTATCGCCAGCGGCAGCAGCATCAGCAGGATCAGCGATTGGGCGATTGCCGCGGCATCTACCTGGGCGCCGGGCAGCAGCAGGGGCAGCACCAGCGGGGCATAGATAATAGTGACTACCATCAGCAGGACCATCAGACCTACGGACAGCGCTATATTGCCCTTGGACATCTGGGCCAGCTTGGGCAAGAATGGTGCTCCGGCGCAGGCTCCTACCAGGATGAGGGCCGTGGCCTGCGGTTGGCCCATGGGCAGCACGGCCGTCAGCAGCCAGGCCAGCGCCGGAACCAGGATAAAGTTGCCCAACAACACCAGGACCACCATGCGCACGTTGCGGAGCGGATCCAAGATTTGTTTGACCGTCAGGCTCATGCCCATGGCCAACATACTGGTAACAATAAATAGATTCAGCGCCAGGCTGGCGATTGTGGTCAAGATTTCGTTGAGCACTTCTAGTCCTCCTACTTTGCTTCTGTTTAGTCACCTTCTGGACACATTTATCGACCAACTCACAAAGATTATTCGCGGTGTCGTTGTAGATCAGGTATGGCCGTCTCGTTGCCTGAATCGGGCCGGAGATACCTGACCAAAAGCAATGGGTAACGCATGTTGTACAGCGTGCTTAAGACGCCAAGCAGTGCCGCCTGATCGGGCAGACTGCCCTTTAATACGGTGACCACTCGGACGCTTTCATCGTCTTCCTCACTGGCCGTTATCCTCAAGCCACCAAGGCGATCGGCCCAGCTCTCATCCAGCGTGCCCTCTATGTGAACGGTGTAGATACCAGGACCATCATATGGAGGTCGCATAATTTTTGTCCCCCTTTACGATTTCAGACCGGGAGTTAGGCGTTTTGCAAAAGAATATTCAACTCTTAATGATGACCATGCCTGGAATTTGACCGTTATTTAGACGATGCAAAATCCAGGTCCAAGAATCATTATAAGAATCCAGTGGCAGGCTGTAATACCCCAGTGGGGTAGAAATGTGGGGTATTTTTTTGGAAGAGGGATGGTGGGGGGAGGTTACAGCAGTTTGTGTTCTTCAGCGTACTGGACAGCTTCGTAACGGCCGTGTACGCCCAGCTTACTGTAAATATTCTTGATGTGTGTGCGCGTTGTCGACCAGGTGACACTCATTGTCTCAGCAATTTCCTTCGTCGAAAGGTCCGTCGCCAGATATTTGAGTACTTCTCGTTCGCGCCCGGTCAAAGGGTCAACGGAATTGGATGGGGTAGATGCACTTCTGTCATCCTCAGCGTTTGCTAAAGAAAAGGCATCCAATATTTCAGCAATGTATGGCCAATCAATTCTGTCATCCAGGCCTTTCTGTCTATACAATTGAGCCAACAACTCGCGCATTTGGGGTCCCAAATCGAGATAATTGCGGATGAGTTTCCCCTGTGCTGCCAATTCCACAGATTGCGCAAGTTTTTCCAGAGCCTTTGGCCAATTGTGCAGGGACTTGTAAGCGAGCGCCTGCAAAGCCAAAATATCAATGCGATGGATGTTACGATTCAACTTTCGCAAGAACTCATCCATCTCCGTAAGCAGAGCAAGCGCTCGGTCTACTTTCTCGCCTTCAGCCAACCATAACTTGATTGGGGTTAGTTGGGGAATATAGTAATGCCAGAACCAGATTGGAAGCTGCAACGAGACACTAAGCGGTATGATCAGCTGACGAGCATAGGCTGCATCTCCCTGCTCAAGTGCCAGTTCTCCTTGAAACATATCAAACAATTGCAGCGAAAATACGTTATCCTGTTCCTCCAGTTGAGAGCGAGCTTGCTGCGCGATCGCCCTGGCCTTTTCCGCCTTTCCCTGAGCGTAGTAAAGGTGCATCAATGTACAGGCGGCGTGCGCAAGTATGACCGGATCGATCCAGGCTGTGTGTAACGTTACCGGCAGTAGACGGGATTCCGCCTGCGTCAAATCATTCTGCAAATAGTAGGTCGTTCCCCCGAAACATCTGGCTTCCGACGCATCTAGTTTATGTTTTGAGGCAAGCTCGATACCCTTTTCGGCAAAGATTTGTGCTGTGGCCAGGTCCGCGTCCATGAAGTACAGGATGGTTAGATTAAAGTATGCTTTGATCTGCAGGTTTGCCGGCCAATTGTCTGCATCAAGCGCCTCATGAAACATTTGGTCGCTTTGCTTGATGTTACCTGACATTTGATGCCCAAACGCTTCCAAAGCAAGTGCCTGACCGCGCAAATAATAAGCATCCGCCGGCAGCAACTCTTTCATTTTTGCACCGGCATCGATTGCCGTGGCTGCCGGTCCCATCATGAGCGCACCCAGCCCGCTGAAATAGGTCACTTCAGCCCAGAGCTTCTGTAGCTCCGGTGAATCTGCCGGCAAATTTGCCAACAGGGATCCGGCCTGGGTAAGGAGGGGTTCCAGGTCATAGTCAAAGCCATAGGCGAGGGGAAGATGGGCTCTGGTCAGCAAGAGAAGGGGGTTGTTTTCGACAACATCTTCAGGAAATAAACGAACCCACTGTTCTAATTGATGCCAGCGCTCACCATTAAGTGCCGCATTACGATTATCGGCGAAAACTGCCAAAGCCGTGATGGGTTCATTGGCTGCCAATGCATGCTCAATCGCTTCACCTACCCAGCCATTTTCCGCGAACCACCGGCTCGCCTGCAGATGTAAAGCGGCAATTTCCTGCCCGCTTAACTGGTGCTCCAGCGCCTGCTGCAAATATGCTTGAAAGAGATGATGGAAACGGAACCACTCGCCGCGTTCATCTAGTTTGATCAGGAACAGATTCGCATCACCCAGCCATCGAATGAACGTCTGCCCGGTCATCGTCTTAGGCTGACTCCCTGCATCTTGGTCCTGGGAAACAGCATCGCAAAGGGGGGCGCAAAAGCGGTCGAGCAAGGAGACCTTTAGCAACCGGGCCCGGTTGTACGACGGTAACCGGGACAATACTTCCGCCAGCAGATACTCCTGTAGATAATAGCTGCCCCCTTGTAACTCTCTCCCAGGGTGAGTTGTTATCGCGTGGTCAACAAGCGAGATAGCCGCCGTGTGCAGAGCGGTCGCCCAGCCCTCCGTATGCTTGGTCCATTCATCGGCGACCGACTCATCTATCTCTCGCCCCAGAAATTTCTTGAGGAATTCGGCTGTTTCAGGGGATGAGAAGCGCAAATCACGCATGCGGATCTCGTTGAGTCGATTGTAAGCCCGCCAGGAGGCGATAGCCAGGGGAGGGTCTTGGCGTCCGACCAACACCAAATGCAGGACAGGTGACGGATGGTTTAACAGTGCTTCAAGAAAGGTAAAGATCTTCTCCTCGCGGATCGTATGCATGTCGTCCAGGACTAATAAGAAGGGCGTTTCAAATTGATCAAGGTCGGCGAGCAGATAGTGGGCCAGGTTGGCGGGAGATGGTATTGAGGAGCTGCTGATAAGGGCTTTTGTTTGTAGCGTCGATTGCGGCACGGCCGTTTCGATGGCGGCCAGCAAATAAGTGGCGAATGTATGGAGATTGTTGTCTGATTCATCTAGAGAAACCCACCCGCCCGGTAGGCCACTTGCCTGCAGCCACATGCTGGCGAGTATACTTTTTCCATACCCGGCTGGGGCAGAGATGAGGGTTAACGGCCGCTGCCGGTTCTGCTGCAGACGCTCAAGCAGAGCGACCCTTGGCACCAGGTTCGGCGTGATCGGTGGTGCATAAAGCTTGGTCCTCAATATCGCAGAGGGATTGAAAGACGTTGATTCATCCATCAGGATTCAGACAGACTATTCCAGGCATACATAGTTTCAAAACATGTATAGCTTAGACTCTTGCCTAGCGTAATCTAGGGCGAGTACACTACTCTCTGGCTTTGAGCACAACGCGCAAAAGAAAAACCGGGCGAACCTACGCAACGTGTCATTTATCAGATTATACATAATCGGGCACGTAGCTGAAACAGATCGCCAGCCAGGGTCTGGTCATCTCTCTGGAATTGCCGGCCAAGCAGGATTCAGAATTCATCTGCGCGTGCCGCTAGACCGGCCTCGATGACATCAATGATTCTGTTAACATCATAGACACATCCTACCCAAACGCCGCCGCTTGCTCGCTGCAGCGCCGCCCACAGCCGCGTGTCGTCCGGCAGGCCCGGGTTCGGCCGTAGGTCCGGGTGCAGCGGCCGTCTGGCCAGCACGGCCGTCGCTTCATCATGAGAAAGTTCCACCCCAGCCGCAGCCACTAAATTGACAGAACCGCTCAAATTGCGGCGATCGATAACGATCTCAATCACATCCCCATCGCGCAGTTTGCCTATCGGACCGCCCGCCAGTGCTTCCGGCCCCACGTGCCCAATACAGGCTCCTGTGGAAACG
>Ga0316578_10000472_pt1 | contig 13466 bp, 8 predicted proteins | sample J0NA_2_FD_203076 | JGI IMG/M metagenome (GOLD analysis project Ga0316578, IMG submission 203076) | Rhizosphere microbial communities from salt marsh grasses in Alabama, United States - J0-2_160517rDrC | ecosystem: Host-associated > Plants > Roots > Rhizosphere | place: USA: Alabama | collected... | reverse complement strand
CAGGAGCCGGATGAACCGGTAGATGTTTGATTCGTCCAGGGGCGCATCCACCTCGTCCAGGACACAGAAGGGACTGGGTTTCACGAGGTAGATCCCGAAGAGAAGACTCAGAGCCGTGAGGGCCCGCTCTCCCCCGGAAAGGAGGTCGATGCGTTGTGTCTTCTTGCCCTTGGGAGAGGCGTGGATTTCGATGGTGGACTCGAGAGGATCTCCCTCGTCCTCCAACCAGAGGTCAGCCTCTCCACCTTCAAAGAGGCGCTGGAACGTGCTACGGAAGTTCTCCCTGATCCTCTGGAAGGTTTCCTGGAAGAGGTGCGTCGCGGTCTCGTTGATCTGCCTGATGGCAGCCCGAAGGTCATCTCTTGCCTCCTTCAAGTCTGCCCGTTGTGCCAGGAGGAATTCGAGCCGAGCGCTTTCCTCCTGGTGCTCCTCTACCGCCAACATGTTGACCGGGCCGATCTTTTCGAGCTTCTCCACAATCCCACGCAGCTCTTCCCTGAGGACCTCAGGGTCTCCTTCCACCGGCTCCGCCTCCGCCAGCAACACTTCCAGGGGCCGGCCCCACTCCCCTTCCAGCCGATCCTGGATGCGGCCAATCCGCCCAGCGAGCTCTTGCTGCTCCAACTCCGTGCTGTGTCGACGGTCCAGGGCCTCTCGCTCCTCGGCCCTGGCCGTCCGCACCTTGCGGTCCGCCTCCTGGAGGGATTCAGTCATTCGCTGGGAGGCCTCCTCCCTCACACGCAGCTCCTCTTCCGCTACATCCCGTTCCCTGAAGAGAACCTCTGTGGCATCCTTTCCCTCCTCCCGCAGACGGTTCACGGATGCCTCCTCTTCCCGGAGGGCCTCCTCTTCCGCCTGCAGCGCCGCCATTCGTCCCTCGGCCTCCGCCAAGCCCCCCTCCACATCCGAAATCCGCTCCTTCAGTCGGGAATGCTCCCCCTCCCTCTTGGCCAGCTCCAAAGCCACGCGAGATTCTTCGCCTCGCGCCACTTCCCACGCTTCCTGTGCTTCCGCTACTCGCTCCCGCAGCACTCCCTCCCCGGTTCTCAGACTCTCCATCTCCATCGTCAGCTGGTCCCGATCCTCTCGGGCGGAGGTTCCACGCTCCAGAGCCTTCTCTCGAACAGCACGAGTCCCTTCTATCTGCCGGACGAGCTCCTCCTGATGTCGGTCGAGACGCGTCTTGCGGTCGCTACGGGCCTGAGCCTCTGCGCTGGCGGACCGATAGGCGTCCTCAGCCCCACGAAACGTCTGCCACGCCGTCTCGAGGCCCGCCTCCGCTTCCTCCAGGGTGGCCTCGCAACGACCTCGGTCGTTCAAGGCCTCCTTGAACGCTTTCTTTCCTCCCTTGAGCTCTTGCCGGAGACGCTTCGCCTGCTCCCGTCGCTCCAGAATTCCGGAGCTCCCGAGGGGACTCCCCAGCCGAACTACCCCTTGCCGGTCCACCGCGGACCCGGCGAGTGAGAGGACCTCCCGGCGTCCCCCGGCCTGGGCAGGTGAGGTCTCCCGCTCGAGGCTGATTCCGCCCAGGAGCTTCCTGACCCACGGGGCCCCCGCCCCCTCCAGACTGAGGGCGTCCAGAAGGGACCCCCCCTTTTTCTCGTCGGAGCCGGACACGCGATCCAGAGGAAAGAGTATGAGCCCACCCCGCTCTCCCCACTCCTCCCGGTACCATTGCATGACATGGCCAAGGGCCACCTCGTCCCTCACGATGAGGCCCTGAACCATGGGCCCCAGAAAAGACTCCACGGCCCCGACCACCTCTGGATCGCCGGCCAGCGAGTCGCCGAGGGTGCCGAGAATCCATTCCTCACCCATCGTCAGGGCGGCCCTGACTGCGGGCTCCACCCCCTCCTGGGCCCGCTCCATCTCCTCCAGGGCTTCTATACGAGCTTCCAGAGCGGAGACGGACTCCCCGGCCCTCTTCTCCACACCTCGAGCCTCTTCGAGAGCCCCCCTCGCCTCCTGGACCCTGCTTTTCGCATCGGATACGGATTCCCGCGTGGAGTTCACCGCATCTTCCAGCCGGGACAGTTGATCGGCGAAGAGGTCCCCCTGGCTCGCCGCATCGGAGATGGCGTCCGAGGCCTCCGCCAGCTCCTTGCGGAGACGGTCCAGGTTCCGATCCAGCTCCTGAGCCTGTCCCTCGGCGGAGGTCGCCTCTCCCTCGAGGTGGGCCTGCCGGCGCGTAATCTCCCTCAGCTTCGATTCCGTCGTCTCCATCTCGCTGCGGGCCTCCTCCAGGGCTCCTCGGCTCTCCTTGACCGACAACGACTTCCCCGTCTTCTCCTCCTGCAGGAGGCGGAGCTCCTCGGCGAGAGCGGATTCCCTGGAGGTGAGCTCTTCTCGCTGGGACACGAGGCCTTTCTTGCGGTGCTGGAGCTCCACCCGCTCCTCTCCGATCTGCGCCAGGCGACGCTGGGCGTACCCGGCTCTCTCCTGCGCGACAGCCAGGTCTCTCTCCCATCTCACCAACCTCTCCCGGATGCCGTCGACGGCCTGGCCAGCCTCGGAGCGTGCCCTCTCCACCTCCACCTGTCTCAGCCTGAGGGTCTCGTATTGGGCCTCCGCCGCTCGAAGCTCCGCCAGATACCCTTCTCCGAGCTCCCGATCGCCCACCAGCTCTCGATCCACTTCGTCGAGCCGCTCCCGGAGGGTGTGGAGTTGGTGGCGCACGACGGCCACCTCCACGGCGAGTCTTCGATCCCGGAGTGTCTGGAACCGCTGCGCCTTGGCTTTCTGCCGGGAAAGGGAGCGTACCTTCGTCTCCACCTCGGAGATGACGTCGTCCAGGCGTTGGAGGTCCATCTCCGCCCTTTCGAGTCGTCGTAGCGCGGCCTTTCGACGATCCTTGTATTTCCCAATCCCCGCGGCCTCCTCGAAGAGCCCCCGCCGCTCTTCGGCCCGGTCCGAGAGGATGGCATCGATCATCCGGTTCTCGATGATGGCGTAGGCGTTGGCTCCCAGCCCTGTATCCCGACACAGATCGGTGATGTCTCTCAGTCGACAGGCGGTTCGGTTGAGGGAGTAGTCACTGCCACCATCCCGGTAGACGGTTCGACCCAGCTCCACCTCTTCGAAGGGAACCGGAAGGGCACCGTCCTCGTTGCTCACTACCAGGGAGACCGTGCCACGGTTCACGGGGCGTCGGTTGACGCTACCCTGGAATATCGCCTCTTCCATCCGCGCGCCTCGAATGGCCGTGGGACGCTGTTCCCCCAGCACCCAACGGATGGCGTCACTGATATTCGACTTTCCGCATCCATTTGGCCCCACGATGGCTGTTATTCCCTCGTGGAATTCGATTTCCGTGGAATCCGCAAAGGACTTGAACCCGTGGACCTTCAGGGCTTTGAGCTTCATTCGGGGAGACGGCCTCTCCGCTCTATGAGGGGTGCGTCTCTGAAGCCGAGATCCCTCAGGATGAGTTGCAGGGGGCGTGCATCAGGGATTCCGGCGAAGGCCCCGGTGAGGATCTGGTAACTCTCCGAGCCCTCCGGTTCCGGGAAGGTGACGTGGAGGATGTAGGCGTGCAGGTCGTCGGGGGCAACGGACTCCAGGTATGCTCGAGCCTCTTCGAGGGTCCCCCTCTCGCCGAGATAGAAGGCTCTCGGCGTCTCCCTGACAGACCACGAGGCCGGGTCCTCCCGAACCAGAACCTCTGCGATGGGAGCCCTGAGGTTCTCCGCTTCCACGCGGTCGACGGCGGGCCCTGCCAGGAGCGTATAGATCCGCTCCCCATTCACTTCACCGGGCACGAGGGTGAGGAGAAGCTGTGGGAGCCTGGCCTGCAAAGCGTCGAGCATCTCGAGCCCGTCGTCCAGCTCCGCCTCGTCATACTCAAAGAGAACGAGGGAGTAGCGGAGTACCTCCTCGTTGGCCTGGGGGCCTGCCAGGGTGAGGGGAGGATCCGGAATCTCGGCGAAGAAGCTCCGGAGGAATCCAAATCCTGGTACGTCCAGGTAGCCCGTGGCGGTCCCCACCGCGGATCCCAGGATGGCAACGGCGACGAGGACCGCACCGATCCTTCCCCAGGGAATCTTCTTTTTCGGGGGTTTCTTCCTGGGGGGGCGTCGTCGTTCCGGGACCAGAACCTCCTTGGCCCGGTCTGGGGGGGAGGAGGGAGCCGGTACTTCCTCCGGAGGCTCGATCCGGGCTTCCCCCTCCTCGGGCAGGGGGCCACCGGCTGCCCCGAAATCGGGCCCCTGAACAAGGTCCTGACCAAACTCATCTTCCCCGGCCCAGCTTGGCTCCTCACCACCCGCGGGAGGGAGATCGACGAAATGAGCCTCGAAATCCGGCGCTCTGCTCCTGACTTCTTCGCCTTCCCCCGCCTCCTCCACCTCTTCGCCCAGGGCCTCTGAGAGAGAGGCCCCCATTTGCAGATCATCTCCGAAGCCGGGCTCGCCCTCCCGGGCCTCGGAGAGGCTCACCTCCTCCTCCACCTCCCTCCCCGGCTCCGGGATATCCTCTTCCCGCCCTGAGGTCGTCCCCGTCAATGCAGGCTCGGCGAGGGGCGCGTCCGAGGAAGCAACGGCCTCCTCCCCTTCAGCCTCGGCGCCCTGGGAGTCCACTTCCTCCTCAGGAGCGAACCTGAATCCCTCGGCAAGCTCCAGCGCGCCTTCGAAATCGAAATCCGGCGTTAGAGGTCCGAGGCCGGTATCCTCCCCAGGCTCTTCAGCAACCCTGGATTCTCCATCGTTTGCCCCCGGCTCATGGAGGGGCGGCAGCGATGAAACCGACCCTTCCGGGGCCGTCGCATCCCCCGATGGCGTCCCCAGGGGACCGAGGGTAGTGACGACCTTGATGGATGCGGGGCCCAGGTGGGTCTCGGCCGATTCCCCGCGTCCCGCCAGGAAGACGATATCCGTCGCTCGACTCAGGATCTTCCCGGCCCCGGGGATGTCCGTGGGAAGGAAGAGGAGCAGCGTCGCTTCAGCCTCGCTGAACCCGCCGGCAAGGTCGTTCCATCGTGGGTGCCCGAGTACCTCTTCCGGATCTCCGGGGGGCGCCCCGGCGGAGGCGAAGAAGATGGCATTGTTCAGCGCGGGCTTCGCGATGTGTTGGACAGATGCGCCAAACAGGAAGGCCTCCGAGACCCCCTCACCATTCGGTAGATCGAGGACATCATGGAGGGAGGGCTCTTCAAGCCCAAGATCCATCAGGAAGACTCTCAGGCCCTCATTTGCCCACTCCCGAGCCATGAGGACCGCAGCCCGGCTGGCCCAGGCATCCTCGCGGGCGAAGGGGGTCGCCGCCAAGACGACGACTCTGCCCTTGCCCCCAGCCGGGAGGTTGGACGGCTCGGACTCAGCCGGAGCTCGCCCGGATTCTACGTCAAAAAAACGCCAACCTTCGGTTCCGCCGGCCATTGGACCCCAGAGGACTGGATTGGTGCTTGAGAGGGATGGAGGCGGAAAAACGCAGACGGTTCTCCGGCCTCCCCACTTGTTCGAGAAGGTAATGTAGGCCAGTACAAAGGGGCAATCCGTACTCCCATCGCCCCCCTTCCTCCGCCCCGACTGCCATGGCGATCAGGGTACAAACACTCTGGTGGGGGCATCACCCCAGAGGAGCTCCAACTGGTAGAACTCTCTGGCCAGGGGGTGGAATACGTGGACCACGAAGTCAACGAAATCCATGAGAACCCACCTGGCCCGGTCCAGTCCCTCCACGTGCAGGGGCCGCACTCCGGACTTCACCAACTCCTCCATGATGTGCTCGGCGATTGCCCGAACCTGAATGTCCGAGTTCCCCGTGGCCATGACGAAGAAATCCGTCGCGGAAGAGATCCCCCGGAGGTCGAGAGCCATGACTTCCTCGGCCTTCCGGTCCAACGCCAGCTCTGCGGCTCGGACCACCTCGAGGGGAATGTCCTCGGCTTGGGGAGCGGTGGAAGGCTTCACCCCTCTTCCCGCTCCACCTTCACGTCGATCTCCACCTCCACCTCGGGGTGAAGCCGGATCGGCACCCTCGACGCCCCCAGGGTCTTGAGGGGCTCATCGAGAACCACCTGGCGACGCTCGACCCTGAAGTCCAGACCCTGTTCGCTGGCACGATCCGCGATGTCTCCACTGGTAACGGATCCGAAGAGCTTCCCATCCTCCCCAGCCCTGGCGTGGAAGGTAAGGGACATGTGGTCAAGCTGAGCGGCGCGGCGCTTTGCCTCCAGGTAGTCTCTCCGAGCCCTTTCGTCAGCCTGCGTCTTCTCCTCTTCCAACCGTCGTATGTTCCCTTTGCTGGCCTCGTACGCCAGACCCTGGGGAATCAGATAGTTCCGGCCGAAACCTGGCTTGACATCCACGATGTCTCCAGGGTCTCCCAGGTTCTCCACAACCTTCCGAAGAATCAGCTTCATGGATTCATTCCTCAACTCGTGCGGCCCGGACCTCACCGGGGGGATTGGACTCCCCGGCGAGTCCGGAGATTGAGCCAGGTGTCCCCCAGCCCGAAGACAAATGCGCCAGCCAGGAAGTACGGCGCAGCGATCAAAAAAGCCACCACAAGAATGATGCCGAGGAGGATGGTGGGTCCTCCCAGAAGTGCCAGAACCACGGCGACGCCCCGAAGGGCATAGAGGACCCCCATGAATACCACGGCGTTGCTCCCCATCCGACCCACGGCACCCGACGACCCCAGCAGGAGTAGAAAGCCCAGAATCAGGACCCACACGAGCTGGTCGTTAAACCGAAAATCCTTGAGAGGCCCGATTCCGACTTCTCGGGCTCGGTTCAGCCTGTTGTAGGCCCACCAGGCGGCTCCCAGCGCAGCGAGGGAGGCCAGGCCCAGAACGGCCGGAAAGATGATCCCCTCGAGAGCGATGACCTCCAACAGTTGGGATTCCGCCGCCGCCGGGATCGCCTGGGGCCCCACCGTGCTGCGAAGGGCCTGAAGAACCGCAGCCGCGCTGTCCTCCATCCTGGAGGTGACAGCCCAGTCCACGACGGCCCACTGTCCGGGACGCCTCCAGAAGAGGAGGGCTGTGGCCGCGAACGCCCCACCCACTGCACCGATCCCCCGAGAGATGAAGGCCCCTCCAGGCCATCGGAGAGTGAGGGCGAGGAACCAGCCTCCCACCAGGAGTGCCCACCCCCGCTCGAAGTACCACAATCCCGAGTCCGGGTTTCCCCCGAAGGCCAGAAAGGCGACGAGGCCCGCCACCAGGACGGATCCTCTGAACCGGGAGGGGAGGAAGAGGACCAGGAGGACGAACGGGACAGCCACGAGGATGCCAGGGTTCACCATGGAGAGGCCACCCGTGGCTACCATGAGCCCGAGAGCTCGGAGCAGACCCAGGCGTTCCACCGGGTTCCCAAGATGCATCCTCACCCCTCGCTAAGCGCCACAGAGTTCCATGATCCGGGACGACCCCTACGCCTCGTGATCTCTGATGTAGGGCAGGAGCGCCAGGTAGCGGGCCCGTTTGATGGCCCTTCCCAGTCGCCGCTGGAAGCCCGCCGTCACCTTCGTGGTCCGTCTGGGGAGGATCTTCCCCGATTCCGTGAGAAACCGCGAGAGAGTGGAGACGTCCTTGTAGTTCAGGAGCTGGATCCTGGGCCCTTCGACCCGACGGCGCCGACCTCGCCCTCCCGAGAATTCAGGGGGGCTGGTTCGATCATCGTCCTCCAGGTCCTCCTCTTCCGGGACCTCATCGTCCTCATCGTCGTCGTCATCATCGCCACTTTCGGGGGAGATGGGGCGCGGAGCCAGAATGGACATTCCTGTGGTGGGCTCGCCTTCGTTCAGGACAACCAGGTACCGGAGGAGACCCTCGTCGAGCTTGAGGGCGCGCTCGAACTCGGGGAGGGAATCGGGGTCCCCGTTGAACTGGGCCACCACATAGTAGCCGGTCCGCTTCTTATCGATGGGGTAGGCAAGCTGACGGCTGCCCCAGTGGTCCACTGCCGTGACCTCCCCCTCCCCTCCCGTCACCAGGCTGTGATGTCCCTCGAGCTTTCCGTTGATGGCTGCCTCATCCAGGGCAGGATCAAAGATGTAGACTGCTTCGTAGATTCTCACGGTTCGTTCCCTCGGACCGCAGTGAACACGGGCTCCGCCGTTTTCGCGGAGCGGGATTAGCCATTAATTTTATCAGTGTGAGAACACTGTAACAACCTGCGCTTCCTGTCACACGCTGAACCTGAAGAGGATCAGGTCTCCATCCTGCACCTGATAGTCCCGGCCTTCGGACCGTATGAGCCCCTGCTCCCTGGCAATCCGCAAGCTACCGACGCGCTCGAACTCCCGGAAACCGATGGCCTCGGCCCGAATGAAGCCCCGTTGAAAGTCGGTATGGATCTTCCCGGCTGCCTCGGGAGCCCGGGTCCCGTCGGGGATCGTCCATGCCCGGCTCTCCTTCTCGTTGGATGTGAAGAAGGTAATCAGCTCCAGGAGCTCGTAGCCCGCCCGAATCACCCTCTGGAGACCTGTCGTCTCCCACCCCAACTCCAAGAGGAACTCCTCCCGTTCCCGGGGATCCAGCAGGGCCAGCTCGGCCTCGATCCTGGACGAGATCTTGACAAGGCCGCTGCGCCTACCCCTCCCGACCCCTCCCTGAACGAGGTTGGCGAACTCAGGTGGAACGATTTCCATTCCCTCGTCTCCGACATTGGCGACGTAGAGGGCGGGCTTCGCGGTGAGCAGACCCAACTCGGCGACGACGGGACCCTCCTGAAGAGGGGGCTCCAGCGTCCTCACGGGCGCTCCCCGGGAGAGGTGGTCACGGAGAAGGTCGAGGAGAGGCAGCTCCCGTTCGGCATCCTTCTCTCCGGACCGAGCCTTCTTCTCGACCTTCTCCCTGCGCCGCAGCACGGTCTCGAGATCCGCCAGGGCCAGCTCGGTCTCCACCACTTCCAGATCCCGGAGGGGGTCCACGCTCCCCATGACGTGCGTCACGTCCGGGTTCTCGAAGCACCGAAGGACTTGAGCGATGGCGTCCACTTCCCGGATCTGGGCAAGAAAGCGGTTTCCCAGTCCATCCCCCTCGGATGCTCCCTGGACCAGGCCGGCGATGTCCACGAACCGAATATGGGCCGGGACCGACGCGGAGGACCCGGTGATTGATTGAATCACGCCCAGCCGGGGGTCCGGAACCTCCACGATGCCGACGTTGGGCTCAACCGTACAGAACGGGTAATTCTCTGCCGGGGCTCCGGCCGCCGTGAGGGCGTTGAAGAGCGTCGATTTGCCAACGTTGGGCAGGCCCACGATTCCCACCTGAAGCATGATCTCTCCTGGATCGGCATTCGGACATGCTTCCCGGATCAACCTCGTGCCCCTCGGGAAAGGTAGAAGCTCCCGCACCCTGAGAGGAGCCCCGAAAGCGCATTTCGCGCGAGCCCACTCCGGGGCGTCTACGCCCGGAACTCCTGGAACCAGGAACCGTGGAGCACCAGGGGATCCTTGCGCCCGTGTTCCGACGTAGTTTCCTTATCGCGTCGGGGTCGTCCTGTTCCGGGGTCCCGGACGATCCGCTCTTGGCTCGTGCCCGCCCCACGCAATGTTTCTGGAGGTGCCGGAATGAACTTCGCCTTCGTCGGCATTTTCACAGAAGAACCTTTCCTGTGGTTCTCGGGAGGGATCCGACGATCCCTGGAAGACCGGGGACACGTCTTCCAGGAAGACCCGGACCAGGCCTCACTCGTCTTCAACTTCGGTGGGCCTCAGGGGGTCCGCTCGTTTCGTCGCCGCGCCCAGGCGGTCTACGTCGTGACCGTCACGACAGTCGATCCCCCCTTCGGCGGCCCGATGGAGAAGGGATACCCCATCCTGGTTCGTACCCTCTCCAACCTCCTCATCGGGCTGGTGGACGAGGGAGCACCGCGCCCGACCAGCCACTTCGTAACCCCGGAACAGGGCCATTACTTCGTCTCCGGGGACCTTCCCGCGGAGGAGTATTTTCCGGCGGTCTATGATCGCATCCACCCTCTGGCGACCTCCCAGCTCGTGGTCAACAATGTTTTCGATCCGGACCTCCCGGAGGAGCTCTGGGAGGGAGACGCTCATACGGAGTCAATCAAGGAGTCCGGCCGCTACCTGGATACCCTGGACCTCCTTCCCACCCCCTTCCCCATGGAGAAGTACCTCAGCTCCAGGGAACAGAGACACATCAAGCACCTCTACGGCATCGGAGGCCTGAGCTACGGGAATCTCTCTGTGCGCCTGGACGACTCCCGGTTCTGGATGAGCGCGTCCGGAGTGGACAAGTCCGACCTCAGGGACATCGGAAGAGACATCCTCCTGGTGAAGGACTATGACCCTGAAACGCCGGCCATGGTTCTCAGCGTGCCCCCTCATGTCGAGCCCCGTCGTGTTTCCGTGGACGCCATCGAGCACTGGATGATCTATCGGGAACACCCGGGGGTGGGAGCCATCCTTCACGTTCATGCCTGGATGGATGGTGTCCCTTCAACAGAGGCGAACTTCCCCTGCGGGAGCCTGGAGATGGGGACAGCCGTGGCAGACATCGTCCGTCAGGCTCCCAATCCGGTGGAGGCGGTCGTGGGCCTCAAGAACCACGGTCTGACCATCGTCGGGCGTTCCATGGAGGACATCTTCCAGCGGGTGGTGGGAAGGCTCTACCAACCCGTCCCGATGTCCTGAGCAGGGTCTCTTCTTCGAGCCAGGCCGACGTGGTGTCCGGGCCGGGGCGAGGAGGGCCTGCCTCGGCGTCGGCCCCCACCCCGCCTCATGCGAGTGCTTTCTGGACAGCCAGGATGAGGTCCGGATGCCGATTGAACGCCCATTCGGCCTCCGCCAGCTCCCACCGCTCCCGATTGGTGTGGGCGAAGCGCTCCTCCCCGGCCGCGAAGCCCAACGTAGGGATCCCGAATACACCCCTGCTCCAACCACCATCGGTGGCGAAGGCCCAGGGCCTTACCCTGGCCGCCTCGCTTCCTTCTCTTCGGCCCACGGCACGAGCGGCCGCCCTGATCAAGGGGTCGTCCGCCTCCATAAGAAACCCAGGCGTGAACAGCCCCCTCCTCTCCGAGATTCCCGTGTAGCTGCGGTGCACCTCGGAGGCCATCCGAACCTCCACCCCCATCGCCTCAGGCACCTCCCCCATCTCCGCCCCAATCGCGCTCCGGACCGAGGCCAGGAGGTCCTGGTCCGTGCTGTCCGGAAGCACGCGCCAATCCACGACTGCCACCACCTCGTCGGGGATCACGTTCCGGCTCTCCGGAGAGACATCCACCGTCGTTACCACCAGAGTGGCTCGGCCCAGAACCGGGTGCCCCGGCTGTGACCTGTCGAGCGCCTTGATCCCGGAGAGGACCGGGGCCAGGAGGTCGAGAGCGTTCGTGGCACGATCCGGTGCGCTGGCGTGTCCCGCCACACCCCTGAGGACGATTTCCACTTCGGCCCGTCCCCGATGCCCCGTCGTGATATCTCCCCCCGTCGCCTCGCCGATGATCACCGCCGCGGGTTCGACCTCGTTGCGGGCCAGAAGGTCCTGCATCCCCCACCCTCCCCTCTCCTCGAAGACCGTGTGAGCCACGATGACATCCCCGGGTGCGCGCCCCTTCATGGCCGCTCCCACATGGGTCTGAGCGGCCAACGGCCCCTTGATGTCCATGGATCCACGCCCGTGCAGGAACCCACCCTCCAGATGACCGGCAAACGGAGGGTGCTCCCATTGAGCCGGATCCCCTTCCGCCACCACGTCCATGTGGCAGTTCAGCATCACCGGCGGGCCCCCGGCGGTACCTCGGATGATCCCCACGACACTCCCCAGACGGTCGATCCGGTACTCATCGTATCCCAGGGCCTCCATTTCCTGAAGCACCCTCCTGGCGACATCCCCTTCCCTTCCCGAAAGAGAGGGGATCCGAATGAGATCCTGTGCGAACGCCAGGGCGTTCTGGAACGAGGGCTCTCTTGACACCGGTCTTCTCCGTGGTCTCGTGGACCGCTCCACACGGCTTGGGAAGGGCTTTCTCCGGACTGGGTCCCCACTCCGGGCACTGGGCCGGACGCCGGACGCCGCCAAGGCAAAGCTACAGGCTCGGAGCGCTCTGGAAAACGGGGCCCGACTCCCAGAAGGAGCCGAGCCCCGGAACGCTACCTCGATATGCGACCCGTACGGGTTCCCGGCGAAGGATCAGGCGAACAAGCCTTTGATGATCTCCACGAGCCAGCCGGTCGTCCCCTCTCCCGCCATCCCGTGCACCCTGACGAACCAGGGGGCCAGGACCAGGGAGACAACGCTCATCAGCTTGATGAGGATGTTCATCGAGGGGCCGGAAGTATCCTTGAACGGGTCCCCTACGGTGTCACCCACCACGGCCGCCTTGTGGGGATCCGAGCCCTTGCCCCCCAACGCACCCTTCTCGATGAACTTCTTCGCGTTGTCCCATGCGCCCCCGGCATTGGCCATGAAGAGGGCCATGAGCACGCCCGTGACCGTGGCGCCGGCCAGGAGACCCCCGAGCGCTTCCACACCGAGGAAATACCCCACCACGACAGGAGCCAACACGGCGGAGATCCCGGGGAGGATCATCTCACGGAGCGCCGCCTCGGTGGAGATGGAGACGCACCGGGCAGAGTCCGGCTTCCCCGTCCCCTCCATGATTCCCGGGATCTCCCGGAACTGCCTGCGGACCTCCTCCACCATCCCCTGGGCCGCCCGGCCAACCGCAGTCATGGTGAGGGCGGCGACGAAGAAGGGCAGGATCCCTCCGAGGAAGAGACCAATCACCACCAGAGGGTTGATGAGGTTGAGTCCAGCGTCCTGGAGGCCCACGGCGGAGGAATACGCGCTGAACAACGCGAGGGCCGTGAGGGCAGCCGATCCGATGGCAAAACCCTTTCCGATGGCGGCGGTCGTGTTCCCGATGGCGTCCAGAGAGTCTGTGACGGCCCGGGTTTCGGGTCCCAGCCCGGCCATTTCGCTGATCCCGCCGGCGTTGTCTGCGATGGGTCCATAGGCATCCACGGACATCGTGACCCCGACGGTAGCCAGCATTCCCACGGCGGCGATCCCGATGCCGTACAGGCCCGCCGAGGCGTAGGATACGAAGATGGCCACGCAGATCAGGATCATGGGAATGGCCGTGGATTCCATGCCCACTGCGAGCCCGGTGATGATGTTGGTGGCTGGGCCCGTCTGGCTGGACTCGGCGATCTTCCGGATGGGTTTGGCGGCTGTGTAGTATTCCGTGACCAGGCCCACGAAGATCCCCACGAGGGTACCGGAGAGAATCGCCCAGAACGGCCCGGACACCGCGAAGACCCTACCCGTGAGGGGGTCCGAGATCTGGACGCCCATGCCCTGGACCACGAACCACATGACGACCAGGAAGAGGCCTGCGGCAATGAAGGTGACGTTCCGGAGGGCCGCGGCCGGGTCGGTCCTCTCCAGGACCTTCATCATCCCCACTCCAACCAGGGAGGCGAGGAGGCCGATGGCCACCGTCAGGATGGGAAGGGCGACTCCCCGGAGGGGCGTCGCCGCCAGGGCGGACGAC